>JAABUR0100000952.1_pt1 | contig 56148 bp, 55 predicted proteins | sample 5560091 | NCBI WGS metagenome assembly JAABUR01 (sample SAMN10711879, study PRJNA513375) | rock metagenome | isolation source: Antarctica rocks | place: Antarctica: Victoria Land, University Valley sud | reverse complement strand
CCTCGGGCTCGGAGTCGCAACGCCAACTGCTTCTGCTCGTGGGTGAGGATCCCAGCCATGACGCTGCTCCTGTGATCGACAGCTTCGAATCGTCACAGGACCGGTGCGCCCACCGGTGGATTCCGCCTAGTCATTGCCCGCCCAGTAGCTGTCGAACACCGCACCGAACTTGGCGATCAGATCCGGATTGCGGGCGGCGGAGGCGCGCACGTTCCACTCGATGCCGGTGACCTGGGCCGAGTGGGTGAGATTCGATGACCCGACGTAGGCGGTGGAGAACCCCGACCGGCGGTGAAACACCCACGCCTTGGCGTGGAGGCGGGTGGTGCTCAGGTCGTAGGAGACCCGCACCTCGGCGCCAAGCTCGACGAGGAGGTCGAGGGCAGCCTTCTCGGTCGACGCGGTGTAGGTCGTCGTGAGCACCCGGAGTGGCCGGCCACGACCGCAGTGATCGCGCAGGGCGTCGAGGAGGGGAGAGATGCCGCTGCGGCGGATGAAGGCCATGACGACGTCGATGACATCAGCGGACTCGATCTCCGAGCGCAGCTGGTTCCACAGGTTCGGCTCGCCCGGCGCGTTGGTGAGCAGCGTGGTGTCGAGCAGCGGGATCAGCGGTTGCGCGATCCGGTCGGGACTGCCATCGGGCCGGCGGCGCAGGATCGAGTGCAGCACCATCGCTGGATCGAGCGGTACGACTGAGGGATCCACCTCGACAAGCTCGCCAAGTCGATCGAGCAGCCCCCGCGCCACCTCGATCCCGACGCGGGTCCGATCGGACTCATTGACATCGGCCAGGGCCCGCTCGATCTCACGGCTCAGGTGCCAGGCGATCCGGTCGGGGGCCTCGGCGGCGTGAAGCGCTCGCTGCTCGGTGGGCAGGGCATCCGCCAGGGCGTCCAGGCGCGCCCTCAGCCCCTCGGTGACGAGGCCTTCGTACAAGCCCGCCGGTAGCTCCTCCACGGACCGAAGCTACGAGCTCACGCCGGGCGGTGCCGGGACCGGCCGGCCCAGCGGGTCGTCGCTCGCCCGACGATTCCGGTCGTACATTGCGTTGACCGTCCTTGGAGGAGGGATGCCATGCCGAACGAGGATCTCGTCGCCGAGTTCAAGAGCACACATGACCACTGGAACGCGCTGGGGCAGGCGCTCGCCCCGCTGGCCGAACGGCTTGCGATCGAGACCGTGGCCGAGGTCCTGCCGGGCGCGACCGTGATCGAGCTACACGGCGAGTTCAACGAGGACTGGCTCCGCATCCTCCGGATCCATCGGGTGCTCTCTGCCACCGGTGAGGTGCTGTTCGATGTCGCCGAAGGCCACGACGATCGCCGGGTCGAGGACGCCATCGACGAGGTGAACTACGAGTACCTCGACCTCCTGCTCGACCTGACCGGCGACCTCTACATGGGGAACAGTGCGATCGAGCTGGAGCTGAAGGGCATGTAGTCCCGATCCCAGGGCTGATCGATCTGGACCTCTTCGATGTCGGTGTAGATGGCACGCAGGCCGTACTCGTTGGTGAGCGCACCCCATGCGGCGTCGGCAGCCCACTCGGGATCGTCGTAGACGTGGTGACCAGGCTCGACCTCGAAGGTGACGACGAACCGGTACGCACGCTTCTCGGGCATGCAGTGATCATCGCTCGAGGACCTGGACGACGTGAACCCTCCGTACGCTGCGCCGTAGGGTCGAAGTCATGCCGAGTCCGCCCGGTCAACCTGTCGTCGACTTCTCGATCGAGTTGAGCGAGGTCGAGCCTCGGGTGTGGCGCCGGCTCCTCGTTCCGGCGAGTGTGCGGCTCGACAAGCTCCACCGCATGTTCCAGGCGGCGATGGGTTGGGAGGACTGCCATCTTCACGCCTTCGAGATCGGCGGCGGGCGCTACGGCATGCAGTTCGACGAGTATCCCGAGGGCGAGCTGGACGAGAAGGCCTTCCCACCGTCGTCACCGCCATCGGGCCAAAGAGCGCTTGACCTACGAGTACGACTTCGGCGACTCGTGGCAGCACGAGATCACGGTGCACCGCGTGGGGCGGATGGCGAAGGGCTTGAAGTTCGCCGTGTGCCTCGACGGCGCCAACGCCTGTCCTCCCGAGGACGTCGGAGGTTCGTGGGGTTACGAGCACCTGCTGGCCGTGCTCGCTGATCCCTCGCACGAGGATTACCAGCACCTCAGCGGGTGGGCCGGTCGGCCTGTCGAGCCGGCGGAGTTCGACCTGGCGTTCGTGAACGCTTGCCTGCAAGCCGTTCGCTGATTCTCGACGGCCGGGTGACATCTGAAGTAGTTCAGATAAAGTGGCGGCCATGCGAGTGATCGAGCATCCCTTCTCCGAGCTGCTGCGTCAGCCCAAGACCGTCGTCAGGGACCTCGCCGATGGCGACGTTCTCCTACGCCGTCGGGGTGCGCCCGCCTTGCGGCTGACCCGCGTCGATCGAGACGACCAGCGAGCGGACGCCTACGCCATGGTTGGCCGAGCGCTTCGGAACTTGGCCGTTCATTCCCCGGCGGCGCTGGGCAAGGCGCTGCTCGACGAGTTTCCATGGACGTCGTTCCTGCCTCCGTCGGACCGCGCAGCGTTCATCGACGAATTCACTCGAACCGTCGTGGCGGCCGCGGAGCTTGACAGCTTCAGCCCTCTTGCTCAGGTGGTCGAGGAGTGGAGAGCGACCGCGGAGATCCGCGCAGATCCCAAACTGGCCCGCCGCCTGAGCGGCGCGATCGTGACTAAGGGCAAGGCCGTCCCTCGACCCGCGAGCTGACGCGATGGCCAAGCGCAAGGAGCGGGTTGCCCCACCACCAGCACCAGATGGTTGGGACTTCCGCTTCGCCACGAACGACGCCGCAAAGGGCTGGGACCAGGTCTGTGCCGCCGCATCTGCGAATGCTCGTCGGGCATGGGATCGGATCACGACCGATCCGCGGCACCGTGACGACCGACAGCACCCGCTCAAGGGCTCGCTCGGGACCCGCAGTGTCGACGGCAAGGATCTGGAGCAGTGGCAGTTCGAGGTCACCAGCGCCGGACGGATCTGGTACTGCATCGACGACGCCTGTCGGGTCGTCTGGATGACCGACTGCTCGATCGGCCACCCGAAGGCGACCGAGTAGATGCTCTCTTGTGGGGCGGCGGCAGGGGACCGAGCGTGCTCGTGTCGGACGGGGGAGTCGAGAGGAACCGACGACAGCCTCCTGGTCCGAGTCGGTGATGACAAGCTCGACGGCATCCGGACGAAGGGCACGATTTCGCTCCAGATCGAGCGGTCTGTCGGCCGCAGCTTCCCTCACCCCACCTCCGACAGGCCTGTCGCTTGTCATCAGGATGTCCGCGGAACTCTGCGAAACGGGGTGGTTCTGGGCGGTACGGGCCGGGACGAGCCCGCAAGAAAACTGGTCCTGACCTGCATAGATAGGGACTCGGTGGTACGGCTTGGCAGGCCACGGACACGGGTTCAAGTCCCCCCGTCCGACACGACAGATCGAGCGCCTAGACGCTGGTCAGGCAGCGGTGGAATTGCGCCTCGGTCGAGCCGGTTTGGGGTGACCGAGAATCCTCGGTCCGGGTCAGCGGTGTTCCCAGCCAGCGAGGAGACGAGCGAACCTGAGGCCGTTGGGTCGGAGGTTCCCGGGTTGATCGTTCTCGTGGAGTCCCTGAGCCGGGATGCCGTCGGCGTCGAACCAGAACACCCACGGGATCTGGAGCTCGTTGCGGAACAGGTTCAGGAACCCGGTGACCGCCTCCGGCGTCCTGCCGTACTGGCCGATCTCGTTGGTGACGGCCGGCTTGCCGGTGATCTCCTTTACCGAGCTCACCACGTCGCGCAGGGCGTCGATGTCGGTGTACGTCCCCGTGGAGCGAAAGCCCTCGGGGGTGTCGTCGGTGACGTACCAGTGGAAGTTCACGTAGTCGACGGGGACGTCACCGGCGTCGGTGCCGTAGTGGGCGAGCAGGTACTCCCCCTCCTTCCAACGGGCCGCAGTGGCGTCGCTGACACGGCGGTAGGGGTCCGGATCGGAAGGAGCGATGCCGGTGAGGGGTCCCCGGATGGCGAGCCGGTTGTCGAAGACGACCTCGAGGAACCGGTCAGCGCGGGCGGTGCCCTGGGTCAGGCGAAGGTGGTTCCAGGTCGCCAGCGCGATCGGCAGGCGGTCGATGCCGCCGTTGGTGGCAGGTATGTGGCGGCTGTGAGCGACCTCGGTGGCGGCGTCGAGCAGTCGCAGGTAGTTGTCCGGGGTGTCGAGCCAGAACTTGTCGACGGTCTCTTCGTTCTGCACTGCCATCAGAGGGGTCGGTTGCTTGTCGAGCAGCGCGGCGAGGTTCCGCCGGTAGGCGTCGAGGTCCGATGGCAGGCGACCGAAATCCGGGCTCTTGACGACGAGGTGCGCGGTGATCCCCTTTGCCCGCAAGGCGGCGATCTCGGGCGATAGCGGGTTGCCCACCTGCTGTTGGACCCGTGCGTACCGCACACCGACGGCCTTGGCCTCGGTGGCGATGTCCGTCGGGCTGTAGGTGGTGCTGCCGTTCACCACCTGCGGAGTGAAGGTCCCGATCTTCGTGGGGCTGTTGGCGTGGCAGCTGGTCAGCACGATCAGGGCGCCCGAGAGCAGCACCGCCATGGACATCCAGGTGGACCGTCGGGCGGAACGTCGCCTGTCCGTGATCGGGTTCGGGTTGTGGATGCGACGGACCATCGGCCTCATCTCCTAGGGCGGTCGGCGACTGCTCGGCGGGCAGTCTGAGGCACGCCTGTGAAGGAAGTGTGAAGGCGCCCGACCGCCGCGATGAGTTCGCGCTGCGGAGGTCGTCTGCTCATCCGACACCGCTCCTACGGAAGGACACCTCATGGGCCAGGTTGCTCTCGACATCACGATGTCGCTCGATGGTTTCGTGACCGGACCCGACGACGGGCCCGATCAGGGGCTGGGCGAAGGCGGTGAGGTCCTGCACTACTGGGTGTTCGGAGGACCGTGGACCTACGACGGCCAGCGCGACTTCGACGCGACGGGTGTCGACAAGACGTGCTCGACTCGGGCATGTCGGCCGGTGCCGCGGTGGGGGGCCGGCGCATGTACGACCTCACCGACGGTTGGGGCGGCAGCTCGCCGTTCGGTGTGCCGTGCGTCGTGGTGACCCACCGGCTCGACGATGAGCCCGACGAGGCGTCGGGCTTCGAGTTCGTCGAAGGCGTGGAGGCAGCCGTCGACCGTGCCCGGACCATCGCCGGCGACAAGGCCGTCGTCATCGGGGGTGGCGCCAGCATCGCCCAGCAGGCCCTTCGGGCCGGCCTCGTCGACGAGCTGCACCTGCACATCGCTCCCGTCATCCTCGGTGCCGGGCGCACGCTGTTCGGCGAGCTCGGCACCCGCCTCCAGCTCGAGCGCACCCGCACCATCGAATCCCCCTACGCCACCCACATCGACTACCGCATCACGGGTTGACCGACTGCCCCATCGGTCTCGCACGGGACGCTCCCAGGCCGGCGTCATCCCAGCCGGGCGTCCCTCGTGGACATCACGGTCGCCTGGGTCAGGCACCCACCGCCGGCTCGGGCGGGGCCCACCGCAGGACCCGCCGGGCGAGGGGCAGGAGCCGGTGGTGGCGCACGCGATCACCGAACCAGCGCTCGTGGCGGTCCTCCTCGACCCGCATGGCCTCCAGCCGGTCGACGCACGGCAGGCCGAGACGGGCGGCGATGTCACGGGCGGCGAGGTACTGGTCGACGTTCATGCCCTCCAGGCGCCCGGCGGCGTACATGGGCCCGAACCACCCGGTGACGAAGCACAACGAGCCGAGGAGGCGGCCGGTGAGGCTCATGGCCACCTCGCGGCGGCGTCGGGGGCGGGCGCCGAGCTCGTCGAGGATGGACCGGACCTCGGCCCGGTGGTGCCACTCCGACTCCTCGATGCGGCGCACCTCGTCACGCTCGGCCGGTCGTCGCAGCGAGCGCCAGTGGGCCCGGTAGGCGTAGGCCGCGGCCAGCTCACCGGCGTGGGCATCCTGGAGCATCCGGACGAGCGACGCCCGCGGCGTCAGCTGGTCGTCGGCCACGCCCTCATTGAACACCGTCGGGGGCGGGGAGAAAGCGTCGGGGATGGCGGCCGTCCACGTAGCCCACGAACGGCGGGTAGATGTTGTAGCCGAGCAGCTCCTGGAGGGCTTCGGGGAGGGTGGCGACCACCGCCGGGGGGACGCCGATGACGTGGTTCTCCTGGGGACGGAGCCAGGCCGCGGCGTACTCGAGGATCACGCCGAGACGGGCCGAGTCCGTGCGGTTGGCGCCGCCGCCGTGCCAGATGCTGCCCGTGTAGAACGCCACGCTGCCGGCCGGCATCTCGAGGTGGACCACGGCGTCGTCGTCCGTGGGCCAGCGACCCGGTTCCCACCGGTGGCTGCCGGTCACGAACCGGGTGGCGCCGTTCTCCACGGTGAAGTCGTCGAACGCCCACATGGTGTTCAACACGACCTCGGCGTGCGGCTCGGGCAGGGGGTAGATCGAGTCGTCGCGGTGGAGGATCTGGGCCGGCTCCCCGGGCCCGATCTGGATGCCGGTCGGTGCGCTCAGCTGGCTGGGCCCGATCGTCCGTTCCAGCACGTCGAGCAGCACCGGGCACACGGCCAGTGGGTCGAACGCCCTCGTCTTGGCGAACAGCCGGTAGATCCGCTTGGTGGCGAACCCCTCGAACTCGTTGCGGCCGGTCGGCGTCGCCTCCAGCACCCGCTCGAGCTCGCCGCGGATGGAGGTCACGGCGGAACGGTCGAGGGCGGAAGGGACGACGGCGTAACCGTCGCGCTCGAGCCCGTCGACGATCGGTTCCACCTCGAAGGCGACGCCGGTCTTCACCTCCTCATCTTCGCGCCCCCGCCCGGTCTCAGCCGTCGGTCCCACCCACCACCAGTCGGCCCACCTGGGACCGGGTGAGGCGTCCGGCGTCGTAGAGCGCCCGGAACGCGTCGGCGAGCGTGTCCTCGACGGGACGGAGCACGACGCCGAGGTCGTCGGAGATCCGCGAGTCGTCCGACGGGACCCAGCCGGTGAGGAGGTCCATGGCCTCGCCGGTCACGACCGAGGAGATCGGCGTGACCCGCATGAGGCCGTCCATGACCCGACCCAGGCCCCGGACCGACGCCGCCGGCACGGGGACGATGGGGAACCGGCGCCCCGTGACCGAGTGGTAGACGGCGGCGAGCGCCTCCATCGTCAGGAAGTGCCCGCCACACATGAACCGGCGCGGCCCCCGTCCCGCCTCCATGGCGGCGGTGTGGACGGAGGCGACGTCACGCACGTCGATGATGGACAGCGCACCATCACGGAGGGGCATCAGCCCCATCCGCAGGTGGGTCACCAGCGCGTCGGCCATCTCACCGAAGGCGGTGCCGGCCGGTGGACCCACGACCCCGCCGGGGTACGTGCTCGTGACCGGCGCCCCCTCCCCCTGCCAGCGTCGGATCAGGCCCTCGGCGTCGGCCTTCGACCGGGCGTAGGGGCCGGAGGCCGGCGCCGGCGGCAGGTCGGCGCGGAGCACGGGGACCCCGGGCCGGAACAGTGCGCTGGCACTGGACGCGTAGACGACCGGATCGAGGCCGCGTTCGAGAGCGGTGCCCACCACCACCTCCACGCCGCGTGGGTTCTGGTCGCGAACCTCCCGAGCCCGACGCCGGTCGAGGGAGACGACCGCGGCGCAGTGGAGGACGGCGTCGCAGCCGTCGAGCGCCCGGACGACCGCGGCCTCGTCGGTCATGTCGCCGGCGACGTGGTCCAATGCATCGACGTCCACGCCCAGGGCGCCGATGTTGGTGGCGATGCGGATGGCATCGCGGACAAGCAGGCTGACCTCGTGGCCGGCTGCCCGCAGGGTGGCCACGCTGTGGGCCCCGACGAAGCCGGTCCCGCCTGTCACCATCACCCGCATCCCCGGTCACCTCCGGCCCGACGGGGACCCATCCTCGCTCCCGCTGTCCGACTAGACGGGGCCGACGATCTCGAAGCTGGGGAGCACTGCGGTCAGCGCCTTGGCCGCAGCATCGACCGCAGCCGCGTCGCCGTAGACGTTGAAGATGATCAACGTGTCGCCGCTCTGGGCGAAGATGTCCAGCTCCATCTCGCCGTCCTGGTACCGGATCAGGTACTGCCGGGCCGGTAGCTCGCCGGCCCGCACATCGGTGGGCCCGGCGACGACGGTGCTGCCCTCCTTGGCGGTGGCGCCGTCGATGTAGCGCTGCGCCTCGGCGGCCAGGGGGCCGGGGTGGTCCGGCGACCGGTTGATGGCGAGCCGGGCACCGGTGTCCGACTCCATGACCAGGTTCACCGTGTCACCGTCCCAGGTGAAGGCCTCGGGCACCTCGAGCGAGAAGGTCATGCCCGTGGCCGTCTCACCGGCGACGGCCGACTCGCTGCCCCCCGACTCGGGCCCTTCCTGGCTCTCGCCCTCGGCCATCTCCACACCGTCGACGCCGAGCTCATCGGCGAGGGCGTTGGCGCTGTCCTGCCACACCGTGGTCGCGGCGTTCTCGTCCTGCAGGGCGGCGTTGTAGCCGGCCACGTCGGTCACCTCGACGTATGCGTCGAGCGCCTCGATCACCTCGGCGTCGTTGTCCAGCAGGTCGTTCACCCGGACGGTCGCCGATGGCGGGAACCTCAGCTCCCGGGTGTCGGCATCGAACTCGAAGAAGGCGTCGCGCAGGATGCGAGCCTGGTCCTTTGCACCGTCCAGGTCGTTGTCGCCGGCGGCGGCATCGCGGGCGATCGCGCTCTGCTCGAACGTCGCCGCCAGGTCGTCGAGCAGGCCCTGGTAGGCGTCGCCGGCGGCGTCGTCAGCCGCTGCCGCCGTGGTCGTCGTGGTCGAGGTCGAGGTCGTGGCGGAGGTCTCGGGCTCCTCCCCACCGCCCCCACAGGCGGTGAGGCCGGCGACGGTGATGGCCACGACCAGCACGGCGCGAGCACGCCGCGTGGAACCGACCTGCGCAAGCTGAGCTCGCATCGATCCCCCCGATGTCAAGGCGCCCGGCGTCAGGACCGTAGCGCCCGGCGCGGTGACATCCAGCACGCCTCCCGGCGTCGTAGACGGCACACGGTGACCCCGTCGCCTGGAGCGGACCTCAGGGCGACGGGTCGCCGTGCTTGCTTGCTCCTCCTCCGCTTCGCTCATCCGGAGCGGTTTCGCCATCCGGGCGGCACCCTTGCCGCTGCTCCGCCTGGCGGCTGCGCAGCCTTCGTTCAGATCGCTTGCTTGCTCCTCCTCCGCTTCGCTCATCCGGAGCGGCGGCGCAGCCCTCCTTCAGATCGATAGCACCCGCAGCGCCCGGGGCACCTCGGCCAGCAGCTCCCGGGCCAGGTAGCCGAGATCACCGAAGCGGGCGGCACAGCGGTCGCCGACGGCACCGTGCACGTGGACGGCCCAGACCGTGGCGGTCAGCGGGTCGGCGCCCCGGACGGCGAGGCCGGCGATGAGGCCGCCCAGCACGTCCCCCGAACCCGACGTCGCCAGCCCCGGGTTGCCGGACTGGTCCAACCAGGGCGGTTCACCCGGTGCACCGACCCAGGTGTCCGCGTCCCGCAGGGCCACGACCACGCCGAGCCGTTCAACGGCGGCGAGTGACCGCCGCCCGCGGATCATCGAACACCGCATCGACGTCGGCGTCGTCGTCACCGGTGAGCGCAGCCATCTCCCCGGGGTTCGGCATCACCACCGCCCGGCCACCGGCGCCGGCGAGGATCGACGGATCGGCGCCGACGGCAGGGAGAGCCCCGGCATCGACGACCAGGACGGCGCCGTCGAGGGAGTCGACGAGATCGACCAGGAGCGCTCCGGTGGCCTCGGCGTCCATGGCGCCCGTGCCGAACAGGACCGCATCGGCGGCCGCCACCAACGGGCGCAGCGTGGTCGCCGCGCTCGGGGCGATCGCTCCCGACCCCGTCCCCGGCAGCGCCACCACGCCGGCCTCGGGCACGGCCAGCCCCAGCGCGGTCGCCGCCGAGCCCACCGTGGCCACCTGGAGCTTCCCCCCGCCGACGCGGAGCGCGCCGACGCCGGCCAGGAGGACGGCTCCGGGGGTGGACGTGGAGCCCCCGACCACGAGCACCTGTCCCCGTTCCTGCTTGTTCGTGGCGGCGCCGTGATCGGGCAACGGGCGGGCCCGGAGGACCGCCGGCGTCACCACCACCGGGTCAGCGGGGGGCGACGGGGGCATCAGGTTCGCTGGTGACCGGTGCACCGGCTTCTTCGAGGGCGACGGCCTCGTTGAACGTCTCGAGGCGCATGCCGCCGCGGTCCCGCAGGTCCGGGTCGTGGACGAAGGTGGTGATGGAGCAGTTGGACAGCTCTTGGCCCCGGCCGATGGCCAGGATCTGCTCCTCGGTGAGCTGCTCGAGCACGTAGCGGAACATGAGGATCACCACTTGGTGGGCGACGACCAGGACGTGCTCTCCGGCGTGTTCGCGGGCGACGGACTCGACCACGCTGCGGACCCGGAGGGCCACGTCGCACCAGCTCTCACCGCCCGGGGGCCGGTGGTAGAACTTGCCGATCCGGGCCCGGGCCTCGGCTTGATCGGGGAAGCGCTCCTCGATGCCGCGCTTGGTCAGCCGGTCGAGCACGCCGAACTCACGCTCGCGGAGCCGCTCGTCCACGGCCAACTCGATGTCCAACCCGGCCGCCTCGAGGGCCGAGGTGGCCGTGGTGAGGGCCCGGACGTAGGGCGATGTCAACGCCACGGTGGGGGAGTCGACGTCCCGATCGGCCAGCCAGGCGCCGACCGCGGCCGCCTGGCGGACGCCGAGCTCGGAGAGGGCGACATCCATGTCCCGCTCGGCGATGTCGATCCAGGCGGCACCGGACGCCTCGGCCTCGTCCCGGGCGACGTTGCCGGCGCTCTCCCCGTGGCGCACGAGCAGGATCGAGGCGGGCCACCCGTCGGATCGGCGCATGGGGGACGCTCTACCCTCCGCGCCGGTGGGCGATGCGCCCGGCCCGACGGGCTAGCCGGCAGCCCCGGGCCCGACCGAACCGAGGTGCTCCACGAGCAGGGCGGTCAGCGCCTCGGGGGCGGTCTCGGGGATCCAGTGGCTGACGCCGTCGAGGACCTCGAAGCGGTAGGGGGCGGTGACCTGGGCGGCGGTGCGCTCGGCCGCTCCCCGGCCCAGGGCGGTATCGCCCGTGCTCCAGACGTACATGGTGGGCACGCCCTCGATCGGGCCGACGGACCGAACGAGGCCCGGGCCGGCGGCCCGGTACCAGGCCAGCGCGGAGGGGAGGGCGTCGGTGCGCTCCAGCCGGGCCACGGTGGCCTTGGCCTTGTCGGAGGGGAGGCCCGACCGCACCAGGGCCTCCCGGAGGAGCCGATGGTGGCCGGCTCCGAGGACCCGCTCGGGCACCCACGGCAGGCGGAAGAACGGGATGTACATGGACCGCAGGGCCTGCGGGCCGACCATGGCGGCGGCCATCGCCCGAGGGTGGGGGGTGGACACCGAGGTGAAGCTGAGCAGCCGCTCGGGTGAGCGGGCGGCCAGGAACCAACCGACGGCACCACCCCAGTCGTGGCCGACGACGTGGAACCGTGAGGCGCCGAGGGCCTCGGCCATGGCCAGGACGTCGCCGGCGAGGTGCTCGACGCCGTAGTCCTGGACCCGGTCCGGTCGCGCCCCGGGGGAGTAGCCCCGCTGGTCGGGGGCGACGGCCAGGTAGCCGTTCCCGGCGAGCCCGCGGAGGCACTCGTTCCACGCCGCCCCGGTCTGGGGGAAGCCGTGCAGCGCCAGGACCAGCTCCCCGTCGTCGGGACCGGACCGGCGCATGTCGAAGGTGAAGCCGTTCGCCCGGAGCTGGCCGAAGCTGATCGAGGGGTGCGACCCGCTCACAGGGCGGTCGGGGTGGCGACGTCGTCCCCGGTCAGGAACGGATCACCGAGGTCCCAGACCTCGTCGACCTCGTCCATGAACCGGACCAGCCAGGAGGCGGGCAGGTCGACGACGCGGGCCAAGGTCCGGAGGAGCTCCACGACCACCACTCTCGCCGCGATCGGCGCCTCCGCAAACTCCGCCGGCGCGGTCAGCGGTCACAGGGTCGGGTGGCGCAGTTCACACGACGTGCGGTCTTGACGGCCGGCCCGACGGGTACCAAGGAGGTTCGCCCACGCGGCGGTCGCCAACGCGACCCCTTTCGAGCCCCACCCCGAGGAGAACGATGTCCACCACACCGGAACCGCCGTCCGGCGGCAGGCTCGACAAGCTGAAGGGACGGGCCAAGGAGGCCATCGGCTCCGCTCTCGGCAACGACGAGCTGGCGGTGGAGGGTCGGCTCGAACAGCGCACCGTCGAGACCGCCGAGGAGGCCCGCAAGCTCGACGCCGAGGCCGCCCAGGCCGAAGCGGAGGCGGAGGTCTCCGCTGCCCTCGAGGAGAACGAGGTGGAGGCCCGCCGCCTGCAGGCCGAGGAGGCCTCCCTCCGCCGCGAGGCGGCCATCGAGGCCGAGCATGAGAAGGTCGAGCAGCGGGTCGAGCAGGGCTTCGACGAGCGGGAGCGAGCAGTCGAGCAGTCCGCCGCCCGCCAGCAGGGCGAGGCCACCCGCGACGAGATCGTCGCCATCCAGGACCACGCCGAGGCCGAGCAGGACGCGGCCCGGATCGAGGCCCAGGCCGATGCCGCCCGGGCCGCGGCCGCCGCCATCGACGCCCAGGACCGCCCCCGTTGACCGCCACCCACCACACCAAGGAGACCTCCATGCCCCTCGACCTCGCGGTCGTGCCCCGCGTCGCCCTCACCAGCTACCTCCGCGTCCTGCGGCTGCCCCTCGACGTCGTCCAGTCGCTCACCCAGCGGGGCGGCGACAGCGCCGAGGCCAAGGCCGAGGCCGAGGAGTGGGCCCCGGCGCTGGCGTTCGACGCCTTCGAGGCGTCGGTGAAGGGCATGGCCGGTTCGGTGTTGCACGACGAGCGGCTCCAACAGGAAGCGGCGGCCCAGTCGGCCCGGGTCAACCAGCTCCGGCGGGCAGCCACCCTCGATGCCGAAGCCGCCCGGCGCAGGAGCTCGGCCGACGACGAGTTGGAGCGCCGCCGTGAGCAGGCCGAGAAGGAGGCGGCCGATGCACGGCAGCGGGCCGAGGAGGAGGAGGGGCGCCTCGAGCAGGAGCGGGCCGCGGCGAAGCAGAAGGTCCGGTCCCAGGCGGCCCAGAAGGAGCGCAAGGCCAAGGCAGCGGCCAAGGCCGAGCAGGAGCGCATCGACGCCAAGGAACGGGCGGCCGAGGCCGACCGCCTGGCGGCCGAGCGCGAGGCCCTCGAGGAGCGCAAGGAGGCGGTGGAGGCCACCGCTGCCGCCCACCGCCTCGACAAGGCCGCCGAAGCCACCAAGCGGCGTCGCCGCTCGGCCTGACCGGCTCTACGGGCAGGGCTCAGCCGGTCTCGCTGGTCGCCTCGTGCACCGGCTTGGACTCCGGCGAGCCCTGCTGGCGCAGGAAGATCGACATCACCACGATCGCGCCCACCGCGAGGAACTCGCTCTGCCAGTTCTGCAGGGACTCGCTCCAGAACTGTGACGACCGCATGTACTCCACGGCGGTGACCCGGGGCTGCCCGTGCTCCACCTGCTCGCTGCTGTACTCCCGTGCGCCGGTGACCCCGTGGCTCACCCAGGAGAGCACGAACAAGGTCAGGAACGCGGCGCTCAGGGAGTTGCGGTAGAGGGCCAAGGCGATCCCGCCTCGGCGCACCGGCCACGGCACCCCGGCGTCGTCGCGGTGGTCCTGCGGATCCTCGTCCACGTCGTCCCCACCGTCGAGGCTCTTGGACTCGGCCGAGCCCCGCTGGCGTAGCCACACGGTGAGGAGGATGTACGACCCCATCTGGAGGAACTCGGACTCCCAGTTCTCGAAGGTGGCCTCGCCGAAGTGCCCCGTCGTGAGGTACTCGCCGTAGCCGATGGCAGGGCTGCCGTGGGAGCGCTGGTCCTCGTTGAAGGTGCGGTGCCCGGCCACGCTCTGGCCGAACCACAGCAGGAGGAAGGCCCCGAAGACGACGAGGGACAGGCTGTTGTCGTGCAGGAAGCGGCGGTTGCGGGTGGCCATGGCGGACATCTTCGCCACGGCGCCGGCCCGGGTCGTGGATGGCGGTCCGCTGCTAGACCTGTGCGCGATGGACGCCGTGGTCATCTACGAGAGCCTCACCGGAACGGCGGCGCGGGTGGCTCACCTCGTGGCCGATCGCCTCGTGGCCGAGGGGATCCCGACGGTGGCCTTCCCCGTCACCGCCATCGACTACGAAGCCCTCAGCCGCGCCGACCTCGTGGTCGTGGGCACCTGGACCGACGGGATCATCGTCGTGGGCCAGCGACCCGGCCGAGCCGCCCGTCTCCGGGGTCTGCCCGCCATGGGAGGCAAGCGGGCGGTGGTGTTCGCCACCTATGCGATCGCTCCGGGCAAGGTCCTGGAGAAGTTGGTGGCCATCGTCGAGGACCGGGGCGCCGAGGTGCTCGGAGGCATGACCATCCGCCGGGACCGCGTCGAGTCCAGCACCGCCGAGTTCGTCGACCGCCTCCTCTCCGTCGTGGCACCGGCCTGACCCGTCCAGCGCCGGCCATGCGCCTCGATCGGCGGATCTCGGCGACGCTGCTGGCCGAGCTGCAGCCAGGCGGCGCGCTGGCGTGGCTGGTGGCCGTGGCCGCGGCGGAACCCGAGCTGTACGACGTCGCCCTCTGGCGCTCCGCGGGCGGCAAGCGGAGCTGGGCCGCCCTCACCGCGGGCACGGTCGAGGTCTTGGCCGTCGACGAACGAGCGGGCCTCTTCCGCTTGCGGCCGGACCCTTCGATCTGGCGGTCGAAGGCGGTTCCCATCGAATGGTTCGGATGGATGACCCGGCGGCGCCTCGAGGTGCTCTGGCCAGAGGTGTGCCGCCTCACCGGCGCCGTCCTCGGCTCACGCGCGGTGGCCGACGCCGTCCGGGACCCTCGCGCCCAGACCGTCGCCCGACTCGGCGCCCCCGGCGCCGGGCCGCTCCGCGTCATCACCCGGGGGCCGCGGATCACCTGGGAGCGGCCCATCGAACGGGACGCCACCGTCGCTCGTGTGCTCCGACCGCTCCGGCGGGCGCTGGCCACCGGGCCCGATCGGGCGTGGTGGCCGCGCCCGAAGCAGCTCCGGGAACGCCGAGGTCTCGTGGCGACGCCCCCGGACCTGTTGGCCACCGACCCCGGCGGGCGGATCCTGGTCGTGGAGGTCGCCGGCGGTGCCTCCACCTCACCGGCGGCGCCGGTGCGGGCCCGGTTCGGCGCGGAGCTGGTCGGCGAGCTGCTCCGCATCGACGCCGGCGCCCTCGACGTGCTGGCCGGGATGCTCGCCCAGCGCTCGGGGCTCGGGTTGACGGCGCCTGGCCGGGGCCTTGCCGCACCGGCCCGGGTGGTGCCGGTGGTCCTGGTCGACGACGGTGGGGACGGCCCTGCCGGCCGGGCCGACCTGGACAAGGCCGTGCACCGGATCCGCTCGGTGGTCGAGGCCCTGTCCCGCCGGCCCCCCGCCAGCGCGCTGGTCGACCCGCCCGAGGTGTGGCTCGTGGACCAGCACGGCACCCTCACAGACGTCATCGACCTGGGCGGGGATCCGTCACCTGGCCCTGTCGGTTCGGGACCGTTCCTGCGCGAGGCTCGGGCCGCCGCCGTCGCCTGGAAGCGGTCGACCCGTTGCCTGCCCGACGAGGCTCGCGAGCCGGCGCCGTACCAGGGACGAGGTCCGGCTCTCGAGCTCTGCCTGCCCGAGCGGTACGCCCGGTTGAACCTGCTGCCCGAGGCGAGGGAGATCGCCCTCGACCGATTCCGGTCGGCGGGGATCGACTGGCACCACGGCGTGGACGACGGCCCCAGCAACCACCTGCTGTCGTCCCAGGTCCAGTGCGCGAACGCGCTGGGCCCGGTGGTCAGCCGACCCGACTCGGTCCGGGCTCTGTTCGCCTCGGTCGTACCGGTGGGGAGCGTCCTGCGCTTCGGGGCGTCGCCGCCGGGCGGCGACCTCGAGGGGCACGATCCCGATGACCACGTCGTGTTCGACTGGGGGGGGTCGGTCGACCACCTCGGGGATGCCGCCACCGCGAGGCGCGCCGGGCCGAGGTCCGGCCGGCCGGACCGCCCGGCGGGTGTGACGCGGGCCGATGCCGCCTTCCGCTACCTCACCGCCGACGGCCAGATCGAGCTGGTCCTGGTCGCCTGGCGCTACGCCGACCGGCTCCGCCCCGACCGGGCCGACGCGGCAGCCCTGGACGCCCGCGTGCGGCGCTACCGAGCCCACGTCGAGGACCCCGATGGCCCCGTGCGCCAGGACCTGGTGCCGCTGGAGGACCTCCTCGTCGACCCCTTCGACCGCCTGCTGCGACTGCAGGTCCTGGCGTGGCGGATGGAACAGGCTCAGGAGCTCGGCGCCCGCCGGGTGCGGGTGGTGCTGGTGGCCCCCTCGGCCAACCGCGAGCTGTGGACGTCGTTGCGACGCCGGTCCCACCACACCCTCGGCGGCGGGTACGGCGCGGTGGGCCTCGCACCGGCACGGTCGGTCCTCGACGTGTGGCGAGCGCTCCAACGCCGCCCCGACCGCTTCGCCCACCTCGACACCGCCACCCTCGTCGGCCCGGCCGCGCCGACCTCTGCCGACTTCCGCCACCGGTACGGCCACATGGCCGCGACCGCCGGGACCGGCTTCGGGTGGTCCCCGACCGTCGACGAGGAGCGGCTGGCCGCCGAGGCCCGCCTGTTCGCCTCCGTCGGGCTGGCCCGCGCCGTCCTTGGCCGTGTCGGCGGGGCCGACGGGCCCCTGGGCCGGGTCGACCGCGGCGGGCCCGCCGCCGGCACCCCGACGGCGGTCCTCGTCGAGGTGGCGGCTCGCCTCGAGGAGCTCGCCGAGCTCGGCCGCCGGGTTCCGGTCGACCTCCTTCCCGACCTCTCGGCGGCACCGACCGATGGGTGACGTGCCGCCGGTTCTGGCATGCACCGTGGTCGCCAGGGCGACCGGTTTGCATGCCAGAACCAGGAGCGATCGGGCCGAACCGGACAGCCCGCCGGCTAGGATCGCCCGTCCCGGCCGACCCGGGGGAGCGTGCCGATGACCGCCGGAGGCGAACCAAGCGAGCCGCGGTCCCTGGACGGGCGGACGATCGCCCGGGCGTTGCAGCTCGCCGCCCTCGTGGTCGTGGTGGCCATGGTGGTGCTGCTGGTCGGGCTCTCCCGGCAGGACCGGGACACCCCCGGCGAGGCCGCCCGCTTGGGTCCGGCGGTGTCGGTCGTGCCGGGCGGGTCCGGGCAGGGTCCGGCGTCGACCGGCTCGGCGACCACGTCGGCGCCGGCCACGACCGACCGGCCGACAACGACCACCACCAGCCGGCCGCCGACCACCCGGCCGACGACGACGACCCGACCGACGACGACCCGGCCGACGACCACGCGACCGCCGTCCACCACCGCTTCGCCGTCGACGGCACCACCGGCCACCACCACGCCTCCGCCCACCGCTCCGCCGGTGCGGGCCGAGCTCACCTCGTGCTCGCGGCGCGGCGGGGCGATCCTCGCCGCCGGGAGGGCGTCGGGCGCGCGGCCCCCTGAACGGGGCTACCAGGTCGCGGTGGCCGTGGTGGGCTCCGACGGACGCTCGTTCGGTCAGGCCGTCGCTCTGGCCGGGGTCCCGGCCGACGGCGCACCCGCTCCGTGGCGGATCGAGATCCGGGTCGGAGGTGACATCACCGGGACCGGCGCCCAGTGCCAGATCACCGACGTCCGCCTCGTCCCCCGCTGACCGTCGTCCTCAGCCCGCTCGTTCCTCTCGGCGCCGGTGCACGATGCGCACGCCGTCGCCGGCCCGCTTGGCCTCGTACATGGCCTCGTCGGCACGGCGCACCAGCTGGTCGACCCGTTCGTCACCGCGCGCCAGGACGACACCGATGCTGAAGCCCAGCTGGAGCCGTAGGTCGCCGACCTCGATCGGCGCATCGAAGGCGCGACGGGCCCGCTCCACCAATCCCTCGACGGCGCGGGCGTCGGTCAGCTCGATGACGAGCAGGAACTCATCGCCGCCCCACCGACCGCAGGTGTCGCCTTCGCGCACCGAGCTGGTCAGGCGGCGGCTGACCTCGATGAGCACCTGGTCGCCCACGTCGTGGCCGTGCTCGTCGTTCACCGTCTTGAAGCCGTCGAGGTCGAGGTAGATCACCGCGGGGAAGACCGAGCTGCGCTGCGCACGGATGAGCGCCATGCGGATCCGATCGAGGAGCAGCGACCGGTTCGGGAGACCCGTGAGGCGGTCGTGGAAGGCCAGCTCGGCCAGGACGTCCTGGACGCTGTGGTGGATCGTCGTGTCGGTGTGGGTGAGGATCGCCCTCCCGCCGGGCAGTGAGGCCGCGGTCAACAAGGACCACTGCGACCCTTCGGGTCCCTCGATCTCGTACTGCAGCTCGAAGCGGTCCGCCCGCCCGGCGAGGATCCGCCGGAGGCCGTCGGCGACGTGCTCGCCCACCGCCGCCTGGCGGGGCGGCAGCGTGTGGCAGCGGGACAACAGGTCCTCGCCCACGCGAACGCCGACGAGGGCGTCGACCTCGGCGTCGGCGTCGAGCCAGGCGGCGTTGACGGCGGCGACGGTCCCGGCGTCGGTGAGCACGGCGACGGCGTGGGGAAGGTGGGCGATGACCTCGGCCATCAGCGAGGCGTCACCGAGGATGCCGAGGTCCACGACGGGATCGGAGCCGTTCGTCAAGGGAGGCACCGGGGCGCGGGCGACGGGGGTGCGATCGTGGCTTCGTACCCCCGCCCCCGCCGGCCTACTCATGCCGCGAACGTCACAACCCGCCCTCGGCCAGCCCCTAGGGTGACGTACAGGCTCTGCTCATCTTGCGCCCGCCGGCGCCGATGGTCCTCCGGAGGGTCGACCTCCCCGTCGCTGAGACCACTGCCATGACCATGCCCCTCCGCCGGCCCGCCTTCGCCGCCCTCGCCGTCGTCCTCGCCCTCTCCTGCCTCGGTGTTCCCGCCCGGGCCCAGGACGGCCCCCAGCCCGACGGCGGCCGGCTCAAGGCCCAGTACGACGAGGTCCTCGGCGAGGAGGCCCGGCTCCAGGCCACGGTGGAGGCGTCAGCCCGCCGCCGGGCCGACCTGTTCGCCGAGCTGGCCGACCTCAACATCCGGGTGGGGCAGGCCACGATCGCGCTGTTCCGGGCCGAGGCTTCCCTGGCCGAGGCCGTGCGCGCCGACCAGCGGGCCCGCTCCGAGCTGGCCGCCGCCCGCCGGCGCCTGGCCCGGGCGACCGACCAGCTCCACGCCCAGGCGGTGAGCGGCTACATCAACGGCGGCGCTGACGACGACCTCACTGCCGCCGTCCGGGCCCTGGACGAAGGCGAGGCCGCGGCTCGCACGCTGACCTACGCCGACGCCGTCCTCGAACACCAACGGGCGGTGGTGCGCGAGTTCAACGCCGCCCGTGCCGACCGCGACCGCAAGGCGAAGGTGGCCACCGCCGCCCGGGGCAGCGCCACCAGTGCACGCGACGCCAGCGCCGCCGCCAAGGGCGAGGTGGAGGCGAACCGGGCCCGGACCCAGGAGCTGAGCGCGCAGGCGGCCCGGGAGCAGTACCTCCAGCAGGCCGCGCTGACCGCCCTCCAGGCTCGCAAGCTCGAGATCGAAGCCCGCATCGTCTCGCTGGAGAAGGAGTCCGACGGGGTCGCCTACTTCCTGGCGGGCCTGCAGGGACGCGAGCCCCCGTTCGTCCCCGGCGTCTTCCCCGTCACCAACCCGATCCCCGGCGCCGGCGTCGGGTCCGGCTTCGGCATGCGGTTCCACCCGATCCTCCACTACACCCGGCTCCACTCCGGAGTCGACCTGGGGGTGGCCTCCGGCACCCCGATCCGGGCCGCGGCCGACGGCCTGGTGGTGATCGCAGGGGTGCGGGGCGGCTACGGCAGCTGCACGGTGATCGCCCACGGGTCCCGGCTGGCCACGGTGTACGCCCACCAGAGCTCCATCGGCGTGCGACCGGGCCAGCGGGTGAAGGCCGGCGACGTGATCGGCCGTGTCGGGGCGACCGGGCTGTCGACCGGCCCCCACCTCCACTTCGAGACCCGCCTGGCGGGGATCACGGTCGATCCCGAGAACTTCATCACCTTCGGCTGACGCTCGGCGTCGGCGGGAACGTGTGGGCTCAGCGCGCCGGAAAACGGTCGATCCTGCCCGCACGATGTGGCCGGAGCGATCGGAGTCAGGCCAGCCAGGCGGTGAGGGCCCGCACGAGGAGGCCGGGGTCGAGCGAGCCGGCCAGCTCACGGGCCGAGTGCATGGCCAGCTGGGCCACGCCGACGTCCACGGTGGGGACGCCGAGCCGCGCCGCGGTCACCGGGCCGATGGTCGAGCCGCAGGGCATGTCGCCCCGGCTGGTGAAGCGCTGCACGGGCACCCCGGCGTCCGCGCAGGCCTGCTCGAAGCCGGCCTGCGTGGCGGCGTCGGTGGCGTAGCGCTGGTTGACGTTCACCTTCACCACGGGGCCGCCGTTCACCGCGACCTGGTGGTCGGGCTCGTGGCGCTCGGGGTAGTTCGGGTGGGTGGCGTGGGCCATGTCGGCCGAGGCGCACACCGAACCGGCCAGGGCCCGGAGGTGGTCCTGGCGGTCACCTCCGCGAGCGAGCACCAGACGCTCGAGGGTGGAGGCGAGCAGGGCGCCGTCGGCGCCGGTGGCCGAGGTGCTCCCCACCTCCTCGTGGTCGAACAGGGACACGACGGCCACATCGCTGCCGTCCGCAGGTGCCGCCACGAGGGCCGTGAGGCCGGCGTGGCAGCAGCACAGGTCGTCGAGGCGGGGCGCACTGATCAGGTCGTCGTCCGGGCCGGCCAGGGTTGGTGCGGCCAGGTCGTGCACCATGACGTCCCAGCCGAGGATCGACTCGGCGTTCACCCCGAGCTCGGCGGCCAGGAAGGCGGCGAAGCGGCCCGGCTCGGGGCGGCCGAGCCCCCACACCGGGGTGAGGTGCTGCTGGCGGTTGAGCAGCAGGCCCTTGTCGTTGATGTCGCGGTCGAGGTGGATGGCGAGCTGCGGGATGCGCAGCACCGGTCGGTCGACCCGCACGAGTCGCAGGTCCGGCCGGCCGCCATCGGGATCGGCGACGGCGACGCGCCCGGCGAGGCCGAGATCGCGGTCGAGCCAGGAGTTCACCAGCGCCCCGCCGTAGACCTCCACGCCCAGCTGGCGCCAGCCCGCCCGGCCGGTGTCGGGCTGGGGACGGATCCGGAGTGTGGGGCTGTCGGTGTGGGCGCCGACGATCCGGAAGGGAGCGTGGGGCGCTGCCCCCTCGGGAACCGCCCAGGCGACCAGCGCCCCGCCGGCGGCCAGGTACCCCCTGTCGGGTAGCGGGGACCAGTCCCCCGTGGGGTCCACCGCCACGAACCTGTCCGCCTCGAGCCGCCGGGCCGCCTCGGCGGCGGCGTGGTACGGCGTCGGCGACGCCGAGATGAACTCGAGCAGGTCGAGCGCGACAGCCCGGGAATCGTCCACCACGGCGCCGACGTTACCGATGCGCGGGTCAGGCGGGCTCGCCGCCCGAAAACGTGAACGGGGGAGCGCCGGGGTCGATTACGATCTCCGGACTGCCGAGGGCCAGCGTCGTCCCGGGCCGACCACCCGTCCCTGTTGTCTGAAGCGAGACGCATGCGCCAGCCGCCCGGCCCCCAGGGTCTCTACGACCCCGCACACGAACACGACGCTTGCGGCGTCGCGTTCGTGGTCGACCTGAAAGGCCGCCCCAGCCGGGACATCGTCGACAAGGGCATCACCGCCCTGGCGCACCTTGAGCACCGTGGCGCCTCGGGGGCCGAGGCGAACACCGGGGACGGGGCCGGGATCCTGCTCCAGGTGCCCGACCGCTTCTTCCGGGAGGTGGTCGGGTTCGAGCTGCCCGAGGCCGGGGCCTACGCCACCGGCATGGCCTTCCTGCCCCGGGACCCGGAGGCGGCGGCCGACGCCGTCGAGGCGGTCGACAAGGTCGTGGCCGCCGAGGGCCTCACCGTGCTGGGGTGGCGCGACGTGCCCACCGACGACTCGTCGCTCGGCTCGATGGCCCGCGACGTCATGCCCACCTTCGCCCAGCTGTTCGTGGCCGCTCCCGGCGACCACGTGAAGGGCCTGGACCTCGAGCGGCGGGCCTACGTGGTGCGCAAGCGCATCGAGCACGAGGTGGGCGGCCCCGACGGCGAGGGCACGGTCTACTTCCCGAGCTTCTCGACCCGCACGTTCATCTACAAGGGGATGCTGACCACCCCCCAGCTCCGGGAGTTCTTCCCCGACCTGGCCGATCCGCGGCTGGAGAGCGCACTCGCCCTCGTGCACTCGCGGTTCTCCACCAACACCTTCCCGGCCTGGCCCCTCGCTCACCCCTACCGCTACCTGGCCCACAACGGCGAGATCAACACGGTGCAGGGCAACCGCAACTGGATGCGGGCCCGGGAGGCCCTGCTGCGCAGCGACGCCTTCGGCGAGGACCTCGGGCGGATCTTCCCCGTCTGCACCCCGGGGGCGAGCGACTCGGCCAGCTTCGACGAGGTGCTCGAGCTCCTCCACCTGGCCGGCCGGCCCCTGCACCACGCCGTGCTGATGATGATCCCCGAGGCGTGGGAGAACCACGAGTCGATGGACCCGGCCAAGCGGGCCTTCTACCAGTTCCACGCTTCGCTGATGGAGCCGTGGGACGGCCCCGCGTCGGTGGCGTTCACCGACGGCACCGTCATCGGCGCCGTGCTCGACCGCAACGGGCTGCGACCCAGCCGGTTCTGGGTGACGAGCGACGACCTCGTCATCATGGCGTCGGAGGTCGGCGTGCTCGACGTCGACCCGGCCACCGTGGTGCGCAAGGGGCGTCTACAGCCGGGGCGCATGTTCCTGGTCGACACCGCCCAAGGCCGCATCGTGGACGACACCGAGATCAAGGCCGAGCTGGCTGCCGAGCACCCCTACGACGAGTGGCTCGCCGGCGGCCTGTTGCACCTGGACGACCTGCCCGAGCGGGCCCACACCCGCTACCCCCACCGGTCGGTGCTCCGGCGCCAGCTCGTCTTCGGCTACACCCTGGAAGAGGTGCGGCTGCTGCTGGCGCCGATGGCCCGCACCGGGGCCGAGAGCATCGGCTCGATGGGCACCGACACGCCGATCGCGGTGCTGTCCTCCCGGCCCCGGATGCTGTTCGACTACTTCTCCCAGCTGTTCGCCCAGGTCACGAACCCACCCCTCGACGCCATCCGGGAGGAGCTGGTCACCTCCCTCGGCGGTGCTCTCGGGCCCGAGGGCAACCTGCTCGACCCCACGCCGGCGTCGTGCCGGCACATCCAGCTGCCGGCGCCGGTGATCGACAACGACGCGCTGGCCCGCCTCGTCCACGCCAACGACGACGGCGACCTGCCCGGCTTCCGGGCCGCCGTGGTGAAGGGCCTCTACCCGGTGGCCGCGGGCGGGGCCGGCCTGGCCGCGGCCCTGGCCGACGTGCGCCGCCAGGTGTCCGAGGCCATCGAGGGGGGCGCCACCCTCATCGTGCTCTCCGACCGCGACTCCAACTCCACCCTGGCCCCGATCCCGTCGCTGCTGCTCACCTCCGCGGTCCACCACCACCTGGTGCGGGAGAAGACCCGCACCCAGGTGGGCCTGCTGGTGGAGGCGGGCGATGCCCGCGAGGTGCACCACATGGCCCTGCTGATCGGGTACGGCGCCGCCGCCATCAACCCGTACATGGCGTTCGAGACGATCGAGGACATGATCGCCCGGGGCCAACTGGTCGACGTCGGCTTCGACGACGCCGTCGGCCGCTACCTGAAGGCGGCCGGCAAGGGCGTGCTCAAGATCATGTCCAAGATGGGCATCTCCACGGTCGCCTCCTACACCGGCGCCCAGGTGTTCGAGGCCATCGGCCTGTCCGCCGAGCTGGTCGACGAGTACTTCACCGGCACGGTCTCCCGGCTCGGGGGGATCGGGCTCGACGAGCTGGCCGCGGAGGTCGCCGCCCGGCACCGCATGGCCCACCCCGACCGCCCCGAGGAGCGGGCCCACCGCGAGCTCGAGGTGGGCGGCGAGTACCAGTGGCGACGGGAGGGCGAGTACCACCTGTTCAACCCGGACACGGTGTACAAGCTCCAGCACAGCGCCCGCAGCGGCCGCTACGACCTGTTCAAGGAGTACACCGCCATGGTCGACGGCCAGGCCGAGCGCCTGGCCACCCTGCGGGGGCTGTTCCGCTTCCGGGAGGACCGGGAGCCGGTGCCGATCGACGAGGTGGAGCCGGTCGCCGAGATCGTGAAGCGGTTCTCCACCGGCGCCATGAGCTACGGGTCGATCTCGGCCGAGGCCCACGAGACCCTCGCCATCGCCATGAACCGCCTCGGCGGCAAGTCGAACACCGGCGAGGGCGGGGAGGACGCCGAGCGCTACCTGCCCGACGAGAACGGCGACCTGCGCCGCTCGGCGGTGAAGCAGGTGGCGTCGGGGCGCTTCGGGGTGACCTCGGAGTACCTGACGAACGCCGACGACATCCAGATCAAGATGGCCCAGGGGGCCAAGCCGGGCGAGGGCGGCCAGCTCCCCGGCTCGAAGGTGTACCCGTGGATCGCCAAGACCCGGTACTCCACCCCGGGCGTCGGCCTGATCAGCCCCCCGCCCCACCACGACATCTACTCCATCGAGGACCTCAAACAGCTCATCCACGACCTGAAGAACGCCAACCCGGAGGCCCGCATCCACGTGAAGCTGGTGGCCGAGGTGGGGGTGGGCACGGTCGCCGCCGGCGTGTCCAAGGCCAAGGCCGACGTCGTGCTCATCTCGGGCCACGACGGCGGCACCGGGGCCAGCCCGCTCACCTCGCTCAAGCACGCCGGCGCGCCCTGGGAGCTGGGCCTGGCCGAGACCCAGCAGACCCTTCTGCTCAACGGCCTGCGCGACCGCATCGTCGTGCAGACCGACGGTCAGCTGAAGACGGGGCGCGACGTGGTCATCGCCGCCCTGCTCGGGGCCGAGGAGTTCGGCTTCGCCACCGCCCCGCTGGTGGTGTCGGGCTGCATCATGATGCGGGTCTGCCACCTCGACACGTGCCCGGTGGGGATCGCCACCCAGAACCCCGAGCTGCGCAAGCGCTTCAGCGGGAAGCCCGAGTTCGTGCAGCACTTCTTCGAGTTCGTGGCCGAGGAGGTGCGTGAGCTGCTGGCCGAGCTGGGCTTCCGCTCGCTCCCCGAGGCCATCGGCCACGCCGAGGTGCTCGACACCAGGGCGGCGGTGGACCACTGGAAGGCCTCGGGCCTCGACCTCGCCCCGATCCTCCACGTGCCCGAGGCGCCCTTCGAGCAGGACCGCCACTGCACAGGGTCCCAGGACCACGGCCTCGAGAAGGCCTTCGACAACCAGCTCATCACCCAGTGCGAGGACGCCATCGGGTTCGGCACCCCGGTTCGCCTGGAGTTCCCAATCCGCAACGTGAACCGCACGGTGGGCACCATGCTCGGCCACGAGGTCACCAAGCGCTACGGCGGCCTCGGCCTGCCCGACGACACCATCGACATCACGTTCACCGGCTCGGCCGGGCAGAGCTTCGGAGCGTTCGTGCCCAAGGGCGTCACCCTCCGCCTGCACGGCGACGCCAACGACTACCTCGGCAAGGGCCTGTCGGGGGGTCGCCTGGTGGTGCGCCCGCCGCTCGACGCCAACCCGGCCTTCGTCGCCGAGGAGAACGTCATCGCCGGCAACGTGATCCTCTACGGCGCCACCGCCGGCGAGGTGTTCCTCCGGGGGACGGTGGGGGAGCGGTTCTGCGTCCGCAACTCGGGGGCCACCGCGGTGGTGGAGGGCGTCGGCGACCACGGCTGCGAGTACATGACCGGGGGCCGGGTGGTGGTCCTCGGGCCCACCGGACGGAACTTCGGGGCGGGCATGTCGGGCGGCATCGCCTACGTGTGGGACCCCGACGGCACGTTCGCCGCCAACGTCAACCGGGACATGGTCGACCTCGACGACCTCGACGACCTCGACATGACCTGGCTGGTGGGCGTGGTCTTCCGCCACCGCGACGCCACCGGCTCGGAGGTGGCCGCCCGCATCCTCACCGACTGGCAGTACCAGGTGTGCAACTTCACCAAGGTGATGCCCCGTGACTACAAGCGGGTGCTGCAGGCCATCAAGGTGGCCGAGGAGTCCGGCGCCGACATCGACGAGGCCATCATGGCCGCCTCGGCCGGCTAGAGGAACCGTTCGCCATGGGAGACACCACCGGGTTCCTCAAGCACGGGCGGGAGCTGCCGTCACGGCGGCCGGTGCCGGTGCGGATCAAGGACTGGAAGGAGGTCTACGAGCCGTTCCCGGATGACGCCCTGCGGACCCAGGCCAGCCGCTGCATGGACTGCGGGATCCCCTTCTGCAACAACGGCTGCCCGCTCGGGAACCTGATCCCGGACTGGAACGACCTCGTCTACCGCGACCGGTGGCGCGACGCCATCGAGCGCCTCCACGCCACCAACAACTTCCCCGAGTTCACGGGGCGGTTGTGCCCGGCCCCGTGCGAGGCGGCGTGCGTCCTCGGGATCAACTCGGACCCGGTGACGATCAAGCAGGTCGAGGTGGAGATCATCGACCACGCCTGGGCCGAGGGGTGGGTGCAGCCGGTCCGCCCCCGTCGGCTCACCGGCAAGGCGGTGGCGGTGGTCGGCTCTGGGCCGGCCGGGCTGGCCGCCGCCCAGCAGCTCACCCGGGCCGGCCACGCCGTGACCGTGTTCGAGCGGGCCGACCGCATCGGCGGCCTCCTGCGCTACGGGATCCCCGAGTTCAAGATGGAGAAGCGCCACATCGACCGGCGGATCGCCCAGATGGTGGCCGAGGGCACCGTGTTCTGCACCTCGGTCGACGTGGGCGTCGATGTCACCAGCGACGACCTGCAGCGGGACTTCGACGCGGTCGTGCTCGCCGGCGGAGCCACGGCGTGGCGGGACCTGCCCATCCCCGGTCGGGACCTGGAAGGGATCCACCAGGCCATGGAGTACTTGCCCGTGGCCAACCGGGTGCAGCAGGGCGACCTCCCCGGGCCCCCCACGCGGCTGAGCGCCGAGGGCAGGGCCGTGGTCATCATCGGCGGTGGCGACACCGGCGCCGACTGCCTGGGGACCGCCCACCGCCAAGGGGCGAGCGTGGTGCACCAGTTCGAGATCATGCCCCGCCCCCCGGACCACCGCTCCGACGCCACGCCGTGGCCCACGTGGCCGTTGCAGTTCCGCACGTCCTCGGCCCACGAGGAGGGCGGCGAGCGGGTCTTCTCGGTGAACACCGAGTGCTTCCTCGGCGACGACGAGGGCGGGGTCCGGGGCCTGCGGGCCCACGAGGTCGAGATGGTGGAAGGGCGCTTCCAGAAGGTCGAGGGCACCGACTTCGAGGTGGAGTGCGAGATGGTCCTGCTGGCCATGGGCTTCGTGGGGCCCGAGCGGGGTCCGTTGCTCGAGGGCCTCGGCGTCGACATCGGTGACCGGGGCGCGGTGACCCGCGACGACCGGTGGTCCACCAACGTGGATGGCGTGTTCGTGGCCGGCGACATGGGCCGGGGCCAGAGCCTCATCGTGTGGGCCATCGCCGAGGGCCGGGCCTGCGCCGCCGCCGTGGACCGCCACCTGATGGGCGACACGATCCTGCCGTCGCCCATCACGCCCTCGGCTGCCCCTCAGCGGTAGCCGAGGGACAGCCGACGGCGCCAGCTCAGTTCTTGACGACCACCGACTTGGCGATCTTGTCCCGCAGGGTCTGCTTCTTCGGGTCCCAGAGCGGGAACAACGAGTCGACCAGCACGATCAGCCCGCAGCACAAGTAGCCGGGAATGAAGAGCAGGTTTCGCACGAGGCCCTGCTGGGAGCCGATCGGCTGGCCGGTCTGCTCACCGACGAGGCGCAGCCCCGACTGCTTCATGCCCATGCTCTGGCCGGTGCTCCCGGCCAGGTGGCCCTGGTACAGCGTCCACGCCAGGGGCAGGAGCCAGATGGCCCAGCTCAGGAACAGACCGGCGATGTCGAACGACGTGGAGCCGATCCCCAACCCCAAGAAGAAGTTGATGATCGACACCACGATGAACGGGGCGACGAAGTCGATCAGGCCCGACACGAGGCGGTCCTGCCACTCGGCCAGCTGACCGTGGGGCGACATGGCGCCGCCGCCGGACGAGCTGCCACCGGGGGGTGGGGGCGGAGGTGGCGGCAGGCCGCCACCGGGGGGGCCGGTCGGCGGTGGTGATCCGCCGCCCGGCGGAGGGGGCGGGGAGCCCGGGGGTTGGTCGCTCATTGGTGTCCTCCCATGGATCGCCGGGGAGCGTAGCCATCCTGAGCAGGTCGCGGGGCGGATCGTCGGCCTCGCCACCGGGGGACGAGACTGGCGGGGTGAGCCTCGGGCCGCTGGCCGTCGTCCTCGTCCACTGGGACCAGCCCGAACGGTGCCTTCGTACCGTCGCCGCGTTCGTCGATTCGGGCCTGTCCCTGCGCATGACCGTGGTCGACAACGGGTCCTCGCCGGCCGCGCTGGCCGTGCTGAAGGAAGGCCTGGCGGACGACGTGGCCCTGGTGGAGACGGGGGCCAACCTCGGGTTCGGCCCCGGTGCCAACGTCGGCCTGCGCCGCTGGCTCGACCACGACGACAGCGAGTGGGCGGCGGTGGCCCCCCACGACGCCCTCCCGGGGCCCGGCTGCCTGCGAGCGCTGTTGGCGGCGGTGGCCGGGCGCCCTCGGGCCGGGCTGGCCAGCGCCGATGTGGGCGACGGGCGGACACCGGTGGTGGACCCCTACTTCGGGGGCATCACCCTGCCGGCCACCGTCGAGCACGGCTGGGAGCCGGCCGGGTACCCGCACGGCACCCTCTTCCTGGCCCGGAGGTCCTGCCTGGCCGCCGTCGGGCCCTTCGACGAGCGCTACTTCGCGTACTGCGAGGAGGCCGACCTCGGGGAGCGGGCCCGCCGGGCCGGGTGGCAGGTCGGCATCGTGCGCGGTGCCACCGTCAGCAATCCCCACCTCGGCGGCGGCGCGGAGGTGGTGGACTACCTGATGCTGCGCAACACCCTCCTGCTGGTGCGCACGCACTTCGGCCGCTACCGGGCGGGGATCCGCTTCGCCATCGCCCTCTGGCACCTCGTCATCGGCACGCTGCGACCGTCATCGCGCCCGCTCGTGTTCGCCCCCCGCGCCCGGGTGCTCGCCCTGCGCCACCACCTCCAGCGCCGGTACGGCCCGCCGCCGGCGTCGCTCGGACGGCGAGCTACTCGGGATCGGGTGTGATGGAGTCCATGGTCCAGAACGCCCGCAGCGACGTGATCGAGGCGTCGTCGCCAAAGGTCATGTGGTCGATGATGTCGGGCATGCGGGCCCGGTCGGCGCCGGTGCCGGCGAGCGCGTAGAGCGAGAGCGCGGCCTCGTGGCCGATGATGACCGGCTCCTGCTTGAGGTGGAGCTGGAGGGAGCCGAACATGGCGAGGTTGTTGTCGAGGAAGCCCTGGATGGCAGCCCGGCCGGTGTTCACCGGGGTGCCCACCGGGTCCTCCTGGGTGGCGTCCTCGCTGAAGAGGGCGGCCCACCCTTCTGCGTCGCCGGCGGTGAACGCCTCGATGTAGCGGTCGATGGTGGCTCGGATCTCGTCGGGGGTGGCCATCCGGCGGACCCTACCGGTCGAGCTGGCCCCGCTCGACGGCCGCCACCGACGGCCGGACGACGACCAGGTACCACAGGGAGATGGCCAGGCCACCGACGACGGTGAACAGGCCGAAGAGGATGCCCACCAACCACGGCACCTGGCGGTGCCGGGACAGCGCCCATGCCCAGCGGGGGCGGCGCACGGCGTCGAGGAAGGCCCACAGCGAGACGCCCAGCGGCACGCACGCGCCGGCGGTGACCACGACCGCCCAGAGCAGGCGGCCGACGGTGACCGTGTCGGCGCCCGCAGCGGGTTCGGCGGCAGCCAGCACGCCCCCCAGTCTGTCGCTCTAAGGTCCGCCCGGTGACCGTGCGGGTGGGGTTCCTGGGGGCGGGGCTCATCGCCACGTTCCACTCGAAGATGCTGCGACGCTCCGGTGCCGATGTGGCGTGGGCCGGCGTGTGGGATCCGGACGAGGCCCGCCGGGAGTCCTTCGCCCAGGCCAGCGGCGCCACACCGTGCGGCTCCGAGGACGAGGTGCTCGACAGCTGCGACGCCGCCTACGTGTGCACCTGGACGGCCGAGCACCGCCGCCTGGTGGAGGCGGCCGTCGCCCGGGGCCTGCCCGTCTTCTGCGAGAAGCCGCTCTCCACTGATCTGGCCGGTGCCACCGCCATGGCCGACGTCGTGCGGGGCGCCGGAGTGGTCAACATGGTCGGCCTCATCATGCGCCGGTCGCCGGCCTGCAACCTGGTCCGCGACATGGTGGCCGACCCCGCCAGCGGCCGGGTGATGAACGTGGTGTTCCGGGACGACCAGTTCATCCCCGTGCAGGGATCCTACCGCTCGACGTGGCGGGGCGACCGGGCCAAGGCCGGGTCGGGGACGCTCCTCGAGCACGCCATCCACGACCTCGACGTCCTCGAGCACATGGCCGGGCGGGTGGCGTCGGTCAGCGCCCGGTCGGCCAACTTCCACGGTCTGGACGGCATCGAGGACTCCGTCGCCGCCACCTTGTCCTTCGCCGACGGCGGCGTCGGCACGCTCGTGTCGGTCTGGCACGACGTGTTGGAGCGGCCGAGCCTGCGGCGCATGGAGATCTTCTGCGAACGGGCCTGGGTGGTGCTCGACGAGCCCGACGAGTGGATGGGCCCGGTCCGCTGGATGCGCCTCGGTGGCGAGCAGGGTTCGGTCGAGGGCGACGCGCTCGTGGCCGAGTGCGAGCGGCGCGGCATCGAGATGCCCAACGCCGACGGCGACTTCATCCGGGCGGTTGAGGCCGGCGAGCCCGTCCACCCGGACTTCGACGACGCGTTGCGGGCCCACGTGCTGGCCGACGCCGTGTACCGGTCCGCCGCCAGCGGCGGTGATTCCGTGCCGACCGTCTAGAGCGGCCCCGGTAGCCTCGGCCGCCGTGCCGGCCACCGCTCCCTTCCGCGCTCCGAAGGGGACGGCGGACGTCCTCGCGCCGGAGTCGGGGCGCTGGGAGGCGCTGCTGGCCGGCTTCGCCCGGGTGGTGGAGGGCGCCGGCTACGGCCTGGTGCAGTCGCCCCTGTTCGAGGACATCGGCGTCTTCCAGCGGCTGGGCGAGGGCACCGACGTGGTCGGGAAGGAGATGTACGACTTCCACGACAAGGGTGACCGTCACGTGGCCCTGCGGCCCGAGGGCACCGCATCGGTGGTGCGGGCGTTCGTGCAGCACCGTCCGGTCATCCCGTGGAAGGCGTGGTACGCCACGCCGTGCTTCCGCTACGAGCAACCCCAGAGCGGTCGGCTGCGCCAGCACCACCAGGTCGGCATCGAGGCGCTCGGCTCGGCCGATCCCGACCTCGACGTGGAGGTCATCGTCCTCGGCCACGACCACCTCCGGGCCCTGGGCCTGCGGCGGGTCGCGCTGCTGGTGAACTCGATGGGCACCCACCAGGACCGATCCCGTTACGTCGACCTCCTCCGGGGCTGGCTGGAGGAGCGCATCGGCGAGCTCGCCGAACAGGACCGCGAGAAGGTGCCGGCGGCCCCCATGCGGGTGCTCGACAGCAAGCGTCCGGCCACCCAGGCCGTGGTGGCCGACGCCCCCCGGATCACCGACCACCTGTCCGACGACGCCGGCGCCCACTTCGAGCGGGTGCTGGCCGGGCTCCGGGCCGCCGAGATCGACGTGGTGCTCGAGCCCCGGTTGGTGCGAGGCCTCGACTACTACACGCACACCACCTTCGAGTTCCAGAGCACCGCGCTCGACGCCGCTCAGGCCACGGTGCTCGGTGGTGGCCGCTACGACGGCCTGGTGGAGGACCTCGGCGGCCCCCCCACGCCCGGCATCGGGTTCGGTTCGGGCATCGAGCGAACGCTGCTGGCCTGCGACGCCGAGGGGGTCTTCCCCGCCTCGGCCTCGTCGGTGGACGTGTTCGTGGTCGACGTGACCGGCGGTGACACCGCACGGGACCTCACCGTCGAGCTGCGCCGGGCCGGCATCCGGGTGGACCGCGCCTACGGCGCCCGCTCGATGAGGGCCCAGATGAAGGCGGCCGACCGCTCCGGTGCCCGCCTTGCCCTGCTGGTCGGCGAGCAGGAGCGGGCTGACGGCACCGTGGCCGTGCGCAGCCTCCAGGACGAGGAGCGCAGCCAGGCTGCGGTCGACCGCGGGATCGTGGTGGACCACGTGAAGGGGCTGTTCGGATGAGCGGGCCGGACCGGCCGGCGGTGGCCTTCTCCGGTGAGGCCACCGGGTTGCGGTCCCGGTACTGCGGCGAGCTGGGGGCGGGCGACGTCGGCGAGCACGTGCAGCTCTGCGGCTGGGTCGACCGTCGCCGTGAGCACGGCGAGCACTTGGCGTTCGTCGACGTCCGGGACCGCACCGGGGTCGTGCAGTGCGTCGTCGACGGTGCCGCCGACCTCCGCTCGGAGTACGTGGTTCGGGTCACCGGCACGGTGCGCCCCCGGCCTGAGGGCACGGTGAACCCGGCCCTGGCAACCGGTGAGGTGGAGGTCGGGGACTGCGAGGTGGAGGTCCTCGCCTCGGCCGAACCGCCGCCGTTCCCGATCGACGAGCGGCGCGACGTGGACGAGACCCTGCGGCTCCGCCACCGCTACGTCGACCTCCGCCGCGAACGGCTCCAACGGAACCTGGTGGTGCGGGCGCGGGTCAACGGCGCGCTGCGCCGGGCCATGGACGGCCAGGGTTTCGTCGAGGTGGAGACGCCGATGCTCGTGGCGTCCACCCCCGAGGGCGCCCGCGACTTCGTCGTGCCGTCCCGCCTCAGCCCGGGATCCTTCTACGCCCTGCCGCAGAGCCCCCAGCTGTTCAAGCAGTTGTGCATGGTCGGCGGCCTCGACCGCTACTACCAGATCGCCCGCTGCCTGCGCGATGAAGACCTTCGGGGCAACCGCCAGTTCGAGTTCATGCAGCTCGACATGGAGGCCAGCTTCGTCGGCCAGGAGGAGGTGCTGGCCTTCGTGACCGAGGCCGTCGCCGAAGCCACCGAGGAGATCACCGGTCAGCGGCCCGGCGAGATCGGGCGCATCACGTGGCGCGATGCCATGGAGCGCTACGGCTCGGACAAGCCCGACGTGCGCTTCGGGCTCGAGCTGGTCGACGTCACATCGGTGTTCTCGACCACCGGGTTCCAGGCGTTCCGGGCGCCGTGCGTGAAGGGCATCCGGGTGCCAGGAGGGGCCGCCACCACCCGCAAGGTCCTCGACGACCTGACCGCCTCGGCCAAGCGCTGGGGGGCCAAGGGCCTGGTGTGGGCGAAGGTGGGCGAAGACGGGCTCACCTCCCCGGTCGCCAAGTTCCTCTCCGACGACGAGCAGTCCGGCCTGGTCGACGGGCTGGGGGCCGAGGCGGGAGACCTGTTGCTGCTCGTGGCCGACGAGTGGACCACGGCGTGCCACGTGCTCGGCCTGGTCCGCCTGGCTTTCGGGCGGCCGCCGGTCAACGAGGGCGGTCTCCACTTCCTGTGGGTCGTCGACTTCCCGCTGTTCGAGTCGATCGGCGACGACGGCCGGCCCGTGCCCGCCCACCACCCGTTCACCATGCCTCACGCCGAGGACTGGGATCTGCTCGACGGCGAGGGCGACGCGCTGCTGGCGGTGCGGTCCCAGGCCTACGACCTCACCCTCAACGGGTGGGAGCTGGGTTCGGGCAGCGTTCGGATCCACCGTCCCGACGTGCAGCGGCGGATCTTCGCCCTGCTCGGCATCGCCGACGACGAGGCCTCGGCCAAGTTCGGGTTCTTGCTCGACGCCTTCCGCTACGGCGCTCCGCCCCACGCCGGGTTCGCCATCGGCCTCGACCGATTCGTCGCGCTGCTCGCCGGGGAGGACAACATCCGCGAGGTCATCGCCTTCCCCAAGACGCAGTCCGGCGCCGACCCGCTCACCGGGGCGCCGACCCCGATCGATCCGGCCCACGTCGCCGAGCTGGGACTTCGAATCGCCCCGCCCTGAAGCGGCTGGTTCTGGCATGCGAATCGGTCGCCATGGCGACCGGAATGCATGCCAGAACGGGCCGTTACCCTGCGGCCATGGCTGAGGACCTGTTCGCGGCCTCGGCCGAGGAGCAGCTGGCGGCGTCGGCACCGCTGGCCGACCGCCTCCGACCGGTGCACCTCGACGACATCGTCGGCCAGGAAGCATTGCTCGGGCCGGGGCGCCCCCTGCGGGTGCTGATCGAGGCCGACCGGTTGTCCTCGGTCATCCTGTGGGGCCCGCCGGGCACGGGGAAGACGACGCTGGCCCGGTTGATCGCCCGCACCACGGCCAAGGCGTTCGAGCCGCTCTCGGCGGTGAACGCCACCGTGAAGGACGTGCGGGAGGTGACCGCTCGGGCCCGCCAGCGGCTGGGGGAGAGGGGTCAGGGCACGATCCTGTTCCTCGACGAGGTGCACCGCTTTAACAAGTCCCAGCAGGACGCCCTGCTGCCGTCGGTGGAGGAGGGCCTGATCGTGCTGATCGGGGCCACCACGGAGAACCCGTATTTCGAGGTGAACCCCCCGCTCCTGTCGCGCTCCACGCTGTTCCGCCTCGAGCCGCTCGACGGCGACGCCGTGCAGACTCTGCTCGAACGGGGGCTGGCGGCGGAGGGGGCCGAGGCCGAGCCCGACGCCGTCGAGCACCTGGTGGCGCGGGCCGCCGGCGATGGCCGCCACGTGCTGACCAGCCTGGAGGTGGCGGTCGCGCTCGCCGTCGAGCGGGCCGGTCGCGGTGGCGGCGACAACACCGGAGGGCCTCCGCTGGTCACCCTGGCCGACGCCGAGGCCGCCCTCGGGACGAAGGCCATCCGCTACGGCCGGGACGACCATTACGACGTGATCAGCGCGTTCATCAAGAGCATCCGCGGCTCGGACGCCGACGCCGGCCTGTACTGGCTGGCGGTGATGCTCGAGGCGGGCGAGGACGCCCGCTTCATCGCCCGGCGCCTCGTCATCCTCGCCTCCGAGGACGTGGGGATGGCCGACCCGCAGGGCTTGCTGGTGGCCGATGCCGCCGCCCGGGCGGTGGAGTTCGTCGGGCTGCCCGAGGCGCAGCTGAACCTGGCCCAGGCGGTGGTGCACCTGGCCACGGCCCCGAAGTCGAACCGGGTGACGGTGGGGATCGGCCGGGCCCGCGCCGACGTCCGCGAGCGACCGGCCGGCGAGGTCCCCACCCACCTGCGGGACTCCCACTACAAGGGGGCGGCGTCGCTCGGCCACGGGGAGGGCTATGAGTATCCTCACGACGACCCGAGGGGCTGGGTGGACCAGGAGCACCGCCCCACCGAGGTGGTCGGGCGGCGGTACTACGAACCGTCGGGGCACGGCCACGAGGAGGAGATCGCCACCCGTATGCACGGCCTGTGCAGCGACGAGCCGGAGGGTCGGCGGTGACCGCTGCCGACCTGGCCGCCGTCGTCGCCGGGGTGCTGTCCCTGGCGGCGGTGGCCGTGGCCACCTGGGCGGCCCTGCTGTTGCGCCGGACCGCCCTGGAGTTGCGGGCGGTGGCGGCCGAGGTCCGGGCCGAGGCGCTGCCGGCGCTGATGGCGGCGGCCGAGTCGGTGGCCGCCGCCGGCAGCGAGATCGAGCGGGTGGACGAGCTCCTCGACGCCGCCGAGTCCATCTCGTCACGCATCGACGGTGCCTCCCGCTTCGCCTACCTGGCCCTGTCCAAGCCGGTGATCAAGACGGCGGCGGTGGCCACGGGAGCCCAGCGGGCAGCCCGCCGGCTGCGCTCGCCGAGCGGTTGATGTTCAAGCGCACGTTCTGGTTCGGGGCGGGGGCGGTGGCCGGGCTCGGTTCGTCGGTGTACGTGCAGAGACGGGTTCGGCATGCCGCTGCCCACCTGCCCGACCGGGTGCAGCGCGAGGTGACCGGGGCGGCCCGGCGGGTGGGGCGCGACGTCCGGGCCGCCGCCACCGAAGGTCGCGCCGCCATGCGCCAACGGGAGGCCGAGCTCCAGGCGCGAGTCGATGAACGGCCCGGGCCGGGGGTCACCCCTCCGACGCGGTGACCTCGACCGACGCCACCATGGCGTCGGGGTCGGCGAGGAAGACGTCGTCGTCGGCGGTGATCGGGATCTCGAACACGAAGCTGAACCCGTCGGTCGGGGTCGTGGCCGTCACCACGGTCGTGAGCGTCCGCCCCCGCGCCGAGGGCTGCCAGTCGAAGCGTTCGAGCTGGGCCGGTCCGACGCCCCGGACCTCCACCGTCCGGTCGCCGAGCATCTTGGCGTCGCGGAGGAACGGGGCCCGAGCGAACACCTCCCGCCTCCACGCCGCGGGGTCGGCCCCTGGCAGCAGCGGTTCGAGGCGCACGAACGCCTGGAGGGTCTCGGTGGTCATCTGGAGCTGCTCGGTGCGGTGCCACCGCGTAGGAAGGGCCCAGGCGAGGCCATCGCCCAGCGGGCGGGCGAGGGCGGCGAGGGGAATCGCCACCTGCTGGAGGGCGACCTCCCGGTTCGATGGCGCCGACCCGACGACGGCGAGGCCGAGGTCGGGCCCGATATCGGCGGCGAGGCAGAACCCGGCAACGGGCCCTCCGGGCCGGGTCGCCAGCCGGTCGAGCACAGCCGGGCGACCGGCCAGCTCGTACCAGTCGGCGGCCACCGGGTAGCGGACCGCGGGCGGGAGCATGCGCTCGTGAAGGGTGCGGAGTCGGCTGAGCAGCGGGGTGGGCTGGGCCACCGGCTGCAGGGAGCGCTCGGGCAGGCGCACCGCGGTCACCCGCAACGCCGGCTTCGTCGACGATGGCGTCGCCGGACCGGCGGGAGGGAGCGTCGGCCTGGAGGAGGGTCGCCACCGACCACTCCGGTCCGGGTGTGGCCCGCAGTCGCGACGACCATCCCTCGAGGTCGGCCAGGCCGGCGACGAGGACCGGGTCGACGGTGCCCGGCGCCGCGAAGTACTCAGGCTCGACGAACCATGGCTCGGGCTGGGGCAGCGGTGACGGCCTTCCCACGAGGCAAGCCTCGCGCGTACACTTCGCCGCACGGACGCCGCAGCCGCGGTGTCGTCGACGACCAAGGGGACGGGGATATGGCGGGATACAAGGTCACACCCGGTGAGCTGAAGACAGGCGCCGGGAACCTGAAGGCGGTGGCCGGGAGGATCGAGCAGGAGCTCGGCAACGCCCGGAAGGAAGTGACCCGCCTCGTGGGCGGCGGCTGGGAGGGCGCCGGCTCGGACCGCTTCCGGGATCTCATGGCGGAGTGGGACAAGGTGGCGATAGCCCAACAGACGAACCTCGACCAGGTCAGCAAGGCGCTGGACACCGCCGGCGACAACTACGAGCGGGCCGAAGACGCGGCGAAGCAGTCCTTCAGCGGCTGAGCGTGTTCTCCTTCACCCGTCACAAGGTCTCCCCCGACCTGCTGGCGAAGAGGGCGGCGGAGGCGTCCGGCCATCTGGAGTCCTTGGTTTCAGGCACCCTGACCGCTCTCGTCAACCAGCCGGTGGGCGGAGCGTGCGAGGACGGCGAGTGCCAGGCCGCGCTCGAGGCCTTCCACTCGTCCTGGGTGAACGACGTCTTCGTCGCCGCGCAGGCGTACGGGACCCTCGTGAACAACGTGGCCGGAGCGGCGGGCGGGTACGGAAGAGCTGATGCGACGGCGATGCAGCGCTAGGAGCATCGGTCAGCGCACGGCGGGGTGATGCCGACGTGTCCGACGTGATCGGGACCACCAAAGATCTACGCGGTGCCGAGGTCGTCGGGCTCCTCGAGCTGTCCGATGGCACCCTTGAGCTGCGGGTGCGGGCGCCCCGTGAGGGGTCTGTCCCCAGCGCGCTCGTCGGCCGCTTTCGTGGTGTCACCGGCTGGCGCTTCGACCCCGCCGCCGCCGACGGAGAGTCGGCACCCCGATGGGAACCTCTCGGAACGTCGTGGAGCCTCGGACCCGTCGAACGGTGCGACACGATGGACGGCGGCGTGACCGTGGTGGAGGGCCCGTGGGGTGCTCTCTCGGTCGCCGCCGACACCATCGAGGTCACCTCCCTCGACGGCGAGCACATGGTCCTCGAACCCTTCGAGGCCGAGGCGCTCCTCGCCACGGCTGACGGCACCATCCGCTCGGCGGCAGACCTGCAGCCCGACGTGCTCGATGACCTTCGAAGCCGCGATCTGGTCACAGCGGTCGACGACGATCTCGGCCTTGGCACGCGGGCCCACCTCTTCCGGGCGCTGGCCAACGGATCGCTGTACGCGTGCGTCGTCGCCTCTGGACGCCGGGGCCTCGGAGCGGGAACGCTCGTCCACACGGGCGAGACCTGTGTGGAGGCCGCAGTGCAGGCGGACGGCTCGGTGTCGGTCACCGAGTTCGAGCCGCCCGAGTTCGTGTCCCGCCTGGCTGATCTGACCGGCCTCTCCCGGGAGGTCCTCCGGGCGGCGACGATGGACAGCCCGTGGGCCGCGACTCGCGAGGGCGAAGTGTCGACCTGGGTGTCGTGCCGGGTGCTGACCACGGACGCCGACGGCGACCCCGTCGTCGACGAGGCGCTGTGGCAGGACAGGGGAACGGACGGGCTCTGGATGTCGGTGGACGGTGACGTGACGAGCGGGAACGTCGAACCGGCCGATGCCGCCGAGATCTTCGAGGCGATGTGCGCGCTGGTGTCGGTTGAGGTCGCCGACCCGGTGGAGGCACGACTGTGACCGGTGTGAGCGAGATCGCCGCCGCCTACGAGCGGAGCCAACGCGAGCTCGGGAACTTCGGTGTCGACGCCGACTTGAACGTGGGGGCGATGAAGCAGGTGTGGGAAGGCATGGCGGCGACGCTGTTCCTGAGCGCGATCCGTTCTCGGATCGATGTGATCAAGGAGGCGGCCGGAAGGTTCGGAGAGGCGGCGACCGTCCTGCTGGCGCTCGACGGCGCCACCGCCGCTGCGAAGCAGCAGATCGCCGACGGCGAGCAGGCGATGAGGGACGAGGCCGCCCGGAACCCATTCGCCGCCTACAACAACGACCAGTACCAGAACCAGGGTGGATGGAACCCCTACGGGGGGATTGGTTTGCCCTCCTTCGGCCAGACGGCCGTCGCCGGCGGTCAGAGCGCGTTGGCCAGGGCCTACGAGGAGGCCGCCGCCAAGCTGACCTCCCTGGCGATGACGTCGCCGACCCAGGAGCGGGCGGCCGAGAAGTACTTCGAGAAGGAGATGAAGAAGAAGGGCGCGCCGGCCGACGTGAAGATCAGAGACGGCGAGATCAAGGGCTTCGTGCCCAAGTGGGACACCCACCCGCCTTGGTACCGCCCGGACAAGAGCGTGACGGCCATCAAGGCCGGCGTCCGGTCCCTCCAGGTCCTTCCAGGGGGTCCCGAAGCTCTGGCCGAAATGCACGAGAAGTTCGGGGGCGGCGTCCGTGGGTTCATCGACCCGACGTACATGTACCAGGACTCATTCCTCCACGCCGCCGAGGGACACCCCTTCCGCGCCACCCTGCAGTTCGTCAATGGCACGCTGACCATCGTGGGGGTCGGCACCCTGGCCAAGGCCGCCGGCAAAGGCGCGATGAAGGTGGGATCCAAGATCGGCCTCAGGGCCGGAGCGCGCCAGGCGGCCAAGGAGACCCCCGCCCTCATCCCCAAACCCAAGCCACTACCGATGCCGAAAACTGCGACGCCGGGCGCTAGCGCCATCGCGAGACCAGCAGCGATTGAAGCGACAGAGCGGATTGGCTATTCCTCGGAGGCCGTCAAGTCTGCTTACCAGGGCATGAACAAGGGTGGTGGGCACGCCATACGCCACCTCATGGACAATCCCCCCGGTCTGATTCCAAACGCTGGGAGTCTCGCGTCTCGCGTTAAACTTTTTGAAGACCTCACCGCGCCGATCCTTCGCAATCCGTCTAAGACGTTCGACTGGACGACTGGCGGTACCGCGACCCGTGCGTTCGTCGGTGAGGTTGGAGGGGAGCAGGTGGTGTTGTTCGTCGCAAAAGAAGGTCCATATCGAGGTCGGGTGTTGACGGCTTATGCGCCTGACGCAAAGCAGATGGCCCAGTGGGGACTCTCGTGACCGGTCTGGTCCAGGCGATCTCGTGGACCGGCACTGAGGCGACGATGTCGATGTTCGTCCTATCTCCTCAAACCGCCGCACCAGCGCTCGATCTCTCCTCCAGCCGTTGGGCTCCAGATCGCGTGCGTACTTATGAGATGTTCGCCGATGACGCCGAAGTGCGCCCGAACCACCACGTCTACGAGTACGACCTCACTTGGAGCGAGGTGCCAGACGATCTGGAGGAGGTTGTGACCACCTGTCTTGCGATGGCCGAAGCGGATGGCGCCCCCGTTGCGTGGTTCGGGTTCGAAGGATCCTTCCACTTCGACTATCTCTTCCATCCCGAGATCGCTGACCAGGTCTATGCCGTGTTCGAGGGTGGGTCCGTGCGCCTTGCGTTAGACGACGAGGTCCGGGCTAGCCCGGAATGGCGAGAACTCATTGGAGAGGTTCGAAACCGAGTGCTGTGAATCGGCACTGGCTGAGCAAGGGTGACCCGTACACGGCTCCGCGCTAGGGCTGGGCCACCTGGAGCTGGGTGACCTCGCCTCGGACGGCGAGGTAGGCGCGGCCGGGGACCATGGTGGGGGCGTCCTTTGGGAGGCGGACGTCGACTAGGCCTCCCATGTCGGGGGTGGGCATCATCAGGAGGCCGATCTTGAGCGACAGCAGGTAGCGGGTCCAGCCTTCGTATAGCCGGGCGAAGTCGCTGGCCCGGGCCGAGATGACGGTGCGCAGCCCGCGCTCGCGGGCGGTGCGAAGGAGCGCCTCCAGGGTGGGCGCCGCCACCGGCGGCAGGAGTTCGGCGTCGTCGATGAGGACGTGGCTGATCGACTCGTCCAAGGCCACCGCCTCGAGCACGCCCGGCGCCTCGTCGGCGCTTCCGGCCATCAACGCCACCCGGGGATCGCCCTGCAGGCCGCGCAACGGCGACTGGCGGCACAGGACGACGGCGAACCGGGCGGCGGGGTCGGAGGCTGACGCCGTCTCGAGGCATGTCCGCAGAACCGTGCTCCGACCGCTGAGGTCCTCACCGAGCACGGGAAGGTGCGGCCCGGCTCGCGCGTGATCGAAGAAGACGGGCTGGAGCTCGTCGCCGCCGACGCCGAGCAGCGTGCGGTCGGCTCCGGCGGTGAGCGGCTCGGCTTGGAGCTCGGCGACGCTGACCTCCTTCGGCAGCCGCCTGATCGGCGACGGGAGCGCAGCAGGGTCGACATCGACCCAACGCTCGCCGACCCCGGTGAAGCGCTCCTCGGAGGGGTAGAGCACCTGCACCTCGGCGTGGTTCCGCCCGGCCACCAGCGCCCGGCCGGGCACGGGATCGTGCTCCCGGGCGGTGACCCCCCGCAGCCCGCCGAGGTCGTAGTCGGCCGGGTCGGACTGACGCAGCACGAGGCGGCCCCCGAACAGGTTGATCACCGCTCCGCGCAGATCGGTCCGCTGCGTCGTGGCCAGGACCACGTGGATCCCGACCTGGGGACCGCCTTGCAACAACGACGTCAGCTGCTCGAGCAGGCGCCCGTACTGGTAGCCCTCAATGTTCTCCTTCAGCACCGGGAAGTCGTCGATCAAGAGGACGATCCACGGCTGCGGTGACGACGCCGTCTCCCGCCAGCGCAACCAGCTCCCTGTGCTCTCTGCGGCGAGCCGCTCCCGGCGCTGGTCGGCGACGGTCGTGAGCCGCTGGAACAACCGTCCGAGGCGCTCGAGGTCGTCGGACCCGACCACCGCGGCCACGTGCGGGAGCCTGGTCAGGCCGCCGAGGGCGCCGGCACCGGCGTCGATGGCGTAGAGGTGCAGGTCGGCCGGCGAACGCTGCTCGGCGAGATCCAGCGCCAGGTGGTTCAGCGTCGTGGTCTTGCCGGACCCGAACTCGCCGATCACCAGGGCGTTGCCGACGTCGGAGACGTCCAGCCAGCTCGTCCGCTGGGCCTGCTGCTCGGGGAAGTCGGCGAGGCCGACGCGCACCTCGAGCCGGCTCGCGCTTGCCGGGCGGTCGTCGGGGAGATCGGCAGCGCTGAGCATCGCCGGCAGCGTCGGGAGCCAGAGCTTGCGTTGAGGCGGTACGCCGAGGCGGCCGGCCTCGTCGATGAGGCGGGCGCAGAGCTGGCGCAGGGGCTGATCCCGGCCTTCGCCTCGTTCATCGGCCACCGTGGTCACGGGCGGGCGGTCGTCGCCGAAGGGGCGGACGACTACGGCGGCCGAGCCACCCGCGGTGCCGCCGGTGACCATCGCCGTCTGGAACCCCACCACCTGGTCGCCGCCGCCGAGCCGGAAGTACCCCCTGCCGGCTTGGCCGTCGTCGATGTTCGCGGCGTCAGGCTTGCCCACCACGGTCTCGGACTCGCTGGGCTCCAGCACCTTCAGGCAGATCCAGATGTTGGTGTTCTTGGAGATGGCCGGGCTGACGACTCCCTGCGGGCTCTGCATTGCGAGCAGCATGTGGACACCGAGGCTGCGGCCCTGGATCGCGACCTGCTTCAGGCGGTCGACGGCCTCGGAGTTCTCGGGATCGCTGGCCAGGGCGGCGTACTCGTCGATCACGACGACGAGGCTCGGAAGCGGTTCACGGCCATCGGGCGGGAGCCGTTCGTACTCGATCAGGCTCTCCACGTTGCCGGCCGCGCTGAAGAGCTCCTTGCGGCGGGTCAGCTCGGCGTCGAGCGAGATCAACGCCCGCACCGTCAGGGACCGGTCGCCTTCCAGATCGGTCACCACGCCGACGGTGTGGGGGAGCTGGCCCAGTTGGGCGAACGCCGAGCCGCCCTTGTAGTCGATCAGGAAGAGGTTGAGTTGCTCGGGCGAGTGGGTGACGGCCAGCGCGGCCAACAGCGACTGGAGGAACACGCTCTTGCCCGAGCCGGTCATGCCGGCGAGGAGCGCATGGGGGCCGTTCTCCCGGAAGCCGACCAGGAGAGGAGCGCCGTCGTCACGGACGCCCACCGGGACCCTGAGCGCCGGATCCGGCCGGGTTGACCAGAACCTCGCGGCGTCGACGCGGTCCGGCGATCCGGCCTCGAGGAGGCCAAGCAGGCCTCCTCCCATCGAATGCCCGCCGGTCGAGGCCCGTGGGTCCTGGTACCGGGCCAGCGTTGCCGTCGACGTCGCCGCGTCGGCGACGTCGACGTACTCGGGGCGGATCCGGGTGACCGCGTCGGGGAGGTGGGGACCTCGCAGGGTCGCCGCACCTGGCTCGCAGTCGACCTCCAGGACCACCTCGGGCGGGAGCTGCCGGCTGTGCTCGGCCAGGACGACGACCTGCGAGGGCCCAGCGGCGGCGAGGGCGGTGAGGCGGCGGACCTCAGGGAGGCGGCCGGCGCTGACGTCCACGACGATGAGCAGAGGCCGGCCGGCGACGGCCCGGGCCCGCGTGGCCTCGACCTGGGCGGTGAGCTCGGCGTCCACGGCCGTGGCGAGCGCCCGGGCCGAGGGCGAGTCCCACGACAGCCCGGCGGTGGTCCCCGCCTCCACGTGGGGCAGCCACCGGGCCCACTCCCAGGACCGGTCGCCGGAGAGGAGCACGAGCCCGAGCTCTTGGGGGCTGTGGAGCGTCACCGCCTGGACGACTAGGGATCGAGCCAGCCCCTCGACCAGAGCGCGGTCCCCGATCAGGCCGACGACCGGAGCGTCCTGCCTTTGCACCACGAAGGGCACATCCTCGAGGATCCGATGGCGGTCGAGGACCTCGCCCAGCTCCCCGGCGACGGGGCTCTGGCTGCGCCGCCAGGTGTCGTCCATCTCCAGGAGGGACGGGAGGGACGTCGTGCCCAGTCGAGCGGCCAGGAAGTCCTCGTCGCCGAGCCGGCGCTCCCAGAGCCGGGGAGCGGGCCCGTCGACCCAGCCGAGCAGGGCGTCCGGCGGCGGCGCGACGTCCCGCAGGGCGGTGCCTTGCGCCAGGCGCGCCGCCGAGAGCTCCTGGTCGAGCGCCTCCAGGCGAGCCCGGAAGTCCCGGAGCCGGAAGCGCCGGCGGGACTGCTCGCCCAGGACGCTGGCGCCGATCGTCACCACGCCGATGGTCACGAAGATGAGGGGGAAGAGCCAGTTCCCGAAGAGGATGCCCATGGCGGCCCCGCCCATGGCGCTGACGAGGCCGGCCCCGACCTGCCACATCACGCCGCGGCCACGGAAGGACGTGCCCTCGGGGATCTCGGGGAGCATCGGACGTGCCGCCGCCGGCGGCCGGACCGTGCGCGGCAGCTGGTTGACCGCGACCCGGCGCGGCAGAGGGGCCGTCAGCTCGGGGGGCGCGGCCAGCGGCGGCAGGTCGAGCGTGTCCGAACGACCCGGCGCCAGCACGATCGAGTCGCCCCGCCGGAGGCTCGTCGCCCACCAGGGCGTCGCCCGGGCGAGCAGCATGCCGGCACCGGCCTGGTAGGCCCACCAGCTTCCCGGGGCCATGGTGTCGTGCCCGGACCACGGCTTGTCGGCCAGGCCGAGGTACCGGGCGACGGCGTCGAGCACCACCCCGGTGGTCACAGTGGGAGGGGCGTCGATCTCCACGCTCCAAGGGGAGTCGTCGTCCTCGAGCCGCACCGAGAGCTGCACGGGCGCGACGTCGGTGGGAGCGCCGGTGGAGCCGTCGCCATCCTCCAGCCGGAGGCGGTCGGGGGCGGCGCCGAACCGGAGCTCGTCCCCCGGCGCCAGCGGTCGGGGTTGGTCGACGGCGACGCCGTTGACCGAGGTGGGCGAACGCGACTGGAGGGGTTCCACCACGGCTTGGCCCTCCACGCTGCGCACCCGGCAGTGGCGGCGGGACACCGTGCGATGGGCGACGATGACATCGGCCTGCCCGGACATGCGACCAACCACGATCTCTCCGTCGCGGCCGAGCGGGTACACGGCCCCGGAGCTGGACACCAGCCGGGTCGTGCGGGGCTTGGTTTGGGCCCCCTGACGGACGGCGGCAGGGTCCAGCTCGAGCACCACGAGTCGCGTCGACCCGAGGGCCACCTCGTCGCCGGGGGCGAGCGGGGTCGGTCCGGCGATCCGCTGCCCGCCCACGACGGTCCCCCGACGCGATCCGAGGTCGTCGACCGCCACCCGGTTGCCGACGACGTGAAACCGGGCGTGGGGGCGCGAGGCGTACGGATCCTCCAGGTCGAGGCCGGCCGCGCCGCGTCCGACGTCGAGCGTCGAGGCGAGGAGCGCCTGCCGTCCCAGTGCCGGTCCTTCGACGACCCTCAGGACGAAGATCGGTGACGACATGCTCCCCACATTCCCGGCCACCGAGACCGCTCGATCCCTGGCTAACATAGCCCCGCCGTGGCGACGGTGGAGCCGAGGAGGGCCGACCGGGGTGGGACTCGAGGGGGCAGCGCTGCGGACCTTGGCGGGCGGCCACGCCTGCCGGGTCGAGCGCTTCGTGGGTGAGGGCGGCCAGGGCGCGGTTTACGCCGTCACCGCACCCGGGCTCGGGCCCGACCGCTACGCCCTCAAGTGGTATCACCCGGGTCGGGCCGACCGCCGCCAGTGGGACGCGCTGGTCGACCTCATCGACCGCGACCCGCCCCACCCCCGCTTCCTGTGGCCCCTCGACCTGGTCAACGCCCCCGGCCTCGACGGGTTCGGCTACCTGATGCCCTTTCGGGACGACTCCTACGTCGGCCTGGCCGACCTGGTCAGCGGCCGGGTCGATGCCGACCTGCGCCAGCTGACCACCATGGGCATGGAGCTGGCCGAGAGCTTCCTCTACCTCCACAACGCCGGTCTCTGCTACTGCGACATCAGCTTCGCCAACGTGTTCTTCCAGCCCGGCACCGGATCCGTGCTCATCTGCGACAACGACAACGTCACCGTGAACGAGAGCGTCGGCTCGTCGATATCGGGAACGCCGTACTTCATGGCCCCCGAGATCGTGCGGGGCCAGGCCATGCCCAGCACCAGCACCGACCTGTACTCGTTGGCCGTGCTCCTCTTCTATCTCTTCCTCGTCCACCACCCGCTCGAGGGCGGTCGCGAGGCCGCCTTCCAGACCTGGGACGACGCCCAGATCGAGCTGTTCGGCAACCACCCCGTGTTCATCTTCGATCCCACCGACGCGTCGAACGCGCCGGTGCCCGGCGAGCACGACAATGCCATCGTCTCGTGGCCGATCTACCCCCGCTTCCTGCGCGACCTGTTCACCTCAGCCTTCACCCGGGGCCTCGTCGATCCCCGCAACGGGCGGGTGCAGGAGAGCGTGTGGCGCTCGGCCATGGTGCGGCTGCGCGACGGGCTCGTGTACTGCCCGGCGTGCGGCAAGCTCAACTGCACCGGTGCGAACGAACCGCCCCCGCCGTGCTGGTCCTGTGGCCGCGCCGTGCCGATGCCCCTGGCCCTGAGGATCGGGCGCTTCACGGTCATGCTCAACCACGACGCCCGCGTCTACCCGCACCACCTCCGCACCGACTACGACTTCTCAGCACCGATCGCCGAGGTGGCTCAGCACCCTCAGCGGCCCGGTGTGTGGGGCCTGCGCAACCTGTCGAACCAGCCGTGGACGGTGGTCGGCGGTGACGGGGCGACGGGCGCGGTCGAGCCGGGACGCGTCGCGCTGATCGCCCCCGGCGCCCGCATCGGCTTCGGCCCGGCCGAGGGATGTATCGTCCCACTCGCCGTCGAGCCGGGCGCCGACGGCGCCCGCGGGCACGAAGGGCAGGGGGCCGACGTCGATGGGTGAGCGGCCGGGACAGGCACTGAGGCGGCGGCCGCTCCACTTCATCTGGATCGCCGACTGCTCGGGCTCGATGATGGCCGACGGCAAGATCCAGGCCCTCAACAACGCCATCCGCGAGACCATCCCCCACCTCCGGGACGTGGCCGCCCAGAACCCCTTCGCCGAACTGCTCGTGCGGGCGGTCAGCTTCTCCACCGATGTGCGCTGGCACATCCCCACCCCCACCCCCGTGGAGCAGCTGGTCTGGCCCGACCTCGGCGCCGGGGGCTACACCCGGATGGGCACCGCCCTGGCCACCGTGGCCGAGGCGCTCAAGGTCCCCCCGATGGAGCCTCGGTCACTGAGGCCCGCGCTGGTGCTGATCTCCGACGGCCAGCCCACCGACGACTTCGAGACCGGGCTGTCCCGGTTGATGGCCGAACCCTGGGGGGCCAAGGCCGTCCGCCTGGCCGTCGCCATCGGCCGTGACGCCGACCAGCGGGTGCTCGAGCGGTTCATCGCCCACCCCGAGATCAAACCGGCCCTGGCCCACAACCCCGAGCAGCTCACGCAGTTCATCCGGTGGGCGTCCACCGTGGCCAGCCGGGTGGCGTCCACGCCCCGTCCGGTGCCCGGCCCCGGCGGCGAGCCACCCCCGCAGGTGCCCGTCCCGGGCCCGCCACCCCCCAGCGGGCCCGACCCCCTCGGGCTCACCTGGTGAGCGCCGCGCCCGGCGGGGAGGGGCGCTGGCGGGTGATCGCCTCTAGCGTGCGGGGGTCCTCCCACGTCACCAGCGGCAAGCCCAACCAGGATGCCGTCGCCTGGGCGGACCTCCCCGGCGGCGGCGTGGTGGCGGCGGTGAGCGACGGGCACGGCAGCGACCGCAGCCCCCGGTCGGACCGGGGCTCGCGTCTCGCGGTGGCGGCCGCCTGCCAGGTGACGACCGAGATGGTCACGGCACCGTCATCGGCCGTCGAGCTGGAGCACGTCTTGCGCTCAGCGGTGCTCCCGGTGACGGTGGCCCGCTGGCGATCGGCCGTCCGCGCCGACCTCGACGGGGACCCACTCGACGGCGTGGCCGGCGATCCGCTGCTGCCCTACGGCGCCACCCTCCTCGTCGCCGTGGCCTCCGGTGGTGTGGTGGCCGCCGCCCAGATCGGCGACGGCGACGTCGTCGTCGGGCGCCAACCAGCCAGCAGCGACCACCTCATCGTCCCCGATGACCGGTTCGTGGCCGGCGAGACGTCGTCGCTGTGCCTCGACGACGCCCTCTCCTACGTGCGGGCGGCGGTAGCCGACGGCGACGAGCCTCCCGCCTTCGTTCTGCTGGCCACCGACGGTTACGGCAACTCGTTCGCCGACGAGCACTGGGCGGCGTCGGTCGGCTCCGATCTGCTCTCCCACCTCCGGTCCCAGGGGCCCGAGTGGGTGCAGCAACGCCTCGACGACTGGCTGGCGGAGTCGGCCCAGGTCGGCGGCGACGACGTCACCGTGGCCGTCCTGGTCCCCGCATCCGCTGACGGCCCGGTGGTCGCGGCGGTGGGCGACGCTCCGGCGCACACCGTGCCGGCTCCCGCCGCTCTGCCCGTCACCGCCGACGCCCGTCCTCAGCCGCTGGCCGAGCCGGCCCCCTCCTCACCGGCGGTCGCGCCGGTCCCGCCTGCCGCCGGCAGTGGCGCGGAACGGCCGTCGGGCGGTGGTCGGACCTTGGCCTTGGCCTTGGCCCTCGGGCTGATCCTTCTGGCCCTGGTCGTGGGCTTCGCCGTCGGAAGGGCGACGGCCGGCGGGGACGCCCGACCGGCGCGGAGCACCGTCCTCACCACCACCACCACATCGCGGCCGACGACCACACCCACCATACCCCTTCCGATCGGGCCCGGTCCAGGCCCGGGATCCGGGACGGGTGGCGACGATGCCCCTGATCCGCCCTCCGGGCTCGGGGACTGAGCGGCACGTGGCCACGCGCTTGACCGTGACGTGGGACGGGGGCTCGGTGGTCGCCGAACCGGGACGGCGCTACATCGTCGGCCGCTCGCAGACAGCGGACATCCGCGTGGACAACCCTTACGTCTCCGACCGCCACGCCGTGCTGGAGGCAGGCGGTGACGGGTGGGTGCTGCACGACGACGCCAGCACCCGGGGCATCTCGGACGGGGTCCGCCAGGTCGACCGCCTGGTGGTACCCTCGGGCGGCGCCGTGGCCCACCTCGGGGGCGTGGGCACCGGGGCGGCCATCCGCCTCACGCCCGGGGCTGAGGTCGCCGCGCCTCCACCACCGCCCCCACCGCCGTTCCCATCTCCGGGGGGCAGACCACCACCACCGCCCGTCCCGCCGCCGCCTCCCGTCCCGCCGGCCCCACCGGTCGACCGCACGCTCAAGGTCCACGCCGGCGGCCGGGACCGCTCCTTCGAGCCGCCCGGCCCGTACGTCATCGGCCGGGACCCGGCCGCCGACATCGCCCTGGCCAACCCACTGCTGTCCCGCCGGCACGCCGTGGTCCGCCACGACGGCAGCCACTGGATCGTGGAGGACGCCGGCAGCAAGCGGGGCATGTTCGTCGACGGTGAGCCGGTGCGCTGGGCGGTGGTGCGCGGGGTCACGACCATCTGGTTCGCGGCGGTCGACGGTGGCGAACGGGTCGTCTTCGTTCACGGCGCCGGGACGCCGCGGCGCCGGCGGAGGCGGTCCCTGCTCACCGTCGCCGCCTTCGTAGTCGCCGTCTTGGCGCTCGGCGCCGCCGCCGTGGCCGTCGTGGCCAGCCGTCGCGCGCCGCAGGGGGTGGACCTTGCCACCATCAAGGCGGCAACCGTGCTTGTGTCCGATGACGCCGATGGCGAGCCCGAGGGCCACGGATCGGGGACGCTCATAAGTGCCGACGGGCTGATCCTGACCAACGCCCACGTCGCCGCTCCCGCCGCGCCCGGCCAGGGCCTGGAGGTGGGCACGCCGGTCACCGAGGAGAACCCGTCGAAGCTGGCCATCTACCTGCCGCGGGGTGACGACGAGCAGGCCCGCCTCGGCTACTTCGCCAAGGTGGTGGCGGCCGACGGTTGGCTCGACTTCGCCGTGCTCCGGATCTTCCAGGACGCCGACGGGAACCCCGTCGACGGCGACCAGCTCGACCTTCCCCACCTCGACCTCGGCGACTCGCGGGAGCTGGAGCTGGGTGACGAGATCACCGTGGCCGGGTACCCGGGCCTGGCCGAGACGTTCTCCCTGGACGTCAACCGTGGGGATGTGTCCAGCTTCAAGCTCGACGACCGGGTGGGCGACCGCCGCGGGTACATCAACACGTCGGCCCGGGTGCTGCGGGGCAACTCGGGCGGTCTCGCCGCCGACGATCACGGCCGGCTGATCGGCGTGCCCACCTTCCTCCTCTCCGACGACGTCACCAACGGCAACCTGGGACGTCTGCGCCCGGTGCACCTGGCCCTGCCCCTCATCGCCGCCGCCCGGGAGGGCCGGGCCTACGACCAGTACCAGCACGTGCAGAAGCCGTCGGGGGACGAGGTGTTCGAGAGCCGGCCGTGGGTCACCTCCGGCGACGCCTGCGATGACGGCACGGTCAGCGACGACGAGGCGACGACCGGGTACCAGAGCAACACCCCGGGGGCGGTGGCGGTTTTCTCCTTCGCCGGGATGGTGGCGGGTGACCACGTGCTGGTCGGCCTGTTCCCGACCGACGGGGAGCGCTTCTCCTCCGAGGACCTCATGGCCAAGGTGGTCATCGAGGACTGGCAACTCGGCTCACAAGGCGGCTGCTTCGCCGCCCCGCTCTTCCCGGGAGACGCGCTGCCCGACGGGAAGTACCTCGCGGTGGCCTACGTCGGCCCGAACTTCGAGCTCGAAGCCGGCCAGTCGACGATCATCGAGGTCGGATGAAGCAGGGGCGACCGGGACGGTGGAGCGTCCGCCCGACGGGGCCTCAGCCGGTCGTGCGGACCTGCTCGAGCCCGGCCACCCATGCCGCGCCGTCGGGCATCCCCCCGTTCTTGGGGGCGAAGGTCGAGGCTTGCGATCCCCCTGACGGGTCCGTGTAGGTGACCGTGAGCGTCTTGAACATGCCTTTCAGCTCGGCGCCTTGCAACATCGCCGCCGGTACCTCGAGCCCACCTTCAGCGGCCACCGCGGAGAGGTCCAGGTCGCCGGTACTCGAGGTCATCAGTCCGAGGGCGGGCGAGACGGCCCCGCCCAGCAGCCGCTTGGCGTTGACGTCGTTCTTCCCGGTGGAGAGGAAGAGGAGGCGCTTGTTGGTCAGCACCAAGCGGCCCAGCTTGGCGGAGAAGAGCGTCTGCTTGCGCTTCGGGCCCTCCCATCGGAAGACCTTGTCGGCAACCATCAGGATCTGCTCGTCGCTCATGGGATGGCACCCTTCCTGGTACGGCGGGGCGTCCGCCTCGGCCCGGGCAAAGTTAGCCAGTGCCGCGACCAGGACGCTTCCGATGCGTCCGCAGGATGGCGAGACGGGACGATGACATGGGCATGAACCAACCGAGCGTGGACCCGTCGGCTGTGGCCGATGCCCTCGGGCGGGTGCTGGCGGTGGAGGGCATCGCCATCCTCGGCGACGCCGGTCGTCTCCGTGCGCTGTTGATGGATGAGCTGGGCAGCGAGGGCCGTCGTCACCGCACCGCGGTGGATGCGCTCACGGGGCTCTCGGCCGACGTTGGGGGCCGGCTGGTGCAGACTCCGCCGGACCGGGCCCGGCCGCTCCTCGACGGTTGGGCGACGACCCAGCGCAGCGTCGAGCCTGCCCCGGCCCGGTGGGCGGCGGGGGTCGTCTCCACGGCGGTGGGAGCCGGTCCCACTACCCCACGCCGGGCGGAGGGGGAGCAGCCGACGGGCCAGGCGCCGGTGATGCGCTGGCGCGATCCACGCTCCCGTGCTTCCACGGTGCTGCTGGCTAGCGCCGCGACACTGCTCCTCGGGAGTCTCTTCGTCCCGTGGCTGACGCTGAGGGGCACGTTCACATCTGCCTTGCCGGCGACCACTTTCGCTCCTCATCGGGCCCAGAATGGGATCGAGCTGGTGGCGACGTCACAGGAACCAGCTGATCGGTACCCAGCGAGTGAGCTGTACGAGGCGCCGAGCCCTCTCAACAGCCTCGATGCGGTGCAGTCCTGGGCATTCCTGGCATGCGGCCTCGGTTCACTCGTGGTGACGGCCCTCTCTCTCGTAAGACCGGTTCGGTGGAGGTGGGCAGTTGCCTTTGCCCTTCTGACTGGAGCAACCACCGTTGCGACCTGGAGCGAGATGATCGAGCACGAGGGAAAGCTCTTTACGTCCTTGACCGACTTCGAAGGGCAACTCGTGTTGCAACCCGGCGCGGGGCTTTGGCTCGCCCTGGCCGGTGTGGGGGCCCTCTTCGCCGCCGCCGCAGCCCATGCCGGTCACACTTGCGCCGACCGGCCGATGGCATGAACCAAAACCGAGCGTCGACCCGGCGGCCGTGGCCGAGGCCCTCGGGCGGGTGCGGGCGGTGGAGGGCATCGCCATCCTCGGCGACGCCGGCCGGCTGCGGGGCCTGCTGCTGATGGACGAGCTGGGCAGCGAGGGCCGTCGTCATCGCACCATGGTGGATGCGCTCTCCGGGCTCTCGGCCGACGTGGGGGGCCGGTCGGTGCAGACTCCGCCGGACCGGGCCCGGCCGCTCCTCGACGGTTGGGCGACGACCCAGCGCGGCGTCGAGGGCGGGGAGGGCATCGCCCCCAACGAGACCCTCGTCTTCGTGATCGACCTCGTGTCCGCCACGACCGGGCCGACGAGCACCACGAGCGGCCGGGCCAGGACCACCCGTCCGTGAGACTCTGGATCGGCAGTTCGGCGTCCTACTGTGCCCTGCGAGTCGACCCGGCGACGGGAGGGTGACATGAGCGCGAGGACGCAACGATGGGGATGAACGGGCCGGACGTCGACCCTGCGAGCGTGGCCGACGCGCTGCGCCGGGTGCTGGCGGCCGAAGGCACCGGGGTGCTGGCCGACTCCGGCCGGCTCCGGGCTCTCCTGATGGACGAGCTCGGCAGTGCTGGGCGCCGGCACCGCACCGCAGTGGATGCCATCACCGGCATCTCGGCCGACCTCGGGGGTCGGTTGGCGGAGATCCCGCCGGCCGGCGCCCGCCCTCTGCTGGATGGCTGGGCGACGACCCAACGCCGGGTGGAGCCGGGGCCAGCGCGTTGGGCGGCGGCGGTGGTGGCCGGGGCCATGGGTGGCACCGCCACCCCCCAGCCGCCTCCACCGGTGCGCCCGCCTCCGCCTCCACCAGCGACGCCGCCTCCGGGGGCGCGCTCGTCCAGGGGGCGTTGGCTGGCGCTGGGCGCAGCGATGCTGGCCGTCGGCCTCGTCGCTGGAGGGCTGGGCTTCGTGGCTGGGGCGGCCACCGAGACCGCCACCACGACCACCACCACCACCACCACGACGACCACTTCGACGACGACGACCACGACCACCCGGCCGATCGTGGCCCGGCCGGGGGACATCCAGGGTGCCTCCGTCAGTGGCACCTGGAAGGTCGCACTCACCCAGGACGGCTGCACCTACACGACCGGCTGCCTGCCGAACGGGAGCAAGTCCGTGGTGGACCTGACGATCACCTGCGATGGGCGGGCCTGCTCGGGAAGCTACTTCGGGGCTCGGACCGCAGTCGCGTTCGACAGCTTCAGGGGCGAGTGGATCGTCACCGGGAACCTCCCCGAGGAGCAGTGGGGGACTTGCGACGACCAACCCGCCCTCACCACGCACCGGTGGTCCCTTCGGGTGGCCATTGCGCTCCGAGTGGACGGCGCCTGGGAGGCGACAGCACTCAGCGGGCAGCGGGTGGTGACCTCCTCCGGCCCGGTGTGCACGCCGAAGACGGTCACCTACGCCCTCACCGCCGAGCTGGAGTGAGCGGTGGCGTCACGCGCCGCGAGGACCGCGCCCCGGCGCTCCATCACCCGACCGGAACGTGCCACCACCAGCGGTTGACGTTGGCTTCGAACACCTCCTCGCTGTCCATCCTCAGCGCCATGCCGTCTCGCTCGAGAAGGAGGTCCCGGGCGCCTGGATCCGCGTCCACGATCCTCCACCATCCATCGTTCCGGCGAACCCGTTGGCCGATGAGCACGGAGAGGTTGGCGTGGAGCAACGACCGTCCGGACACGGTCCGGACTGGGCCGGCGTCGAGCTGGCAGATCGCGCTCCAGGTGAGGACTGCCACCACGCGCCCCGCGGCTGGGCGCAGGGCGCGAGGGTCGGAAGCGTCGCCCGGGGGGATGACCAGCGTCGGTCCCTTCAACGCGAGCACGTCGGGCCCGTCGTAGACGATCTCGGATGGCACGGCGTTCGACGTGCCGGCGGGCCAGAGGGTGTCGTCGTCGGCGCGCGCTCCGGCCAGCGCCGGGTTGGAGATCCACTCGAGCTCCGGATCGCCGCCGATGTGACCCAGCGACGACGCGCCGCACCTCGTCTCCCGAAGATCGGCGCCGTGCAGGAGAGCTCTGGACAGATCGGCGTCCTTCAGTTCGGCGCCCCGCAGGTCGGCGCGTCGGAGGTCCGCCTCACGCAGATCGGCCTCCCGCAGGTCGGCACCGCGCAGATCGGCGTCCGCGAGGTCAACCCGCTGTAGGTCCCGGCCCCGCAGATCTGCTCCGCTCAGGTGCTTCCCACGATGCCGGACACGACCTCGCCACCGCCTCACGTCGTCCATCCCGTCTGCGATTTCCCGACGGTAGCCAGCGCAGCCCGGTCACCCAGCGGCCGGGCACCGGTGGGGGCGGCGGCAGTGGCCGCAGCCTCACCGACGGGTGCCGCCCAAGCGCTCCGCCAACCGGTTGGCGGAGCGGCCTCGACACCCGCACATCTCAAGGGAGGCGCCCCGGCCCAAGCTGCCCGGCTGGATCGCCGGGCATCCAGAGGGCCAGACTGACCCGTCTTCTGGCGCCGGTGGGCCGCTCGCCAGGTCGACACCGGCGAGCCCCGGGGAGTGTCCACGTGAGCAGCGGGTTGCCCGGGGCCATGAGCGGGCCGAGCGTCGACCCCGCGCCGGTGGCCGACGCGCTGTGGCGCGTGGTGGCGGCGGAGGGCCCGATCGCGCTCGCCGATGCCAGCCGACTGCGAGGGCTGCTCATGGACGAGCTCGGTGCCGAGGGTCGACGCCAGCAGACCGCGGTCGACGCCCTCGCCGCCCTCGTGACCGACCTCGGCGGAAGGTTGGCCGAGACGCCGCCCGGCGAGGCGGCACGGTTGCTGGACGGCTGGAGCTCCACGCAGCAGCGCTTGGCCCCCGCCCCGGGGCGGTGGGCGGCAGGGGCGGTGGCGACCGCGCTCGGGGTCAACGCTGCGCCGCCGCCGGGGGCGCCGCCACCTCCGCCCCCGCCGCCGCCGGTGCCGACCCGCCCGGGTGGCGGGGCCCGCTGGCTGGCGCTGGGTGCCGCCCTCCTGGTGGTGGCGGTCGCCGCCGGGGCGGTCGGCTTCGTCGCCAGGTCCGCCACCGGCGGGGGATCCACGACCACGTCGACCACCTCGTCGACGTCCACCACGACGTCGAGCACGAGCACGAGCACCTCCACCACGACCTCGACCACGGCGCCGGCCCGGACCGTCTGGGCCGACGACGAGGCGCCGAGCGCCGTGCACCGCACGCTCCTCGACCAGATCCCGCTGATGTTCGTCGACGGCGCGACCTGCAAGCCGATCGGCATCCGGGACCTGGACCCGCTCGGCACCTACCCGCAGGGCCCCGACGAGGGGAGCATCGAGTGCACCTACGCAGGGCAGGGGACGGTCGTGTTCAGCCTGTTCGCCACCGAGGCGGCCATGGCGGACTTCTTCGAGGGGCGGCTGAGGGGCAGGGAGATGGCCCACGGGACCGGTCGGATCGGGACCACACCCCCTTGGGAGATCGACTACACGAACGACTCGGAGCGGGGGAGCGGGTCCATCTTCGGTTTCCAGCGCACCGGTGCCGGAGCACGCTCGGAGGTGGGTTGGATCCGCACCGGCACCCGCACCTACGCGTACTCCTACGCCCTGGGCGACGACTACGCCGCGTACTACCGCTGGTGGGCCGCGAGGTTCGGCGGTCCGGCTCCGCCGGGCTGATGTCGGGCCCGTGACCGGGTGCAATCCTCGGGCGGCCCGCAGAGGGCCCGCCGTTAGGCTGGCAGCGCCATGAGAGCCGATGAGCTGCGCCGCGCCTGGACGACCTTCTTCGAGAGCAAGGGCCACACGGTGGTGCCCTCGGCCGGGCTCATCCCGCTGCACCCCACCGCCCCGATGTTCACGAACTCGGGGATGATGCAGTTCGTCCCCTACTTCCTCGCCGAGGAGCGGCCCCCGTTCGACCCACCCCGGGCCGCCTCGGTGCAGAAGTGCGTCCGGCTCGGCGGCAAGCACAACGATCTCGACGCCATCGGCCGTTCGCTGCGCCACCTCAGCTTCTTCGAGATGCTCGGCAACTTCAGCTTCGA
>JAABUR0100000948.1_pt1 | contig 56391 bp, 52 predicted proteins | sample 5560091 | NCBI WGS metagenome assembly JAABUR01 (sample SAMN10711879, study PRJNA513375) | rock metagenome | isolation source: Antarctica rocks | place: Antarctica: Victoria Land, University Valley sud | reverse complement strand
TGTTCACCCCGGCCCAACTCAAAGCACTGTGGCTGCGGGACCGGCACTGCACCTTCCCCGGCTGTCAAGTCCCGGCCCACTGGACAGACGCCCACCACCTGAAACACTGGATCGACGGCGGCCCCACGGATCTGGCCAACGGAGCCCTGCTCTGCGGCCGGCACCATACGATCGTGCACCGCGACCAGTTGGCTGGCACCCTCGTCCACGGACAAGTCCTCTGGGACCGAAGACCCGGCTCCTATCAACGACAATCACCCTCCGCGGCGTGACCCTGACTACCATGTTGCCTGGCGCCGACCTGCGCAAGTCCATGGCCGCGCGGGCACCATGACCGCCGCTTCCCACCCAGCCCGCCCGACGGCGCCATGCAGGGTGGTGCAGACAGGCACGTAAAGGTGAGAAGCGGGGTGAGCGCAGCCAACGAGACCTCACCAGTGCCGACCACACCACCCGGAGGACCGCCGGTGCGCACCCAACCCAGCGGGCGGGCGGCGGCACCGTAACAACTGACACCGGTCGGAGCAGATCACTGATGCCGCAACGCAAATCGAGTCCGGCCCGATGGCGAACTATTGAACGAGTGATTCGAACATTGCTGCGGCCTTGGCGATCAGGTCCGGGTAGGCATCCCGCCGAATGCCGAGGATCTCGGCGAGCCGGAGCCGAACTCAGCAGTCCTGCGGCACGGGCGTGGAGCCGAGATGATGCTCGCTGATGTGTTCCGCGTCGGCCAGCGTCTGAACTTTGCCGTCCAGTATCAGGGTTCAGAGAAGTTGGCCGCCGGCAGCCGTCTTGCGAACGCTGCCAGTGGTTCGCACCCAGCCGGGGCGTTGCTCACCACTGAAACGGTTCGCTGGATCGCTCCCGGGCACGTCGTCCGGTCGCCGGAACTACTTCGACGTCCCCTGGACCACGGATCCTTGCAGCTGACGTTGGAAGATCAGATAGACGATCAGCACCGGGACGATGGTGATCACCACGGCGGCAAACAATGCGCCGAAGTCGACTGAATAGCCGGCCTGGGAGGCGAACTTCTGCATGCCCTGGGTCAGCACGTAGTTGTTCTCGTCGGAGTTGAGCGCAGCGGGCAGCAAGAACTGGTTCCACAGTCCGACGAAGTTCAGGATCGCCACCGTAGCCAGACCCGGCCGGGCCATCGGCAGCATGATCCGGAAGAAGGTTCCCCACTCTCCGCAGCCGTCCAGCGCGGCGGCCTCGGCGATCGAACCGGACAACGTCTTGAAGAACGAGTAGAGGAAGAACACGGTGAACGGCAGCGCGAACATGCTGTAGGTGAGGATCAGCCCCGGCAGGGTGTTCAGTAGGCCGACGCCCTTGAGGACGAAGAACAACGGCACAACAGCCAGGAAGATCGGGAACGTCAGCCCGACCAGCATCAGGTAGTAGACGATTCGACTGCCGGGGAACTGGAAGCGCGCCAGCACGTAGGCGCACATGGATCCGAACAGCATGGTGATGATCAGCGCGCCGACCACCACGATCACCGAATTGAGGAAGAAGCTGCCGATGCCGGCGGTGGTCCAGGCGTTGGCGTAGTTCTGGAAGTTCCAGTGCTTGGGCGGAGCGAACGGCGAAGCGAAGATTTCCGCGCTGGTCTTGAACGACGACATGATCGTCCACAGCAGCGGCAGCACCACCAGCAGCGACCAGATGGTCAGCACACCATGGGATGCCGCACCGATCACCTTGTCGCCGGTGCTCGACCGGCCCGGCCGGGCGGCCGGCGGAGCCGGCCGGCTGGTGGTCGCGGGAGACTTGATGGTCTGGGTCATTCCGCCACCTCGTTGGTGCCACCGGTCAGCTTGTTGATGAGGAAGACCACCGCAGCGAACAGCAGGGTGATGAGCGCCAGCACCACGCCCATTGCGCAAGCCAAACCGAACTTGTTGGTCTGGCTGAAGGCCGTCATGTAGAGGTCCTGCGACATCACCAGGGTCGAGTTGTCCGGGCCGCCGATGGGGTTCAACGCGGCCATGTAGGTGAAGGCGTCGAGCGCGATGATGCCCATATAGATGAACGAGGTCTGGATGTTGTCGCGGATCAACGGGATGGTGATGGTCACGGCGGTGCGAAAACGGCCGGCGCCGTCGATCCTGGCAGCCTCATAGATCTCGGCCGGGACACCCTTGATGGCGGCGACGAACAGCACCATGTAAAAACCCACCAGGCCCCAGACGATGACGAACATCGTGGCGATCATCGCGGTGCTCGAGTCGCCGAGCCAGGCGAACGACTTGGCGTCCTCGAAGCCCAGGTGGGTCAGGATTCCGTTCAGCAGACCGGCGCTCGGGTCGTAGATCTGGCTCCACATCAAGCCGATGACGATTGCCGGAATCACATACGGGAAGAACGACACCACCCGGTAGATGCTGGAGCCGCGCAAGCCCCGGATCCGGCCGCGACTCGGACCGCCGACGGTGATCAGTGAGGCAAAGATCAACGCTATGCCGATGGTGATGATGGGCAGCAGCACACCTAACTTGATGCTGTTGAACATCGCCTTGCGGAAAGTGTCGTCGGTGAACAGCGTCTGGTAGTTCTTCAGTCCGATGAACTTCATCGCCGAGGTGAACCCGGACCAGTCGGTCATCGAGTAGTAGAACGCCTGCCCGAAAGGCCATACCACGAACGACAAGTAGCCGATGACCGGGAGAATCAGGAATACGGCGAAGAAGCTGATCTTGTCGAAGGTCAGCTGCCGCCTACCCCGCCCGCGGGGAGCGGCAGGGCCGCTCCCCGGGGCGTCGATCGTGGTCCCGATCACCGCAGTCACGAGACAGTGACCTTCTTGACCGTGTCGTCGTGCAGGACCTTGTCGGAGATGTCCTGCAGACCCTTGGTCAGGGTCGCCACATCGGACTTGCCGTCCAGGAACGAGTTCCACACCACCAGCTGCTGGGTGTTGAACCCGTAGATGTCGTTCATGTTCCAGGTGTAGACGTTGTCGCCGGCCGCCTTGAGCATCGCGACCTGGGACACCAACGCGGTCGAGCCGAAGCCGTCGGCCGGGATGGTGTCCTTGACCACGGTCGAGGAGAAGGTGGACTTGGCGAAGTTGACGGCCGCATCGTGGGACAGCATCGCCCGCATGAACTCCTTGGCGCCGGCCACGTTCTTGCCCTTGGACGGAATGAGGAACGGCTCACCAGCAGTGCTGTGCAGCGATGCGTAGGGGAGCTTGGGGCTGGCGGTGACCGATGGCTCCGGCGCTCCCGTCATGGTGAAGCCGGCCTTCGTCTGGTCCTTCATCTCGTTCTCGATCCAGGAACCGGACGGGTAGAGGATGGCCTCCTGGGCGTTGCTCCACTGGGCCTGCGCCGCGGTGAACTGGGTACCGGAGCCGCCGGGCTTCATGTAGCCGGCATCGATGATCTTCTTCATCGCGGTGAACACATCCTGCACCGGCTTCTGCGACCAGCAGCCTTCCTTGATGTTGTCCAGAGCGAGGCGGACCTCGTCGCCGCCTTCCTTGATGGCCGACGAGATGGCCAGCGTCAGGTAGTAGGTGGCGGCCTCCTTGCCCCAGGCGAACAGGAACTTGCCCTTTTCCTTGGCCTTACCGCCGAGTTCGAACATCTCGTCCCAGGTCTTCGGCACGGTCCAACCGTTCTCCTTGAACAGCGACGCGCTGTACCAGAGGCCATAGACCGTGAGCACGTAGTTGAGGGCGACGACCTTGCCGTCCAGCGTGCCCGGCTTGAGCACCCCGGCGTACAGGGTGTCCTTGATGATCTTGCCCTCGTAGTTGGGCACTTCGATGATCGAGCTGAGATCTTCGAGCTGATCGCGCAAGGTGCCCAACCCGATCGCGCCGGCGCCGCTGTTGTCCAGGACGTCCGGCGGGTTGCCGCTGACGAATCGCGGCTGCAGGGTCTGCGAGATGGTGGTGGTCGGGGTGACCTTGACCTTGCTGCCGGCCTGCTTCTTCTCCACCTGCTGGGCGGCGAACTCGGTGTACTTCACGCCGTAGCCGCCGTTGAAGATCACCGCGTCGACGGAGGAGTTCGCAGCCATTCCGAACGGGTTGTCCTTGTCCACAGCGGGGGCACTGCTGCTACCGGCTCCGCTGCCGCTCGGGGCGACGCTGCCACTCGGCGCGACGCTGCCGCCCGATCCGGCTCCGCCGGCCGGGGTGGTGCTGGACGGCGCATCGACGCCGCTGCTGGCGCAGGATGCCAGGAATCCGCTGAGCGGGACCAACGCAGCGGTGGCCAGCGCGCCGCGCAGGAAGGTGCGTCTCTCCACTGGCCCACTGTTGAGATAGTCACGCCATTGCATCGGTTGGGGCTGAGTTGTCATGCTGATTTGCCTTCCGTTCCGTCGCGAGTGGTGGTGGTACGGATCTTTCCTCGTGGGGCCGCCCGCCGTCTCCCTGCGACACCAGGTCGTGTCGTAGTTGAGATGTTGGCTTGCGCGATTCTGCTCTCAGTTAGGGGTGATGTCGCAGAAATGTACAACGGCGACTGCACTTTAGACAACGCCTCTCAGCCGAACGGTGCAGAGTGTCTCGGATCAGGGAGGCGGGCAGAACCGCCGGCATGACCCTGTCCGCCCGGGTTTCTCCGACTATTGCCGGGTCCGGAACATCGACATCATCATCATCATGTCCTCGTGCTCCAGGTTGTGGCAGTGCAGCAGGTAGCGGCCGGCGTAGTCGGTGAACCGGACGGCCACCTCGACCACCTCGCCCGGGCCGATGTCGACCGTGTCCTTCCAGCCGGCGTCGAAATCGCCCGGCCCCCGGTTGCCGCGGCGGACCACCTGGAACGGATTCAGGTGCACATGCACCGGATGGTGCAGGTCGGTGACGAACCGCCAGCGCTCGACGGTGCCGAGTATCGGCGCGGCGTCGGCCCGGTCCGGGTCGAAAGGCAACCCGTTGATCGTCCAGCCCTGCTGCTCGTCGGCGACGGTGCCCCTGGCGAATCGGAACGTTCGGACGGCGGCCGGTGCGACGGCTGACAGATCCTCGATCGGGGCGAACGATTCCGGGATTCTGGAGTCGTCCTTCGCCGATCGGGCCACGCGGAACTGCATCACCTGCGCGGTCCGCCCGTCACCGAAGTCGTTCAGCACGGTGACGTCGGTGCCCACTGGATAGCTGCCGAAATCGACGACCACTTCGAACCTCTCGGCCGGCGCGATGGTCAGCTGCTGGTGGGGGACCGGTGCCCTCAGTTGCCCGCCGTCCGAACCCACCTGGACGAACGGCGATCCGGTCGGTGGCGGCGGATCCAGCCGCAGTTGGTAGCGCCGAGCGTTGGAGGCGTTGAGGACGCGCAGTCGGTACCTGGCGGCGTCCACCTCGGCCCATGGCCAGGGCGCACCGTTCACCAGGATCACGTCTGCGAGCACACCGAACATGTAGTCGTCCTGAACGCCCGGGGTGTGCAGCATGCTCGGGTCCAGCGCCGGATAGATCTGCGACCCGTCCGCGGCGAAGGCCCGATCGGTGATCATCAGCGGGATCTCGCGATCACCCGTCGGCAGACCAGTGGCATCGTCCTGTTCGTCCCACACCAGGTGGAACCCGGCGAGACCGCGGTAGACCGATTGGCCGGTGAAGTCGATCCGGTGGTCGTGGTACCACAGGGTGGCGGCTCGTTGCTGCATCAGGCCGTCGCAGGGCCGGGTAGACACTGCCGGTGGTGAGCGCGAGCTCACCACCGGGACGGGCCCGGACGGCCTGGATCACGGCATAGCCGTGCGCCGGTGCCGTTTCCAGGACGGCGAGGATCATCGGGTCCAGCCGTCCTCGCACGTCGTCGGCATCCATGCAGGCAGGCTACCCAGTCCGATCGGCACCGGTCAGGACCTCGGGGTTGGTGTGCGCTGCCCCACGAGTGGGATCACCAGGTGCGACGGTGTCATAAGGTCGAGGGGTGAATGCGCCGACGGCCCTCGCCGGTATCGAGCTCGCCGACCCGACCCTGGCCGCCAGGGTGTCCTCGGGTCTGGCTCGGGTCGAGGCGCTGCTCGCCGCCGAGGTGGTCAGTGAGTTCGGGTTCGTCACCGAAACCGCTTCACACCTGATGCAGGCCGGCGGCAAGCGATTCCGGCCGTTGTTCACCCTGGTGGCGGCCGGCGTTGGACCGAAACCGGATTCCGACGACGTGGTCACCGCGGCCGCAGTGGTGGAGCTGATCCACCTGGCCACGCTCTACCACGACGACGTGATGGACGAGGCGGACATCCGCCGCGGCGCCAAGTCGGCCAATGCCCGCTGGGACAATTCGATCGCCATCCTGACCGGCGATTTCCTGTTCGCGCATGCGTCCAGATTGGTGGCCGGGCTCGGTCCGGAGGCGGTGCGGATCGTCGCCGAAACCTTCGCCGAGTTGGTCACCGGGCAGACCAGGGAGACCGTCGGTCCGGCAGCCGGCCAGGATCCGATCGAACACCACCTGCAGGTGCTCAACGAGAAGACCGCAGCGTTGATCGACACCTGCGGTCGGTATGCCGGGATGTTCTCTGGTGCCACCGACCCCGAGATCGACGCGCTCCGTCGCTACGGCCGCGCCATCGGGGTGGCCTTCCAGATCTCCGACGACATCCTCGATCTCACCTCCGCCGACTCGGGAAAGACGCCGGGAACGGACCTGCGGGAAGGGGTGCCGACGCTGCCGGTGCTGTATTCCGCGGCCGATCCGACTGCCGACCCGCGGTTGCTGGCCTTGATCGCCGGACCGATCACCTCCGATGAGCTGGTTGCCGAAGCCATTGCGTTGCTGCGGGTTTCGCCGGGCATGGCGCGCAGCCAGCAGACCCTCGAGCGGTATGCACAGCGAGCAACGGACGCGTTGTCGTCGATGCCGTCGTCGCCGGCGGTCGATGCCCTGGCCAGCCTGATCCCGTTCGTGGTGGAGCGCTCGCGCTGATCTGGCTTGCGATCGGACCGGAGCCGGGCAGGCCGGCGGGCGAATCCGGGTCAGTGGTGGAAACCTCGATATCACTGACCCTTACCGAACGATCAGATCAGGTGAAAAATGGCTGAACTCGACGCGGCCGAGATGTCGGATCGGCTGTTTGCGCAGTCGTTGGCGATGACCGAGGTGGCGGCGGTCTGGCTGGGCCAGCGGCTCGGCTGGTATGCGGCACTGCACGAGCACGGCCCGATGACGCAGGAACGGTTGGCGGCGGCCACCGACACCGACCCGCGGTGCGCCCGGGAGTGGTTGGAGCAGCAGGCGGTGGCCGGCGTCATCGTTCGCGATGGCGAGTCCTACGCACTGCCGCCCGGTCCGGCCGAAGCGCTGCTCGATCGGGACAGCGAACGGTGGGCCGGGCCCTTGGTCCGGCAAATGGTCGCGGCCGTCCTGCGACTGCCGGAACTGGAGGGGGCCTATCGCAGTGGCGCTGGACACTCCTGGGAAGACTTCGGACCCGAGATGTCCGCCGCCCAGGGCGATATCAATCGGCCGGCGCTGCTACACATGTTGCCCGAACTGTGGGTGCCGCAGATTCCGGAGTTGGCCGCCCGGTTGGTGGCCGGAGCGAGGGTGGCCGACATCTGTTGCGGTCATGGTTGGGCGGCCATCGGACTGGCGGTCGCCTTCCCGGGAATCACCGTCGACGGGTACGACATGGACCGGGCAGCGCTGGCCGCCGCCGAGCGAAATGCCGAACTGCACGGAGTGGCCGATCGGGTCCGCTTCCACTTCGCCGACGTGTCGCGACCGCTGCCGGCCGGTGGCTACGACGTCGCTGTGGCCGTCGAGTGTGTGCACGATCTGGCCCGGCCGGTCGCCGTGCTGCAGGCGATCCGGGCGGCCACCGCCGAGAACGGGATGGTGATCGTCATCGACATGGCCGCCGATGATGCGCTGCGCACCCCGGCCGACGACATCCAACGCACGCTGTACGGCTTTAGTCTGCTGGTCTGCCTGCCGGATTCGATGGCGCAACCGGATTCGGCGGCCACCGGCGCGGTGATGCGCCTGAGCACCCTCATCGACTACGCCACAGCTGCCGGATTCGGAGCCGTCACCGTGCTGGATGTGCCGGAGACCGGACTCTGGCGGATCTACCGGCTGGACCGGCCGGCCTGATATTCGCCGCGAATGGGAACATGGTGCCCATCGGCTCGGTTCAGTTGAGCAGACGCAGTGTCACCCTCATTCGCCGCCGAACCCACGGAGGACCATCATGCCGAACGCCAGGATCCCGAACGACGTCGACCCGAAGTTCGCCTCCTATGCCGCCCCCGAGCGGCTGGTGAGCACCAACTGGTTGGCCAGTCACCTCGGCATCCCCGGCTTGGTGGTGGTGGAGTGCGACGAGGATGTACTGCTGTACGAGACCGGCCACATCGCCGGCGCGGTCAAGGTCGATTGGCATACCGACCTGAACGACTCGGTCACCAGGGACTATCTGGACGGCGCGGCGTTCGCGGAACTGATGTCCCGCAAGGGGATCAGTCGCGACGACACCATCGTGATCTACGGCGACAAGTCGAACTGGTGGGCTGCCTACGCGCTGTGGGTGTTCAGCCTGTTCGGCCACAGCGACATCCGGCTGCTGGACGGCGGGCGGGCCAAGTGGCTGTCCGAGGGGCGGGAACTGGCCACCGACGTGCCGACCCCGGAACCTACCGACTATCCGGTGGTGACGCGATCCGACGACGCGATCCGCGCGTTCAAGGACGACGTGCTGGCGAACCTCGACCGGCCGATGATCGATGTCCGGAGCCCCGCGGAGTACAGCGGCGAACGCACCCACATGCCGGACTACCCGGAGGAGGGTGCGCTGCGAGGTGGCCACATCCCCGGAGCACAATCGGTGCCCTGGGGACGGGCGGCCAACGAGGACGACACCTTCCGGTCGGTCGATCAGCTGACGGCGATCTACCGCGACGAGCAGAACCTGCAGCCCGGCGACGACGTGATCGTCTATTGCCGGATCGGCGAGCGATCCAGCCATACCTGGTTCGTGCTGCGCTATCTGCTCGGCTTCGACTCGGTGCGCAACTACGACGGTTCGTGGACCGAATGGGGCAACGCCGTGCGGGTGCCGATCGTGAAGGGCGAGCAGCCGAGCACCATTGCGGTGCCGGTGTGACGGCCGACGGGTCGACCATCGACACCGCAGATCTGCCGGCCGAGCTGCAGGACATCATCGACGACTTCGCCGCACTGACCGATCCGGACCGGCTGCAGCTGCTGCTGGACTTCAGCCGCGGGCTGCCGGACCTGCCGGCCCGGTACGCCGAGCACCCGGAGCTGATGGAGCCGGTGCCGGAGTGCCAGTCGCCGATCTTCCTGATCATCGAGGTCGACGGCACAGGTCCGGAGGCGACCGTGCGCCTGCACTTCAGTGCGCCGCCGGAGGCGCCGACCACCCGCGGCTTTGCCGGGATCCTGCACGAGGGCCTGGACGGCTTGACGGTGGCCCGGGTGCTGGCGGTACCGGCCGATCTGCCGCTGCGGATGTCGCTGTCGGCCGCGGTCAGCCCGCTGCGGCTGCGGGGGATGAGCGGAATGCTCGGCCGGATCCAGCGGCAGGTAGGAGAGAAGTCCGCCGGCTGACGAGTCGCGACTTTCACCGTGCACACAGGCTCATGTCCTGCAGTGTCCGGCGACAGCCATTGCGGCCCAGCGAATCCGACACCGCACCCCGGGCGCCGGTAATCTGGGCAAATGCCCGATGCGATCGACCTCGACGACAGGTTTGCCCAATTCACCGAGCCCTGGTCACCGAAGGTGATCGCTCGGCTCAATGACTACGAGATCAAGTTGGTCCGGCTGGCCGGCGAGTTCGTCTGGCACTCCCATCCCGATACCGACGAGCTGTTCCTGGTGATCGACGGCTCGCTCACCATCCAGCTACGCGACGGTGAGGTGCGTCTCGGCGCCGGCCAGCTCTACGTCGTCCCGCGCGGGGTCGAGCACTGCCCGCGGACTGACGGTGAGGTACGGGCGATGTTGATCGAACCGGCCGGAGTGGTCAACACCGGCGACGCCGGCGGCGACCGCACCGCCCACTACGACGATTCACTCAGCAGATGAGCAGGTCGACGGCCACCAGCTGCTCGATCGGGCCCCGGTAGCAGCCGGCGTCATCGGAAGCGATTGCCCTCATCGCGTCAACAGGCCCGGCGAGCGGGCGGCCCGATTTCGTCACATCCCCTTCTGAGGAGTTGACTCCTGGCGCTCTGCAGGTGAGGCTTACCTAAGTCATTCACTCGTCCGCCGAATGAGCCGGGCAGTCGCAGGAAAGGAGTTCAGATGCTGGCCACCTTCGTCATCGGGCTCCGGGAGGGCCTGGAGGCGGCCCTGATCGTCGGCATCATCGCTGCCTTCCTGAAGCAGGGTGGCAACTCCCGGGCGCTGCGACAGATGTGGATCGGTGTCGCGTTGGCGGTGGCACTGTGTCTCGGGATCGGCATCGCCCTCGGAGTGCTGTCCGGAGCCCTCCCGCAACGCCAGCAGGAGATGCTGGAAGCGGTGATCGGTCTGGTCGCGATGGCGATGGTCACCCTGATGGTGCTGTGGATGCGCAAACATTCGAAGGACCTGCGCCGCGAATTGGGGAACGCGGTCGGCGGCGCACTGGCCCAGGGCACCTCGATCGCACTGGTCGGGATGGCCTTTCTGGCCGTCGTCCGGGAAGGCGTGGAGACCGCCGTCTTCCTGGTGGCCGCCTCGCAGACCTCCGCCGGGACAACGACTTTCGTCGGCGCCGCGATGGGTATTGCCGTCGCCACCGTGCTCGGCTACCTGATCTACCGCGGCGGCGTGAAGCTCAACCTGTCCCGGTTCTTCCGGATCACCGGAGTGGTACTGGTGCTGGTGGCCGGCGGCGTGCTGATGTCCAGCCTGTATCACGCCTACGAAGCCGGCTGGATCACCATCGGCAACCAGGTCTGGCTGGACTTCTCCTCATTCATCAGTCCCGGCTCGGTGCAGGGATCGCTGCTCGGCGGGCTGTTCGGGATTCGCGCCCAAGTGCGGGCGATCGAGGTGCTGAGCTGGCTGCTGTACGTCGTCCCGATGTTGGTGGTGGTGCTCTGGCCGCCGCGGCGCCGGGTCGCCGGGCAGCTGGTCGGCCGGGTGCTGGTCGCCCTGGGCGCGACCGCGGTGCTGGCCACCGTACTGCTCGCCACCCTGATCTTCCGGCCCGGCGGAACCGCTGCTGGACAGGACTTCTCGTTGGCCGAATCTGGCCCGGCCGGCGCCCCCGGGATACCGGTCGGCCGGCTGGCGGTGACACCGCAGACCGTCGCCGCGGACCATCTGGTGGTCCGGTTGACCGGATCGCTGACCGTTGCCGGATCCGGCCTTCCGGTTCCAGTCGATATCCTGCTGACGGCGCCGCTCAGCGGTGCCGGCGTGGTCGGCGGCCGCCCGGCGGTGACGTTCAGTGGGACGCCGATCGCGGTGCCGACCGGTGGTCCGGTCACCATCACCGCGGGTGAGCTGGCCGAACTCAACGGCGGTCGCTATCCGGTGGGACTGCGGGCCGCCCAGCGTGAATTGGCGCTGCAGTCGACCCAATCGCTGAGCGTGCAACCGACGGTGAGCATCGATCGGAGTGCCGCCGCGGTGTTGTCGGTCGAACTCCGGGTGGTCCCCGTCATCATCGCCACCCAACCCGGCGGCCAGACGCACCGGGTCAACCTGCCAGACTCCAATCCCGCGGCCGATCCGTCCACCACCGGTGCCGCCGTGACGGCCGCGGCCGACCGCTCGACCGGCCTCAGCCGAGCGGCCACCCTCGGAGCGCTGATTCCCTGGCTGCTCGGTGTCTGGGGCGTGCTGCTGATCGGGTGCGGCCTGCTGGTACTGCTCCGTAGCCGGCGGCCGGCCGCCGGTCCGCGGCAAGAAACTGCACCATCCGCGACAGTGGAAGCGGCACAACAGCTTCCCGTTACCACTTCTGGAGTTTGAACCATGCCACACCCTGGACCCAGGCTGCGCCATGCCGTGATCGTCACGTTGACTGCCGGCTCGCTGGTGCTGGCCGGCTGCGGATCGGCGGGCACCGACGTAGGTAGCGGCGACGGCGCCACCTCGCAGGTGGCCGCCGGTGGTGCGACCGGCGCATCCGAACAACCATCGGCGGATTCGAACGACCCGACGGCACCGTCGGCGGGCTCGGCAGAATCGTCGGCCGGCTCGGCAGAATCGTCGGCCGGCTCGGCAAAACCGGCTGCGTCGGCTGGGGGGTCGGCTGCGATGTCCGGCACCGGCGGCGCCACCGAGGTGCAGATCGAGATCACCGACGCCGGTGGCTGCGCCGTCGACCCGACCACGGTGCCGGCCGGTGGCGTCACCTTCACCATCGTCAACGTCGATGCCACCGCCGTCAACGAGGTGCATCTGATGTCCGGCGACCGGATCCGCGGCGAGCGGGAGAACCTGGCACCCGGATTCGGCGCCACCTTCTCCGCCACCCTGGACGGTGGCTCGTACCAGATCTACTGCCCGGGAGCCGGTACCGAGAACCAGCCGTTCACGGTCACCGGACAGGCCGCCGAGACCACCGGCGATGTGGCAGAGCTGTTGCTGCAGGCCGCTTCCGACTACGGCGACTACATCGGCGTGCAGGCCGGATATCTGGTGACGGCCACCGACGAACTCGACAAGGCGGTGGTCGCCGGTGATCTCGCCGCTGCCCAACGGGCCTACGCCAAGGCCCGGCCGTTCTACGAGCGGATCGAGCCGGTTGCCGAGTCCTTCGGTGACCTCGACCCGGACATCGATGCCCGCGAAGGTGATGTGCCGGCCGCGCGGTGGAAGGGCTTCCACCAGATCGAGAAGGCACTGTTCGCCGAGAAGAGCGTTGCCAAGGCGAAGCCGTTCCTGGCGGACCTGATCGCCAACGTCGGCACCCTCAAGAAGCTGACCGACCAGCTGAGCAAGGACACCGCTGCCAAGAACGGCAAGGGTTACCAGCCGGACGAGGTCGCCAACGGCGCCGCCACGCTGCTCGAAGAGGTCCAGACATCGAAGATCACCGGCGAGGAGGAGCGGTACTCGCACGTGGACCTGCTCGACTTCGCGTCCAATGTCGAGGGTTCGCAGCAGGCGTTCGCGGCTCTGGCTCCGGCGCTGGACAAGATCGATCCGGTCCTGTCCAAGCCGATCAGCGACCGGTTCAAGACGCTGATCACCCTGCTCGACGGTCATCGGGACGACAAGGCTCTGGGCGGGTACACGCTGTACACCGACCTGTCCAAAGGCGAGGTCAAGAAGCTGTCCGATGCGTTGCTGGCAGTGCAGGAACCGCTGTCCCAGGTGTCCGCGAAAGTAGCGTCTGCCGGGTGAGCGACAGTCAGCATTCGCTGCCGGAGCCGTCGGCCCGGACGGAGCCCGCAGCCGTCGCGACGACTGCGGAGACTGTGACGTCTGCGCAGACCCGCGAGACTCCATCCCGTCGCCGATTCATCGGCGGCGCAGCCCTGGGGGCGGCCGGGTTGTTGGCCGGCGGCGGCGCCGCCGGCTACGGCCTGCGGGCCGTAGCCGAACCGGATCCGGCGGCGGCGCCCGCCCCTGCGAGCGGTCAGTCGGCCGGCGCCGATCCGGCCAACAGCGCCGGGCCCGATGCCGCCGCCGTCCCGTTCTACGGAACACGGCAGGCCGGCATCACCACCCGGCAGCAGGAACAGATGATGTTCGCCGTGTTCGATGTGACCACGCTGGATCCGATGGCCCTGCAACAGATGTTGGGCAGGTGGGCGGCGGTCGCTGCGCGGTTCACCCAGGGTCTGCCGACCAGTGGTGGCCAGCCGCCGGCCAACCGGCCACCGGACGACACCGGCGAGGGGCTGGACCTCGGGCCACACTCGCTGACCATCACCGTCGGCTTCGGCGCGACCCTGTTCGACGAGCGATTCGGGTTGGTCGCCAAGATGCCGGCGGCCCTCGAACCGTTCGGCCCGATGCCGGGTGAGGGCGACATGCGGGCCGAGATCACCGGCGGCGACCTGTGCGTCCAGGCCTGCGCAGACGATCCGCAGGTGGTCTTCCATGCCATCCGCAACTTGACCCGGATCGCCAGGGGCACAGCGGTTCTGCGCTGGTCGCAGCTCGGCTTCGGCCGGGCATCGGCGACCGGCAGCGGCCAGACGACGCCGCGGAACCTGTTCGGCTTCAAGGATGGCACCCGCAACATCCACGCCGATGAGACCGCCGACCTGGAGGCCGATGTCTGGGTCGGCGCGGAGTCGGACCAGCCCTGGATGGCCGGTGGCAGCTACCTGGTGGCCCGCAAGATCGCCATGATCATCGAGTCCTGGGATGCCACCGAGTTCGGCGAGCAGCAACGGATCTTCGGACGCAGCAAGACCTCCGGGGCGCCGCTGTCCGGCGGCGGGGAGTTCACGGCGCCGAACTTCGCCGCCACCGCGGCGGACGGGTCGCCGGTCATCGACGTGCACGCGCACATCCGGTTGGCTGCCGCCGAGCAGAACAACGGCGTCCGAATCCTGCGACGCGGCTACAACTACACCGACGGCCAGGATCCGAGCACCGGCCGGCTGGATGCCGGGCTGTTCTTCATCGCGTTCCAGTCCGATCCGGAGCAGTTCAGGGTGCTGCAGTCGAAGCTGGGTGCCAGCGACCTGCTCAACGAGTACATCGTGCACATCGGCGGCGGCACCTGGGCCTGCCCGCCGGGTGTCGGCAAGGCCGGCGACTGGTTCGGCAAGGCACTGTTCACCGCCTAGGCGGTGCGGTGACCCGGGACAGACAGCTTCGGGCCTCGCCCGGTGACGCCGACTCGTACTCGTTCGAGGTTCAGCGGAAGGTCGGCCTCCGACATGTCGTGCTCCATTGCCCAGGACGGTGAAGGAGCTGCTGAGCAGGTGACATCGATCAGGATTGAAGAAGCCGCGCCGCGCCCGGGGCATCTACCGTCACGACTGGCACAGAGCGTGCCGAATTGCCGTCGGTCGGCTGCTGAATGGGGCCGGCCGTCATACCAGAAGGAGTCCGTTCATGAAGACGATGACATGTCAGCAGCTCGGCGGGCCTTGCGATCTGGCGATCAGTGGCGCCACCGGCGACGAGGTGATCAAGGCGCAGGACCGTCATCTGAATGAGATGGTCGCATCCGGCGACGCCGAGCACGAGGATGCCCTGCGCGAGATGAAGGGCCGGTGGAAGAACCCCATCGCCGGAATGGGCTGGTACCGGAAGGTCAAGCGCGACTTCAAGGGTCTCCCGGAGAACTGACCGACTCGTAACGGTTCAGTGCGCGGAATGCTGCTCGAGCACCACCCGCACGGTCTGCGGTTCGCGGCCGGGAAGCGTGGCCCGCACCAGTACTGTCCCGAACCGACTCAGGCGCCGGAAGCCAGGTCGCCGGGTTGGCCGCCCGTCGGGCGGAAGGCGTAACGCAGTTCGGCGGTCGAGCGGTCCGCGGCGTCGGTGCGCCGGGCCGTGAAGTGGTCGTCACCGATCTCGGTGACGGCGAAGGTCACCAGCATCTCGAACGGCGCACCGACGCTGAACCGGCCGGTAGGGGTGTAGTCACCGGTCCGCACGTCGGGACCGGCGAGCGCCGCCGCCGCAGCTTGCTGATCGGTGACGCCGGAAACCTCGCGGACCCGGGCTCCGGTGAACTGCAGCGCATGTCCGGCTACCGCCGACCCGGAACCCTGGGCGGCACCGGAATCCGGGATGGTCAGGTAGATGCCATCGGTCCGCGGCCGGAAAACCGTCGGTTCCGGTGCTGCCGGGTCGCCCGGCCCGATCTCGGTCTTGTCGTCGTCGCCGTCGTCATTGCGGGACTTGCGACCCCGGAGCGCATCGAGGATTCCCATGGCAGCGTCCTTTCCGGTGCAACCCGGTGAACGCACCAGGGCTGGACCAACTCTAGAAGCCGGTGGCGGTCTTCGTCAGCCGGTCGGCAGCCGCACCGAGGTGGTGGGTCGATCCAGCAGGGACGACAGGACGATGGTCGACTCGGTGCGGACCACCCCGTCGCCGGACCGGACGAGCTCCAATGCCTGCTCGAAATGCGCCATGTCGGCCGCTCGCAGGTGCACCAGAACATCGGCGTCGCCGGAGACGGTGTAGGCGGCGACCACCTCGGGGATCGGCGCCAGCAGCCGGCGGATCCGGTCCGGGGCGACGTTGCCGGCGTAGGTGACGGCGACGAAGGCCTGGGTGGTCCAGCCGACCATCGCCGGATCGATCTGGGTGGTGAAGCCGGTGATCACCCCGTCGGCGCGCAGTCGATCGACCCGTCGTTTGACCGCCGGGGCCGACAGCCCGACCTGCAGGCCGATTTCGCGGAAGGAGCTGCGGGCATCGCCCACCAGGCACGAAATGATATGACTGTCGATCTTGTCGATTTGCAATGAACTGTGCTCCATCTGGCGGGAGAGTCGCTTGTCGTTACGCCTGACAGGATTCTATCGTCTGATCATGTCACTCGCCCTTGAGAACCTGTCCGGTCCCGCCGAGCGGATCGCCCGGCCCCGCAGCTATCTGATGTGCCGGCCCAGCCACTTCGAGGTGAGCTACGAGATCAACGTCTGGATGGACGCATCGGTCGAGGTGGACCGCGAGCTGGCGATGCGGCAGTGGGAGGAATTGAAGGCCACTTACGAGCGGCTGGGCAACACCGTCGAGGTGATCGAGGGTGCTGCCGGCCAACCGGACATGGTGTTCGCGGCGAACGCCGGCACGGTGATCGGCGGCACGGTGGTCGCCGCCCGATTCCTGCGAGCCGAGCGGACCGGTGAACAAGCCCCGTACACCGACTGGTTCTGGTCGCGGTTCACCGACGTGGTGGTTCCCCGGCACGTCAACGAGGGGGAGGGCGACTACCTGTGGACCGGCTCGGTGCTGCTGGCCGGCAGCGGATTCCGCACCGATCCGCTGGCCCACGCCGAACTGGCCGCTGCACTTGAGGTCGACATCGTCCAGCTCGAATTAGTGAGCCCCCGCTTCTATCACCTCGACACCGCGCTGGCGATCCTCGGTGATGACGAGATCGCTTACCTGCCAGAGGCTTTCAGCCAGACCTCGCAGCAGACTCTGCGAAACAGGTTCCCGGACGCGATCATCGCCTCGCTGGCTGACGCGCAGTGGTTCGGGCTCAACGCCACCAGCGACGGCAAGAACGTGGTGGTCGCCGCCCAGGCGGAGCAGTTGCAGCGAGATCTGGCCGCGGCCGGCTACACCCCGGTGCCGGTGGACGTCTCGGAGTTCCGCAAGGCCGGCGGCGGCATCAAGTGCTGCACGCTGGAGTTGCGCAACTGAGCCGATCGCCCGGTGTGCCGGCGAGGTCGAACGGGCGGTCCTGTTGGTGATGATCACTGCCGAGTTGATGCCGCCGAGCTGGTTGCGGCCCGGACGGCCGAGGGGATGTCGGCGGCGGTGGCGGTCGGCGGGAGGCCCGGCAAGGCGACGATCCCGCCGCGGCGGACCAGAACGGTGCACAGCCCGGCCAGCGAGGCGCCCGCGACGTCCCAGTCGTGCGCCGCGATCAGCGTGGCCGCGCTTGCCGCGACGTGCTCCTTCTCCAGGACCAGGCGGTAGGCGGCCGGCGACGGCTTGAGCGCTTGTACTTCGTCGACGGAGTAAGCAGCATCGAACAATGCGCTGAGCCCGGCGTGGTCGAGTTGCGCATCCAGGGTGGCCTGCGGTGAGTTGCCCAGCGCCACTACCCGATGCCCGCCGTGGCGGGCGAGTCGGAGGCCTGCGACGGCGTCGGGGTGCGGGGGCAGCGAGCGCATCGTTTCGGTCAGTTTCGCCAGGCGAGGGTCGTCGATGCCCTCGGCGATCCCCAGCACCTGGCGGGCGCAGGCGGCGCCGAGCTGACCGAAGTCCAGATAGCTGCCGGCGGCGGTACGTACGGTGGCCGTGCGAATCAGCAGGTCGAACCACGGCCGGTGATTTCCGAAGACGTCGTCGAGCGGAGACAGGTCCAGCAGCGTCTCGTTGATGTCGAAGATCAACAACATTGGGGCCTCCTCAAAGAGGTACGATTCTGATCGGACCTACTCAAGGTACCATTCATCTCGTACCTGGAGAGCGAAGTGACAGGGGAGCTCGACGCACCGGCACTGGACACGGTCGATTTCGGTGCCGTACTCGCCGCCCTTGCCGACCCCCTGCGCCGCCAGGTCGTGGTTGCGATGCTCAGGCGGGGTGCGGGCGAGCATGCCTGCAGTTCATTCGGCTTGCCCGTAGCGAAGTCCACCCGAACCCACCACTGGCGAGTGCTGCGGGAGGCCGGCCTGATCCGCCAACGCGACTTCGGCAACGGCAATGCCGTCCGCCTGCGCCGGGACGAGATCGACGAGCGGTTCCCTGGTCTGCTGGACGCCGTGCTGGCTGCGTCCGGTAGCGCCTGACGTGACCGTCAGCTACCGCCGGTCGAAGGGGCCTGATCAATTCGTGCTGATCGCTGCTTCCCCGGTCACCGATAGTTGGTGAACTGCAGGGCGACATCCAGATCGGCACCCTTGAGCAGGGCGATCACCGCCTGCAGGTCGTCCCGCTTCTTGCCGGACACCCGCAGTTGGTCGCCCTGGATTTGCGCCTGCACGCCCTTCGGACCGTCCTCGCGGATCTTCTTGGAGATCTTCTTGGCGTTCTCGCTGGAGATCCCGTCGACGAAGTTCCCGGTGACCTTGTAGATCTTCCCGGAGGACTGCGGGTCGTCGATCTCGAACGACTTGAGCGAGATGCCGCGCTTGATCAGCTTCTCCTTGAACACGTCGATGGCCGCCTTGCAGCGCTCCTCGGTGTCCGCGGTGATCGTCACCCCGTTCTCGCCCGCCCACTCGATACCGGCGTTGGTGCCGCGGAAGTCGAACCGCTGACTCAGTTCCTTGCCGGCCTGGTTGAGCGCGTTGTCGGCCTCCTGGTGGTCGACCTTGGACACGACGTCGAACGACGGATCTGCCACTCGTCACACCTCTCTCTGTTCGTCTACTGCACCGATAGGGGCGCTCCGACCCTCCATCTTGCCCGCCGCCGGATCGATTGGGATCGGGGGGACGGCCCGTTGTACTCTGGTCCGGCACGGCAGGTTGCCCGAGCGGCCAAAGGGAGCTGACTGTAAATCAGCCGGCATTGCCTACGGGGGTTCAAATCCCTCACCTGCCACGCAACACAGCGGGTCCTCCTTCGAGGGCCCGCTGTTCGTCTGTCCGGACAGGCGCCGGACGGACCGACAACGGCCCACTCCGCACGGCGCCCATCGCGTCCGGCAAGCGGACCGGGCTGCACTTCAGCACCAGCGATCCGGTCGAGTAGGGCGGCATCTACTACCTGGATGACGTCACCATCCGGGGCTGATCGCAGGCCGGCCAGGGGCGGGGCAACTGATTTAGTGCAGTACCCGCCGTGCTGTATCGTTGGTCGCGTCGCGGGGCCAGTCCCCGCACGCCCCTTTAGCTCAGTCGGCAGAGCATCTCCATGGTAAGGAGAAGGTCTACGGTTCGATTCCGTAAAGGGGCTCGGAACGGTCGGTCGTAGGCTCGAGGGCCTGCGGCCATTGTTCTGATCGGAGATCGGCCACGCCGGATTCCGATCGCAAGGCGGTGTAGCTCAGTCGGTAGAGCAAGCGGCTCATAATCGCTGTGTCGCCGGTTCAAGTCCGGCCACCGCTACCAGCAGTCGCCCGCAGGGCGGCGTCCCGCCCCGCGGGTGGCGGTGCCCGAGCATCCGTCACCTCCGTTTCGAAGAAAGAGGCTCCACACCGTGGCCGCCACCGATGTTCGCCCGAAGATCACCATGGCTTGCGAAGAGTGCAAGCACCGCAACTACATCACCCGCAAGAACCGGCGCAACGATCCCGATCGCCTGGAGATCAAGAAGTTCTGCCCGAACTGCGGCGCCCACCGGGTGCACAAAGAAACCCGCTGACCTCACCTGCTGCAATGGACTCATCCTTCGTCGGACGTGAGTTCCCGCTGACCGAGCCGTATTCGGTCGGCGCCGAGAAGGTCCGCGAGTTCGCTGCGGCGATCGGTGAGCAGGCCGCGGTCTGCCACTCCCGCGAGGCCGCCACCGCTGCCGGTTACCCCGACCTGGTTGCTCCGCCGACCTTCGGCATCGCGGTGATCGCGCGCGCTCAGGACGCCGTCCTGTTCAACCCCGAGTTGGGTCTGGACTTCGCCAGGGTGGTGCACGGCGATCAGCGGTTCGTCCAGCACCGGCCGATCGTCGCCGGCGACGCATTGACCTCCGTGGTGCACATCGATTCGATCCGGGTGATGGCCGGCAACGACATCATCGGCCTGCGTACCGAGGTCAGCAGTGTGTCCGGCGACGCCGTCTGTACTGCGTTTTCCACCCTGGTGTCCCGGGCGGCGACATGACCGCCACCTTCGAGTCCGTCTCGGTCGGTGACGCACTGCCAGCCCTGACGGTGCACCTGGATCGGGCCCAACTGGTCCGCTACGCCGGTGCCTCCGGCGACTTCAATCCGATCCACTGGAACGAGCGGGTCGCGCGATCGGTCGGGCTGCCCGATGTGATCGCCCACGGCATGCTGACGATGGCGCTGGCCGGCCGGATCGTCACCGACTGGGTGGGCGATCCGGGGGCCTTGCTGGAATACGGCGTGCGGTTCACCCGACCCGTGGTGGTCGCCGATCCGGGCGGTGCCGACCTGCAGATCACCGCGAAGATCGGTGCCGTCGACGCCGAGACGCGGGTCGTCCGGGTCGACATCACCGCCCAGTTCGACGGTCAGACCGTGCTCGGCAAGGCTCGCGCCACCGTCCGCCTCGGCTGAGCCGGCAATCTGCTCGGCTGCAGCTATGCCGCGACCGCGGGGTTTCCCGCCAATGAGCATGGGTTTCCCGCGATGAGCAGCACAAATTGCTCGTGCTCATCCAACAGAACGCTTGCTCATTCGAGCGCCAGGCCGATCTGTCCACATGGCTGCAACCGTCCACAAGTTGTGCCGTCGTCGAGCGGCCGCGAGCGACTCCGCGCCACGCTGGCCGAATGGTTCACTCTGCCGAACAGCCCACCAATGTTCCGCTGATCAGGCGCTCCGCGCTGCTCGCGCAGGGTTTCTCGGAGAAAGAGATCGTCGGAATGAGACGGCGCGGCGGGTGGGACCGACTGGCGGCCGGTTGCTATCTGCCGCCGACCGACCTGATGCCGGAGGAAATCCATCGGCTGCGGGTGCGGGCCGTCGCCGGCCGTTCCCCCGGCCTGGTGGTCAGTCATCAAATCAGCGGCGCGGTTGCACGGGCTGCCGCTGTTCAGCGTCCCGACCGGCAGGGTGCATCTGATCCGGCCGGGCCGCGGCGGCAGTCACCTCCGGTTGGGGCGACAGGTGCACGCAGCCGAGCTACCGGATTCGGACATCGTCGAGCTGGACGGAATGCTCGTGACATCCTGCGCTCGAACCCTGTTCGACCTCGGCCGAACGCTGTCTTTCGAGTCGGCGGTGGTGGCGATCGACTTCGCGCTGCACCACGAACTGGTGTCGCCGGGACAGCTGATCGCCCACATCGGCCGGGTCGGCAGCGGGCCGGGGATCGGCGCGACGCGTCGAGCGTTGCGCTTCGCCGACGGCCGGAGCGAAAGCGTCGGCGAATCCCGCACCCGGGTGTTCTTCCGGACCTTCTCGTTACCGATTCCGGTACCGCAGCTGGAGATTTTCGATGAGGTCGGCACGCTGCTCGGGCGCGCCGATCTCGGCATCACCGAGTACGGCACGTTGATCGAATTCGATGGCCTGGCCAAGTACGACGAACTGCTGGCCCCCGGGCAGACCGCTCGCGATGCGCTGGTCAAGGAGAAGGTCAGAGAGGATGGATTCCGCGAGTGTGGCTGGATCGTCGTCCGGCTGACGCATCGTGATCTGGCCGACGCCCGCGCTCAACGCGGCACCGCGGATCGGATGCTGCGGGCGATGCGGCTGGGGCGCATGGTGGCCCAGCGGGGGCAGCTGGCCGGCAGTTCTCGAGCTCGTCGGTACCTCGGTCTGCCTCCGGCCTGACAAGCCAGCTACCAGCCCACGCGGAACGAGCATGCAACTCGTGCAATGAGCAAGGGGAACAAACCTTGCTCATGGCCACGTTGCGTTGCTCATTCACGCGCCGAATCGCCTGCCGCCCGCCTGCAGCGGACCCCAAGCGGGCCCCCGGCGGATCAGTCCTTCGCAGTAGCCAGGAACTCGCCCATCCGGGTCACGCCCGTCACCAGGTCGCCGTCACCGAGGGCGTAGGACAGCCGGAAATAGCCCGGTGTGCCGAAGGCCTCGCCGGGAACCACCGCGACCTCGGCCTGCTCCAACACCAGGGTGGCCAGCTCGGCCGAGGATGCCGGCCGGACCGGGCCGTCGGCGGTGTCGAACGACCGGCCGAGCAGACCTTTCACCGACGGATAGGCGTAGAAGGCGCCCTCCGGGACCGGGCAGACGACGCCCGGGATGGCGTTGAGCAACTCGACCATAGTTCTCCGACGGCGGTCGAAGGCGGTCCGCATCCCGTCGACGGCCTCCAGCGTGCCGGACACCGCGGCCAGAGCGGCGTGCTGGGTGACACCGGCGACGTTGGACGACAGGTGGGACTGCAGGTTGGTGGCGGCCTTGATGACGTCGGCCGGGCCGATCATCCAGCCCACCCGCCAGCCCGTCATGGCGTAGGTCTTGGCGACACCGTTGAGCACGACGCAGGTGTCCGCGAGCTCCGGCACGACGACCGGCATCGAGACGTGCTTCACGTCGTCATAGGTCAGGTGTTCGTAGATCTCGTCCGTCACCACCCAGATGCTGTGCTCGACGGCCCAGCGACCGATCGCCTCGACCTCCTCGGGTGGGTAGACCGCACCGGTCGGGTTGGACGGTGAGTTGAACAGCAGCAGCTTGGTCTTCTCGGTACGGGCCGCCTCGAGTTGCTCGACCGTCACCCGGTAGCCGGTGGTCTCGTCCGCGACGACGTCGACCGACACTCCGCCGGCGAGCGCGATGGCCTCCGGGTAGGTGGTCCAGTACGGCGCCGGCAGCAGCACCTCGTCGCCGGGATCGAGCAGGGTGGCGAAAGCCTGGTAGACGGCCTGCTTGCCACCGTTGGTTACCAGCACCTGGGAGGCGTCCACCGGGTAGCCGGAGTCGCGCAGCGTCTTGGCGGCGATGGCCGAGCGCAGCGCCGGCAGGCCGGGGGTGGGGGAGTAGTGGTGATTGGCCGGGTCCGCGGTCGCCGCCGCAGCGGCCTCGACGATCGGGGTGGGCGTCGGAAAGTCCGGCTCACCGGCACCGAAGCCGACGACCGGCCGGCCGGCCGCCTTCAGTGCCTTGGCCTTGGCGTCGACGGCCAGGGTCGCGGATTCGGCGATCCCGCCGATCCTGGCGGAAATTCGACGGATGGTGGGGGAACTCGCGGAGGCCGGCGGCGTCATGGCCACAATGGTGTCACGCGGGCCGCCAACGACCACGACCAAGGGGCCCGTTCCCGGTTCGGCAGCGATTGGTCTGCCGGTGGGGTGGTGGCCTACACTTGACGGTCTGGGGTGTGCTGGAGCCTGCCCGCCGGTAGTGGTCGCGAGAGCGCAACGCCCGGCCGAAGGGCTGGAGCGCATCCCGGTCCCGTGAAAGGGGCCGTGAGCACTATCGGTCAACATCAGCTGTATCAGCGCGAACGGTATCGGATTCAGCAGAGGGGCGTAGCTCAACTGGCAGAGCAGCGGTCTCCAAAACCGCAGGTTGCAGGTTCAAGTCCTGTCGCCCCTGCTCCGCGGGGCCCAGAGGTTCGGGCACTCGGATCATCCCCGGCTCCGGCCGGGCACCGTCCCGACGGGGGCGGACAGGTTCGGCTCACACCGGTGAGCCGGCCGGGCCAGAAACGGCCACGCTGCTCGCGGACACGGGGCGGCAGAACGGTAAGGACGAGGTAGGCGTGAGCAACGATCACGACGGCACCGAGCGGGCCGACGATCTCGAGGACATCGAGACCGAAGCCGCTTCGTCCACCCCGCAGACTCCGCAGACCGATGGGGCAGCAGCCCCGGACTCCGCGGACGACACCGGATCCGCCGACTCGACCACGACCAACGGGGCCACCGACGCCGCGCGGGTCACCGACCGCGGCGACGACGACAGCAACGACCTCGACAGTGCCGACCTCGATGACGCCGCAGACCTCGATGACGCCGCAGACCTCGATGACGCCGCAGACCTCGACGACGACCAGGACGATGACGATTCGGACGGCGCGTCGGTCGGCGCCGGTGCTGCCGGTTCGGCCCGGGCGGCCGCTCGCCGGTCAGCCGTCAAGACCGGTGTCACCGAGAGGAAAGGCCGAGCGACCGCCGGCCGTGACGATGTCCGCGAGGGCGGCGAGAACTTCGTTTCCAGGATCGGCCGCTACCTGCGTGAGGTGGTCGGCGAGCTCCGGAAGGTCATCTGGCCCAATCGCAACCAGATGGTCACCTACACCATCGTGGTGATCATCTTCGTAGTCTTCATGGTGGCGTTGGTCTACGCCCTCGATGCGTTGTTCGCCAAGGGAGTGTTGGAGATCTTCGGCTGAGCCAGCAGCACCTTCCCATCAGCCGAGCAACCAGCACCCGAATCAGGAAGTGAGATGACCGTGTCGAGCCCCACCGGCGAGAACACCACCAGCACCGAGGCGACCTCGGTGCTGTCCGAGAGCGATCCCGGCACCGAATTCACCGGTGCCCCGCTGACCGACGAACAAGCAGTGGAAGCCGCGGAGCATGCCGATGCCGCTCCGGTCGACAGTTCCGAGTCGGCCGATGCCGGTGCAGATACCGACGACGCTGGCGAGACCACCGCGGAGGAAGACGTCGACCCGGTCGCGGCCCTGCGGGAGAGCCTGAAGGCTGCCGACGGCTACTGGTACGTGGTGCACAGCTACGCCGGGTACGAGAACAAGGTCAAGGCTAATCTCGAGACCCGGATCCACTCGCTGGACATGGAGGATTACATCTTCCAGATCGAGGTCCCGACCGAAGAAGTCACCGAGATCAAGAACGGCCAGCGCAAGCAGGTTCAGCGCAAGGTCTACCCGGGCTACATCCTGGTCCGGATGGAGCTGACGGATGCTTCATGGAGCGCCGTCCGCAACACCCCAGGGGTCACCGGTTTCGTCGGTGCCACCGCCCAGCGGCCGTCGCCGTTGAGCGTGGATGAGGTCGTCAAGATCCTTGCCCCGGCAACCCCGAAGAAGAGCACCCAACAGGCGACGCCGACCGGCGAACCGACGCGCACCGAGGTGGACTTCTCGGTGGGCGAGTCGGTCACCGTGATGGACGGCCCGTTCGCCACCCTGCCGGCGACCATCAACGAGGTCGACGCGCACGGCCAGAAGCTCAAGGTGCTGGTCTCGATCTTCGGTCGCGAGACGCCCGTCGAGCTGTCGTTCACCCAGGTCGCCAAGATCTGATCCCGACGCCGGGAATCCACCCGGCGCCCCGCCCCAGGAATCGGCAAGAGAGAACAGAAATGCCCCCGAAGAAAAAGAAGCTGGCAGCGATCATCAAGCTGCAGATCAAGGCCGGCGCGGCCAACCCGGCGCCGCCGGTCGGCCCTGCACTCGGTCAGCACGGCGTCAACATCATGGAGTTCTGCAAGGCCTACAACGCGGCTACCGAGGCGCAGCGTGGCGATGTGGTCCCGGTGGAGATCTCGGTCTACGAGGATCGTTCGTTCGACTTCAAGCTGAAGACCCCACCGGCCGCTCGTCTGCTGCTCAAGGCCGCCGGCGTCGAGAAGGGGTCAGGGACCCCGCACACCACCAAGGTCGCTACGGTGACGATGGCTCAGGTGCGCGAGATCGCCGAGCTCAAGAAGGTCGACCTGAACGCGAACGATATCGACGCCGCGGCGAAGATCATTGCCGGCACCGCGCGTTCCATGGGCATCACCGTCAAGGGTGCCTGAGTAGGTCTGACGAAGTGCGCAACCCCGAACGTCTCGGGGTCGCGAAGACACAGTGGCTGGGCCAGCTTCGGTCCGTACCACGAACTCCGACAGCAATAGGGAGCAGAACATGAAGCGCAGCAAGGCGTATCGCACGGCGGCGGAACTCGTCGACCGGGAGAAGTTGTACACCCCGATGGAAGCGGCGGAACTCGCCAGAAAGACGTCGGCCGGCAAGGCCGACGGCACCGTCGAGGTGGCCATGGTGCTCGGCATCGACCCGCGCAAGGCGGATCAGATGGTCCGCGGCACCGTCAACCTGCCGCACGGCACCGGCAAGACCGCCAGGGTCATCGTCTTCGCCGTCGGTGACAAGGCGACCGAGGCCGAGGCCGCCGGCGCCGATGTGGTCGGCGGGGACGATCTGATCGAGCGGATCCAGGGTGGCTGGCTGGACTTCGACGCCGCCATCGCCACTCCCGACCAGATGGCCAAGGTCGGCCGGATCGCGCGTGTGCTGGGCCCGCGTGGCCTGATGCCGAACCCGAAGACCGGCACCGTCACCGCCGACGTCACCAAGGCGGTCGCCGACATCAAGGGCGGCAAGATCAACTTCCGGGTGGACAAGGCGGCCAACCTGCACCTGGTGGTCGGCAAGGCGTCGTTCGGTGTCGAGCAGCTGGTGGAGAACTACGGCGCCGCCCTGGACGAGATCCTGCGGGCCAAACCGGCTGCGGCCAAGGGCCGTTACATCAAGAAGATCGCCATGAGCACCACCATGGGACCGGGCATTCTTGTTGATCCGTCGATCACCCGGAACTTGCTCACCGCCACCGCAGCAGACAGCGGCAAGGCCTGAGTTCCGCCACCACCACAGCCGGCGCCCCGACTCCGACGAGTCGGGGCGCCGCCTGTTTTTCTCGGTCTTTTCTCGGTCATCTCTGGCGATCCGCCGTTCGGGCCCGGGCGGCCGGGCGGAATGGCAGGATGCGCTCGTTACCGTGGGTACCGATCAGCTGACGAATCGGGGTGCCGTGCGACTGCTGTCGATCGATTTCGGGACTACCAATACGGTGGTCGGGCTGGCCATTGACGGCCAGGCACCCAGAACCGTCGAGTTCGATGGGGCGACCTCGCTGCCGACGGCGGTGTTCGTGGCGGCCAACGGCGTGGTGTCGGTGGGCCGGGACGCCATCCGACAAGCCCGCCTGGATCCGGCGCGGTACGAACCGAACTCCAAACGTCGGATCGACGATGGCGACGTGCTGCTCGGCGACCGGGTGGTGCCGGTGGTGGAACTGATCGCCGCTGTCCTTCGTCAGGTGCACACCGAGGTGCGTCGGCAGCTCGGTTCGCAGCCGGTGGACGAGGTGCGGCTGACGCATCCCGCCGGCTGGGGACCGACCCGGCAGAACGTGCTGGTCAGTGCGGCCCGATCGGCCGGGCTCGGTCAACACCTGGTGCTGGTGCCCGAGCCGGTGGCGGCGGCCGCGCAGTACACCCGGCTGGCCGGCCGGGAGCTGGCGCCGGGCGCTGCCGTCGCGGTCTACGACCTGGGCGGCGGAACCCTGGACGTTGCGGTGGTCGGCCGCACCCAGGACGACTTCCAGGTGCTGGCCGAGGACGGACTGTCCGACCTGGGCGGGCTGGATTTCGATCAGGCGGTGCTGGATCAGGTGGTCCGCACCACCAGCAACACCGATCCGGCGCGCTGGCAGCAGCTGCTGCGACCGGTCGACCTGCCGGCCCGTCGAGCGGCGAGGGCGCTGGCCGACGACGTCCGGGCGGCAAAGGAGACGTTGTCCCGGCATTCACAGACCGAGATCGCGCTGTCCGATCCGTTCCCGGACGCGCACTTGACCCGGATCGAGTTCGAAGGCTTGATCCGGCCGCAGCTGGTGCGGTCCATCGAGGTGCTGCACACCGCGTTGCGCCGGTCCGGGGTGCCCGCGGACCGGCTGACCGGGATCTTCCTGGTCGGTGGATCGTCCCGGATTCCGTTGGTGGCCACCCTGATCCAGCAACACCTCGGGGTGACGCCGGTCGCGTTGGATCAACCGGAGACCGCGGTAGCGCTCGGCGCGCTGCTGGTGCCGATCCGGCGGTCCGGTCTGCGCACCCAGCAGCATCAGCCGGAAAGCCCGGCGGCGATAGGAACGCCGGCCAGCGGCGGAATCCCGGTGTTGCGCCCGGCTGCAGTGATAGGAACATCCCGTTCGGTGCCGGTGGGTTCGGTCGGGTCACCTGGCGGGTTCCCGACCGGTGGGTTCCCGACCGGTCAACCGTGGCCGCCGCCCCGGCGCCGGTCGACGGCTCGCTGGTGGTGGGGTGGCGGGGTGTTGGCAGCGGGTGTCGCCGCGCTGCTGGTGCTGCTGATCGTCCGGCCGTTCGCGGCCGATGGCGCACCGGACACAGCAACCTTCGCCGCCGATGTCGAGTCCGGAATGCGCACGGTGCGCACCGTCACCGGGACCGTGGACGGCGGTAGCGGGAGCAGCGGTCAACTGCGGGAGAACCTGCAGGACGGAAAGACGGTCGCGGCCGATCTGTCGTTCACCGTCACCGCTTCCGGGCAGAGCGTGGACCTGCTGATTCGGCTGGTCGGCAGTCAGGGCTATCTCGGCGGCCAGGGCGTGGTCGGCCTGATTCCGGCTGCCGGCGGCAAGCAGTGGGTGCGGCTGGACGCAGTGTCGTCGAACACCGTCGTCTCGAACATGGCCAAACAGCTGGGTGACTTGCTGGCCGATGCCGGCACCGACAGCTACATCTATCTCTTGCGGGGGGCGACCTCCGTCACCAGGACGGGTGAGGAGACAGTGGGGACGCTGCCGGCCACCCGGTACACCGTGCAGATCGACGTGCAGAAGGCGGCAGCTGCGATGCCCGCCGAGCTGGCCAGCTACCGACAGCTGCTGGCAGCCACCCCCGGCCAGGCGCAGGCCGGGTACTGGATCGACGACCGGCACCGGCTGGTGAAGGCGGAGATCACCATGCCCGGTGCCACCGGCTCGCAGCGGACCGCGGTGACCGTCAGCGCCTTCGACTCCTCGTTCACCATCGAAGCCCCGGATCCGGCGACCGTGTACACCGGTTGACCGACGATTTGGCCGTCGGCCGCGGCGCCCGGTATCGTTGGCCTTGATCCACCGAAGACCGTCGGTTCCCTGTTGCGCTGATCTCGATCAGTCACGGGGTGAAGGTTCCGGAACAGCCGGACGACCAGCGCAGGAGGACGAGGCAGAGATCCATTCTCCACGCCCCGTGCGCCCTGCGCCGGGGCGTTCGTCATTCCCGGGCAGCCACCATGCCCACTCCTTCCGGCGAGAACCGGTGGCCGGCAACGGATCCGGCCCCGAAAGGGCGTCGGCACCGCTGCTGCCACTACCCGAGCCGTCCGAAGGAAGGAGGCGTCAGATGGCCACTGAAGCCAAGGTTGCCACGGTCGCCGAGATCGCGGAGAAGTTCCGCAATTCGACCGCTGCCGTTGTCACCGAGTATCGCGGGTTGAAGGTGTCCCAGCTCAGCAAGCTTCGCAGCGATCTGGGCAGCGAGGTCGCCTACACCGTCGCCAAGAACACCCTGGTGCGTCGCGCCGCGACCGAAGCCGGGGTGCAGGGTCTGGACGAATTGTTCAACGGCCCGACCGCCATCGCGTTCATCACCGGGGAACCGGTGACGGCCGCGAAGGCGCTGCGTGACTTCGCCAAGACCAACGAGCTGTTGGTGATCAAGGGCGGGGTGATGGACGGGAAGATCCTGAACCCGTACGAGGTCACCAAACTCGCGGACCTTGAGTCGCGCGAGGTGTTGCTGGCGAAGTTCGCCGGCGCGATGAAGGCGAGCCTGACCCAGGCAGCCGTCATGTTCAACCAGCTTCCCGCGCAGGTGGCGCGGCTCGCCGCGGCGCTGCAGGAGAAGAAGGTGGCGGCCGGCGAGACGGCCGAGGTCGCCGACCCCGACGCCGCCGTTGTTCCGGCCGATGTTGCCGAAGCGCCGGAGGCTGCCGCCCCCGACGCGGACGCTGCCGCCCCCGACGCGGACGCTGCCGTCCCCGAGGTGGCGCAGGCCGCCGGAGATTCCGACCCGGCCTGATCCGACCAGCACCATCGGCGTCGGATCGAGATCCACCGCCCGGTTCATGTACCAGACCTGTACCACCCAGAGAAGTCCGGTGTGATCACCGGACATCTGCGACGAGAAAGGAAGTCCCATCATGGCGAAGCTGACCACTGACGAGTTGCTCGACGCGTTCAAGGAGCTCACCCTCATCGAGCTCTCGGAGTTCGTGAAGCAGTTCGAGGAGACCTTCGGCGTCACCGCCGCTGCCCCGGTTGCTCCAGCCGGTCCGGCCGGACCGGCCGCCCCGGTCGAGGCCGTTGAGGAGCAGGACGAGTTCGACGTCGTCCTCGAGGCTGCCGGCGAGAAGAAGGTCCAGGTCATCAAGGCTGTCCGCGAGATCGTTTCCGGTCTCGGACTCAAGGAAGCCAAGGACCTGGTCGACGGTGCCCCGAAGGCTATCCTGGAGAAGGCTCCCAAGGAGGCCGCCGAGGCCGCCAAGGCCAAGCTGGAAGCGGCCGGCGCAACCGCGACCGTCAAGTAGGTCCGATCGGCTCCGGCCGATCGCAGTTAGTTCAGTTCGAAGGGCGGGCTCCCTGGGGAGTCCGCCCTTCGGCGTTGCGCCAACTGTGGTGCGTGAATCCACCAGCAGGTGGCCGGCACCGTCCGGTCGGTCGGCAGCGGGCGACCGCGACGGCGACTACAGCACCGCGCCGGGGTTGAGGATCCCCTCCGGATCCAGCGCGTTCTTGATGGTGCGGGTCAACGCCATCACCTCCGGTCCGAGTTGCGCCGGCAGGGAGCCCTTCTTCAGCCGTCCGACACCGTGTTCGCCGGTGATGGTGCCGCCCAGCGACAATGCCAGCGTCATCACCTCGTCGAAGGCGGCGTGGGCGCGACGGACCGAATCCGGATCGCCGCCGTCGTGCACCACCAGCGGATGGGTGTTGCCGTCGCCGGCGTGCGCCACCACCGGGATGTCGACGCCGTACTGCTCGGCAATGGCGCCGATGCCGGTGATCAGCGCCGGTAGCGCAGGGATCGGCACCCCGACGTCCTCGAACAGCAGGGTGCCGCGCCGCTCCAGCGCCTGGAAGGCATGCCGGCGGCCGTGCAGAAACATCTCGCCCTCGACCGGATCGTCGGTGACGAAGCACTCCTTTGCCCCATGCGCATCGCAGGCCGACTGCATCGCCTCGATCTCGATCCGCCGAGCCGGTCCGGGTGCATCGGACTGGCCGATCAGCAGCGCGCCGGCCTCCCGATCCAACCCCATGGTGAACATGTCCTCGACCGCGTTGATCGAATAGGAGTCCATCAACTCCAACATCGACGGCCGGACGGTCGCGCCGATGGCCACCACCGCAGTGGCCGCGCGCTCGACGTCGGGAAAGGTCGCGACGAAAGTGGCGGCCGGCGGTTGGGCCGGCAACAGCCGCAGGATCGCCTTGGTGACAATACCGAGCATGCCCTCGCTGCCGACGAACAATTTGATCAACGACAGTCCGGCGCTGTCCTTGATCCGTTGCCCGCCAAGGGTTATCAATGTCCCGTCGGCCAGCACGACATCCATCCCGAGTACGTAGTCGGTGGTGACGCCGTACTTCACGCAGCACAGTCCACCGGCGTTGGTGGCCAGATTGCCGCCGATCGAACAGATCTCGAAGGACGAGGGGTCCGGCGGATACCACAGGCCGTGCTCGGCTGCCGCCTTCTTCACCGCCACATTGAGGGTGCCGGGTTCGACGATGGCGGTGCGGGTGGGGACGTCGATGACGATGTCCGTCATCTTCTCCAGGCTCAGTACCAGCCCGCCGTCGACGGCGGTCGAGCCGCCGGACAGGCCGGTGCCGGCGCCGCGCGGCACCACCGGCACCCGGTGCTTCGCTGCCCACCGAACCGTCGCCTGGACGTCGACGGCGCTCTGCGCGCGCACCACGGCGACCGGAGTGCCGCACTCGGGATCGCGGGCCCAGTCCTGTCGATAGTTCTGCAGGGTGGCCGGTTCGGTGACCAGCACACCGGCCGGCAGCTGCGCGGCCAACTCCGGCAGCGCGGAACCTGGAAGTACGGAGCCTGGCAACCCGGAACCTGGCAACACAGATTCCGGCGGCACCTCCGGCGGGAGCGGCATCGTCCAACGTTATCGCCCTGTCGGAGGCGAATGGGAGGATGGCCCGATGATTGATCATCTGGGCATTCAGGTCGCCGATGTGGACGCATCGGTGCAGTTCTACTCCGGAGTCTTCGCCGCGCTCGGGCTGGCCGAGGGTGCCCGGTTCCCGACCGAGAACGGTCCGGTTGTCGGGTTCACCGATTCCGCCGGGACCATGAGCTTCTGGCTCAGCCCGAACGTCGGCGGCGGCCCGAGCCGGGAGGACCACATCGCCTTCGCCGCCGATTCCAGGGAACAGGTCGATGCGGTGCACACCGCGGCGGTCGCCGCCGGCATCGAGGTGCTGCACCAGCCCAAGGAGTGGCCGGAGTACCACCCGGGCTACTACGCCGTCTTCCTGCGGGATCCGGACGGGCACAACATCGAGGCGGTCGTGCACCACTGATTCACCGGCCCGGCCCGCACTCCCGGCGCGTCACCGGCCGGTGCTTGACGTTTGACCGATCCGGGTTCAGCATTGACGCACGACGTCGGCCATATAGCGGGCCGCGTCCCTCGCAGTGAGTGGCTCACCGAGCCGGTGTGATTGACACCACCGGTTGCGTGCGCCCTCGAATGAGGGCACGTCTGGACGAGTGCGCCCGGATGCTGGTAGGCTCCTACGTTGCGCTGCCCTCCTTCCGCCACCCCCTTCCCAGCGTGCCCGCGTCATCGCTCCGCCGTGTTCGTCACGGTGCCAGAGGTGAGCTGTGCAACAGCTTCGGGGAGACGGATCGAGTCCGCAGCGGCAGCGCGACAGAGCTCATCCGGCAGCCCCGGGCAGTATCGGTCCTCGGAAGGACGCATCTTGGCAGTCAGCACGTCAAACCAGACCCCCGCTCAGACCCATCGAGACGCCACCAGCAAGCGGGTCTCCTTCGGGAAGACCCGGGAGCCCCTTGAGGTTCCAAATCTCCTGGCCCTGCAGACCGAGTCGTTCGACTGGCTCGTCGGCGGCAAGGCATGGCGCGATCGTCAGACCGAGCCGATTCCCTCCGGACTGGACGAGATCCTCGCCGAGATCTCGCCGATCGAGGACTTCTCCGGAAACCTGTCCCTGTCGTTCGCCGAACCGTGGTTCGACGATGTCAAGGCGAACGAGGCCGATTGTCGCGAGAAGGACATGACGTACTCGGCTCCGCTGTTCGTCACCGCGGAGTTCATGAACGCTGAGACCGGCGAGATTAAGTCCCAGACCGTCTTCATGGGCGACTTCCCGATGATGACCAGCAAGGGCACCTTCATCATCAACGGCACCGAGCGGGTCGTCGTCAGCCAGTTGGTCCGCTCGCCGGGCGTCTACTTCGACAAGACCCTGGACAAGGCCGCGGGTAAAGAGGTGTTCGCCGTCAAGGTGATCCCCTCTCGCGGCGCCTGGCTCGAGTTCGACATCGACAAGCGGGACACCATCGGTGTCCGGATCGACCGCAAGCGCCGGCAGCCGGTCACCGTGCTGCTGAAGGCGCTGGGTTGGGACACCGCCAGGATCCAGGAGAAGTTCGCCTGGTCCGAGGTGCTGCTGTCCACCCTGGAGAAGGACCACATCGGCGGCACCGACGAGGCGCTGCTGGACATCTACCGCAAGCTGCGTCCGGGCGAGCCGCCGACCAAGGAGTCCGCGGAGAACCTGCTGCAGAATCTGTTCTTCCGGGACAAGCGCTACGACCTGGCCAAGGTCGGCCGGTACAAGCTGAACAAGAAGCTCGGCCTGAACGAGCCGACCAGCGTCGGTGTGCTCACCGAGGGCGACCTGGTGGCCATCATCGAATATCTGCTGCGATTGCACGACGGCCAGGAGTCCTGGACCGTCCGCGGCCAGGAACTGCCGGTCGAGATCGACGACATCGACCACTTCGGCAACCGCCGGCTGCGGACCGTCGGCGAGCTCATCCAGAACCAGGTGCGGGTCGGCCTGTCCCGGATGGAGCGGGTGGTCCGCGAACGGATGACGACGCAGGACGTCGAGGCCATCACGCCGCAGACGTTGATCAACATCCGCCCGGTCGTCGCCTCGATCCGGGAGTTCTTCGGCACCAGCCAGCTCTCTCAGTTCATGGATCAGGTCAACCCGCTGGCCGGGCTCACCCACAAGCGCCGAATGTCGGCTCTCGGGCCGGGTGGCCTGTCGCGTGATCGGGCCTCGCTCGAGGTACGCGATGTGCATCCGTCGCATTACGGCCGGATGTGCCCGATCGAAACCCCTGAGGGCCCGAACATCGGTCTGATCGGCTCGCTCGCGACATTCGCCAGGGTCAATCCGTTCGGCTTCATCGAGACCCCGTACCGCAAGGTGTCCAAGGGTGTCGCGACCGATCAGATCGACTACCTGACGGCCGACGAGGAAGATCGGCACATCATCGCCCAGGCCAACGCCAAGCTGGACGGCAAGGGCAAGCTGACCGAGGCGAAGGTGCTGGCCAGGCGGAAGGGCGGCGAGGTCGACCAGGTCGATCCGTCCGAGGTCGATTACATGGACGTCTCGCCGCGGCAGACCGTCTCGGTGGCCACCGCGATGATCCCGTTCCTGGAACACGACGAGGCGAACCGGGCGCTGATGGGCGCCAACATGCAGCGGCAGAGTGTCCCGCTGCTGCGCAGCGAATCGCCGCTGGTCGGTACCGGCATGGAGAAGCGGGCCGCTGTCGACGCCGGTGACGTGGTGCTGGCCGACGCTGCCGGTGTGGTCGAGGAGGCCACTGCCGACTTCATCTCGGTGATGGCCGACGACGGCGCGCACAAGACCTATCGGCTGCACAAGTTCCGTCGCAGCAACCAGGGCACCAGCTTCAACCAGAAGCCGATCGTGTCCGAGGGTGATCGGGTCGAAGCCGGCCAGGTCATCGCGGACGGTCCGTGCACCGAGGGCGGCGAGATGGCCCTGGGCAAGAACCTGCTGGTGGCCTTCATGCCGTGGGAGGGTCACAACTACGAGGACGCGATCATCCTGTCCCAGCGGATCGTCCAGGACGATGTGCTGACCTCGATCCACATCGAGGAACACGAGATCGACGCCCGCGACACCAAGCTCGGCCCGGAGGAGATCACTCGGGACATCCCGAACGTCTCCGAAGAGGTGCTCGCCGATCTCGACGAGCGCGGCATCATCCGGATCGGTGCCGAGGTGCAGGACGGCGACATCCTGGTCGGCAAGGTCACCCCCAAGGGCGAGACCGAGCTGACTCCGGAAGAGCGGTTGCTGCGGGCGATCTTCGGCGAGAAGGCCCGGGAGGTCCGCGACACCTCGCTCAAGGTGCCGCACGGCGAGACCGGCAAGGTGATCGGCGTCCGGGTGTTCACCCGCGACGAGGACGATGCCGAACTGCCGGCCGGGGTCAACGAACTGGTCCGCGTCTACGTGGCCCAGAAGCGGAAGATCCAGGACGGCGACAAGCTGGCCGGCCGACACGGGAACAAGGGCGTCATCGGCAAGATCCTGCCGGTCGAGGACATGCCGTTCCTGGCCGACGGAACTCCGGTCGACATCATCCTGAACCCGCACGGCGTGCCGCGACGGATGAACGTCGGCCAGATCCTGGAAACCCACCTCGGTTGGGTGGCCGCCCAGGGCTGGAAGATCGAGGGCACCCCGGACTGGTCCAAGAGCATCGAGGCGCGGACGGCAGAGCCGTTCACCCGCACCGCGACCCCGGTGTTCGACGGCGCGTCCGAGGACGAGATCACCGGTCTGCTCGGGGCCACCACGCCGACCCGCGATGGCGACCGCCTGGTCGACACCGACGGCAAGGCGACCTTGTACGACGGCCGCTCCGGCGAACCGTTCCCGTACTCGGTGGCGGTGGGCTACATGTACATCCTGAAGCTGGCGCACCTGGTCGACGACAAGATCCACGCCCGGTCCACCGGCCCGTACTCGATGATCACCCAGCAGCCGCTCGGCGGTAAGGCCCAGTTCGGTGGCCAGCGGTTCGGCGAGATGGAGTGCTGGGCCATGCAGGCCTACGGCGCCGCCTACACGCTGCAGGAACTGCTGACCATCAAGTCGGACGACATCGTCGGCCGGGTGAAGGTCTACGAGGCCATCGTCAAGGGCGAGAACATTCCCGAGCCGGGCATTCCCGAGTCGTTCAAGGTGCTCCTCAAGGAACTCCAGGCGCTGTGCCTGAACGTGGAGGTGCTGTCCAGCGACGGCGTCACCATCGAGATGCGCGACACCGACGACGACGACCTGGAACGGGCCGCCGCCAACCTCGGGATCAACCTGTCCCGCAACGAGTCGGCCTCGGTCGACGACCTGGTGAACTGATCGTGATCTGACGGTCCGGCCCGGGGCCAGCAATGGTTCCGGCCGGACCACCCCCGTCCGGGTGAGTGCGCAATGCCCGCCCGACACCGCTTCGAATAGACAGGGACGTACCCAAGTGCTCGACGTCAACTTCTTCGATGAGTTGCGTATCGGCCTCGCGACCGCGGACGACATCCGCGCCTGGTCGCACGGTGAGGTCAAGAAGCCCGAGACGATCAACTACCGCACCCTCAAGCCGGAGAAGGACGGGCTCTTCTGCGAGAAGATCTTCGGCCCGACCCGGGACTGGGAGTGCGCCTGCGGCAAGTACAAGCGGGTCCGCTTCAAGGGCATTATCTGCGAGCGCTGCGGCGTCGAGGTCACCCGCGCCAAGGTGCGGCGCGAACGGATGGGCCACATCGAGCTGGCCGCGCCGGTCACCCACATCTGGTACTTCAAGGGTGTGCCGTCCCGGCTGGGCTATCTGCTCGACCTGGCGCCGAAGGATCTCGAGAAGATCATCTACTTCGCCGCCTACCTGATCACCTCGGTGAACGATGCCCAGCGGCACGATGATCTGCCGACCATCGAAGCCGAGATGGGCGTCGAGCGGAAGAACATCGAGAACTCCCGGGACGCCGATCTGGATGCCCGCGCCAAGAAGCTGGAGGCCGACCTGGCCCAGCTGGAGGCCGAGGGTGCCAAGTCCGACGTGCGCCGCAAGGTACGCGACGGCGGCGAGCGCGAGCAGCGGCAGATGCGGGACGCCGCTCAGCGCAAGGTGGATCGCCTCGACGAGGTGCTCGACCTTTTTCGCAAGCTCAAGGTCGGCGACCTGATCATCGACGAGCTGCTCTACCGCGAGCTGGAGGACCGCTTCGCGGACTACTTCGAAGGCGGCATGGGCGCCACCGCGCTGCAGAAGATCATCGCCGACTTCGACATCGACGCCGAGGTCGAGCGGCTGCGCGACACCATCAAGAACGGCAAGGGCCAGCGCAAGCTGCGGGCCATCAAGCGGCTCAAGGTGGTGGCGGCGTTCCAGCAGACGCAGAACTCGCCGCTGGGCATGGTTCTGGACTGCGTGCCGGTGATCCCGCCGGAGCTGCGGCCGATGGTGCAGCTGGACGGTGGCCGGTTCGCCACCTCCGACCTCAACGATCTGTACCGACGGGTGATCAACCGGAACAACCGGCTCAAGCGGCTGATGGATCTGGGCGCGCCGGAGATCATCGTCAACAACGAGAAGCGGATGCTTCAGGAGGCCGTCGACGCACTGTTCGACAACGGCCGCCGCGGCCGGCCGGTGACCGGACCGGGTAACCGCCCGCTCAAGTCGCTGTCCGATCTGCTCAAGGGCAAGCAGGGCCGGTTCCGGCAGAACCTGCTCGGCAAGCGCGTGGACTACTCCGGTCGGTCCGTCATCGTGGTCGGTCCCCAGCTCAAGCTGCACCAGTGCGGGCTGCCCAAGCTGATGGCGCTGGAGCTGTTCAAGCCGTTCGTGATGAAGCGGCTGGTCGATCTGAACCATGCGCAGAACATCAAGTCCGCCAAGCGGATGGTGGAGCGCCAGCGGCCGCAGGTGTGGGACGTGCTGGAAGAGGTCATCGGGCAGCACCCGGTGATGCTCAACCGCGCCCCGACCCTGCACCGTCTCGGCATCCAGGCCTTCGAGCCGCAGCTGGTCGAGGGCAAGGCCATCCAGCTGCACCCGCTGGTCTGTGCCGCGTTCAACGCAGACTTCGACGGCGACCAGATGGCCGTCCATCTGCCGCTGTCCGCCGAGGCGCAGGCCGAGGCCAGGGTGCTGATGCTGTCCAGCAACAACATCCTGTCGCCGGCATCCGGTAAGCCGCTGGCAATGCCGTCGCTCGACCTGGTCACCGGCCTGTACTACCTGTGCGGGCTGGACGACAACGACACCGGCGCCGGGCTGGTCTTCGGCTCGGCCGCCGAGGCGATCATGGCCAGGGACGCCGGACTGATCGGCCTGCGGGCTCCGATCAAGGTGCGGCTGACCGGCGTCACGCCGGCCGGCGACGAGCTGGCCGGACTGCCGTCCGACTGGGAGACCGGGCAGCCGTGGATTGCTGACACCACCCTCGGCCGGGTGATGTTCAACGAGCTGCTGCCGGCCGACTATCCCTTCATCAACGAAGAGATGCCGAAGAAGCGGCAGTCGGTGATCGTCAATGATCTCGCCGAGCGGTACCCGATGTCGCTGGTCGCCCAGACCCTGGACAAGCTCAAGGAAGCCGGCTTCCACTGGGCCACCCGGTCCGGAATGACGGTCGCCATCCACGACGTCGTCATCCCGCCGGAGAAGGACGCCATCCTGGCTTCGCACGAACTGGAAGCCACCAAGGTCGAGAAGTCCTACCAGCGCGGCAATCTCAGCCACGCCGAGCGGAACGCCGACCTGGTCCGGATCTGGGAGAACGCCACCAAGGAGATCGAGGCGGCGTTGCCCGGGGCCTTCCCCAAGGACAACCCGATCTACAACCTGCTGGCCGCCGGCGCGGCGGGCAACTGGATCCAGGTGCGCTCGTTGGCCGGCATGAAGGGCGTGGTGGCCAACTCACGCGGCGAGCAGATCTCCCGGCCGATCCGGTCCTCTTTCCGTGAGGGTCTGTCGGTGCTGGAGTACTTCATCAACACCCACTCCGCCCGTAAGGGCTTGGCGGACACCGCGTTGCGGACCGCCGAGTCCGGCTACCTGACCCGGCGGCTGGTCGACGTCAGCCAGGACGTCATCGTGCGGGAGAACGACTGCGGCACCGAACGCGGTGTCGATCTGCCGATCGCCGAGACCTACGCCGACGGCAGCGTGCACGTGCACGAACATGCCGAGACGTCGATCGAGGCGCGGGTGGCATCGGTCGATGTGGTGGCACCCAAGGGATCCAAGGGCGGCGTCATCATCCCGGCCGGTACCGACATCAGGGCCGAGCACATCGAAGCCGCCGTCGCGGCCGGGGTGACCGTGATCAAGGTGCGGTCGGTGCTCACCTGCGAGACGGCCATCGGTACCTGTGCCGCCTGCTACGGGCGCTCGCTGGCCACCGGCAATCTGGTCGACGTCGGCGAGGCCGTCGGCATCGTCGCGGCGCAGTCCATCGGTGAGCCGGGAACGCAGCTCACCATGCGCACCTTCCAGACCGGGTCGGCGTCGGGTTCCTCCGACATCACCCAGGGTCTGCCTCGGGTGCAGGAGCTGTTCGAGGCCCGCATCCCGAAGGGTCGGGCGCCGATCGCCGACGCCGCCGGACGGGTGCAGATCGACGACAGCGACAAGTTCCTGAAGATCACCATCGTGCCGGACGACGGCAGCGAAGAGGTCATCTACGAGAAGCTGCCGAAGACGCAGCGACTCGCGACGATCGCGATCGACGGTTCCGAGCGGCTGATCGCCGAAGGCGATCACGTCGAGGTCGGCCAGCAGTTGCTGGAAGGCAACGCGGATCCGCACGAGGTGCTCCGGGTGATGGGTGCCCGTCAGGTGCAACTGCACCTGACCAGCGAGGTGCAGCAGGTGTATCGCGCGCAGGGCGTGTCCATCCACGACAAGCACATCGAGGTGATCGTCCGGCAGATGCTGCGCCGGGTCACGGTCATCGACTCGGGTTCCACCGAGTTCCTGCCGGGTGCGGTGATCGAGCGCGGTGAGTTCGAGACCGTCAACCGCAGGACGATGGCGGAGAACGGCGAGGCTGCCGCCGGACGTCCGGTCCTGATGGGTATCACCAAGGCGTCGCTGGCGACCGACTCGTGGCTCTCGGCGGCCTCCTTCCAGGAGACCACCCGGGTTCTTACCGATGCGGCGATCAACGCCAAGAGCGACAAGCTGGTCGGCCTGAAGGAGAACGTGATCATCGGCAAGCTGATCCCGGCCGGTACCGGTATCGCCCGCTACCGGGACATCACGGTGAACCCCACCGAAGAGGCCCGGGCCGCGGCGTACGCGCTGCCGGCGTTCGACGACACGTACTACACCGGCGACTTCGGTGGCGCCGCCACCGGTGCCGCAGTGCCGCTGGACGACTACGACATGGGTCGTGACTACCGCTGAGCTGTGCACCAGCACTCCTCACAGCGGTGACCCCGGGGGGCAGTGAGCTTCCGGGTGGTTGACGAAAGGGCCGGTTCCCCCAGGGAACCGGCCCTCTTCGTTACCCGGCCCTGACCCTGCCCCGGCCCTGATGCTGCGAGGATCAACTTCGGCCACGAGGACGTGATTGTTGCCTGCTGTCACTTGTGTCCCAGAAAATGCGAAGTTGATCTCGCCGAGGCGACCCAGCCGGGGCCGGCGGATGCGATCGGCGCCAAGATCCCGAGGTCCGTTGGTCAGTCGTAGAGGTGGGTCAACGCTGGCCGAAGGTGGCTGGCTTCCAGCAGGTCGGTGCTGTCGGTGAGCTGGTCGATGCCGCCGAGAACCTGTCGATCGGCCAGCGCCCGGATGCCGGGATCGGCGATCGCCGTCAGGATCACCGCGGCGTTCTCCGAGCCGGCGATCTGTCGGAACGGTCGTTCGTGGAAGTCGGTGAGCTCGGTGTTCAACGGCTCGGTGAGCCCGAGCGCATTGTGTCGATGGGCCAGCAGCGACAGCGCCTCGCCGATGGCCGCGTTGCGCTCCGGCCAGAACTCGGCCAGCTGGACCCGACGCAGCACCTCGCCCAGCGGGCCGATGTCCGGCAGTCGAGCGAATGCCGAGCCGAACCACTTGGCGTACGGCGGGTAATGCCCGGCGAGCAACAGGCTCAGCAGCATCACTTCCCGCACCAGCCGGCCGCCGATCACCGAAGAACCGAGCTCATCACCGACGAATCCGGCCCGCGGCATCAGGTGCTCCTCCTGGCCGATCCGCTGCCAGCCGGCGGCCAACAGGTAGAGCCGGATGGCGTCGGGGTAGCGGGCGAAGGCCTCCCGGATCCGGGTCAACTCGCCGATCCCGTCATGGTGCACGGCGCCGCCGGTGAGGGTACCCAGCCGCTGCGACGGAATGGTCAGCCAGTCCGCCACCCGGATCTGCTGATCGATGTCGACCGCCAACCATTCCTGCCAGTACCGACGAACAGTCGAGATCTGTACCCAGTGCCGAACCGGTGCGATGCTGTCCGGCGCTGGGAACCGCACCGGATACCCAGAAAACTCTTCCGGCAGTTCCCTCATCAACATCTCGTCGATCGGCTCCGCGAGTTCCGCGTCGTCGTCGCTCAGGAAGAACTGGACGATCGGACCCCAGCCGTGGTCGGCCGACATCTCGGTGTCGAAGCCGAGCACATCGCTGCCCCAGCCGATCCGGCCGGCGGCGTGCGACAGGCCGGGATAGTGCCGATCCAGAGCGGGCAGCACCGCGTCGGTGTAGAACTGCCGACTCAGCTCGAGACCCGGAGCGAAGGTGGGGGACATCGGTCAGCGGCGCAGTGCGTCGATGGCCGCGGCGTCGACCTCCAGGATGACGGTGTGGTAGCTGTCGATCGGGTCGAGGACGGATTGTCGTGGCCCGGACCGCCAGTCGTCGCTGCCGTAGAACTGCTCTTCCTGCCGGTCCCGCTCCTCCACGGTGGCGAAAGCCCGCATCAGGTAGGCGTGATCGCCCTCGTCGGCCACCATCGACGGTCCGGCGGCCACCACATCGATGCCGCACTCGGCCAGCAGAGGCCGGACGGCGGCGATGGCCGCTACGAACTCGTCCAGCCGGCCGGGGAGCACTTTGTAGGTGCGGATCTCCAGGATCATGAGCAGCAGTCTGCCAGTGGCCGGCCAACCTTGGCCCGTCTTTTCCCGGAGCTGACCCGGCCTCGCCGACACCGTCAGTCCAGTGCTGCCACCAGGTCGAACAGGGTGGCCGCAGCGCCCCTGCTGTGCAACGACTCGAGCGTCGTCAGGTAGGGCGAAGTAAACCGTTCGTCGTCGATCAGATCACCGAACAGGTCCCGGTTCTGCAGGAACGCCAAGGGTTCCGCAGCATGCCGGGCTGCGGCCGCCTTCCGCTCCTCGGCCAGCCGGTCGACGATCTCGATCGGTTCACCGTTCTCGTCGGTACCTTCGGCGTATCGGGCCCAGCTGGCGCAGATCGCCGCCGACAGGGTGACGTCCCGGCCGACCGCCAGGTTGTCCCGGATCACCGGCACCAGCCACTTCGGGATCCGGTCCGAACTCTCGGCGGCCAGCCGAGCGACGGTGTCCCGCACCCCGGCATTGGAAAACCGTTCGATCAGCTCGTGCCGATAGGCGTCCAGGTCGACGCCGGGTACCTCGGCCAGGGTCGGGGTGGCCTCGTTCTCCATGTAGGCCAACAGGAATCGAGCCATTGTCGGGTCCTGGGCCGCGTCGTGCACCAACTCGTAGCCGGCGAGATGGCCGAAGTAGGCGATGCCCTGGTGCGAGGAGTTGAGCAGCCGCAGCTTCATCATTTCGTACGGAGTGACGTCCGGGACCAGTTGCGCACCAACGGTTTCCCACGCCGGCCGGCCGGCCGGGAAGTCGTCCTGCAGCACCCACTGGGTGAACGGTTCACAGACCACCGGCCAGGCATCGGCGATGCGGAACCTCTCGGCCACCATCTGCCGGTCGGCGTCGGTGGTCACCGGGGTGATCCGATCCACCATGCAGTTGGGAAACGAAACGTTCTCGGCGATCCAATTGCCCAACTCGGCATCCTTTGCGGTGGCGAATGCGGTGAACGCCTTCGCCGCCAGGTGCCCGTTGCCCTGCAGGTTGTCGCAACTCATTACGGTGAAGGCCGGCACGCCACGGTCCCGGCGTCGCCGCAGTCCCTCAGTGACCAGCCCGAAGGTCGTGCCGGGAACCGCATCCGCGGCCAGGTCCGCCTGGATCTCCGGGGGTGACGGATCGAACTTGCCGGTCACCTGGTTCAGGCTGTAGCCGCCTTCGGTGACGGTCAGGCTGACGATCCTGATCGACGGATCGGCCAACTTCTCCAGTACCGACTCCGGATCGTCCGGGGCGTACCGGAACTCGACGATCGAGCCGATCACCCTGGCGTCCAGGCTGCCGTCCGGTGCCTTGGTGACCAGTGTGTACAGACAGTCCTGGGCAAGCAGCGCATCCCGCATCCGCTGGTCCGCCGGCATCACCCCGACGCCGCAGATTCCCCAGTCCGTCACCCCGGTGGCCAGCAGCGCATCGGTGTACATCGCCTGGTGTGCCCGATGGAAACCGCCGACGCCGAAGTGCACGATGCCGGTGGTCACCGCCGACCGCTCGTAGGTCGGAACAGCGACCCGCCCGCCGATCGTCGTCAGAGTGCTTGCGCCGAGTGGGATCGGATCTGTCATCTGGACCACGGTGCCACCTGAACCATCTCTCCGGTGAAAGGGCCGGTTGTCAGCAGAGGCTATTGACCGCCCCGAGCGACAGGCCCTGCACCGGCTTGTCCTGGGCGGCGAAGCCGGCGATCGGCACCGGCAGCGAGACCACCGTAGCGGCCGGACCGGGCGGGCGGCCCTGCAGGCGATCGGTCGAGGCATCACTGCCGGCGCGGTAGACTGGACGGCAGAGTACCCAGCGCTGTGATCCCGATTGCCCCCGCTCAATGCAGCGGATCAGCGGAATCGGGATCGGCGGGAGTCGTCGGCCGGTTTCGGTCCGGTGTTTCCCGTCCGGCACCGGCCCCTCACGAATGGCATCGAACGGTCTCGACAGTTCCGCGGACGCAGGTCCGAGTTGGAATAGCTCGGGGTCGGTCAGGTAACGTTCGCGATCGGTCCAGACAAGCTGGGTCCTTGTCGCATGCGCGGCACGTTCCGCGCGCCAGACACCTGGCCCGACCCCCTCATTCGGGGAAAGCGGGCCCGGCCGCCCCACCCGGCCGGCGAACATCGCGCCAGCCCGAACGAGCACTGCGCCAGCCCGCAGTCGTCATGCCCGGAAGACAGGAAGAAGCAGCCAGCACATGCCCACGATCCAGCAGTTGGTCCGCAAGGGCCGCAAGGAAAAGGTCAGTAAGACCAAGACCCCGGCACTCAAGGGATCTCCGCAGCGCCGAGGTGTCTGCACCCGCGTCTACACGACCACCCCGAAGAAGCCGAACTCGGCGCTCCGCAAGGTGGCTCGGGTCAAGTTGACCAGCCAGATCGAGGTGACCGCCTACATCCCGGGCGAGGGTCACAACCTGCAGGAGCACTCGATCGTGCTGGTTCGCGGCGGTCGGGTGAAAGACCTGCCCGGCGTTCGGTACAAGATCATCCGTGGTTCCCTCGACACCCAGGGTGTCAAGGGTCGTAAGCAGGCTCGCAGCCGTTACGGCGCGAAGAAGGAGAAGAGCTGATATGCCCCGCAAGGGACCCGCTCCGCGCCGGCCGCTCGTAGCCGACCCGGTATACAACTCGCCCATGGTCACCCAGTTGGTCAACAAGGTGTTGGCCGACGGTAAACGGTCGATCGCCCAGTCCATCGTCTACGGCGCCCTCGAAGGCTGCCGCGACAAGACCGGCACCGACCCCGTCATCACGCTCAAGCGCGCGTTGGACAACGTCAAGCCGTCGTTGGAGGTCAAGAGCCGTCGCGTCGGCGGTGCCACCTACCAGGTGCCCATCGAGGTTCCGGCCCGTCGGCAGACCACGTTGGCCTTGCGCTGGCTGGTCGGCTATTCGAAGGCCCGCCGGGAAAAGACCATGACCGAGCGACTGATGAACGAGCTGCTGGACGCCAGCAACGGACTCGGCGCTGCCGTCAAGCGGCGCGAGGACACCCACAAGATGGCCGACTCCAACAAGGCCTTCGCGCACTACCGCTGGTAACCGGCGGGCAGTCACCTGAAGAATTCACCAGTTTTCACGAGACTTAAGGACGATCGCAGTGGCTGACAAGGCCCTCGACAGAACCCGCAACATCGGCATCATGGCGCACATCGATGCCGGTAAGACGACGACCACCGAGCGGATCCTGTTCTACACCGGCATCAATTACAAGATCGGCGAAGTCCACGACGGCGCCGCCACCATGGACTGGATGGAGCAGGAGCAGGAGCGCGGCATCACCATCACTTCTGCGGCCACCAAGACGACGTGGAAGAACCACACCATCAACATCATCGACACTCCCGGCCACGTCGACTTCACCGTCGAAGTGGAGCGGTCGCTACGGGTGCTGGACGGTGCCGTCGCCGTATACGACGGTGTCGCCGGCGTCGAGCCGCAGACCGAGCAGGTCTGGCGGCAGGCGGAGAAGTACCACGTGCCGCGGATGTGCTTCGTCAACAAGCTCGACCGCACCGGCGCCAACTTCTTCCGCTGTGTCGACATGATGGTCGAGCGACTGGGTGCCACCCCGGCCGTGCTGCAGCTGCCGATCGGCGCCGAGGGCGGCTTCATCGGTGTTGTCGATCTGATGACGATGAAGGCGCTCACCTGGCGCGGCGAAACCGACCTGGGTGAGGCGTACTCCGAGGAAGACATCCCGGCCGATCTGCAGGAGCAGGCCGACGAGTACCGGGAGAAGCTGGTCGAGGTGATCAGCGAGAACGACGACGAGGCGATGGAGTCCTACCTCGAGGGCAAGGAACTGTCGGTCGCCGAGCTGCAGGCTGCGCTGCGCCGCGCCACCATCGCCTCCAAGGTGAACCCGGTGGTCTGCGGTTCGGCATTCAAGAACAAGGGCGTGCAGCCGATGCTGGACGCGGTCATTGCTTATCTGCCGTCGCCGCTGGATGTCGGCGCGGTGCATGGCACCCTGCAGGACGGCGTCACCCCGGCCGAGCGGGAGCCCGACCCGACGGCACCGTTCTGCGGTTTGGCGTTCAAGGTCGCCACCGACCCGCACCTGGGCAAGCTGACCTTCGTCCGGATCTACTCCGGCACCTTGAACACCGGTACCCAGGTGGTGAACGCGACCCGGGACCGCAAGGAACGGATCGGCAAGATCTATCAGCTGCACGCCAACAAGCGTGAGGAGCTGGCGCGCGTCTCGGCCGGCGACATCTGCGCAGTGATGGGTCTCAAGCAGACCACCACTGGCGAGACCCTGTCCGATCCGGCGAACCCCATCGTGCTGGAATCGATGACGTTCCCGGATCCGGTCATCTCGGTGGCCATCGAGCCGAAGACCAAGGTCGACCAGGAGAAGCTGGGCACCGCGATCCAGAAGCTCGCCGAAGAGGACCCGACGTTCAAGGTCCAGAATGACGAGGAGACCGGGCAGACCGTCATCTCCGGGATGGGCGAGCTGCACCTGGACATCCTGGTCGACCGGATGCGCCGCGAGTTCAACGTCGAGGCCAACATCGGTAAGCCGCAGGTGGCCTACCGCGAGACCATTCGCGGCACCGTCGAGCGACTGGACTACACCCACAAGAAGCAGACGGGTGGGTCCGGTCAGTTCGCCAAGGTGCAGATCAAGGTCGAACCGCTGGACATGACGCAGTCCGAAGGTGCCACCTACGAGTTCGTCAACGCCGTCACCGGCGGACGGATCCCGCGGGAGTACATCCCATCGGTCGATGCCGGTGCGCAGGACGCGTTGCAGTACGGCATCCTGGCCGGCTATCCGATGCTCGGCGTCAAGCTGACGCTGCTCGACGGCGGCTACCACGAGGTCGACTCGTCCGAAATGGCGTTCAAGATCGCCGGCTCCATCGCAATCAAGGAAGCCCTGCGCAAGGCGCATCCGGTGATCCTGGAACCGCTGATGGCCGTCGAGGTGGTCACTCCCGAGGACAACATGGGTGACGTGATCGGCGACCTGAACTCGCGGAGGGGGCAGATCCAGTCGATGGATGAGCGAGCCGGTGCCCGGGTCGTGTACGCGCTGGTGCCGTTGTCCGAGATGTTCGGCTACGTCGGCGATCTGCGGTCAAAGACCCAGGGTCGGGCCAGCTACTCGATGCTCTTCGACAGCTACGCCGAGGTCCCGCAGAGCGTGGCGAAGGAAATCATCGCCAAAGCCACCGGCGAGTGACGGCGGTGAGCGACGGGTGCAAGCCCCGTCGCTCACCTCGTCACCCCGAATGGCACCCACAGTCGTATGACCACCGGGGAGACATCCCGATGGTCATCGGGTCCGAGCCACCAGGCTCGGTCCAGATCCACCCAAAGATGTCATCCGATCGACTCTGGTCGGGGCGTCTCACAGTCCTGAGGAGGACCGCAGTGGCGAAGGCCAAGTTCGACCGCAGCAAGCCGCACGTCAACATCGGCACCATCGGTCACGTTGACCACGGCAAGACCACCCTGACCGCAGCAATCTCGAAGGTCCTGGCGGAGAAGTTCCCGGATATCAACACCGCCGCTGGGTTCGACGAGATCGACAAGGCGCCGGAAGAGCGTCAGCGCGGCATCACCATCAACATCTCGCACCAGGAGTACACCACCGCGAAGCGTCACTACGCGCACGTGGACGCTCCCGGCCACGCCGACTACATCAAGAACATGATCACCGGTGCCGCTCAGATGGACGGCGCGATCCTGGTGGTCGCCGCCACCGACGGCCCGATGCCGCAGACCAAGGAGCACGTGCTGCTGGCTCGTCAGGTCGGCGTGCCCTACATCCTGGTCGCGCTGAACAAGGCCGACATGGTCGACGATGAGGAGATCCTGGAGCTCGTCGAGCTCGAGGTCCGCGAGCTGCTCGCCTCCCAGGAATTCGACGAGGACGCCCCGGTCATCCGGGTCTCCGCGTTGAAGGCGCTCGAGGGCGACCCGGAGTGGACCAAGAGCATCGAAGAGCTGATGGAAGCCGTCGACGAGTCCGTCCCGGACCCGGTCCGCGACACCGAGAAGCCGTTCCTGATGCCGATCGAGGACGTCTTCACCATCACCGGTCGCGGCACCGTCGTCACCGGCAAGATCGAGCGTGGCGTACTGCAGGTCAACGAGACCGTGGAGATCGTCGGCATCAAGCCGAAGAGCTTCCAGACGACCGTCACCGGCATCGAGATGTTCCGCAAGCTGCTCGACTCGGCACAGGCCGGCGACAACGCCGGGCTGCTGCTGCGCGGCACCAAGCGGGAAGAGGTGGAGCGCGGCCAGGTCGTCGTCAAGCCCGGCTCGATCACCCCGCATACCGAGTTCGAGGCCCAGGCCTACATTCTCGGCAAGGACGAGGGTGGCCGTCACACGCCGTTCTTCAACAACTACCGCCCGCAGTTCTTCTTCCGCACCACCGACGTGACCGGTGTGGTGAACCTGCCGGAGGGCACCGAGATGGTGATGCCCGGCGACACCACCGAGATGACCGTTCAGCTGATCCAGCCGATCGCCGTCGAAGAGGGTCTCCGGTTCGCCATCCGTGAGGGTGGCCGCACCGTGGGCGCCGGTTCCGTCACCAAGATCATCAAGTAGCTCGGAGATCTGACGTAGCACCTGCGGGCCTTCCGCAGCTCCAGCCCCCGTCCGGCCATCTGCCGGGCGGGGGCTCGGGCGTTCCCGGGCGGGGCAGGCGTCGGGGCAGGGTTCCCGCGATCTTGCGAACAGTTTCAGTGGTCCGCTACCTGCCGGTGCGTTGCGAACCACGAGAACCGTTCGCGAGACACCGTTTTGCTGATCCGACCCGGACGCCAGCCGGCATCAGATTCCGACCGTGACGGCCGGCGGCACGATCGCGGTGCCCCGAATGCCGCCGGATGCCACCAAACGTCGACGGGCATTGCAGGCCCGACGGATGCGGTCCGCGAGCTTGGCCGGATCGGCGAGTTCGTGCCAGGTCACCCTGATGACCAGCCAACCAAGCTCGGTCAGCCGTTCCTCGCGCCGTTTCTCGGCGAGCACCACGTCGGTGACGTCCTGTCCCGGCCGCAACAGCTCGGCGTACTTGGTGTGACCGTCGAACTCGATCAGGATGCCGTATGCCAGCAGCGCCATGTCCGTGCGGGCGACGAATCGACCGTCTTCGTCACGGATCTCGACCTGCAGTTCCGGGTCCGGAAGACCGCGTCCACCGATACCGATCCGCAACAGGCTCTCTCCGGCACTCTCGGCGCGACCGTCGACCAGCCGTATCGCCCGTCGCGCGCGGGGGCTTCCGGGGTGCCAGTGTGCGTCGAGCAGTGCCCGGCCGATCTCCGTCGGATCGGTCAACCCCATCTGCAAGGCAGCGTCGGCGGCGGCAACTGTCGTCTGGAGCGACTCGGTTCGGCCGACGTCGACGATGGTCCGAGCGACACTGGTCAGATCGATCCCGTCCACCGTCACCCGGAACTGCTCAGGGATGTCGGCGACGTGCACCCACCGACGGCCGGACCGCCGCGTACCGCCGCGGCCTTGCCTGGTGAAGTGCACCAGTGACAACCGGCTTCGCACCACGGGAAGTCCGTGCACGGCAGCCGCCGACAGATGGCTGACAATCAGCTGGGGTGTCCGTAGCGCTTCGGCGCGTATGCGCACCAGATACTGCTGATCGGATGGCAATGCGGCGTAGGGGTCGGTGTCGACGTAGCTCCCGGTGCAGAGGCGGGTCAGTCTGCCGCCCGTCAGCGCAGCGCGGATCTCCGCATCGGTGTAACCGGCGGTCAGCATCTCGACCCGCCGTCGCGGTCTCGGCAGGGACGGAACCTGGGGTGGCGGCATGCCGTCAACCCTCCCGTCCGGCGCCGATCGAAGGCTGCGAAATCCCGGTCGCTGTGGATGAAATGCGGTGGGTGGACAATCCGATCATGGCGTGGGTGGCGCCACCGGGCGTCTTGCGAACGCCGCCAGTGGTTCGCTTCCCGCCGGGGTGTTGCGAACCACTGGAGCCGTTCGCGTGACCATCGAGGCCGTTTGCGGATTCACCGGCCGTTCGCGGAAACACCGGGGCAGTAACGGAAACACCGGGGCAGTCACGGAAACATCGGGCCGTTCGCGGAAACACCGGGCCAGTCGCGCGGCGGCGTTACGGTAGTGGCCGCTGCGTTACTGCCCTATCGATGAGGAGTGCTGATGCTGATCTGTGCGACCTGTGCCGTGGAGTACGACGAACCGACCCCCGAGGTCTGTGCCATCTGCGCCGACGACCGGCAGTGGGTACCCGCCGACGGGCAGCAATGGACAACGCTGCACGAGCTGGCGGCCGCCGGTCAGCACCTCGTCTGGACGGACAACGAGCCCGGATTGGTCGGTATCTCCACGGATCCGGACGTCGGGATCGGGCAGACCACCCAGCTGGTCAGCACACCGGCCGGGTCACTGCTCTGGGATCCGGTCGGCTTCGTCGATGACGACACCGCGGCCGCGGTGTTGCAGCGCGGTCCGGTGCTGGCGATCGCGTCCAGCCATCCGCACATGTTCGGCGCGCAACTCGAATGGTCCGAGCGGCTCGGTGGGGCGCCGGTGTTGGTGACGGATGCCGACCGGGAATGGTTGGGGCGCAAGGACTCCCGGATCGAATTCTGGTCCGGTGAGCGGCAGATCACCGACGGGCTGACGCTGCTGCAGGTCGGCGGGCACTTCGTCGGCAGCGCCGTGGCGCTGTGGGCGGCCGGCGCCGACGGCAAGGGTGTGCTGTTGTCCGGCGACAGCGTCTTTCCCAACCCGGACCACCGAACGATCGGCTTCATGCGCAGCTATCCGAACAAGCTCCCGCTGTCCGGCGCGGTGGTGGAGCGGATCACCGCCCAGCTGGAGCACTGGGAGTTCGACCGGATCTACGGGAACTTCAACAACGTCTTGGCCTCCGACGCCAAGGCCTTGCTGCGGGCCTCCGCGGATCGGCACATCGGTTGGGTACGAGGAGATTTCGACCACCTGACATGATCGGTTCGGCTCAGAACTGCATGGTGACCACCAGCCTGGTCAGTTGTGGACGGATCGCCCGTTCGAGGGTGTCCAGGGCGTCGTCGCGACACAATGCGGTGACGATCACGCCGATCTTCCCGCTCGCGTATCCGTAGACCTGGGCAGTGACCTGCACGTCCGGAAAGTGCGTGCGGACGCCGGCGAAGGGGATGGACACGGTTCGCGACAGTCCTCGGACCGCCGCGGCCAGCATGGTGCCGGTCGACTCGATGGTCTCGGCGGCAGCCTGATCGACCTTGAGCAGCTCGCCGACCTGGCGGATGCCGTCTCGGGCGAACGCTGCGCTGCCCCGCACGCCGGACGGCAGCATCGGTTGAGCGAGCAGTACGGTGCACCGCGATTCGACCCGGTAACTGAGCAGACCTGGTTCTTCGGACAGGACCGTCCAGCCGGGCGGCTCTTTCGGGACCCGCCAACCCATGTCGGCCACCGGAGCTCCGGTGGCGAGTTTGGCCATGATGGTGTCCTGATCACTGATCGAGGTGGTCGTTCGTGTCGACTCGCTACTGGCAGGCGCGGAATCGCTGGTGGTGGTATGGGCAACCGACGTGGCGATCCTGGTCGTCGACAACGAATCGTCGGCGGTGGCGGCGGGCGGCGGCGAATCGCTGCTGGTGGCCATCGGCGCGGTGGCCGGTGAACCTGATGTCGTTGCAGCGCAGCCGGCCAGTAGTACCGCCGCGATGGCAGCTGACACGATCGAGCAACGTCTGCGCACCGAGACCCCCTGATGACGTCGCCCCCCACGAGCGACCTGGTCCGACCGTAACGGGGTTCGACAGTCATGCTGGAGTTGTCCACATTCGCGGTCGACTGTGTCAGCGGTGTCCGCCCGGGATGACGGGGCCCGGGTCCTCCGAGCCCCGTCGGGTCCGTCGGTGCGACCCGTCGGTCAGTCGATGAACTGTTGGAGCCAGCGCAGGGGTTCCGAAATCAGCAACAGCTGTCGCCCGGGCTCCGGTCGGCGGTACAGGGCGTAGGACCCGGAGTCCTTCTTGCGCCGCTGGATCGGACCGGCGGCGACCAGTGCGGCCAACTGATCGGGCGTCGGCCACTGATAGCCGCAGCCGCCGCCGCAGCCACAGTCGTCGACGAGTACCACGGCGCCGGCCCGGATGACCTCGAGCGCCGCGGCGTCATCGAGTTCTTCGTCGGCTCGGTCGTACCAGCGACCGTCGGCGTCGACCGCCCCATGGCTGTACAGGCCCGGCCGGGTCGGCCGCGGCCCCGGTTGCTGCGCCGAGGATAGCTGCTGAACCTGATCGACCATCTCAGCGAAGGTTGGGCGGTGGTGCCTGGTCACCAGGATGATGATCGGCTCACCCGCACGCCGTGTCGAGCCCTTTCGGACACCGGTCTTGTGGAGCCCATTCGGGCAGACGTTCACCGGGTGCGACAATCAGCCGGTGGGTGAACCAGGTGGGTGAACACTGCCGGATCGCGCTGGTGTCCATGCACACCTCCCCGATCGACACCCCAGGTTCCGGCGATGCCGGGGGAATGAACGTCTACCTGGCCGCGGTGTCCGGTCGGCTGGTCGCGCGCGGCCTGGAGGTCGACCTGTTGACCAGGCGCACGAGCAAGGACCAGCCGGAGTCGGTTCTGCTGCCCAGCGGTGCCCGGCTGAGGTATCTGACGGCCGGCCCACCAGACACCCTGCCGAAGGCCGAGTTGGCCAGCGTGGTCGACGAGTTCTCGGACGAGTTGGCCAGCCTCGATCGCTACGACGTGGTCCACTCGCACTACTGGCTGTCCGGGGTGGCCGGCCTGGCGCTGGCCAGGGCCAGCGGTGCTCCGCATGTGTTGAACCTGCACACCGTCGCTGCCATGAAGAACGCGGCGCTGGCGGCCGGGGATGCGCCGGAACCGGAATTCCGACTGCGGTGGGAGGCCGATCTGGTCCGCGCCAGCACGCTGACCATTGCTGCGACATCGGCGGAGGCGCAGGCGATCCGGCAGTTCTACAGCGCCGGACCCGATCAATTGGCAGTGATCCCGCCGGGGGTGGACCGCGGGTTGTTCCGGCCGGACCCGGCGCCGGCCGACTGGTTCTCCCACCTGCAGCCGGCCGGTTTGCGGGCAGCGGTGACGGGCGGCGGCTACCTGATGATGGCGGCCAGGGCGCAACCGCTGAAGGGGCACGATCTGGCGATCAGGGCGCTGGCCGCGATACCGCCGGCCGGTCGGCCGGCACTGATACTGGTCGGCGATCCGAGCCCGGGCCACGAGCAGTACCGCGGGGAACTGGATCGGCTGACCGGCCAGCTGGGTCTGGACGGACACGTGTGGTTCCTGCCCGCGCAATCCCGCGAGCGGTTGGCCGATCTGTTGCGCGGCGCCGCCCTGCTGTTGGCGCCGTCGCAGTCCGAGACGTTCGGTCTGGTGACCCTGGAGGCGGCGGCCAGTGGGACACCGACGGTGGCCTCCGCGGTGAACGGTCTGGCGGAGGCCGTCAGCGACGGGGTGTCCGGCCGGCTAATCGCCGGCTTCGACGCCGGCGAATGGGCGAGCGTGATCGGCGGACTGCTGAGTCGACCGGAAAGTCTTGGTGCGCTGGGGGTTTCGGCGCAAACGTACGCCGCCCGGTTCGACTGGTCGGTCGTCGCCGCGGAGTTGGCCGGCCACTATCGGCGGCTGGCCGCGGCATCCCGGACGGGGTCGCCGTGTTCGATCTGACCACCGGCCACCTGCTGTTCGTGCACGCCCACCCCGATGACGAAACCCTGGCGACCGGCGGCACCATCGCTCGGCTGGTCGACGAGGGGTTCCGGGTCAGTGTGCTGACGGCCACCCGCGGCGAACGTGGCGACATCGTGCCGGGATCGCTGGCCGGCCGGCCGGTCGACGACCTGGTGCCGGTGCGGCTCACCGAACTGGCCTCGGCGCTCACGGCGCTCGGAGTCCAGCAGCATTACTGGCTGGGTGAGCCGCCGGCCAGAGCCGACGGTGCACCGGCCCGCCGGTATGCCGACTCCGGCATGCAGTGGAGCGCCGACGGGACTGCCGTTCCGGCTGCCGACGTCAGCCCGGACAGCCTGACGGCCGGTTCGCTCGAGGACGAGTCGGCCGATCTGCAGGCGCTGATCAACCACATCCGGCCCGACCTGGTGATCAGTTACGATCCCGCCGGCGGCTACGGGCATCCCGATCATGTGAGGGTGCACCGGATCGCCCGATCGGCAGCGAGATCGGCCGGAACTCCGTTCGCTGTGGTGATCCCTCCCCAACTGGCCGATCTGGACATCGCGGCCGCGGATCCGGAAGCCGGTGAGTTGATCACCATCGACGTGGCCGCTCAGCGCAACCGGCTGCTGGAGGCGTTGCGCGGCTATCGCACCCAGTTGGAGCAGGTGCACCCCGACCATCTGGTCCACGTCGGTGGGCAGTGGCAGGAAGTGGCGACCGTCGAATATTTCCGCCGCTACCGCTGAGGCGAGCCTCGCGGCCACCGGAACCGCCCGAGCGGTGGATGATGCGTCCATGTTCATCGCCATCACAGCCGGGCTCGCCGCGCTGGTCCACGTCTACATCTTCGTTATCGAGTCGCTGCGGTTCGTCACCCCGGCGACGATGAAGGCGTTCGGTATCCGCAGTACCGAGGAGGCCGAGATCATGCGGCCGTGGGCCTTCAACCAGGGCTTCTACAACCTGTTCCTCGGCATCGCCGCCGCGGTCGGTGTGGTCGTGCTGCTGGCATCGGGTGACGGCAACGTCGGCGAGGCCGTCGGCCGGACGTTGATCTGGGCGGCCGTCGCCTCAATGCTCGGGGCCGCACTGGTGCTGTTCGGCAGCGATCGGAGCAAGGCCCGCAGCGCCGCCGTCCAAGGTCTGTTCCCGGTGCTGACGATCATCGCGTTGCTGGTGTCCTGACGGTTCCCGATGGGTGCCCGCTCGGCCGGAATTGGCTGGCCGGCGACCTCGGCGCGGCCTAACGTTGCACCCGATGACGCTGACAACACACGCCGTGGCCGACGATCACGGCCTGCCGGGTACCCGGGTCCGGGAGTGGATCGACAAGCCAGGTTGCGAGGGCGTCTGGGTCGCACTAGACCGGGTCGGCGATGCGTCCGACGACGGCGGTGCCGTCGATTTCGCCGGCGTGCTGCGGGCCTACCGGACCCCCGATGATCGACTGCGGTTGATCTTCACCAACTGTCCCGACCGGGCATACCCGGTGTTGGCCGGCGCAGTCGCCGGTGCTGCCCTGACGCAGATCGACGACGGCCGGGCAGCGGCGATGGATGCATTGCAGCGCTGCGGATTCCGGGCCGAACGGCGGGAGTTGTTACTGCAGATTCCGGTCGCCGACCACCAGCGGCCAGTGCCGGCGGGAATCGGCATCGTCAGCGCAGCCGACCTGGACCCCGAGCAGCTGATGCACCTGGACGCCCGCCTGCGGGACGACGTTCCCGCAGCGTCCGGCTGGCAGCCGGATCTGGCGTGGTTCATCGCCGAGAACCACCACTCACCACAGTTCGACCCGCCGGCCTACTTGGTCGCGCTCGATGGCGACCAGCCGATCGGGCTGGTGCGGATCTGGAATCGACCGGACCAACTACCCAGAGCCGGGATGTGGGCAGTGTTGCCGGACCATCGTGGCCGGGGCATCGCGTCGGCCCTGCTGAGCCGCGCGCTGGCCGTCTGGCACCACCGCGGCGGGACGGTGGTCTGCACCGAGATCGATGAGACGAATAGTGCCTCGCTGGCGTTGGCCGCCCGGTTCGGCGCCACCGTGGTCGGCGGCACCACCGAACTGATCCGGGCCTGATCGCTGCGTTCGCGTGCCGTCGGGACTCGTCTTCGTCCTGGTGGTGTGCGAACGTGGGAGCATGCAGACCGTGTACGAAGCGGCCGGCGGCGCCGACGGAATGCTGTGGCTGGCCCACGCCTGGCACGCCAGGGTGATGGCCGACGAGGTGGTCAGCCATGCATTCAGCCACGGATTCCATCCCGATCACGGCCGGCGACTCGCGGCCTACTGGGGCGAGGCGCTCGGCGGTCCGACCGACTATTCGGATTCTTACGGCGATGAGACCGATGTGGTGCGGATACACAGCGGCAACGGACCGCACCAGGAGATGGATCGGCGAGCCATCGCCTGCTTCGATCAGGCACTGGCGGACGCCGACCTGGACGGCGACGCCCGGCTCCGACAGGTACTGCACGACTATTTCGCCTGGGCCACCGTTACTACGATGCCCCGCTACCACCGATCCGCCGACGAGGTGCCGGCCGGCCTGCGCATCCCACAGTGGTCACTGGTCCACACTCCTAAGGGCGGGCATTGCTGGAACGGTGTCCGTTGTTGGGACTCGGCGGGAGCCGGGGTGACGGCCTGTGGTGGTCGCTGTTTGACGGCCCGCATGACACTGCCGCCC
>JAABUR0100000947.1_pt1 | contig 56442 bp, 63 predicted proteins | sample 5560091 | NCBI WGS metagenome assembly JAABUR01 (sample SAMN10711879, study PRJNA513375) | rock metagenome | isolation source: Antarctica rocks | place: Antarctica: Victoria Land, University Valley sud | reverse complement strand
ATATCCTTCACGTTGCGAGGATGGTGAAGAAGACGTTCAAATTCGTCCGTCAAACTCAACATCCAAAGGACAGTCAAAACAAAGTGGACTCGGAGACACGATTCCGTGGTTATAATGCACTCCACCTCTATGTGAAACTGCAGGGCCCCTTAGATGAACAGTATCGGAACCCGGTCATTGAGATCCAAGTGATGACCGCTTTCATGTGGATATATGCGACGCTGCACCACGATGTTGTATACAAAAGACTGCATGGGAAGCCTACCAAGGGATTGCTTTTGGTTATAGATTTTCTCAGAGGATTGGCGAATTTAGGAGAGAATGTTCTGGAGATGTATGACAAGCTGCTCGTTCAAAAAAACATCTATCCAGACTTGCAGACTAGTGTACAGTCCGTGTTCGGCGAAGGAGCGTTTAGCGAACTCGAAGCACAGAGCCAAAGAATCCTGCAGCTGAAAAACCCTCAACATGACAAAGACAGAGCCGAGTCCAGCACCGGCCAACGGTGCGAAGACTCAGCACTTGAGGAATGGGCATATGCCCTCCTTAGAAAACAGACCAGGAATAAAGAAGCGCATTTGGGAGGCGTCGCAGAGGCTCGGAAAACTCTCCTTCAAGGAATGACCATGTCCTCACAAGATGGCCTCCCCACAATTTGCGATCTTCGAAAACTTCATCATCTAGCAGTCGCAGAAAGGAAGTTGAGCCAAAGAAAGGATCTGGATACTAGAGAGAGGAAGAAGCATCTGGATCAGGCCGAGGCATACATGGACGAGGCCGTCGGATTGGTAATGCTGTCAGGGTTGGTGGGCGCACGAGAGCAGATGACACTTGAGCAGCATATTGTTAGAGGGTTGAGGGCGAAATTGGAGTTCCGAATGCGCGTCGGGAGTGGGGAGAATGCGCGCAGGCTACTGAGTGATGCAATTGTTGGCATAAAACAGGCTCTGGAAGACTTGGAAAAGGTTGACATGGTCAAATATGGAAAGAACGAGAAGTTTGCGTGGGAATGGATCGACTATTTTCAAAGGCTTTATTATAAATCTTTGTTTGGATGACGGTTTGCTTATGGCGCTCAAAGTACTTATATCGGCCCGCTAGATCTCCTTCATGAGCACCTCCAGAATACTCTCGTCCCTCGGGGGTGAGTTGCAGCTGTGAAAGTGTTGGAACACGAGGTCATATGGGGCATTTTGGTAAAGTAGGTTGTTGGAGTCTATCTCGGAGCGAGCAGGTGAAAGCTCTACTAGCAGGCCCCAGCCCTATCAGCCCTATGAAGGCGGAGATTACCATCCTCCCTATTTCCAACAGAAAGTATCGGGTTTTTTCGGGTTTTGAGAAGGGTTTCCCGAAGAGGCGGCAGGGGTGGGAGGCGATTCGGTGCAAAATCCGATTCGGAAGTGATTCTACGTCTCGAGTATCTGCCGTGGTGAATGCGACCGAGAGAAAATCGTCTCACGTGTTAGAAGGGTTCACCTAGCAGTCGTCCAGCCCTATAGGGCTGAAAATCCACATCTCAAATTCCATTGCTGCCAACATGTAATTCTTCAACATAACAGCAAAACGATGGCAGCCACCGCCCCTACGTCCTCCATATCTTCTGAAGATATCGAACTTTCACGGGAAGAGCGCATAGTAACGCTTGCTCACGCCCGTTGGAATGAGGCTACTGAGTGTTGGAAATGTTGGAAACAGGGAACGGTACTGTTACCCCTGTGGTTAGTAATCTCCGCATTGATCCGGCGCTAGTGGATGACCCTTCGCCCACTTCTTTCCTTCCTTCTTCATCCCGTATGCTCTACCTACTAGATAGTTCAGTCAAATATATCTATATGCCTTTCTACCCTTGTGCCCTCGTATACCAAGACTGAGCAGCTATCGAAAATCCTTTCAAAGCAAAACTCGCTCGTCAACATGACATACCAAAGAGTACTCTTACGGATCGAATCAATGGTCGAAAGGCTACTGCTGCACGTAATCAGCATTTTCAAAGACTTGATCCCGAAGAAGAAGCAGCTACACGTGACTGAATTCTACGTTTTTCGAAGCTCTTTACTTCAAAAATTTCTTCTACCTCTCGAAAACGAGCTGTCACAGCCTAGTCAGCTCAACAAACAATGGTGTCACGTGTGAAATAAGAAGGTCAATTTGACAATTATCTACTACGTCTAGGCTCTGACGCTCTTCGCTTCGAAGCCTTCTTTTACTTTCAAAAAATGAGCTGTCGCACTGCATCAATGACAGCAAGCTCTAGACAAAAGAAGAAGAAGCAGCTGATAGTTAAGCTACGGGTCAGGCTGCTGAAGCAGAAGCAGAAGCAGGAGCAGAAGCAGAGGAATAACGTAATATCTATAACTGGCCAATCAGGGCGAGGCATGCGTATCAGAAGGGCCTCAAAATGTCTTATTAGCTACGTAGTTCATCAGAAACAAATCGGTTGAAGCAATAAAATATGAAATATGAATTATCAGCCCTGTAGGGCTGGACGACTGCTAGGTGAACCCTTCTAAGCGAAAAATTATTTGATGTCTTACATAAGGATAATAAACTTGATATTACACACACTCTCTCGTCCCTCCGTCTATCACGCTCCGCTGATTTGGTTAGAAAGACGGCTGAGTACAATCAGGTTGGGACAAATCGCTGGGGACACCTTGCAACGGTAATGCCCTACCATTGAGTCCGCGGAGCCAGGTGGCAGTGCGATCATCATGGGAGGCCGATTCATGTGCATGTCCTAAACCCGGGTAAGATCCTGGTTGCTGCAAAAAACCCAGGGAAGGAGAAGTCAATTTAGATCCCTTAGTTTTGCGACGGCGTAAATAGTACCACACACCGAGAACGAGGATGGAAATAACGATCAGTGCGGCCGCGCAGATTACTGCGATTTCAGGAGTGCCGAGGCGCGTATTTGAGGAGTTTATGCTCGAAGGACTTGCTGTTGTGGATGTCCCCGATGCTGTTACCGACCCGGATGTGGAACCCGTGGAAGTTGCTGCTGGTGGAGAAGATATGGAGTCCGGCAGAGATGCGACCGCAAACGTTCTGACCATCACCGTTGCTAAGGAGGTGAAGCCTGAAGGGGTGATGGTCATCTGGTCGGCGAGAACTCCCGCAACGCTTGGTGCGACTGAATAGTAGGCACGAACCGGTAGCCCTAGAGATTTACGGGTCGTACATCCGTAGCTGCTCATCATAACCCCAGTTCTGTCGTACGACGATGTCGCGCAGTACGGGGTCTGTGGATTAGAGCTTGTAGCTGTCAACTTAGCGGGCGTAGGCAGGGAGAACGAAAGACATTACCACACGAGCGCATTTTCGTAAGAAGCCGACGAACATCCATTCCCCGTAGCACAGGGTGAATTGAAAGTAGAATACTCTATACAGGTGGCTGGGAGAACACAAGGTTTGGATAGATAGGGAAGTGGACAGCAACCCCAAAGTTCTCTCGCACTGTCAAATGCACAAACTCCTCCAGGGCACTGCTTTGGAGCACCTAAGTCGTAGCATTAGCGGGAGAACGTTTATAACTTGACCCCTGACCGTACCGGGGATAGCACCTTCCCAGCCGCATATTTGAGCCGGTTCTTGTCGACGGCCGAGAGTCTTGCGCAATTGCTGGGTGACAGCCCGTGCAACCGGTGGCAATGTGGGAATCGGTGAGACTACCGCAGATTTCTCCATGCCTAGATATTAATTTCTGAGGGGTCGAGATATGACGAAGAGCGGCTTATATGTTGCACTTCATCAGGTTAGACGCCCTTAAACGCCCAGATGTCGATTTTGTAAGAAAAGCTGAAGTTGAAACAAAAGCAAATTGTTTCGAGGTCTTCAAAACCAATAGAACGATATTATGGGGCCAATCAAACAGTTGTCGTCTAAATAAGGGGATTGTGGAACCAGATTCGAGAACTGACACATTTCCATCTGAGGAAGCTCACAAGAACCACGAATAGTCTCGAGGTGAGACTGTCATTACCTCAGCCCTGCCACCGCTATCCCTTTGGGCGGCACGTCTGCAAACCCACCTTCTTCAACTGCACCCACAATGCTCAGAAGGGCTCCGTTAACTCCAACTTCTGGTACCAAGACTCCTAGAAAGGAGCTTTCTTTGCTCTCCAAAAGGTGAAATATCAGGCCAGGCCCAATTAGACCTAAAACCCACCCAAATAGAACGGAATTTGAACGTTCCCTGAACCACCGTTCAGAGCGTTTTGGAGAGACTTGAAACGATACTCTTCGGAGCCAATAAACCCAGATCAGGAAGACCCACATCAATTACCCCCCGGAGCAGTCAGAATACTGTTACGTCAGTTACGATCGAAGCCTAAAATCATCTGAAGACAGCTGAAAAAGAACATCGAGATTGGTTTTGTAGGTGTTGTAGGTGTAAAGGTTCATCCGACCATGAAATCTACGTATTGAGCTCAGGCGTTAGCGTGGCTCTTAGCTTCGGACATTTTGCATGGTCGACCGAGCTCTAGCGTGGGTCATCTCGAGCCGGTCAACATTTTGACTTTGAATCTCGCTTGCTCCCGATGCCGCTATCCGTAGCCCCCACTAAGCTCGTCTAAGCGAGGAACGAGCTTAATTGGGCTACGTAGGGGCCTTTCTTGTGCTTTGAGCATCCCCTCCACCCCAGCTGTATTTATATGCCTGTTGACACTCGATTTGTATATACTATCTTGCTGTGTAGTATTCCAAGATGTCTCGCATCGCCAACATTAGTTTAGAAACCATCGCTCCCATTACCACCAATCTGGCAGCCGTATCCCACGACGACGATGCTCCAAGATCTCCGAGCGCCCAGCTGCAAGTAGAGCTGGACCAGCAGGTAGCAACGGATTCCGATGCTCAATTATCCAACGGGAAGACCGTAGCCGTCATTGGAACCATAAGTGGCATCACCATGGTCAGCAGCTTTAGCACTGGCCTGCTGACAGTAGGTTTGCCGAGGATGGCTCAGGACTTGAATCTTGCTAGCAACCTCTTGCTATGGTATGTTACCTTATCTTTTTGCAACTATGGTAGCACGATCGCTTCACGAGAGACAGTCACCCTATTCATGGTGTCTGCTCGGCAACATTAGCACGTTCAACGCTGTTCCTAAGGAGGAAGACGAGGATCCCGTCGACAAAGTCCATGCTGATTCGCAACGCAAACTAGACCAGCGTCCGTCTACGCACTCACAACGGGCTGTCTCCTGATCCTCGCCGGCTCGATCGCCGACTTAGTCGGCTCCCGCAAGATCTTCCTGCTCGGCTGCTTCCTCCAAGGCGTCTTCGTGCTTGCATGCGGGCTTTCCAAGACTGGCCTGCAGCTAATCTTGTTCCGTGCAATGCAAGGTATGGCCGTGTCCCTGTGCCTGCCAACCGCCATCAGTATTATAACGAGTTCCTTCCCTAATGGCCAGCGCCGTAACCTCGGTCTTGCTTTCATGGGCGCAGGGCAACCTCTGGGCCTTCTTATCGGCCTGGTGCTTGGTGGCCTCTTCGTCGACAGGACTGGCTGGCGGGTGGGCTATTACATGTGCGCAGCAGCCAATGCTTTGTTCTTCATCATGAGCTGGCGGGGCATACCCCAAGATCGCAACAGGCAGCCAATGAGCTGGTCGAGATTCGGAAAAGAGATCGACTGGGTGGGCGCTACAATGGCTAGCAGCTGTCTGGGTCTGCTTTCCTACGTCCTCGCGTAAGTTGGCTTTCCAGATTCCCCATTGCCTTTTCCGACCTTATCACCTGCAGATCAATAACAGCAAGCATCTCCAACCTCCGCGACGCCTCCAATATCGTTCTGCTTACCATCTCGCTTGTTCTTGTTCCAGCCTTTGTCTTTTGGGTTGGCCGCCAAGAGAAATTCGGAAAGCCCGCTCTGATTCCCAATTCCCTCTGGAGAAATACCACCTTCACATCCATCTGCGTGATGTTGATGCTTTCATGGGCTGTGATCAACGTGATGGAATGGTTCTTCAGCTTGTTCTTCCAGGATGTGCAGCACCTTTCCGCGCTCGAAACGTCGCTTCGGTTCATCCCCAGCATCATATCCGGGTCGGCGCTCAACATCGCAACAGGGTTCTTGGCGCACAGGTTCCGAGCTGATTACCTCGTCGTGGTGACCGCAGTCATTGCTTCCGCCGCTCCACTGCTCACGGCACTGATCAACCCCGCGTGGCCGTACTGGTATTCGGCGTTCTGGGCAATGTTCCTGATCCCGTTCTCGGCTGATGGTGCGTCCTCAGAATCCCACTCAGAATGAAGGAGAAGACATTCTAACATTTCTGGCTACAGTCATGTTCACGGTCGCTGCCCTCGTCATCACCGACGTCTTCCCGGAAAAGACGCAAGCCCTCGGCGGTGCTGTCTTTCAAACAGTCGCGCAATTCGGAACATCGCTTGGTCTGGCTATCATGGCTAGCATATCCTCGTCTGTGACTGACCACAGCGGTTTCCAAGTCAAGAGCTCTCCGGAGGCGCTGATGGAAGGGTACCGTGTCACGTTCTGGGTGAGCTTTGGTTGGATGATGTTGGCGTGTGCGATTGGAGGATTAGGCCTGAGACGTGTTGGCAAGGTGGGTTTGAAGAGGGAGTAGATGAGGCAGTGGATGTTGTCAGATGCCTGATCCAATGGAAATATGAGGATAAGGCTCACAAATAGACGATGAATATGTAGAACATCGCAAAAAGACTGACCGAGAAGATACTCCAGCCCCTCTCTACGTTCGAAACGGACTGAGATATGCTCCTAGAGGATTTCCGCGTGGTGGTTTTGTAGGCCTGGTATACTGCATCCGATCATCTAGGTATCTGTGATCCAAGCGCTCGTCACAGTGGCTTCCTATACCGATCGTCTGGTCTGGACCATGACGGCGCCGGCCGTACAGGTGCAGGGGAAAATATTGCCACAGGCATAGAGTCAACCGTGGTTCATGACAAACCGTTCTAACCGAATTCGCTGGACCGGGTCTCGTTGCATTCTACTCTGGCTCCCGCGTGAGGCCATATGCCTCCGCATGTCGTAACGAACTACGCGATCTGAGAATTTCGAGTTGAGGACCATCCATCTTTGGTGTTGGCCTACACATGACTTGTTGCTACCAATGACTTGTTGCTGCTATATCATAGTGTGTACTTCAGTTCCATGAGTCCAATTGACGGAGAACTGATCTCCTTCAGAGTTCTTATCATTTTTCGTCTGAATTCAATTTCCAGAACTTCCCCCAGCTTTCAGAAGACGACTGGGCGCAAGGTTACCTTCAATGATCTTCTTAGTTGCCTCGGTGATATTAAAATACATTGTAATTGACATCATGGAATTAGATATTCGGCCTCTCGTATGCTGATCATCCACTTCTCCGCCACCGCTGTGAAATGCAAACCACCATTCTCTAGGACTTAGAAAGAAGTCATCATTTAAAAGTATGCCAACGATTCAGACCTGCGCCATCATGTTTCTCGTCGAACTCAGCTCCGGGCATGGTTTGCTGGCCACCTCCCACCTGCGCTTAGCCGTCGAGAACCTGCTTACGAGAAAATCTGCGGAACAGACATCCGAAGCCGAGGGAGTTACTTTCTGGGGCATCTTGACCCTGCATACGTGCATCTAGCCCTCAAGTACGGTGATGGCAGAGTTCTGAACCAGAGAGTGCTAACTTGCAAGGAGTGCCTGGTCAGGATTCATGTACCAAAAGCCATCGGCGCCTATCTCGCCGACAGCTTTCCCCTTGGAATAAGGAGCAGACCTATGACAGCCCCTGGCGTCCATACACCACAATTCCAGACGAATATAACGAGGAGAATAAGCGATCGAGTCACGCCCTGAAGACCGCTTCTGAATACGCCAAGCTCGTTCGGATAGTACATAAGAAAATTCTCCTTCGCTGGCTGCTCCCATCATCCTGAGATCCCTCTCTTCGTCCGAATCATCGGAACGACTATCATATTTTGCCCACAGCTCCACATTCAGACTGACCGGACACTAACCTACGGGGACTGGCTGCCACCTTGATGATTCTCTATTCACGTAGATGAAACTTCGTGGCCTTGCTAACATGCAGGTCATTCTTCCATCCCCTTCAATCCCCAGACGCTTAAGCAGCCCTTAACCAGCAAGGCCTACACGCTGACGTGGTAAACCCCATCTTCTCAAACAAATTTCCTCCCTATCATCACTAACATATTCTACGATAAAGGGCTAATACACAATCATCAACCTCCACGGCGGTCCCGACTCCCAAATCAACGCCCGCCACTCGACATGGTTGGAGGACGCTGAGACGCGATGTCAAGATTGCAGTGTGGTCAATGAATACATCTGCTTCAAAGTCCAAAAGGAAGATAGCCGCGACGAAGACAGCAATATTAAAGATCAGGATACCGTAGTTCATTTTGTCCGTAGCAGCATCAAGCTGTATACGAACATTCATATGCGAAGACGTTGACTACCTATGTTCAAAGCGAAGGAGTACTGTAATCCGAGGTCCTGCCCTCAGACGTGTAAATTTGCCTCAGTTCTCAGACGTGCCAACGTCGCTAAGCCCCTTCGGGTTAGCGCTCTGCTGACTTCGCAGCATACGAGCGACACGTCTGAGTGCAACCCGCAGTAATATTGATTGATTGACATTAACTTTGAAATAATATCAAACTTTGTCGATCGTCTTATCTGATGTGATAAAGTATAAGCGTATTATTGAATTAATTACATTTTGTTCGCTCTGTTTATCTATTTTACAATTTCTATCGACTCGTCTATTTATTCTATTTATCATTCTACATGCTCATCATTCTACTCATCATTCTACTCATCATTCTACTCATTATTCTATCTACTTGTTTATTTACATGTTCAACTATCAACTCAGCTATTGACTCAATCATTTATTCATCACTCTACTTGCTTCAAAACATGCTTCATGCAACATGTTTAAATAAGCGTTTTACGCTTCATGATCTACTTTATAGTATGCTTCATACATGCTTCATAACACATGCTAATTAACTCAATAGAAAGTATTCTTCATGACTTGATATCAAATGCTTTATCAAATTTTCTATCAAACGCTTTATTAAACGTTTTATAAAACACTTTATTAAACATTCTATCAAATTTTCTATTAAATTCTCTATCAAAATTTCTATCAAACTCTCAATCAAACTCTTGATCAAACATTTTATCAAACTTTCTATCAAATTTTCTATTGAACTTTCTACTGAGCTAATGAGCTTTTTATCAAGCTTTTTATTGAGCTTTCTATCGAGCTTTCTATTAAGCTTTCTACTGAGCTTTCTATCAAACTTTTTATCAAACATTTTATAAAATGCTTTATCAAATTTTCTATCAAACTCTTTATTAAATGCTTTATCAAAATGACTTAGTATGCTTTCTTAATCATCAAAAAAAATGTTTGAATCAAATCTTCATCACATAACATGATACAAGTTCAACTAAGTTCAATTAATGATATGATCATAAAATATCTGATGACAAAAGCAAAAAATTGAAGCTAGCATATTCTTGATCATGTTGTTCAACTACTTGAATTATTGCATGCAGTTGACTTGATAATGCAATGATGCAACTTATTGATCTTGCAGAATTTTATTGATACTTAAATTAAACACATCAAATAAAGCATATGTGAAAGTATCATCACAAGTTTACAGCATTATGATTTACATGTTGTGCATTAATGATCATGTTGCAAACAAAAATGTTATGACTTGCAAAAGTTAACAAAACAAATTGTGCAAGCTGTTATTAAATTAACGCAGATCAATTTATCTTACAGAAATTTACACTCAGACATTGTCTCAGTTCTCAGACATGTTAACATCATTAAGTCTTTTTGAATTAACATTCTGCTAACTTCACAGCATATAAATGACACGTCTGAGTGCAAATCTCTGTAAGATAGATTGATCTGCATTAATTTAATGACAGTTCACACAACTTGTCTCGTTAATTTTTGCAAGTCACAACATTCTTGTTTGTGACGTGATCATTAATGCACAACATGTAAATCATAATGTATGTGAACTTGCAATAGTACTTTCACATATGCTTTATCTGATGTGTTTAATTTAAGTATCAATAAAATTCTGTGAAATCTGTTGCAAGTAAATCTGTCGTCAAGTTAGAGTTGAGTTGAGTTGATTTCTATCAACTCAACTCAAGTCTGAGTTTGAGTTGAGATTGAATTGATATCTCTCAACTCAAGCTCAATTCAAAATTGAGTTGAGTTGCTTGAACTCAATTTTTGTTACCAAATATAGTATACTATGTACTAAAAATAGTATACTTTTTCTCTTTTTTCCCAATTTTTTTTTTGCAATCGATTTTGCAATCAATTTGGTAGAGAATTTGATAGAGAGATTGGTGAGAAATATGGTAGAAAATATAGTGAGAAATATGATGAAAATATGGTGAGAAATATAGTAGAGAGTGTAGTAGAGAATATGATAGAAAATTTGATAGAAAGTAGATCTGCAATTGAGTTCAAGACAACTCGTCAAGTTGACTGAGTTGAATTGAGAGTCTGACTCAACTCAATTGAGTTGAATTAATTCTTTTCAACTCAATTCAACACTGAAACTCAATCTGAATTGAGTTGAGCAACTCAAACTTGACGACAGATCTAGTTGCAAGCGTGCATTTCAAGTTAGTTTAACATAAATCATGTTAAACTATCATAAACTAGTATAAAGCTGATGTTGACACGTTAGTGATCTAGCGCGTCTTCATGAGTATAAAACTCTTGATGTGTTTCATCTTCTTTCTTCTTTAGCTGTGAACTTCTAGTTAGAATACACTCATATGATTCGCTTTATGCAAACTCATAACATTAGTTCAAAACTCATTAATCTTGCTATTGATGTGTAAATGATATAAAAACAAGTTACATAACTCAAATCAGAACTTGAGTTCAGAAAGCTCAATAGAAATCAGAAATTTCTAAAGAAGAATCTTGATTCAAAATCAGAAATTTCAATAAAATTAGAATTAAAGAACATGAACATGTTGCTCTTGATTAACTTTTTATTAAGCTTGTCATTAGAAATCAGAAATTTCAGCAGTACTTGAACTCAGAAAGTTCAATAAAGTACTATCAGAATCTCAATCAGCAATTTTCTACTCATATCATGATTAAAAGCACAGAATCAGAATCAGTGAGCATTGCTTACTATGACTTTCAAAATGTTAGAAGAGAATCACTTCGATTACAGAATTGAGCAGCATCAGAAGAAGAGAGAGACACAAATGCAATGTTGAACACAGAAGAAAAAAACATAAATGCGTTGCTTTTTGTCTACAAAATAATCAAGATCAGCATCAATGAAGAGTTAAATGCTTGAATAACAGTTAATGAAACAGATGACATCATCATCTTTATCAAGTACATGCTTCATCAGCATGACATTGAAATCAAGATTCACAATGACATAATTTAAATGTTAAAAAATGTCAATGAAATGAACATCATGTTGAAAATTATGCAGACGCGTTTGCAGAAAGAGAATAAAGACAAGAATGTGATTATACATCATTTAAAAGCTGCATTAAGTTGACAAAGCACTTTGATTTCTGAAGATTAATCTTCAAAATCAATCAAGTTACTCAATTCATCTTTGTTTGAAGATTCAATGCAGAATGTAAACAATTGATTGTTTTGAATGCAAAACAAGCTGAAAGCAAACAAGAATCATTTTTCTATTGAAGAGTTGAAGATTGCATACATTAAAAGTTGAGTCAGTGAAGCTGTGATTAAACATATTGCATCTTGCATGCAAGATATTTTCTTGAACTCATTTTTAAAAGTTGAAGAAGTACTATCAATGATTAATAAAATGTACAATGATTCTAATTATTATTATACAATTCAACAACAGTACTTGAAGCTGTATTAAAACAAGATCTTCTTTTATGAATTTTAAATGAAATTTCAGAGATTTAGTGCAGAACTAAAGTACAATAATGAGATTCTATTAAATGATTTTCAGCATAAGATCAGCTCAAATCTTTAATGAGCAATGCTCAATGAATGAATCACAAATTTGAATTAGTTTATCAACATTTGCATGCAAGTCAATGTTAAATTGACTGAATTGAATGCTTGATCAATTGTCAAAGCATCAGCGATCTCAGCTGCTCGCTTTGTCGCTAGCACTTCGTTTACTCAATTCATGTTATCAGTCTCTGCATGAAAGAAATTCAGAATATTGAATCTCGATCTCAGCAAGAAAGAGTTATTTAAGAAAGAACTCTGCTTCAAATGCAAAAAGTCAGAACATAAAGCATATAACTGTCTTAAAATGACTTAAGTGCATAAGATCATTGCGAATTTGAAAAATAATCTGTTTTCGTCAAAGTAGTGACTGAGAATGATATACTTATATTCTGTTTCATCAGCATGTTTGATGATTCATTTAATTTCAAGTCGTTCATTATTGATGTCATCTTGTGTTAAGATCGTGCCTAGAATTTAATCACACTGCAGCGAGATAGTGTGTAGCTGAATAAAATGTTTGATCAATAGAGATAGCTTTAACTAGAAAACTAAGAATACAGAAGAAAGAAGACAGTTTCGAGCTGTATCTATAGTAAAGTGAACAAAGAGACGAAGTAGTCGATTTGCTAAAGCTCAAATAAATGAAATGTTTCAGCATATTTTAATTCAAAACATCGCTGTTTCTTGTTCATATATTGAAATTTCTAGAGTCTATTGACTAGACTCTATTCAATGTTGACATGCTTCGTAACATCTTAAATAGTCTAGAAAAGATATGCAGATTTCTCGCTCTGATAAATATTAAAGTCATTAACATGACTTTCATTGATGAATTTTTGATGTCAGAGCTATGTGAACGCTTTGATATTCAATTAATATAGCTGTCAAAATCAAAGTTGATTCAATTGTATGATGAAATTTCTGATTGAAAGTTGATTACATACGCTCTGTATACATCAATCATGATACAAGAACTGAAAAAGAAGCTTTCAATAGTTTATCATGACTTTTTGAATGTTTTTGATAAAGAAAAGATAACGCAGTTGTCTTTACATTGATCATACAATCATAAGATTAAATTAGAAAATGAAAGTTAATCTTCTAGAAGTTGATTGTATTTCATGTTAAGCTACAAGTTGCAGAAGATCAAAGAGTATTTAAAAGAGAATTTGAAGAAGAAGTTCATCACACTCAGTTAAGCTTTTTTTGCTTCGTCAATACTATTTGTCAAAAAGAAAAATGACAGTCTTTGCTTTTGCATGAACTATTGAAAACTAAATGCTTTGATTAAAAGAGATCGTTATTTAATACTCTTGATAAACGAAGTATTAGCTTGAATTCAAGACAGTAAGTATCTGACTCGACTTAACATTATCATTATGTTCAATAAACTGCACATGAGTTCAGAAAGCGAAGATTTAACTACTTTTGTTACTTTCTTTGACGTTTACAAGTATAGAGTAATGCTTTTCAAATTAATCAATGAATCTGCATTCTTTCAGCATTATATCAACGATGTATTGTTTAAATATCTGCATAAATTCTGTCAGACATATTTGAATGATATTCTTATTTACAGTAAGATCTTGAAGAAACATAGAACTTATGTGAAAGAAGTGCTAAACAAGCTTCGTGAAGTTGACTTGCAGATAAACATTGACAAGTGCAAATTCAAGATTCAGAAAATCTCGTTTTTTAAACTATTAATATTCATCAATGATTTACGAATGAATTCTCAAAAAGCAGATGTGATTCGAAGCTGAAAAGTGTCATGATCATTGATTCATGTGCAAATCTTTATTGACTTCTGCAATTTCTATCAATGATTCATAAAAAACTTCTCAAAGATTATTCAACTCATGATAAAGCTGATTCAAAAAGATTATCTTTTTGAATGAACAAAGATCTGTCAGATGATCTTTGAAGAATTAAAGTAACAGATGATGACAGTTCTTATTTTGAAGCATTTTGAATTAATCAGAAAAGCTATTTTAGAAATAAACTTCTTGAACTATGTGAATGACGAAGTATTGTCTCAATATGATGATGAAGACATCTTACATTCAGTGATCTTTTATAACAAGAACGAGATTCTTGCAGAATGCAACTACGAGATTTATGACAAAGAACTGCTGATCATTATTTGCTGTTTGAAACATTGATGTCTCAAATTGAAATGTACTGATATTTCAATCAAGATCTTCATTGATTATCTGAATTTAAAGTACTTCATGATCATCAAAGAACTGATCAGATAACAAGTTAAATGAGCTGAGAAGTTATCTGAATATAACTTCAAAATCATATATCAGTCGAAAAAACAGAATCTGAAAGTTGACGTACTGATTAGAATGTCAGACGTCAAGTTAGTTGAAGTAAATAATGATCAAAAGCTATATCAACATTAGATGCTATTGTCAAAAGACAAATTTGAACTTCAGTTAATAGAAGATAATCAGAAAGCTGATTAAGATTTGACTCAGATTTTACTCAGATCTGACTCAGAATCTGACTCAGATTTGAAACTTAAATTGAAAGTTAATTAAAATTCAATTAAAAAGATGATTTCTATTCAGAATCAGATTATAGTTGAAAATTGAATGAATCAACTGTGCTTCAATATTTAAATAATCATGAAACAGAACAGAAAGACTTGTCAAGATATTGATTTAAACAATTGAAAAGTACTTAATGAAGTATTCTGAAAAGATGATAGACTATGAGTTTCTCAGTCATTGATCACTTAATTGATAAGAAAAGCATATAATCTTTTGATCAATGATCATTCTAACATGAATTGAATGTTGAACTTGCTGAGATGATCATATTGCTGATTGAAGATGAGAACAATGATCAAGCATTACATTTGAAACTGTTACATTTGTCGTAAATCAAAAGCATTGAAAGATCAAATCAATGAACTGCTGAAGTCATTGCTCATACTCAAGCAGTAATGACAAAACATATCATTAGACTTCATTATTAATTTATCAGAAAGTGATGAAAACAATGCGATTCTGACAGTTATAAATTGATTGTTTAAGAAACAACATTATATATCATGTTAATCAGATGACGAAGAAATCTTTGCAGAATAAACGATCAAGCTACTGTTGATATGAGTTTTCAGAATTCATGAACTATCAAGATTAATAATGTTCAATCATGATTCACAATTCATATCAATTTTCTGAAAGTCTTTATGTTTGAGACTCAACATCAAGATGAAACTATTCACAGATTATTATTTGCAAATCAATAATTAAACAGAAAGAGCGAATCAGAATGTGAAATGATATCTATGAAGTTATTGCTCATATATGCAAGATGATTAATTCGCATGATTATTTATGATTGAATTCGCTGATAACAATGCTATTTCGTCGTCAATTGAACAATCAACGTTCTTTCTAAATAAGAGCTTTCACTTTCATATGAGCTTTGATTTGAACTTAATTGAATATGAAATCACTTAAGCTAGAATCAAAGCAGACAAAGCAGAGAATATATTTGAACACATGAAATGATTACTAGCATTGATCAAGCAAGTCTTAACAAGAGTCAAAGTCACAATGAAGAAATAGATTAACAAGCATTGAAAGAAAATGATTTACAAGATAAATGATATGATGTTTCTGAATTCTAAAAACATAATAATCTCATAATCATCAAAAAAGCTAAAGAATAAAATGCTAAAACTCTTCAAGATTCTGATTAAGATCAAACATGCATATTAATTGAAACTGTTGTTGACTATGAAGATTCATTTGAAGTTTGCGTCAAATCTGCTGCAACTAAATTCAAAAAACACTTTAAAAGAACAATAAAATAAGTCGTTTGATTCTATAGTGATTGAAGATGAAGATAAATGAAAAGTAAAGAACATATTGAACTTCAAACATTATAAACAAGATAAACGACTACAATATCATGTCAATTGAAAAGAATATGACGTCGATCTACATTAATACAACGTTGATGAAAGTGAATTTGAAGATTGCTTGAAAGTCATTAATGACTTTCATGAATATTATTTGAACAAGTCAAGATAGAAATTAACTCAAGAAAGATCAACTGAATTGCAGTAATGAAAACATTGTTAAATGAAGAGAAGAAATAATGTTGCAAGCGTGCATCTTAAGTTAGTCTAACATAGATTGTGTTAAACTATCATAAACTAGTATAAAGCTGATGTTGACACGCTAGTGATTTAGCGCGTCTTCATGAGTATAAAACTTTTGACGTGTTTTATCTTCTTTCTTCTTTAGCTTTGAACTTCTAGTTAGAATACACTCATATAATTCGCTTTATGCAAACTTATAATAAAATCAATAAGTTGCATCATTGCATCATCAAGTCAACTGCATGTGATAATTTGAATAATTGAACAGTGTGATTAAGAATATGCTAGCTTCGATTTTTTACTTTTGTCATCAGATATTTCATGATCATATCATCAACTAAACTTAGTTGAACTTATATTATGTTGTGTGATGAAGATTTGATTTAAACGTTCTTTTTAATGATCAAGAAAGTACATTAAGTTGTTTTAATAAAGCATTTAATAGAGAGTTTGATAGAAAATTTGATAAAGTGTTTGATAAAGCGTTTGTGTGATGATTGAGTTTACTAAATGAATAAACGAAATCTATAAGAATGATATGACAATGTGATATTTTAAGCAGACACAGAATGAATATATATTATGATAAAGTTAATTATTAAGAAGCTCTTGATAACTTGAGAGAATCGATTGATTATAGAAAGTTTGTCAAGCATTGTCAAGTTGAGCATGACATAACTCATGATATATTAAGTCAAAGATATGACGTAGTCTAAACAATGTCTTGACAAAGTCATAAAGTTTCAGAGTTAATTTAAATTTGATCTTCAACTCAGTTTTTAACTTTAATCTCTGATTTAATCTTTATAAGTTAATTCATCATGACAATTGTTTTTTTTTAAGTGAGTTCATTCTTGATCTCAATAATTAATGCCTTTGTTTACTTTAATAAATAATGACGTGCACTCATTGATTTACTCTAGAAGCTCTCGACAAAAATCTTCAAATCTTTGTAAGAAAATAAGAAAAAGAGAAACTTTTAATTGAATGATGATTCATTTTTAATTATAATGCATATAGATAACATTATAAATAGTATATGTGATGTGTAGTTGATGTAAATGACAGCAATGATGATGTGTAAATAACACATAAACATTGTTTATTTTTCAAGTAAATGATGTTGTTGAAATGATAAAGTGTAGACAAAAGTGAATAATAATTGTTGATTTATTTATTGCTCTTTCAGTTTTTTTCAACTTTTTATTTTCTTCAACTTTATTTTTTTTCAATTATGATCATATTTTTATCATTGTATGATTACTTTTGACAAACTTTGAGTATATTTGTATTATAAAAATAAGAGATTTAAATCATAAGTCATGAATGCACAATGATGCTTAAAAAGAGTTGTAAAATGATGAAGTCAACTAATGATTAAGTTAAAATCATTATGAAAGTAAGTGATATCACAACTTGAAGTTTCATGACTATTACTGTGATTAACAATATCATAAGTTTGTTCAAAAGATATCAATCAAATGTAATAATCATGATGCTGCTGATGCTGAATCACTTGTGATGATGCAGATATTATCAAATTTTAATTGAAAGTTTATTGCTTTTACTATTCAAACTTTCGAGTATGTTTCAGTTATTAAAGAGAAAATTCAAAAAACAATGAGAAAAGAAATGATTATTAATACTTCATTGACAATCTTGTTGAACTCACAGACTTCGCGAAATTAAAGAATGATGATGAGATTTACTTATTTCACTTCTTGATGTTATTACTGATGCTTTTCAGCTGTCAATTGTGAAAATAAGTGAAAAAAGTATTGTTGATTTTGAAATTTTAAATAGAATAATTTGTATAAAGTGTGCTTGAGTTTTACACATTGAGAATAAAGTATCATGATGTAATGTTATCTTTCAAAGAAAGACAATGTACAAAAAGTGTGCTTGCTGTGTGAGTAATGAAAATTTCTATATCACAATGAGTATACTTATTTAATACATCTGCTAAATGCTTATGATTCAATGTTTAGATTCTCAACATTTGCATTTTAACTATCAATGAATTCTTTCATTTGCAGAATATTCATGATAGTGCAATTAAGAATGAAGAAGAAAATGTTGCTCTGAAAACATTCACTGCTTATCAGAAAATTCTTTATAAGAAATTGATAACAACAATTCATGTAAAGAATCATTTTAAGAAGATTCACAAACTTAAGTTTCTAAAAATTCAAAAGCTCATTCTTAAAAAGATGATGATTATCAATGACATTGTCAGAGAAATTCTGAATGTAAAGCGCTTTGTGATACATTTAATCTCAATTATATATTGTTTTGTCAGCATTTCTAATTATTCTGATATATTTTAGCATAATTTATTATCTTTCAAATTTTTATCTTTGCATTTTAATATAAATCTGACAATGAAAGAGAAGAAGAAATCTGCAATCTTATTTTATGTAAAAGATGTTTGATAAAATGATGATTGCATGATGTTTATTGTGTTGTGATGATTATGCTTTCTTGTTGAGCACGTTTGAGCATCTTTGCACTTTTTTCTTCTGTTTATTGATTTACATATATAATCATTTTATTAAAGAGCAAAACTATCATAATACAATGATTCTTCTTTTTTAATAATGAGTTTATGCTTGAAAGTGAGTGATTATGCTTTTCGCTCATGTTTCAGTCTCATTTCAAAAGCTATTATAAGCTTCAAGACATTTTTTATATCTTCGCTTGATATTCATTAATTGTATTCAATGAGATATTCTTTTCATTGTATCTTATAATATAAGATTTTCTTTCTTTTTCGCTTCTGTAAAATCTTTTCTATCTTTCATTCTTGCTCATTATCAATGTCATAATGTCAAATCATCAACTCAATTTAAAACATAAATCATCAATGTTTTAAATAATCTCAATTCATTGAATCTGTTTTGCAATTCAATGAATCAAGTCATTAATTTAATCATCATCATTTTAATTTAGTTTTAACAATTTTGTTTTAATCATCTTAATCATGTGCATAAATCTTTGCAATCTTAAGTCATAAAATTACTGTCTAGTCTTAATTCTGCTCAATTCATGTATATAAAAGTCAAGCTTTTGTTCTTTTCTTTCACTCTTTGTTTTTCATTTTATACATTATCTGATGTATTGTTTTGTATTTAAATTTTATCAAAGTAATAATAATATCAGTTTTTTATATTGATAGTATTTTTAGTCTAGCTCAGTTTCTAACAATTAATAAACTTGAGTACAAGATAATTGAATATAGAATCATCATTTAATCTACGATTATACGACTTTAAAAGAAATACATGAAAGACAGAATAAACTTTATAAATGATTGAAAGATCAAAATGATACGTCTGCTTGTTTATGAATTCTTGTATATAAAAGAACTTTATCATCTTATTTGATAACTTCTTGCTTAACTTCTTTTGCTTCAGGTTTTTTGCTGATAGCATGATTAAATCATCAACATTAAAAAACTTAAACTTAGATTTTTGATTATAGCACTTTGTTTAAACATTGATTGCATTTTATTATCATTGCATCAACGTGTTTTGCATGTCTTGCAGCATTTCAACATGTTTTTTTGCTGCTGATACTTCTTCTTTCATAACATCATTCTTGATGTGTATGTCAAAGATTAACTTATAGTCATACATGACTTTAAAGAAACTACAGCTCAATGAAGAATGCTTCATCTGATGATACACAAACTCAACTATGAGTAAAAGCGTAACTCAGTTATCTTACTTTTCTAAATAATATACTCATAAATAATGTTTCAGCGTTTGATTCTGACATTCTGTCTGATCATCTGTTTGCAAATAAAAGATGATGCTTAGTCATCATTTCATCTTGACATGATAGCAGATCTCTGTTGTGATCGTGCACTTCAAGTTAGTCTAACATAAATCATGTCAGACTATCATAAACTAGTATAAAGCTGATGTTAACACGCTAGCGATCTAGCGTGTCTTCGTGAGTAAAACTCACGACGTGTTGCATCTTCTTTCTTCTTTAGCTTTGAACTTCTAGTTAAAATACATTCATATGATTCGCTTTATGCAGACTCATAACATTAGTTTAAAGCTTATCAATCTTGCTATTGATGTGTAGACGATATAAAAACAAGCTACATCATTCAAACTTGAATCAGAATTGAAATTTGAAAATCAAGTTCAGAAAACTTGTTAGAAATCAAGAAATTTCTAGAACAGAACAGAAGAACATGAATGTATTGCTTTAAATTAACTCTTTACTGAGCTTGTTGTCAGAACGAAAAAACAGAAGAACATGAACGCGTTGTTTTAAAACTGAAATCAGAAATTTCAGTTGAATCTTGATCAGCAATTTTCTATTCACACAATGATTAGAAGCACAGAATTAGAATCAGTGAGCATTGCTCGCTATGAACTTCGAAATGCTGAAAAAAAATCACTTCTATCTCAGAATTGAACAGTATCAGAAGAAGAAAACACGAATGCATCATTGAATACAGAAGAAAAGAACATGAACGCGTTGCTTTTTGATCATGAAATGATCAAGATTAGCTTTAGCACTGAACTGAATGCTTGAATAAGCACTCATGAAGCAGATGATCTTGTTACATTTATCAAGTACATGTATTAACAGCATGACATCGAAATCAAGATTCACAATGATATGATTCAAATGTTGAATGATGTCAACAAGATCAACATTGAATTGAAAGCTATCAACATTGAGTTGAAAGTTACACAGATAATGTTGAATGCTGTTCAAACACGTTTACAGAAAGAGATAAAGAAAAAGAATGTGATTATACATCATTTAAAAGTGACATTAAGTCAACTAAGCACTTCAATTTTGAAAGATTGATTCTTAAAGTTGATTAAGCTATCTGACTCATCTTTGTTCAAAGATTCAAGACAGAATGTGAATAATTGATTGTTTTGAATGCAAAACAAGTTGAAGATGAACAAGAATCATTTTTCTATCAAAGAAATGAAGATTGCATATGTAAAAAGTTGAGTCAGTGAAACGATGATCAAACACATAGCACTCAGAATGAGAAACATGATCACGAATTCATTTCTTGAAGCAGAAGAAATACTGTTGATCATAAATAAAATGTACGATGATTTTAATCAACATCACATGACTCAACGACAGTTCTTAAAGCTGTATTAAAACAAGATCTTCTTTCATGAATTTTGAATGAAATTTCAGAAACTCAGTGTGAAACTAAAATACAATAACAAAACTCTACTAAATGATCTTCAGCATAAGATTAGCTCAGATCTTCAGTGAGTCATGATTAACAAACAAACTATGAATTTGAATGAATTCATCAACATTTGCATGCAAGTCAATGTTCAATTGATAAAATTGAATGCTCGATCAGTCTTTAAAACATCAATGACTCAAGTCGCTCACTTTATCACTAACATTTTGATGATGATCTTTACTACGATCTCAGCTTCAATCTCTGCATGAAAGAAACTCAGAATATTGAACGTTGGTTCTGCTAAAGAGAAGTTGTTTAAAAAAGAACTTTGCTTCAAATGCAAGAAAGCAAAACATAAAGCACATGACTGTTTTAAGTCAGCTCAGATGCACGAAATTGCAGCGAATTTGAAAAACGATCTGTCTTCATCAAAGTAGTGATTGAGAGCAATATACTCATATTCTGTTTCATCAGCATGTCTGATGATTTATTTAATTTCAAGTCATTCACTGTTGATGTCATTTTGAGTAATCTAGAAAAGATATTCAGATCTTTCGCTCTGATAAATACTGAAGTCATTGACATGACTTTCATCAATGAATCTTTAATGTCAAAGCTATGTGAATGCTTTGATATTCAGTCAATATCGCTGTCAAAATCAAAGTTGATTCAATCATATGATGAAATCTTTGATTGAAAGTCAATTACACACACTTTGTATACATTGATCATGATTCAAGAACACAAGAATGAAATGATGTTTTTATTAATAATTCATCTAGATTGATGATTTATTTAATTTCAAGTCATTCACTGTTGATGTCATTTTGAGTAATCTAGAAAAGATATTCAGATCTTTCGCTTTGATAAATACTGAAGTCATTGACATTTCTTTCATCAATGAATCTTTGATGTCAAAGCTATGTGAATGCTTTGATATTCAGTTAATATCGCTGTCAAAATTAAAGTTGATTCAATCATATGATGAAATCTTTGATTGAAAGTCAATTACACACACTTTGTATACATCGATCATGATTCAAGAACACAAGAATGAAATGATGTTTTTATTAATAATTCATCTAGATCAGCACAAGATAATTATTGAAAATTTCTGATTGAAAAAAAATCAAATTTTGATAAATTCTGCAAACGATCAATTAATATCATCATTGAAGATTCAAATATTGAAATCTGTTGTTTCAAAAGCAAGCAATCAATCAACATTTCACAGATTTAAATCAAACGAGATTTGCAAAATGAAATGAAAGAACTTGAATTTAATTGTTATGTTAACTATTATCTTAAAGCAATTCACGAATCAGAAACTAGTGAATCAGTTCATTGAATTTGTTCAATTCATTGAATCATTACTCTTAGTGAAGTTAAGCACTCAAGTTGATCTCAATCAATCTCAATTCATTCAATCATTAGAGAAAAAAGAGCTCATCAATATTATCATGATCAAAGTCACTGTGTATTAAACTCTAGTCAAGAATAAGAAGATCAAGATTTTTTTCTTAATTATTAGTGAAATCAACAAAGCGTTTAGCTCAGTTGAAGATTTCATGAAACTAAATGAAGTGATCTTTGTCATATCACTGAGTGAATTGAAGAAGAAGCTTTTGATAGTTTATCACAACTTTCTAGATGTTTTTAATAAAGAAAAGATAACGCAGTTGTCTTTACATCAATCATATCATCACAGAATTGAATTAGAAGATGAGAGTCAATCTTCTAAAAGTCAATTGTATTTCATATTAAGCTACAAGTTGCAAAAGATCAAGAAGTATCTAGAAGAGAACTTGAAGAAGAAGTTTATTACACTCAGCAAAGCTTTCTTTGCTTCGTTAATACTATTTGTCAAAAAGAAAAATGATAGTCTTTGCTTTTGCGTGAATTATTGAAAACTGAATGCTTTGATCAAAAGAGATCATTATTTAATACTCTTGATAAATGAAGTACTCACTTGAATTTAAGACAGTAAGTATCTGACTTGACTTAACATTATCATCACGTTCAATAAACTGCGCATGAGTTCAGAAAGTGAGAATTTAACTACTTTTGTTACTTTCTTTGATGTTTACAAGTATAAAGTAATGCTCTTTGAATTGATCAATGAACTCACGTTCTTTCAGCATTATAACAACAATGTATTGTTTGACTGTCTGCACAAGTTTTGTCAGACATACTTGAATGATATTCTCATTTATAGTAAAATCTTGAAAGAACATAAAACTCATGTGAAAAAAGTGTTAAATAAGCTTCATGAAGTCAATCTGCAGATAGACATTAACAAGTGTGAATTCAAGATTCAGAAAATCTTGTTTTTTAAACTATTAATATTCATTAATGATCTGCGAATGAATTCTTGAAAAGTAAATGTGATTCGAAGCTGAGAAGTGCTGCAATCATTGACTCATGTGCAGATCTTTATTGACTTCTGCAATTTCTATTGATGATTCATAAAGAACTTCTCAAAAATTATTCAACTCATGATAAAGCTGATTTGAAAAGATCATTTCTTTGAATGAACAGAGATTTGTTAAACAATCTTTGAAGAACTGAAGCAACAAGTGATGACAGTTCTCATTCTGAAGCATTTCAACTTAATCAGAGAAGTTATTCTGAAAACTGACTTCTTGAACTATGTCAACGACGAAGTATTGTCTCAATATGACGATGAAGACATTCTACATTTAATGATCTTCTATAGCAAGAACATGATTCTTGCAAAATGCAACTATGAGATTTATGACAAAAAAATTGCTAATCATTATTTGCTGCTTGAAGCATTGATGTTCTGAATTAAAATGTACAAACATTTTGATCAAGATCTTCATCAATCATCTGAATTTAAAGTACTTCATGATCATCAAAGAACTGACTTGACAACAGACTAAATGAGCTGAGAAGTTATCTGAATATAACTTCAAGATCATATATCAGTCGAAAAAACAGAATCTGAAAGTCGACGTGCTGATCAGAATGTCAAACGTCAAGTCAGTTGAAGCAAATGATGATTGAAAGCTATATCAGCATCAAATGCTATTGTCAGAAGACAAATTTGAACTGCAGTCAATAAAAGCTGATCAAGAAGATGATCAGAAAGCTGATTAAAATCTGACTTAAATCTTGCTCAGATTTGACTCAGAATCTGACTCAAATTCAAAATTTGAATCAAAAGTTAATTAAAATTCGATCGAAGAGACAATTTCTATTCAGAATCAGATTATAGTCAAAAATCAAATGAATCAATTATGCTTTGATATTTGAATAATCATGAAACAGAACAGAAAAACTTGTCAAGATATTAATCTAGACAATTGCAGAGTACTTGATGAAGTACTTTGAAAAGATGATAGACTATGAATTCTTCAGTCAATGATCACTTGATTGATAAGAGAAGCACATGATCTTTTAATCAATAATCATTCTGACATGAATTGAACGTTGAACTTGCTGAGATGATCATATTGCTGATTGAAGATGAGAATTATGATCAAGCGTTACATTTGAAACTGTTATGTTTATCGTAGATCAAAAGTATTGAGAGATCGAATCAATGAATTATTGAAGTCATTGCTCATACTTGAGCAGTGATGACAAAACATATCATTAGACTTCATTATTGATTTATCAGAAAGTGATGAAAACAACGTGATTCTGACAGTCATAAATCGATTGTCTAAGAAACAACATTTTATATTGTGTTGATCAAATGACAAAGAAATCTTCGCAGAATAAACAGTCAAGCTACTGTTGACATGAGTCTTCAGAACTCATGAACTATCAAAATCAATAATGTTCAATCGTGATTCATAATTCATATCAATTGTTTGAAAGTCTTTATGTCTGAGACTCAACATCAAGATGAAACTATTCACAGACTATTATTTGCAGACAAATGATTAAACAGAAAAAGCGAATTAGAATATGAAATGATATTTATGAAGCTATTGCTCATATATGCAAGATGATTAATTTATCTGATTATTTATGACTGAATTCATCGATAATAATACTATTTCATCATCAATTGAACAGTCAACGTTCTTTCTGAATAAGAGCTTTCACTCTCATATGAGCTTCGATTCGAACTCAATTGAATATGAGATTACTTGAGCTAGAATTGAAGCAGACAAAGCAAAGAATATATTCAAACACATGAAATGATCACTAGCATTGATCAAGCAAGTCTTGACAAAAGTCAGAGTTACAATGAAGAAATAAATTGATAAGCATTGAAAGAAAATGATTTACAAGATAAATGACATGATGTTTCTGAATTCTAGAAACATGATGATCTCACGATTATCAAAGAAACTAAACGATAAAATGCTAGAATTCTTCAAGATTCTAATCGAGATTGAACATGTTTATTGACTGAAACTATCATCAACTATGAAGATACATTTGAAGTTTGCATCAAATCTGCTGCAACTAGATTTAAAAAATTCTTTGAATGAATAATGAAATGAATCGTCTGATTCTATAGTGATTAACGATGAAGATGAATGAAAGATGAAGAACATACTGAACTTCAGACATTATAAATCAGATAAATGATTACAATATTGTGTCAATTGAAAAGAATACAACGTTGATTTACATTGATACAACGTTGATGAAAGTGAATTCAAAGAATGCTTAAAGATTGTAAATGACTTTCATACTTGATATTTAAACAAGTCAAGATAGAAATCAACTTAAGAAAGATTAATTGAACTGCAGCAATGAGAACATTGCTAAATGAAGAAAAAAAGTAATGTTGTAATCATGCACTTCAAGTTAGTCTAACATAAATCATGTCAGACTATCATAAACTAGTATAGAGCTGATGTTGACACGCTAGCGATCTAGCGTGTCTTTGTGAGTAAAACTCACGACGTGTTGCATCTTCTTTCTTCTTCAGCTTTGAACTTCTAGTTAGAATACACTCATATAATTCGCTCTATGCAGATTCATAACAATCTCTGATCAGAACACATTGATAAATAAACTATTTTTATTGATAACTCTATCATTCAATATCTCATATCTTAAAGCAATCTTCTCAAAGAACAACTTTGCTAACTTTATGATAATCAGAGTTTTCTTCATAAACAGATAACATGTCATCTTCATGTAATGATCAACTATCACAAGAATTGAGTCATACATGACTTTTTTTCATTTACTAGACGACAGATCTGTTATGAAATTCATAGTGATTTCTTTTCACGAATTTGTGAGTTGAAATAATGATCTCAACTCATCATATGATAAATGACATTTCATCTTTACTTTTTGATAAATGTCACAAGTATTTATATACTCTTTGACATCTTTGATCATACTTTTTCAGTAATATTTGCAATCTAATAACTCGCTGATCTTGTCAGCATCAAAATGCTTCGCTAACAAGTCATCATGATGATGTTTCAACAGCTCTTCTCTGACAGAAAAATCTTCTGAAACATACAACAATTCATTGTATTCTATCATTTCTTGACTATTTAATGTTCAAGCTTTGACGTCACTCTTTCATATACTTATCATTTCATCTGCTTTTAATCTCACAGCAAATTCATCTTCTTGCTGTAAGATCTTGATGAGCTCGACTATAAATTTACTACTGAAGTTGTATATTGTTTCATGAATTGTTAATACTCTGACAATTGCATGTGAAATGAGTTGTTTGTAATCAACAGTTTCAGCAACAAAATTAAGCTGTTTCTCAGTTATGTTGTGATCTCTATAAATCAACATTTCAACATTTGTGCTTTTTAAAGTTGTTAATTTGAATTGAGAAATTCTATCTCTTGAAAAATGTACTTCATTTAGATGCATTTCTTGCATTGTTAAAATCATAACTTTCAGCAGCATACTTCTGACATGCATTGCTGAACACGTACTTGTGTTTTCACTGACACTGTGAACAGACATCTTCTCGACTTTGTTAATCATCTGTATACAGTAAATTTCATCTTGCAATCTGCTTTTGACATGTTTTGCTGAATATCTTTGTTCACTGACATTGTGAACAAACATCTTCTCAACATCATTAATCATTTATGTTCATTAATGAGTTTCATCTTGCAGTTTACTCTCAACATGTTCTGCTGAATATCTTCGTTCATTAACATTGTGAATGAATATTTTCTTGACATTGTTAATCACTTATGTTTATCAGTGAGTTTCATCTTGCAGTCTGCTTTCGACATGTTCTGCTAAATATCTGTTCATACTTATACTGTGAACGAACGTCTTCTCAACATCGTTAATCACTTGTATACAGTATAGTTCTCTGATCACTACAAATATAAAGCTATTTAAGCTTTTTATTCTAGTCAGCTTTCGCTGCAGAATGAGCAGTAAATGATTCACAAAAATGTTTTCATTCTTATAGTTAAATCATCTTGATGACACATTAATTGAATTTGTCTTTTCTGATTTATGTATTATTTCAAAGTTGCAGATTAACAATCTTATGATTCATCTGACTTGTTTTTCGTTTAGCTTTTGAATATTCATAAAACTCTTCAGATTATTATGATCAGTCAGAACTAAACTGATCACGTCAAGTCAAGTACTTGAGTTCAAGTCAAGTACTCAACTTGTCAAGACTTGATTTGAGTCAGAATTCTTGACTCAAGTATTTGAGTTGAGTCAGAAGATTGAAATCGAGTATCAATTTGAAATTTTCGATTCGACTCGTCAAGACATAAAGATAAATAGATAGATATTTTATTATAACTCTCTATTATGACTTTCTATCATAACTTTCTATCAAATAGTCTTCATGTTTTTCTATCATAGCTTCTCTTCATGACTTCTCTTCATGACTCTTCTTCATGACTTCTCTTCATGATTCTTCTTCATAGCTTTCTATCAAACAGTCTTCATAGTTTCTTGTCATGACTCTTTATCATAGCTTTCTATCATAGTTTTCTATCAAAGCTCTCTATCAAACAATCTTCATGTTTTTCTTCATGTTTCTCTTCATGTTCTTCTTTATGTTTTTCTTTATGTTTTTCTTTATGACTTTCTATCAAAAAGATAATGCAAAAAGGTAATGCAAAGATGAAAAATCGGAAAAATTTCTATATTTAACTCTCTTGACATCATATTCGATTTCTTGACAAGTTAAGTTGAGAACTTGAATCAAGTATCAACTTAAGATTGATATCAGATTGAATCAGAATGTTGAAATCAAGTATTTAAGTCGAGTCAGAAGATTGATATTAAGTACTTGAGTCGAGTCAGAAGATTGATATCAAAACTTAACTTGACGATCAGTTTAGTCAGAACTTCAACAGTATGATAATTGTCTTTCACATAGTGTTGTCAGTGTTTAAACATCGCTACTATAACTAGAAGCTTCTGATCATGTATCTCATAGTTTCTTTCAACGTTTATCATCATTTTAAATCAGAATGCAATTGAATGTCACTGATCTTCATCATCTGACTGAAACAAAATACTTGCAACTGCATAATTAAATGCATTTATCTCGATGTGTATATATCACTCTGAGTCAAAGTGTCTTAGTATAAATGCTCTCATAAAAACGTCGCGAAGCTGATTAAAAGCTTGTTTCACTTCGCTCAATCATATGAATGAGTTTATTTTTACATCTTTTACACTATTTCTCAGCAGTTCTGTTAAAGACTCTGCTATCTGAAAGTAGTGATGTATAAAACGTCGATAGAAATTGATGAATCTCAGAAAAACTTGTATTTCTTAATACATCTTTGATCTGAGTCACGTTTTGATGATGTCTATTCTACTTAGATTCATCGAAACACTCTTTGTGAATATGATAAATTCTAGAAAGTTCACTTTAGTGATGAAGAATTCACACTTCTTTAAGCTAGCATATAGCTTGAACTTTCTTAATGTTTCAAAAATCTGCTTCACATAATCTACGTAATCAGTCTTCTCTACAAAGAAGATTAGAATGTCATTCAGATAAATAACACAAAAGTCATTTAAAAGCTTTGTTAAGATCTTATTAATATAAGTCTGAAAGATGACAGATGCATTGATTAAATCAAACGACATGATTATATATTTAAAGTGATCATAACAAGTATGAAATGTCGTTTTTCACTCATCTTCACGTTGAATTCTGAGATGATAATATGCATTCTTCAGATTCAATTTAATGAACTGCTTGACTTGATTGAATCTATCTAGAGTTTCACTAATTAAAGACAGTGAATGATGATTCTTGACAGTGATTTTATTCAAATCTCGATAGTTCATGCATAAATGAAGACTATCATTTTTTTTGAGAATGAGTAGAATAAATGTATCAGTTGAGCTGATGAAGTGCTTAATTCATTCTTTCGCTAAAACATTATTTAGATACTGTCTCAGAGTTGTTAACTCTGTGTTCAACAGATTATACAATGATTCATATGATGACTCTGCAGTGATTTCAATTGTATGATCATGATCTTCATGCAAAAGCAATCTGTCAACACTTTCTGTTGAAAATACATCTTCATATTCTTTTAATTCAATGAGTAAAGTCTGCTTTTTGAACGCGTTTGTGATACAACTCATCACATTATTCATTGCTTTCACTTAATGTTTGTTAGAATCATGTTTAAAGCAAGTCATAAAAATACAGGTAAACGATGAGTAAATCAGGTAAATGAGATTTCAAAGCTAAAGAGCGAGATCTATGAGATGCAAAAACTATATATACAGAGAAAAGATGAGCGCTAGACTTGATAGAATCTAGGCTCGCTCAAAAAACATGCGTCTCAGTAGAAGACTGAGCACGCTTGTAACATTATCTTTCTTCTCTTCAGTTAAGCAATGATCTTATTGCTTCAATCAGCTTCTTTCTTTCTTGTTCATTTCATTATCATTCTATTTGAGCGTTTCAAGCTCATTTCATCAGACGTTTCATGTCTATTTCTTCTTGATATGTGATGTCATTGAAGCAGACTCACTATTGATTTGTGTCTACTACATGCATGTAACAGAGCTTGTTTCGTTCGTGTCTACTACACGCATGTAGTAAAGCTTGTTTCGTTCATGTCTACTACATACATGTAGAAAAGCTTGTTTCGTTCATGTCTATTGCATTCAATAGAGCTTGTCTTCTGTTTAATGATTGACTCAATCAAAAGATCAACTATTGACTTGTCATTGTAGCAGACTCACTTCGAGTGACGAGCTCAATCAAGAGATTACTTCATGTTGTTCTGTATCATTGTAGCAGACTCACTATTCTTGTCATTCAAGCAGACTCTTTCTATTCAGCTTCAAATATTCAATGATGAATGAGTTTCAGCTCATATCTTCATGTTTTCAAACATATAGTATATGTTCTATTCTCTCAAGACATATAGTATATGCTACTCTGTCTGCAGTACATATCATCTTTGCTATTGTCGTTAATGTCGTGAATGAAGATAAATCGTAGAAGATACAAGTAAGAGATTTGTTGCTGAATTAAGTTCTGATGTCATTGTAGCAGACTCACTTTGAATGTTGTTCAAGCAGACTAACTATCAAGTGATCAACTCAGTAAAAAGATCAATGATTGTTTTCTGATTTGTGTCTGCAACATGTTGCAAAGCTTGTTCTGTTCATGTCTATCACATTTGATAAAGCTTGTTCTGTTCATGTTTATTGCATTTAATAAAGCTTGTTTTGTTCAATGATGAGTTCAGTCAAGAGATCAGTTGAGAGATTGATTCATGTCTGCAACATGTCACAGAGCATTGCTTTCATGTCTTTCAAACGTAGAGTTGCAGATTTGATCAAACTAGAAAAGCGAATCACTATCATGTAATATATACGAAGCTTTGAATAATGTTAGAATCATGTCTAAAGCAAGTCATAGAAATACAGATAAACGAAGAATAAATCAGGTAAACGAGATTTCAAAGCTAAAGAGCGAGATCTATGAGATGCAAAAACTATATGTACAGAGAAAAGATAAGCGCTAGACTCGATAGAGTCTAGACTCGCTCAAAGAACATGCGTCTCAGTAGAAGACTGAGCACGCTCGTAACAATGTTCAATGATTAACTCTTCAATAATGTTGATCATGACAAAAGCATACACAGTAGACTCATCTTGTAGAACTTTCACAAATGCTTGTGCAAAAAACAACTCAAATGCGTGCTCATTCACGTCAAAACATCATGTTCTTGCAATCATGTTTATTCAAATACGCTTGAATTGCATATTCAACATACTCAAGATCAAGAAAGATTCTTTCTTGTCAATAGCATAAAAGATACTTATATTTTTTTCTCTATGTTTCAGCTGTCTCTCAGTCGATAACACATCTTATAGACGTCATAACAATAAATATTCTGATTATTCATTCAAATAAATCTTAAGAAATCAACGTTCAACAATGACATATTCTGCTCAATGATGAAACATTGACTAATCACGTTCATCTTGATATTGATATTCATGTAAATCTTTGTTTCTGTCTTCTGATTTCTCTGAATTACATGCTCTTTATATATAAAAGTCTTTACGAAGAGAATTTCTTGTTTTTCTCTTGATGATTTGAAGTATTCATCAAGAACTTATCTTTTCTTGAAATCTTAAGATGACTTGTATGTGATATTGAATCAATAAATACTCGATTTGCATCAAATTCTTTTGATCTATTCTTGATTTTTTCATCTTTACAATTAATAAAGTAATAACTCTTTTAATTACATGTGTAGCACATTATGTTGAACAAATTCTTGCTATAATGTGACAAAGTGTGTGAGCTTGTTTTTGATGAAGAATTGAGTTTAGTTGATCAATAAGATTTCTTTTGCTTTAAATAAGTCTTCTTGTTGACTTTATCTTGATTATGCAAGTTCTCGTCTTGAGATCATTTCAACAATAAGACGTGTTCTTTTCACAGATTTATCTTCAATCAAGCAACAAGATCAATTAATGCATTTCATGTGATAGAAATTGACTGCACATTAGTAATGATCATGCGCAGCTCAGATCTGTTATGAGTGTATCAAGATTAATAAGACTGAACAAGACTGAAGTTCTAATCAATTTGCAATGAACGCTAGCAAGTTCTTTGTGTAATAATTAAAGCTAGTTAATGATCTAGTCGAGATCTGACTCAGATTTGACTCAAATATGACTTAACACTCTTTTTCTTTCTCAACACTCTTTTCTTTTATCAACATCTTGTTCATTTACATCATCATCTTCTTATGTCATAAACACATTTCTTTCGAGTTTAATGCAGTTTTTGAACATTACATAAATAGAAGCTTTTGTATCAATCTTCTTCTGTATTCTTAATATTTAGTTATAGCTATCTTTAAAGATCAAGCACTATCAATTCTGATCTTCATTGATTGTATCATTTAGACATGATTCTGACATTATATTAAAAATTCATTAATCACACAATACTGATCTCATTACTCATTTAACATACTCATCTAAACAGAATGAGTCTAAAGAAATTCATTTATCTGATGATCAATGACAATTGAAAGACAGAACAACACTAGAGAGTTGAATAAAATCAACGACAAGACTGTTTGAATTGCTAGACTACTTATCACTCATTAAGTACGCAAAGTTCACTCGATTAAGAGAATCACGATAAAGAATCTTCGTAAATTGCTCAAGAATCAAATCAATCGATAGATTCAACGATAAAGAATCTTTCTTGTTTGCTAGAGAATTAATCAAATCAATCAACAAACAAATCTCATCTTCTTTGTTAAAGATTATACATCATCTCATACGTCTTTCTTTTTCAAATCATCAAGCATCGTCATTCATTCAATTCTCTTTCAAACAAATCTCATCATGCTTAGTTATTCATTTACTGAAGAGCATTCTGAAGAATTTCGAAATCATTTCTCTTAAATCTCTAATGCTGATTCATCGAAATCACGAACGAAATCATCAAGTGCTGCGTTATTCATTCATAAAGATGACGAATCATTCACTGAAACAATAATACTTCTCATGTTTTACGAAATTTGAAAGACTTGAAGTCTAGTTCTTGATGAAGAAACAGATTAACTCTACGAGTTAAATAAACAACAAGAAGACGAAATCAAAGAGTTGAAGACTAGACTTTAAGCTAAAGAAAACACTTCTTCTGATTTCTGTTACAAGCGTATCAAGACTGAATAAAGCTAGTCAGTGTCTCTAGCTCAGATCTGACTCAGTCTCTATTTTCTTTTATCAACATCTCTTTGTTCAACATTATTTTTCTTTCTACATCACATTCTACTCGTGTCACAAACACATCTTCTTCAAGCTTAGCGCAGTCTCTGAATATTACTTAAATAGAAGCTTTTGTACTCATCTTCTTCTGTATTCTTAATATTCAGTTATAGCTATCTCTAAAGATCAAGCACTATTCAATTCTGACTTTCGCTGATTGACTCATTTAGACATGATTCTGACATTATATTAAGAATTCGTTAATCACATGATACTGATCTCATTATTCATTCAACATACTCGTACAGACAGAACAAGTCTAAAGAAATTCATTTACCTGATAATCAATGCAATCAAACGACTGAACAACACTAGAGAGTTTGATAGAATCAACGACAAGACTGTTTGAATCACTAGACAACTTATCACTCACTAAGTACGCAAAGTTCACTCGATCAAGAGAATCAACTCATTCTCATGAAACAGACGAGTGAAAATAAGCTGTTCAACTCGATTAAGAGAATCAACGATAAAGAATCTTCGTAAATTGCTCAAGAATCAAATCAATTAACAAACAAATCTCATCTTCTTTGTTGAAGATTAAACATCATTCTATACATCTTTCTTCTTCAATCGTCGAGCATCGTCATTCATTCAATTCTCTTTTCAAACAAATCTCATCATGTCTAGTTGTTCATTTATTGAAGAGCGTTTCAAAGAATTTCGAAATCATTTCTCTCAAATCTCTGATGCTGATTCATCGAAACTCTCTAGTGCTGAATCATTCATCAGTGAAGACGACGAGTCATTCACTGAAACAGTAATACTCTCTGTTTCTATTGAAAACTGAAAGACTCGATGCATGATTTTCGACAGAGAAATGAATTGACTCAACAAGCTGAGTAAACAACGAGATGACGAAATCAAAGAGTTAAAGACTAGACTTCAAACTAAAGAAATCACTTCTTCTAATTTCATCTACTCTGAGCGTTCTAGATCTCAGAAAATACCTGATTCTTTCTGATTTACTGACGAAAAGAATTCTACTTGGAAAAACTGATACGACAAAATTCAGAATAAACTAGAGATCAACGTCAATCTCTTTTCAAATGAACGAGTTAAACTGAGCTATGTACATTTCAGATTACTCAATGACGCAGCTGATGTTGCTCAATCTAGACGCAAACGTGACTGTGTCAATCTTTATAAGATCATCAATGATCTTTTGAAAGAACTAGCTGAGTTGTTCAATGATTCAAATAAGAAAGTCAACTTTCGTAGAAAATACTACAACTTGATTCAAGAATCAAAGAAGTTCAGCGAGTTTTACACTCAGTTTCAACGATTATCTTTCTATCTGAAGTATCACGAAAAGCAACTGATCATTGATCTGAAAGATAAAATAAACTCTCGTCTTCGATTTATTTGAATAGATCAATTAGTTCAATCTGATTCTCTCAAAAAGATTCATTTCTACCTGATTCATTTAAATAATGATCAACGAGTCATTTAAGAAATCAAGAACAAAGTCAATCTCATCAAACATGTCGATGATCTGTCAAAGATCATCTTTCATAAAGCTGTTGTTACTCAGTCAGTTGATCATTCAAAATCTGATCATCTAAAGTCGTGTGACGCGATTTTAACTAGCGTCAAAGAAGCAGTCGTTTTAGTCGAAATCTGTTTCATATGTCATAAATCAGATCATAGCTCTAGAGAGTGCTCTGATCGATCTACTAGAATTAATGCAGTGAACAATGAATACAATCATTTTAAGTTCGATTTCAATTCGAATTTCGATTCAAAAAACTAGTCATCTCTTCAAAAGTCATTGAAGAAATAAAGATTATATCTTTGTGCAAACTAGACGAAATTCTATCAGAAGAGAATTACTTTGAAAAGTCATTTTTAATTGACGTCTTTCTCAACTTTCAGAATCGATCTTTTAGTCTTCGTTCTCTGATAGACAGTGATTCAGTCGCTCATACACTCATACACGCTAATCTAGTCAATAGAGTATGCAAGAAACTAGAAATTCAATCTATATCATTGACAAAAGAGAAGTTAATAAGAGACTATGATGAGAAGATATCTAAGAAGATCATTACTCATAAAATTCTACTCAATCTCATCATCGAAAGTCATAAGAAATTGACTGTATCAATGCTGATAGCTGATATTGATCATCATGAAGTCATATTGAATAAGCTCTGAATGAACAAAAACGAAATATTGTTGAATATGCAAAACGACGTCATTGTTTTTTCGAATCAATTAAATACTTCTATTTCGATTTTTTCGATTTCTCTCAATTCAAAGCACTCAAGTTGACTGCAATCAACTTCGCTCTCTTCTATCATTCAGACTAAGATCTCTATTATGCTCAAACGATCTGTTTCAACTACGACTAAGAAAGAATCATTCTCGATTTGAAGCATAAATGCAGCTTCGTTCAAAACATTACTGAATCAATCAAAGAAGAATCAGACTGAAGTCTTTGCTCTATTCATGACTGATATTGATAGAGAAATCACGTACAATACTCAGTGCGATTTGAACGTTCTAAACGTCTCTTCAATCAATAAAACAACTCAGAATTTGAAAAATATTAAAGTCAAGCTATCATCAGAATATCATGAGTTTCTAGATGTTTTTGATCGAGCTCAATTGAATAAACTACTCTCTCATCGCTTCTACGATTATAAAATCGAGCTCATCAGTGATTCAACGTCTTCTCGCTGTCGAGTTTATTGAATGTTCTCTGTCAAACTTCTGAAAGTAAAGAAGTACTTAAACGAGAATCTGTCGAAGAAATTTATCACTTCTAGTCAGATTCTCTATTTCTTTCCCGTTTTATTCGTTCTCAAAGCAAATGAAGATCTTCGATTCTGCATGAACTATCAAAAGCTAAATGTCATTTTCAAAAGAAATAGATATTCTCTATCGTTGATAGACGAGATCATTGATAAAATAGTGAGTTGCAAGCATCTGACTAGATTGAACATCATATCAGCGTTCAACAAACTTCAAATGCATCTTGATAGTGAGAATTACATCACTTTTATCACTGCTTTAAAAGCATATAAATACAGAGTGCTATCATTCAAACTGACTAATGAATCGATCTTCTTTCAGCAATATATGAATGATGTTCTATGAGACTTTCTGAATGACTTTTGTCAAGTCTATCTAAATGACATTCTCATCTATAGCAAAATGAGAAAGAAACATAGAAATCACGTCAAACTAGTATTGAATTGACTACGCGAAGCTGAACTGCAGATGAATATTCGAAAGTGCAAATTCAATGTAGAAGAGACTGTTTTTCTAGAAGTTATCGTATCAGAACTAGATCTTCGTATGAATCTCAGCAAAGTGACAGTCATAGTTAGTTGAATCACTTTGATCAATCTAAAAGAAATTCAGAGCTTCGTGAGATTTATTAACTTCTATCGTCGTTTCATTAAGAACTTCTCGAAGCTAGTCAAATCATTTATTCAACTGACTAGAAAGAATACATCTTTTGTTTGAAATGAGATCTGTGTTCAAGTCTTTGACAATCTAAAGAAACAAGTCAGCTCAGTCTCAGTACTTCATCACTTTGATCTCAAACGACAAGCTATTCTGAAGATTGATGCTTTGAACTATGTAAAAGATGAAATACTATCTCAGTACAATGACAAGAGAGTTCTTCATTCAATGATCTTCTACAGCAAAAGCATAATTCTCGCTGAAATCAATTATCACATCTATGACAAGAAGTTGCTAGTCATTATTCAATGCTTCAAACATTGATGACTCAAACTAAAATGCACTGAACTACTCATTTAGATGTTTATCGATCATCAGACTTTGAAAATTTTCATGAAAAACAAACAGTTGAGTCGATGACAAGTCAACTATCTAAACATTCTATCGAAGTTCAACTTTCAGATCATCTTTAAATCAGGCAAAATAAACACTAAAGTCAATGCTTTAATCAGAATGTTTCTAGTGAACATCTCTGAATCAGCTCAACGTCTTGAAAATTGTTTTCAGACTATTCTGATTCTCAATAGAGTTGATGTTCTATCTATTGAATCAGAAGTAAATCTCTATCAACAAGTATGAATGATCAATCAAATAAATGAGTTTTGTAGCAAATATAAACAAGCTATGAATGAAAACAAGCTTAAATTTCATATCACTAAATTGAAGAACTGCAAAATCATTGACAACGTTCTATTTAGAAAAGATCTACTGTGAGTTTCTGAGAACATGCACACGAAATTACTACAAGAAGTGTATAATTAATCTTAAATCTTTCATCTCAACAATAAATGAATCATTGATTTAGTTCAGTGTTTCTACTATTGATCAGATTATCAAGCTACTATTCGATGATACATTTAAAACTGTCATGCTTGTCAGCAAAGCAAAGTCTCTAGAAATAGCATCAATGAACTTCATCATTCTCTTTTGATTTCATAGAAACGCTGAAAAGATATAACTATGAACTTCATCATTGAACTATCTTTGTCAGAAGACTATAACGTCATTTGCACAATTGTATGTTATTTCATTAAAGAACATCACTATGTTTTCTATCATTGAGAAGATGATGACATCTCAGTCGAAGAAATGATTTAAATTATGCTATGAAACGTTTATTGACTGCATGATTTACTCAGTTCTATTGTTTCGAACAGAGACTCTCAATTCATATCAACTATGTGAAAAAGTCTTTGTAAGCGACTGAGAATCACAGCTAGTCTATTTACAGTTTATCATTCTGAGATCAATGATTAATCAAAATGAGTCAATCAAGACGTTGAATGTGAACTTAGAATCTATTGCAATTACATGCAGAATGACTGAATCAAATGAATATTTATGATGAAATTCAGCGAAAATTTTAATATCTTCTTAATCACTTTAATGATCTTCTTCTACTTCAATAAAGAATTTCACTCTTGAATGAGTTTCGATTCAGATACGACTGACTACGAAATCACTTGTGAACGTCTTGAAGCTAGAAAAGCTGATGATGTTATCATTTGAATGAAAGAACTTCTTATCTTCAATCGTCAGCAATTAAAAAAGACGAAGCAGATCACTGAAGCTCAGATCAATAAACATAAATGAGATGTCATCTATGAAGTAAACGACTGAGTTTGATTATTCTTCAGAAATATCAAAATCACAAGATCATGCAAAGATTTGAAAGATAAACAGCTAGAACTTTATTAAATCACTGTCAAAGTTGAGATCTTCTATCATTTTTGCTTATCAATCAGCATGAAGCATCTGCATTCAATGTTCAGCTTGAAGTTACTGCAATTATATTCAGAAAATATTTTATCAGAACAGCATTCAAAATCACTCAGATCAATCACTATCAAAGACGATGAACATTAAGAGATAAATGATATATTGAACTTCAGACATTATCAAGATTGAATACAGTACAAAGTCAAATGAACAAATTTAGATAGAAATGATGAATGATACTATGTCGATAAAGAGAAATTTGATGACTCAGAGAAAGTTTTGAACGAATTTCATAAGCTATATTCAAACAAATCGCGCTAAATATTGAAATAACTATCAACAAAAGTGAGCAAATGAACTACATTCATGCAAACATGAATTTTCAAAGAAAAGAGTAATGTTATGAGCATATCAAGATCAATAAGACTGAACAAGACTGAAGTTCTAATCAATTTGCAGTAAATGCTAGCGAGTTCTTTGTGTAATGATTAAAGCTAGTCAATGATTTAGTCGAGATCTGACTCAGATTTGACTCAAATATGACTCAACACTCTTTTTCTTTCTCAACACTCTTTTCTTTCATCAACATCTTGTTCATTTACATCATTTTCTTCTCATGTCACAAACACATTTCTTTTGAATCTAGCGCAGTCTTTGAACATTACATAAATAAAAGCTTTTGTATCAATCTTCTTCTGTATTCTTAATATTCAGTTATAGCTATTTCTAAAGATCAAGCACTATCAATTCTGATCTTCATTGATTGTATTATTTAGATATAATTCTGACAAGATCTTAACTTAAAGAATAAATGAGCTCACTTATGCTCATCACTATACAACGAAAGTTGATGTTTCAGAGTGCTCAAATGAGTTGCAAACATTCATATCATCTGATCTGAACGTTGCAATGCATTCGTGTACTGCTGAGTCACGTCTATGCTTCGATTCATCAAATCTTTAATTAAATTCAGAAGAAAGTTGATAAAATTAAATCATGTTTGTTGAGTTGCAAACATAGTCTCTTTGTGATCAAATCAAAGTTTCTTTGATTCACTTTTCAAATAAATCATGCAGTATAAAATCTTTTTCTCATCACTTTCAAAATATCAAAAAGTATTTTGAAATGAGATTTTGACATCATGAATTCATTCTCTATGTTCTTTTATGATTTTGTCATGATACTTTTTCAAAAACATTGAGAGTCTTCGCTTCTGCAAAATAATTTCATGATGACTTTGTTTTATCATGATCAACACTATGAAGATGATGTGTAAATCATTTGAATTCTTCATGAAAATTCAAGTGAAAGTTCAATGACTTCTCTTCATTGTTTTAATGACTTGCAGAGTCTCAATCTTTAATTAAATAGCTGTTAGATTTTATTTCTTTTGCAGTTCATCATGTTGAAGCATTGCTTATGTTAGTTGTTCATCAATATCAAGAAAAAGTTCATCTTCTGCTTCTTCACTTTCTGATTTCATTATGTGATGTTTGTTTTCTGATATGATATCTTGCAAAATCAAGATATTGTTGTTTTGATTCTGTTGCAATCATGTTGTTGTTGTCATGCTTGAATATCAAATTGTCACTTTTAAGAAGAGTTTGAAATAATTAAAACTGTGATGATCAAGTTTATTAAATGAATAAATGAAGTCTATAAGAGTGATATGACAATGTGATATTCTAAGCAGACACAAAATGAATATATATTATGATAAAGCTAATTATTAAGAAGCTCTCAATAACTTGAGAGAATCAATTAACTATAGAAAGTTTATCAAGCATTGTTGAGTCAAGCACAACTGTCATGATGTCAGATCATCAACTTAATTTAGAACATAAATTGATGATATTTTAAATAATCTTAATTCATTAAATCTGTTTTGCAGTTCAATGAATCAAGTCATTAATCTAGTCATCATCATCTTAATTTAGTCTCAGCAATTCTGTTTTGATTATCTCAGTCATGTGCATGAACTTCTGCAATCTTAAGTCAATAGAACTACTGTTTAGTCTTGATTCTGCTCGATTCATGTATATAGAAATTGAGCTTTCATTCTTTTCTTTCGCTCTTTGTCTTTCGTCTTGTACATTATCTGATGTATTGTTCTGTATCTAGTTCAAGTAATATAATAATCAATTCTCTATATTGATAGAATCTCTAGTTTAGTCTAGTTTCTGACAACAACATAACTCATAATATATTAAGTTGAAGATATGACGTAGTCTAAATGATATCTTGACAAAGTCATAAAGTTTCAGAGCTAACTTAGATCTGATCTTTGACTCAGTCTTTGACTTTAGTCTCTGATTTAATTTCTATGTATCAATTCATCATGACAATATGAAAACTTAACTTGATGATCAGTCTAAACTTGTATTTCTTGATACATCTTCAATCTGAGTCATGTTTTGATGATGTTTACTCTACTTGAGTTCATTAAAACATCTTTGATGAATATAATAAATTCTAGAAAGTTCACTTTAGTGATGAAGAATTCACACTTTTTCAAGCTAGCATATAGCTTGAACTTTCTTAATTTCTTGAGAATCTGCTTCATGTGATCTACATGATCAATCTTCTTTATGAAGAAGATTAAAATGTCATTCAGATAAACAATATAAAAGTCATTTAAAAACTCTGTTAAAATTTTATTAATATAAGTCTGAAAGATGACAGATGCATTGATTAAATTAAATGATATGATCATATATTCAAAGTGATCATAATGAGTATGAAACATCATTTTTCACTCATCTTCATGTTGAATTCTGAGATGATGATATGCATTCTTCAGATTCAATTTAGTGAACTGCTTAACTTGATTAAATTTGTTTAAAGTTTTATTAATTAAAGACAGTGAATGATAATTTTTGACAGTGATCTTATTCAGATCTCAATAGTTCATGCATAAATAAAAACTATCATTCTTTTTAAGAATAAATAGAATAAACACATTAGTTGAGCTGACAAAGTGCTTAATTCATTCTTTTGCTAAAACATTGTTTAAATACTGTCTCAGAATCACTAATTCTGTGTTTAACAAATTATACAATGATTCATACAATGACTTTGCAGTGATTTTGATTGCATGATCGTGATCTTCATGCAAAAGCAATTTGTTGATACTTTTTATTAAGAATACATCTTTATATTCTTTCAATTTAATGAGTAAAGTCTACATTTTAAGCGCATTTGTGATACAAGTTGTCACTTTATTCATTGTTTTCACTTAATGTTCAATGATTAACTCTTTGATGATGTTGATCATGACAAAAGCATACACAGTAAACTTATTTTGTAGAGCTTTTGCAAAATTTTCTGCAATGAATAACTTGAATGCATGCTCATTCATGTTGAAACATCATGTTTTTGCAATCATGTCTATTTAAATACGCTTGAATTGCATACTTGATATACTCAGAATCAAGAGAAATTCTTTCTTGTCAATAGCATAAAAGATGCTTATATCTTTTTTCTTTATGTTTCAGCTGTCTCTCAGTCAATAACACATCTTATAAACGTCATAATAATAAACATTCTAATCATTCATTCAGATAAATCTTAAGAGATCAACGTTCAACAATGATATATTCTGCTTAATAATAAAATGTTGACTAATTACGTTTATCTCAACATTGATATTCATGTAAATCTTCATTTCTGTCTTCTGATTTCTCTGAATTACATACTCTTTATATATAAAAGTCTTTACAAAGAGAACTTCTTGTTTTTTTCTTGATGATTTGAAGTGTTTGTCAAAAGCTTGTCTTTTTTCAAAATCTTGAAATGACTCATATGTGACATTTAGACTTATCATTAAGTTGAGTTTTGAGTTAACATTTTGAATTCAACTTAATTTAAAGTCGAGTTGCTCACATTTTCAATTCAATTCAAGTCGAGTTGAGCATATTTTCAACTCAACTCGACTTGACTCAACTAGAAGTCGAGTCAATTCAACTTGATTCATCAAGAATTCAAGCTTAACGTTAAGAGAGCTAAATATAGAAATTTTTCCGATTTTTGACTTTTGCATTACCTTTTTGCATTATCTTTTGATAAAGAGTCATGAAGAGAAACATGAAGATTGTTTGATAGAAAGTTATAAAGAAAAACATGAAGATTGTTTGATAGAAAGTTATAAAGAAAAACATGAAGATTGTTTGATAGAAAGTCATAAAGAGAAACATAAAGTTCGTTTGATAGAAAATTATGACGAGAAAACATGAAGATCGTTTGATAAAGAATCATGACGAGAAACATGATGAGAAAACATGAAGATCGTTTGACTTTGATAGAGAATCATGACGAGAAAACATGAAGATTGTTTGATAAAAGATCATTACGAAAAACATAAAGAGAAACAGAAAAAGAAACATGAAGAAAAACATGATAAGAAACATGACGAGAAAACATGAAGATTGTTTGACTTTGATAGAGAGTCATGACGGAAAAACATGGTAGAAAGTCATGAAGAGAAATCATGTAAACTGTTCGATCAAGCTATTTACATCTATCTAATATCTTGTCGAGTCGAGTTGAATTTTCAAATCGAGTTTTCGAGTTGAGTTGTTGAGTCAAGCTTCTCAATTCGACTCAAGTGCTTGAGTTCAACTTCTCAATTTGACTTAATACTTTTTCAAAAAGATTTCAACTCAACTTGATACTTTTCGAGTCAAGTACTCGACTCAAACTTAAGTACTTGACTTGACGCAATCAGTCTAGTGACATCAAATTGATGAATACTCAATTTACATCAGATTCTTTTGATTTATTCTTGATCTTTTCATCTTTATAATCAGTAAAGTAATGATTCTTTTGATTGCATATGTAGCACGTTATGTTGAACAAATTCTTGCTATAACATGATGAAGCATGTAAGCTTATCTTTAATGAAGAATTGAATTTAATTAATTGATGAAATTTCTTTTGCTTTGAATGAGTTTTCTTGTTGATTTTATCTCGATCATGCAAGTTTTTATCTTAAAGTCATTTTAATAACAAGACATGTTCTTTTTACAAATTTGTTTTCAATCAAGTGATAAAATTGATTAATGCATCTTATGTGATAGAAATCAACTGCACATTAGTAATAATCACATGCAACTCGAATTTTAATTTGATGAATAAATGAGCTTGCTTATGCTCATCACTATACAATGAAAGTTGATGTTTCAGAATGCTTAAATGAATTGCAAACGTTTATATCATTTAATCTGAACGTTGCAATGTATTTGCATACTGCTGAGTCATGTCTATGTTTCAATTCATCAAATCTTCAATTAAATTCAAAAGAAAGTTAATAAAATTGAATCACATCTGCTGAGCTGCAAACATAGTTTCTTTGTAATTAAATCAAAGTTTCTTTGATTTATTCTTCAGATAAATCATGCAATATAAAATCTTTTTCTCATCATTTTTAAAATATCAAGAGATATTTCAAAATGAGATTTTGATGTCATGAATTCACTCTTTATGTTCTTTTATGATTTTGTCATGATACTTCTTCAAAGACATTGAAGATCTTTACTTCTGTAAGATGATTTCAAAATAACTTCATTTTGTCATTATTAACATTATGAAGATAATGTGTAGATTGTTCAAATTCTTTGTAAAAGCTTAAGTGAAAGCTTAATAATTTCTCTTCATCATTTCAATGATTTGCAAAGTTTTAATCTTTGATTAAATAGTTGTTAACTTCTGTTTCTTTTGCAGTTCATCATGTTGAAGCATTGCTTGTGTCAGCTGTTCATTAATATCAAGAGAAAGTTCATTCTCTGTTTCTTCACTTTCTGATTCAATTATGCAATGTTTATTTTCTGATATGATGTTTTGCAAGATTAAAACATTATCATTTCAACTTTGTTGCAATCATGTTGCTGTTATCATGCTTGAATATCAAATCATCATCTTTAAAAAGAGTTTGAAATAACTAAAACTGTAATAATTGAATTTACTAAATGAATAAATGAGATTTATAAGAGTGATATGATAATGTAATATTCTAAGCAGACACAAAATGAATATATATTATGATAAAGTTAATTATTAAAAAGCTTTTAATAACTTGAGAAAATCAATCAACTATAGAAAGTTTGTCAAGCATTATCAAGTCGAGCATGACATAACTCATAACATATTAAGTCAAAGATATGATGTAGTCTAAATGATGTCTTGACAAAGTCATAAAGTTTCAAAGCTAACTCAAATCTGATTTTCAACTCAGTTTCTGACTTTAATCTCTGATCTAATCTTTATGAGTCAATTCATCATAACAGTTTGATAGAAAGCTCAATAAAAAGCTTGATAAAAAGCTTGATAAAAAGCTTAGTAGAAAGCTTAATAAAAAATTTGATAAAAAGTTTGATCAAGAGTTTAATAGAAAATTTGATAGAGAATTTGATAGAGAATTTGATAAAATATTTGATAAAATGTTTAATAAAACATTTAATAAAGCGTTTGATAAAGAATTTGATAAAGCGTTTGATATTAAGTCATAAAGAATACTTTTTATTGAGTTAATTAGCATATGCTATGAAGCATGTATGAAGCATACTATAAAGTAAATCATGAAGTGTAGAACGCTTATTTAAACATGTCACATGAAGCATGTTTTGAAGCAAGTAAAGTGATGAGTAAATAATCAAGTTGATAGCTGAGTTGATAGCTGAACATGTAGATAAATAAGTAGATAGAATGATGAGTAGAATGATGAGTAAAATGATAAGTAGAATGATGAGTAGAATGATGAGTATGTAGAATGATGAGTAGAATAAATAAATGAGTTAATAGAAATCATAGAATAAATAAACAGAGCGAACAAAATGTAATTAATTTAATAATACACTTGATTGACAACATGATTTATCTGTATATGATGTTGACTATGAATCTTTTGATTCTATTCTGTTTTAAATAGAAGTCAGAAGAGTCAAGAGATTTCAATTCAACGCAGTTTGAACAATTTTAAAATGTTGCATGATCAGAAAAGTCATCATGCAGAGTTTTCATTCACGCAACAACATTTCTCTCTAACAATCATAATTGATCTATAAAGAAGATTAATGACATGTCAATATCAGTAAGAGATGAAAAGATATTACTAGTAGAATAGTTGATTCAGATGAAGAGTCTGAAAGTCGTGATTACAAGTGATTAAAGAATTTGCAACTCATTAACTGCATTGATATTGAAACATCTTCATCACATTGACAGTATTATCAAGTATAATAATAATAATAATAATAAATTCATACACTTTTGTGACATTGATTAGATTAACTCATGAAAGACTTTATGCTATGTGTATCGAGTGAACAAAATTCTCTGAGGTAGAAAATCGCTCGCTGTTTATACAACTGCTACATGCAGTCAAGACGATAAAATTAAGACTATGTATCAAATTTGTTCATGATGATTGCACGTTAGAGAATGAGTGTTCTTGTCACTTTAAACTGCTTCAGCAGCTTCGTTTTCATCATCATTCTCGCTGCTGTCTTGAGATTCTTCGTGATTGAGACGATGATTTAATAGTTCATGAAGTTGACGTTTCATAGCATATTTAATCGAAGATGCGTTCAATTCAAGCAGTGCATCAGAATATGCTTGACTGTCTGATAGACTGATCATCAAGTCGAGTTTCAATATCAATCTTCTGACTCGACTCAAGTACTCAATATTAATCTTCTGATTCAACTTAAATACTTGATTTCAACATTCTGACTCAATCTGATATCAATCTTGAGTCGATACTCAATTTGAATTTTCGACTCGACTCGTCAAGAAATCGAATATGATGTCAAAAGAGTTAAATATAGAAATTTTTCCGGTTTTTCGCCTTTGCATTACCTTTTTGCATTATCTTTTTGATAGAAAGTCATAAAGAGAAACATGAAGAAAAACATAAAGAGAAACATGAAGATTGTTTGATAGAGAGCTTTGATAGAGAGCTATGATAAAGAGCTATGATAGAAAGTCATGACGAAAAACTATGAAGATTGTTTGATAGAAAGCTATGAAGAAGAGTCATGAAGAAAAGTGATGAAGAAAAGCTATGATAGAAAAACATGAAGACTATTTGATAGAAAGTCATGGTAGAAAGTCATAATAGAGAGTCATAATAAAATATCTATCTATTTATCTTCATGTCTTGACGAGTCGAATCGAAAATTTCGAGTCAATACTCAATTTCAATCTTCTAACTTGACTCAAATACTTGAGTTGAATTTTCTGACTTAACTCAAATACTTGAGTCAGAATTCTGACTTGAATCAAGTTTTGATGAGTTAAGTACTTGACTTGAACTCAAGTACTCAACTTGACGTGATCAGTCTACTGTCTGATGACTTCATTTGCAGTTGCATCAAGAGTTATTCACGCTTGACATGTTTTTCAAGTGCAGATAAATCTTCAGCTCTATGCGTTTGATTTTGATGTGAGTTGCAAGAGTGCTTTCAATCTTCTGAAAATCATCACGCATCTTTACTGACTTCTTAAATAGATGAAATCTTTGAGCGAGAAATGCATTAATGTTTGCAATGCATTTTTTATAGTTTTTTCATTGAAGATTTCATTGACTTTTGTGAAACTGTGCAATTGCACATTCACTCGTTTAAGTTATCATTAAGAGATTGAGTCATTCACGTCTAAACTGTATCTTTGCTTCTTCGTGAATTGAAATGTTCAGAAACGTCATTTTTTTAAGATTGAAAAGCAAGAAATGAGTCTATTGATTTTTATCAAATGAGCACATATGATTTTGCATGCTCAACGAGTCTTCTGTGTTCTGTCGTTGATTTAACTGCGTAGTGTGACTTGATTCTGTAGCTTGTTCAAATGAACATGTAGCGAAAATGTATATGTTTCAACTTTCAGCATTTCAATGTTCACTTTTCTGAAGACGTTGATCACATGATGCAACGCTTGATTCTGAAGAGTTTCTAGTCTTCATTTCATACTCGACAATCTCTCTTCTTTATTGCGTTGATGTCATATTAATGCTTTAAACATCATTTTCAATCTTATCATCACTGAGTATATCTATCTTGCTTTTGTGAATGTAGCTCTTCAGATGAAAATCTCAAGTCAACTAAGCATCAGCATTTTGATGACGTGATCTGCTTCTATTTGACAAAGATGCAAATCTCATTGTAGTTTTGTATTCAGTTGCACTTCAAGAACTCATACATTTGATTTTAACTTTATTATCAAGTTTTCTATGTGTAAACTGACTGTCATGTCAAATCTTTTTGACTTACAAATGAAGTGTGTGAATTTGTATTTCTCTGAAGCGAACGTAGCATCATGAGTTCAAGCTCACTTCGCACAGACGTTGTGTGCTCAACTCAGTGATTTGTAGATTAATTCTGTGATTTTGTCATATATCAGAATATTGATGTCATTTATGAAGTCAAGCACTTCGATTTTGATTTCTAAAGCTTTGCATTTTTCAATTAAGCTTGCGTTAAAGAATAGAAAGAGAATTGATGATATGAGAAATCTTTGCAATATGTCAGCGTTTATTCATTGCATCGTGTTGATTTGTTTATTGAATGTCAGTGATGACTTTCTATCTTTCAGAAAGCTGCAAGTTTATTTAACTATGTAATTTGATGTTCTTTTCATTCTCAGAGTATGCAGAAGTTTAGTGTGCAAGACACAGTTGAACATCTCAATGATGTTTAAATTAAGCATGAAGACTACGTACTTAATTTTGCAGTCTCATACTGCATGTACTTAATCTACTAGTAAATTCAGCGCTGAAATCATGAATTACTTGCATCTCACTCTCATTTGAGCGTTCAAAAGCATGTGATGAGTCTCAGTAATATCACTTAATCTTTTGATCATGATTGATTTCAGTGTCTTATTTATGATGTCTAGCAGAGCAATAAGTCAATATGTCTTTAAGTCAATATAGTTGCTCTTTTTTGATTTGTGTAATACTATTGTTTAAGCTTTTTTGAACTGTTTTGAATGATATTTGTGAGTTACACATGCATTGAATAAACTGATTAGTATCAAAGTCAGTTCTGTTAAACTCGCTTAAAGCGCTTTATTTGAAATTTCAAATGCGTCTGATGCTTTGTCAACTTTTACTCATTGAATCATTTATTTCATCTTATCTTGCAATAAAACTGAATTGAACAACACTGTCAGCAATATAAATGATCTTGAAATGTCATTGATGTTTGCTTGAGACGATGATGAAAAGAACTTCTTTCGTAGCATCTTTATTTTTTCTTTGAATGAATCTGCTATGTGATTGAAATCATCGCTTTTTAGTGACAAAAACTGCGAAAGTTTCTTAAGTAATTGACTTTCAATTCTAACTCATTTTGCGAAGCGTCAAATCGATTTCGATTCATTGCTCAGCTTATGCATCTGTAATTTAAAATGTAAATATTTTATTTCTTTAATGATCTTGTTTTTGTGATCGTTGTATCTCAGATAATCATTTCATGTTTCTAAAGTACTCTGCGATTTTCATATGACTTGTAGTCATCACGATTTCATCACGACTTTCAAGCAGATTTGATTTCAAAAGTCTCATGCTTGAATTAACAACTTTGCTCAAGAAGTAAACTTCTTGATAATCTCTTGTAATGCATGAGTAATCTCAGTTACTCTGTCATTTATCGCTGTCTTGTTGTTGAGAAAATGATTGATGAAAAGATGTATTCTTAAATGAGTGTTTAATGCTTCTGTGTTCATTTTCTTTTATAATCAATGAGTCGTAAGCTGCATGAAAAATGTGCGTAGACACAACTTCGTGATAATCAAAAAATGATCAGATTTCTGATGTAAATTAATTTTCATCTTGCATTTGTATATCATGAATTGAATTTTCTTGCTGTTAAACGCTAAATTTATTGTTGTGAGCTGATTGTGAATCTCTTTAGTAATTGTGTCTGATTCAAGCAGTAGCTTTAGTCTTACGTTTATAATGATGTTTAGTAGAATATCAGTCACTATGTGATGAGTAAAGCATCTTCTGTCTTCTCAATGTATGTGATGCAGATTGAAATCTTCTATAATTAACTGTTTATAATCATTTTTGATTAGTTTATTCAGATGAGAAATAGTAAATGATTCTTCTGTAAAAATGATAGACAGTGAGCATGAATTGTAAACATTTATAAGTTGTAGCATCTGTATCTCATCTTTCAAGTTGCTAGTTTGTATCTTGATTAAGCAAATGTTCAATTCAATGATTTTCATTGCTCATTGATTGAGTTTTAAATGCTTGTTGACATAAATGCATGTTCTTGCTTAAAGTGATGAGTCTCTCACTAGATGAAAGAAGTTGTGAGTCAAACTAAATGTTTGTAAAATGTTAATGTTGCAATCTTGTTTCTGAATGATTATTATGTTGAATTTACAAACTTCTCTGTTTATCAGAAATGATTTTTGAATTTTTAATAATTTTCTGATGTTATACTGTAGAATTTGCAAAAAGATTTAATTCATTATAGAGTTATTTGTAACTGTTGTTGACTTTGTGCAAAAACAGCTTTTTATATGCTTTTAATCATTGAAAGTCTTTTGCATTTTCTGATTTGATGTTTTTATGTCTGTTCAAACATTATGTCTTTTAAGTCATTAATCACGCATGAAGAGTAATCAACTCGTCTCTTCTTGACTCTTATCACTTGTCATGTTGACTCGTTGATGTCTCAACTGCTTGTCATCATCAAGATGTTCATTGAACTTAATGAATTTGTTGAACTTATTGTTACGAGCGTATCAAGGCTGAATAGAGCTAGTCAGTGTCTCTAGCTCAGATCTGACTCAAATCTGACTCAGTCTCTATTTTCTTTTCTCAACATCTCTTTGTTCAACATCATTTTTCTTTCTACATCATATTCTACTCATGTCACAAACACATTTTCTTCAAGCTTAGCGCAGTCTCTGAATATTACTTAAATAAAAGTTCTTGTACTCATCTTCTTCTGTATTCTTAATATTCAGTTATAGCTATCTTTAAAGATCAAGCACTATTCAATTCTGACTTTCGCTGATTGACTCATTTAGACACGATTCTGACATTATATTAAGAATTCATTAATCACATGATAGTGATCTCATTATTCATTCAACATACTTGTACAGACAGAACGAGTCTAAAGAAATTCATTTTCTGATGATCGATGCAATCAAAAGACTAAACAACACTAGAGAGTTTAATAGAATCAATGACAAGACTGTTTGAATCGCTAAACAACTTATTGCTCACTAAGTACGCAAAGTTCATTTGATCAAGAGAATCAACTCATTCTTGTAAAACAGACGAGTGAAAATAAGCTGTTTAACTCGATTAAGAGAATCGACGATAAAGAATCTTCGTGAATTGCTTGAGAATTACTCAAAAAACTCACAAATCAAAAATATTCTTCTAATCAACAACATTCTCTTCTGAAGATTAAACACTTGATCATACGTCTTTATTAATACTGTCAAGCATCGTCATTCACTCGATCTCGTTCTTTCTTCAAATTTCATCATGTCAAAACGTTCATCTATCGAAGAACGTTTCGAAGAATTTCGAAGTCACTTTTCTCAAATCTCTGAGACTGATTCATCGAAATTCTTTAGTGCTGAATCATTCATCAATGAAGACGACGAGTCATTCGCTGAAACAGTAATACTCTCTGTTTCTATCGAAAACTGAAAGGCTCGATGCATGACTTTCGACAGAGAAACAGATCAACTCAATGAGCTGAGTAAACAACGAGACGACGAAATCAAAGAGTTGAAGACTAAGCTTCAAACTAAAGAAATCACTTCTTCTGATTTCATCTACTCTGAGCGTTCTAGATCTCAGAAAATACCTGATTCTTTCTGATTTACTGATGAAAAGAATTCTACTTGAGAAAACTGATACGACAAAATTCAGAATAAACTAGAGATCAACGTCGATCTGTTTTCAAATGAATGAATCAAACTGAGCTATGTACATTTCAGATTATTCAATGACGCAGCTGATGTTGCTCAATCTAGACGCGAACATGACTGTGTCAATCTCTATAAGATTGTCAATGATTTTTTGAAAGAACTAGCTGAGTTGTTCAATGATTCAGATAAGAAAGTCAACTTTCGTAGAAAATACTACAACTTGATTCAAGAATCAAAGAAGTTCAGCGAGTTCTACACTCAGTTTCAACAATTATCTTTCTATCTGAAGTATCACGAAAAGCAACTGATCGTCGATCTGAAAGATAAAATAAACCCTCGTCTTTGATTCGTTTGAATAGATCAATTAGTTCAACCTGATTCTCTCAAAGAGATTCGTTTCTACCTGATTCATTTGAATAATGATCAGCGAGTCATTTGAAAAATCAAGAACAAAGCTAACCTCATCAAACGCGTCGACGACCTGTCAAAGATCATCTTTCATAGAGCTATTGTTACTCAGTCAGTCAATCATTCAAAATCTGACCATCTAAAGTCGCGTGACGCAGTTTTAACTAGCGTTAAAGAAGCAGACGTTCTAGTCGAAACCTGTTTCATATGTCATAAATCAGGTCATAGCTCTAGAGAGTGCTCTGATTGACCTATCAGAATCAATGCAGTGAACAATGAATATGATCGTTTCGAGTTCGATTTCAATTCGAATTTCGATTCAAAAAACTAGTCATCTCTTCAAAAGTCATCAAAGAAGTAAAGATTATATCTTTGTGCAAACTAGACGAAATTCTATCAGAAGAAAATTACTTTGAAAAGTCGTTTCTAATTGATGCTCATCTCATCTCGCAGAATCAATTCTTCAGCCTTCGTTCGCTAATAGACAGTGATTCAGTCGCTCATACGCTCATACACGCTAATCTAGTCAATAGAGTATACGAGAAACTAGAAATTCAATCTATACTTTTGGCAAAAGAGAAGCTAATAAGAGATTATGATGAGAAGATATCTAAGAAGATCATCACTCATAAAATTCTACTCAATCTCATCATCGAAAGTCATAAGAAATTGACTGTATCAATGTTGATAGCTGATATCAATCATCATGAAGTCATATTGAGTAAGCTCTGAATGAACAAAAACGAAATATTACTGAATATGCAAAACGATGTCATTGTTTTTTTGAATCAATTAAATACTTCTATTTCGATTTTTTCAATTCTTCTCAATTCAAAGCACTCAAGTTGACTACGATCAACTTCGCTCTCTTCTATCATTCAGACTAAGGTTTCTATTATGCTCAAACAATCTGTTTCAACTACGACTAAGAAAGAATCATTCTCGATTCGAAGCATAGATGCAGCTTCGTTCAAAACTCTACTGAATCGATCAAAGAAGAATCAGACTGAAGTCTTTGCTCTATTCATGACTGATATTGATAGAGAAATCGCGTACAATACTCAGTGCGATTTGAACGTTCTAAACGTCTCTTCAATCGATGAAACGACTCAGAATTTGAAAGATATTAAAGTCAAGCTGTCATCAGAATATCATGAGTTTCTAGATGTTTTTGATCGAGCTCAATCAAATAAACTACTTTCTCATCGCTTCTACGATCATAAAATCGAGCTCATCAGTGATTCAACGTCTTCTCGCTGTCGAGTTTATTGAATGTCTTCTGTCAAACTTCTGAAAGTAAAGAAGTACTTAAACGAGAATCTGTCAAAGAAATTCATCACTTTTAGTCAGACTCTCTATTTCTTCCTCGTTCTATTCGCTCTCAAAGCAAATGAAGATCTTCGATTCTGCGTGAACTATCGAAAGCTAAATGTCATTTTCAAAAGAAATAGATATTCTCTATCGCTGATAGACGAGATCATTGATAAAATAGTGAGTTGCAAGCATCTGACTAGATTGAACATCATATCAGCGTTCAACAAACTTCGAATGCATCTCGATAGCGAGAATTACATCACTTTTATCACTGCTTTAGAAGCATATAAATACAAGATGCTATCATTCGAACTGACTAATGAATCGATCTTCTTTCAGCAATATATGAATGATGTTCTATGAGACTTTCTGAACGACTTTTGCCAAGTCTATCTAGATGACATTCTCATCTATAGCAAAACGAGAAAGAAACATAGAGATCACGTCAAACTAGTATTGAGTCGACTACGCGAAGCTGAACTGCAGATGAATATTCGAAAGTGCGAATTCAATGTAGAAGAGACTGTCTTTCTAGAAGTCATCGTATCAGAACTAGATCTTCGTATGAATCTCAGCAAAGTGACAGTCATAGTCAGCTGAATCACTTCGATCAATCTAAAAGAAATTCAGAGCTTCGTGAGATTTGTTAACTTCTATCGTCGTTTCATTAAGAACTTCTCGAAGCTAGTCAAATCATTCACTCAGCTGACTAGAAAGAACACGTCTTTTGTTTGAAACAAGATCTGTATTCAAGTCTTTGACAATCTAAAGAAACAAGTCAACTCGATCTCAGTACTTCGTCACTTCGATCTCAAATGACAAGCTATTCTGAAGATCAATGCTTTGAACTATGTAAAAGATGAAATACTATCGCAGTATGATGACGAGAAAGTTCTTCATTTAATGATTTTCTACAGTAAAAGCATGATTCTCGCTGAAATCAATTATCACATCTATGACAAGAAATTGCTAGTCATTATTCAATGTTTCAAACACTGATGACTTGAGCTGAAGTGCATTGAACTACTCATTCAGATATTTATTGATCATCAAGCTTTGAAGATCTTCATGAAAAATAAACAGTTGAGTCGATGACAAGTCAACTATCTGAACATTCTGTCAAAGTTCAACTTTTAGATCATCTTTAGATCAGGCAAAATGAATACTAAAGTCGATGCTCTAACTTGAATGTTTCTAGCGAACGTCTCTGAATCAGCTCAACGACTTGAAGATCATTTTCAGACTATTCTGATTCTCGATAGAGTCAATGTTCTACTCGTTGAATCGAAAGCAAATCTCTATCAGCGAGTGTGTATGATCAATCAAATGAATGAGTTCTGCGATGAATATAGACAAGTTATGAACGAGAACAAGCTCAAATTTAATATCACTAAATTGAAGAACTGCGAAATCATTGACAGCGTTCTCTTTAGAAAAGACTTACTGTGAGTCTCTGAGAACATGCACACGAAATTACTACAAGAAGTGCATGATCAATCTTCAATCTCTCATCTCGACAATAAATAAATCATTGATCTAGTTCAGCGTTTCTACTATTGATCAGATCATTGAGCTACTATTCAATGATACATTTGAAACTGTCATGCTTGTCAGCGAAGCAAAGTCTCTAAAGATAGCATCAATGAACTTCATCATTCTCTTTCGATTTCACAGAAATGCTGAAAAGATATAGCTATGAACTTTATCACTGAACTATCTTTGTCAGAAGACTATAACATCATTTGCACAATCATATATCATCTCATCAAAGAACGTCACTATGTTTTCTGTTATTGAAAAGACGATGATATCTCAGTCGAAGAAACGATTTGAATCATGCTATGAAACGTCTATCGACTGCATGATCTATTCAGTTCTATTGTTTCAAACAGAGACTTTCAATTCATATTGACTATGTGAAAGAGTCTTTGCAAGCAACTGAGAATCACAGCTAGTTTATTCACAGTCTATCATTCAAAGATTGATGATCAGACGAAACGAGTCAATCAAGACGTTGAACGCGAACTTAGAATCTACTGCAATTACATGCAGAACGACTGAGTCAAATGAATATCTATGATGAAATTCAGCGACAATTTCAATATTTTCTCAATCATCTCAATGATCTCTTTCTACTTCAATAAAGATTTTCACCCTCGAATAAGTTTCGATTCAGATACGACTGACTACGAAATCACTCATGAACGACTGAAAGTTAGAAAAGCAGATGATATTATCATTTGAATGAAAGAATTACTGAGCTTCAATTGTCAACAATTGAAAAAGACGAAGCTGATCATTAAAGCACAGATCAATAAACATAAACGAGACATCATCTATGAGATAAATGACTGAGTTTGACTATTCTTCAGAAACGTCAAAATCACGAGATCATGCAAAGATTTGAAAGACAAACAACTAGAATCGTATCAGATCACTGTCAAAGCGAGAGTCTTCTATCATCTTCATTTATCAGTCAGCATGAAGCATCTGCATTCGATGTTCAGCTCGAAGCTACTATGATCATATTCAGAAGATTTTCTATCAGAACAGCATGCAGAACTTCTCAGATTCATCATTATTGATGATGATGATGATGAATACTGAAAGATAGATGACATTCTGAACTTCAGACGCTATCGAGGTCAAATACAGTACAAGATCAAATGAAAAAATCTAGATAAAGACAATGAATGATACTATGTCAATAAAGATGAATTCAATGACTTTGAGAAAGTTTTGAACGAATTTCATATGCTATACTCAAGAAAGTCACGCTAGTATCGAAATAACTCAATAAGAAAGCAAGCAAACGAGCGACATTCATGCAAACATGAATTTTCGAAGAAGAAAGTAATGTTACGAGCGTATCAAGACTGAATAAAGCTAGTCAGTGTCTTTAGCTCAGATCTGACTCAGATCTGACTCAGTCTCTATTTTCTTTTCTCAACATCTCTTTGTTCAACATCATTTTTCTTTCTACATCACATTCTACTCGTGTCACAAACACATTTTCTTCAAGCTTAGCGCAGTCTCTGAATATTACTTAAATAAAAGCTTTTGTACTCATCTTCTTCTGTATTCTTAATATTCAGTTAT
>JAABUR0100000945.1_pt1 | contig 56469 bp, 45 predicted proteins | sample 5560091 | NCBI WGS metagenome assembly JAABUR01 (sample SAMN10711879, study PRJNA513375) | rock metagenome | isolation source: Antarctica rocks | place: Antarctica: Victoria Land, University Valley sud | reverse complement strand
ATCCCGGGTGGGGCCAAAATTCGCGACGACACACTGGCCCACCACGCAGCGGAATCACCACCCAGGTGGAGCCACAATTCGTGAAGAACAACGGCCCAGCCGGGGCCAGTTCAGGTGATCACACGCATGCCACCGTCCGCCAAGAATACGAACGCGCGCTGGACCTGGCCAAAAGCCAGATCGGCCCCGCCACCACCGGCCGGACCAACCTCCCGCTGGTCGACATCACCAGCGGCGACTGGAAAGACACCCCAGCGATCAAAGCCCGGATGGCCGGCGGCTACTGCCTGCGAGCCCCCGCGCAGGGATCCTGCCCCTACGCAAACATCTGTGAACACTGCCCGAACTTCCGCACCGACACCACCCACCTGCAAGTCCTGGCCACCCAACGCATCGACGCGGCAGCCCTGGCCGCCGACGCCGAAAAACGCGGCTGGATCAGCGAAACCAAACGACACCAAGACCTACTCACCCGACTCGACGCGCTCATCGCCCAGGCCCAAACATCGTGACAGCACTCCACGACGTCGAACAAGCCTGCACCGACATGACCGCCCAGGGCCAACCCGTCACCTTCACCGCAATCGCCGCCCGCACCGGCCTGAGCCGAGCCACCCTCTACCGCCAAGAACCACTCAAAGCGATCATCGACGAACACCGCGCCCATCAACGCGAAGCCCGGACCCTGTCCGGACTGACCACCGAAATCGGCCACCTCAGAACCGCCGTCGAAGCCATCGCCGCCACCGTCAAACACCACGAAGAACAAATCAGACGCCTCAACCGACGAACAACCTGAACCATTCAGCAGCACCGGCACACCCCTGAACCCCGATTAGCCGGTCAATGCGCCGACAACGCAGCCATGGAGAGCTTTTTCGCCTTGCTGCAAAAGCATGTGCTGGATCGGCAGCGGTGGCGCACACGGGCCGAATTGCGCCTGGCGATCGTCACCTGGATCGAGCGGACCTACCACCGCAAACGTCGACAGCGCAGGCTGGGAACGCTGACTCCGATCGAGTTTGAGACAATCAACAAAGCCGCAGCCGCGGCCTGAAGAGCCGGTCAACCAAACCCTGGGCAAACCCTCCTCCTCGGACAACCACCTCGACCAAGCCGTCGTGGACATGCGGATCTTGGAGCGATCTGAGGCAGATAGGGGTGTTGGTAACGGTGCTGTCAGCCCCACCGTTGTTGCGCCTGTACCGCAACCTGGTCATGCTCGGCCGGGTCCGCGATAGAGCTCGATTGGGTCTGCGTAATCCAGTCGAAACACATGACAACATCACCGCAACGCTCACAGCTCGGTCGATCCCTTGACGGGCTAGCTGGTCCTCGAACTGACCGCCCCGATGCGGGTCAACAACAGTCGATTGGACAGCCGGGAACTTGAGCTGTGCCGATGAAGCCTGCGGGAGCGACGCGCGCCTCAGCCACTGACCGATATCCACGCCCCCCGCGGCTCGGCTCGTTGCCATATGTCCCGCAAGGCGATGGCGGTTTCTAGCTGTCGTCGCAACACTGCAGCTATTTGTTGGCGTTGATGAGCATATCGAGGCGTTGTGCCGGGGTATCCCAGTTGAGCGTTTTCCGGGGCCGGCTGTTGAGCTGCAAGGCGGCGGCTATCAGGTGGTCGGGGGTGTAAACGCGCAGGTCAGTGGCTTTCGGTGATCGCCGCAAAGACCGCAACCACCATCCACGGTGCCGCATGGACCAAGGTGACCCAGTCAAGTGTGTTGCTCATCCCTCTAAAGACTCATGATCAGCTGCTCACCGACACCCCATTCCGGGCGATCGTCTGGTTCCCTTTGATGGACGGGTTCGGGACGTGCGGCGACCCGTCGGGCTGGCCGCCGTGGTGACTCTACCCAACTGGCCAAGACCCTGCTCGACCTCGATTCCCGCAGTCCTGGTCGTCGGCACCACGGGTTTCCTGCGGGTCAAAACTTGGCTGGCCACCCACCCGAGATTCCACATGCACCACACCACGACTTATTCGATGTCCGAACAGCAGAAAGCTGCTCCTGGCCGAGCGCTATCCGACCAGCACCATCGTGCTGGTCGGACAGCGCCCGATGACCAGGAGCAGCCGGGTCGAGTACCGCCAGTGCTACTGGCCGGGACCGCCCGCGTGCAGCGCCGATACGTCGGCCGCGGTCAGTGCGCGGTCGAATACCTGCGCGTTGTCCACTGTGCCGTTGAGGTAGTCGACGGGGTTGCCGCCGTACTTGCCTCGACCGACCTCAAGGTTGCCCGTTCCCTTGTCGCCGCCGCCGAGGATGCCGACCGAGCCCGAGAGCGCACCGTCGACGTAGATCGACAGCTTCGAATTCGTGACATCCCGGACGCCCACCAAGTGATACCACTGGCCGGCGACCGGCTGACCGACCGTGGTGGCCAGCGCCCGCACGCTGGCGAAGCTGAACGCCCAGCGCTTGTCGGCACCCGAGTACTGCAGGAAGAAGGCGCTGTTGGTGTCGCCGTCCTCACTCATCACGGTCTGGAAGGCGCCGCCCGCTTGATTGAGCTTCACCCAGGCCGAGACGCTGTAGTTGGTGTTCTCGGTCGGGATCAGCGTTCCGGCTGACTCGGCGAACTGGTTCGCCCCGTTCAGGGCGAGCGCGTTGCCGGCCAGGCCGGCACCAAACGCCGCACCGTTCCGAAGGGTCAGCGGGTGCTGTCCGACGCTGTCGGCCGCGGTCGTGCCCGTGGCCTCGTCGAACTTCCACCGGTCGACTCCGCCGAGCCCGGGGGTGCCCGGGGGCGCCGGCGGAGTGGGCTTGGCGCCGGCGGAGATCACCGCGAGGTTGGACGCGCGCACCCGCGCCTCGTCCACCTTCTCGACCTTGCGGTCGTAGGTGAAGAGGCCGTTCTGCTCACCTTCGACATCGGTGATCTGTGTGTATACCGATCCGGACAGGCCGTAGGGCGCGCCCTGGTGTCGCAGCACCGCGTTGTTCGCCTCGTATCCGGCATTGAGCGCCGCGGCGTCCTTCACCGAACCGTACGGATTGATCGAGGCCGTCGGCCAGATGTGACCCGGGACCGACAGCGTCAGCCCGCCGTGCTCGCCGTCGATGGAGGCCCTGGTGGCGTCCGGCGCCGGCAGCGCCGGGCCCTGGTACTGGTGCCAGTCGATCACATCGCCGGTGCCCGGGTCGCCGGGTGTGTCGCAGCAGTTGGAACCGCTGCGGTCATCGACCAGCCGGGACGGGTCTTGTGCCTTGATCTGAGCGCCGACGTCCGTCGCCGCCTGCACGCTCCACTGGCCCCAGCCCTCGTTGAACGGGATCCAGCCAATGATGGAGGGGGCGTTCTTGAGCTGCGTGACCATCTGCGCGGTCTCGGCGCGGAAGTTGGCCTTGTCGCCCGTGGTGAGCGAGCCGTTCCGGCCGGTCGGGAGGGCCGGCGAGTCCTGCCAGACCATCATGCCGAGCTTGTCCGCCCAGTAGTACCAGCGCGCGGGCTCTATCTTGATGTGCTTGCGGATGGTGTTGAATCCGAGATCCTTGGTCTTCTGGATGTCGAACTTCAGGGCAGCGTCGGTCGGCGCCGTGTAGATGCCGTCCGGCCAGAACCCCTGATCCAGGGTGGCCAGCAGGAAGGTCGGCTTGCCGTTGAGCGTGATCCGCTGCTTGCCGTTGACATTCGTGACCGCGATGGATCGGAGCCCGGCATAGCTCTCGACCACGTCGGTCCCATGGCCGGAAAGCCTGGCCTTGAAGGTGTAGAGGAACGGGTCGGAAGGGCTCCACAGGTGCGGTCTCGGCACCGTGAGCCTCAAGGATCCTCCCGCTGCGCCGGTAACGCTGGCAACCCTTCTGGTGCCTGCATACACGTAGACCGCGAGGCGCTCATTGGTCGGATCGCCGTTGAGGGTCGTCTGGAAGGTGAACGACGAACTCGACACATCCGGTGTCGCCGTGAAGGAAGCGATACTCGTGGCCGCGACCGGCTCGAGCCAGACGGACTGCCAGATTCCGGACGCCGCGGTGTAGAAGATGCCGCTCGGATCGAGGCGCTGCTTGCCGACCGGGATGGTGGCGCTGTCCACCGGAGAGTGCACCGCCACCACGATCTCCTGCGGGCCCCTGGACCGCAGGGCACTGGTGATGTCGACGCTGAATGCGTCGTAGCCGCCGGTGTGGCGGGCGAGCTCCGTGCCGTTCACATAGACGGTTGCGTCGTAGTTGACCGCTCCGAAGTTCAGCCGCAGGTGCTGGCCGCGGTTGGTGAAGTTGCGCGGAACGTCCACCGTGCGGCGGTAGAACATGAAGTCGGAATGCTTCTGCACACCGGAGAGGACGGACTCGGCCGGGTACGGCACCAGGATCTTGCCGCTCAGGTCGGTGCCGAACGGCGGGGCGCTGAAGCCGTCGGTTCCCTCGTACTGCCAGAGCCCATTCAGACTCTGCCATTTGGGTGCAGCCACCGACGGGCGGGCGAGCTGCGGCCGAGGATAGTCGGGCAGCGCATTGGTCGGCGACACCTCGGGAGTCCAAGGCGTTGCCAGCGGGGCGGTCAAGCCGCTCCAGGTATCTCCGGTCGGAGCGGCGGCGGCTTGCGCACCCCCCGGGGCTGCGATCAGCCCGATGCTACAGGCGGCAGCCAGCGCGACGCCGAGCCACCTCGTGCGTAGATGCGTCATTCGTGACCAACTTCCTTGTAGGTCTGCTGTGGATCTTGGTGGACAACTGATTTCGCCAACACTGCTTTTCGCGGGCACGCGGACCCGGCGGCGGTCCGACGGCTCTCAGCTCATGTGCCAACTGTGAGGTGGGGTAGCCCCTCCTTTCGCCATTGGGCCCGCCTCTGTAGATCGGCTACCTGGTTCGCACCTGGAAGCGGCTGACCAATCGTTCCCGGGTCCGCGGAGGCCGAACATCGCGTGGTAACCGGCCAGGGTCGAGGCACTGATCGCGCCGCTGACATCGGTCGAGCCCAGCCGCGTCCACGTTGTTCCGTGTCCGGAGTAGGTCGTCACCTTCGAACCGTGGATCTGCAGGGCCAGTTGGTCACCGGGCAACAGGGTTACGTCGGAACAGCACGTTCCCGTGCCCGGTGGATTCAGCGTACCGCCGGAGACCACATCGACACCCGAGCTGTGGAAATGGTTGTTGTACCAACCCGCCACGTAATTGTCGGAGCCACCGTCCAATCCCAGGAACAGACTGTCCTGATTGGTTGCCGTCCCGATGAACGACTTGGCCGTGAGGATCAGGACTGCGTCATCCGAAGCCGGCACAACGCCGCTGTCCAGCAGTCCGAAGAACGGCTGGCCACCCGAGGCGCTCAGGGCGCCGCCGCCGACGGACAGCGTCGGCATTATCTCCGCGGGAAACGGTTGGAGCAGGTGATATTTCGACGACGTGTCGGTGGTGAATTGGTCGTCCAGCTGCACCTTCGAATACGCGGCCGGGTCGAATCCGATCTGCGCGACTACCCGGATGTGGGTGGACAGCATCACCCCGTCCTGTCGATAGGTGGCGACCGCCAGCAGCGGGTCCGATGCATCGCCGATGGCGGTTGTCGGCGCAGTGACCGACCAACTGGTGGTCAGCGGTTTCCCGGCCTTCACCGAAGCGGCCGAGGTCGAGCCGTTCGGCGTCACGGTCCAGCCGGCCGGGGCCAGCAACTCGATGCTGGCCTGCTGCAACCTTTGACCGGCGGCGACGACGGACGTGGTGACGGTGCTGGTCCGGCCGGGGGACACCGAGACCGGCGCTCCGTTGTCGATGCTCATCTCGGCAGCCCGGTCCGACGGTGCCCAGGACTGCAGCTCGCTGACGCTGACGAACGAACCCGGGGGATTGGTGAACAACAGTCGGACCTTGCTAGTCGACAACGACGGAAAGGTGATGCGGTTCAAGCCGTTCCCGACCGGCGTCTGCGGACTGTGCAGCTGATGCGGCACATCCGCCCAGGCGCTGCCCGTCCAGTACTGGGCGGTGTAGGCGGCCGCCGGCCGGACTCCTCCACCGTCGTCGTAACCGTAGAAGCGAAGATCGCTGACGTCGGTCGGCACTCCGAAGTCGACACCGCGGTAGTCCTGCGGATTGGGGGAGCTGTAGTTCGACCAGCGGGTGTTCTCCGGAACCTCGGTGAACCAGAGTTTGCCGTCCAAACCGTTCCAGGCATTGTCGTTCTGCCAGGTGTAGGACGTGATCGGCTGCGGGTAGCCGGTACGGAGCGGATTGGCGGCGTCGTTGACCAGATGCGGTGCTGCGGCGGCCGTCGACGCACCGTGAAGGGTGATCGTGGTCGAGCCGACCTTGGTGTCGGAGGCAACTCGGGCGCCGTCGACGAAGATCCTCTTGCGGGAACGCTTACACGCGAAACGGCCGCGACCGTGGTGACGACGTACGACTGGGATGAAACTGGGTCGCTGCGAACCTCGTCAGCGGCTCCCTCGGTCTCGGCGGCGACCCTCGCGAGGCCCCATCTCCTCGCCGGCCACTGCTGGGCGGCAGCGGGGCTTCGGACGCGGCGGGTTGGTGCCGGCGGCGGTAGGCGGCTTGCCGGGAGGCTGGCGAGCAGAAGCGCCGGGACCGCCCGGTGAGCAGCTGTTGGCCGCATGCCAGGCAGGTTGGTGCCGTCACGCAAACGTCACCTGACGGGCTTGGTCGGGACATCAGGCTGCCTCCTGTTGTCCCTGGCCGGGCTGGGCAGCGCCGTGTTCGAACTCCTCCGGTGCCAGCATCGCCGCCGAGCTGTGCCGACGTGTGAGGTTGTAGAACTGGTGGCACCAGGCCAAGACCACGGTGCGGGCTTCGGCCTTGGTGGCGAAGTGGTGCCGGGACAGGACCTCGTGATTCCAGGGTGGAGAAGAACGATTCCGCGGCGGCGTTGTCGAAACATGAACCGACCCTGCCCATCGACTGCCTGATCCCGAGTTTGTCCTTGCACAGCACGGTGAAGCTGGACGCGGTGTAGGTCGAGCCACGATCGGAGTGGAAGATCACGCCGTCGATGGCGTCCCGGCCACCTCGGGCGGCCGAGGCGATCTTGATCGCATCACAGGCCAGCACGGCGTCCGGGTGCTCAGAGGTCGGACACGCCAGCAACTTGCGGGAGAACAGATCCAGCACGCTCGCCAAGTAGGCCCAGTGCTCGGGTCCGTGTCACCAGCCGCAAGGTACGTCGGCGTCACGGACACTGGGAGCGGAGCGCCGAGCCCCCAGTAGGGTTGAGAGCAGTGACCCGGACATGATGGGCTGAACACTGATCTTCGGGCGCTCGTTGAATCAGCACGAATAGATTGGCCGCCGGCAGGTCGAACGGGAGACACCGCATGCTGGAGTCGTTGAACCTGCCGGCGACACCGCCGACGCTTCGGGGTGACCGGGTCATCCTTCGTGCTCCTTGTGAGCGTGACATCGACGACCGACTCCGGTATCCGATCGACCACGCCGACGCGCTCGCGGCGCTGGTCAACGGCCTCGGCGTCCCCACCGTCGCCGGCCGGACCTCCGCGATCCGCCTGCACCTCCTGGAGATGCCCGCACCCATCGTCGCTGATGCCCTCGGCTACCACCAGGTCACTACCGCCAAGCTGGCCGCTCAGGCGGGAGGCACCTGGAGCCGTTACGCCGCCGGAGACCACCAACGGTCACCATCAGGCTGGACTGCGCGGAGAACTCACGACAGTTGAATAGGCGAGCTCACCAGAACGAGACCCCTTTGTGCAGCGCTGCCCGGCTGGACCAGCCGGCCGTTCATTGTGCACGCGCTGCCGCGTCGGTACCCAACGGACATTCCGCGAGCGCCAGGCGTGATCGTGTCCGCACCGCTCGATCCGGCTGTGCTCACCGGGCTCCCGGATGACATGCGGCGCGACGCGGCGGATTCGGCGGCTGTCGCTGTCCGCCTCATCGACGGGGTACCGGTTTCGGTGTGCGCTGTGTCCGACCTGACGGAGACTTTGTGGGATGTCGGACTCGATACCGTCGAGTCGGCGCGCCGGCAGGGGCACGGGGCGGCTGTCTTCCGCGCGCTGGCGGCGACGATGGCGGCGCAGGGCCAGCAGCCGGTGTGGGCGGCCTATGAGGACTACGTGCCGTCGCTCGCGATGGCGGAGAGACTCGGCTTCCGACTAGATGATCGATTCCAAGGGGTGGGCCAGCGCACTGTCTGCCCGTACCGACGACCTGCTGGAGGCAAACCGGACCGTCCTCGGTGCCGACGGGTGGAGCGAAGGTGGCACAAGTCCGGCTCTCCTGACGTATCCGTGGCGCTTGAGAGCTATTGACGCGCGACGCGCCGTTCCTGCCTACGGTTCTGAGTGTCGAGGTCAGAATCGCGAGATGGCGGGGGGACGGCGTCGCGGAACGCGAGGTGATGGGCTGAGCTGCTCGGGGTCGAACATGCGGTGATCGAGCGGCTCGAGTACGACGAGGAGCAGGAGCTGCTCATCGAGCATGCCCGGCGCCGGGGTCAAGGCGGCCGTTGCCGGAAAGTGTTGCGGTGGCTATGACCGCGGTGAAGGTCGGCGGCGGCCGCTGGACCTGGGGGGTCCGGGCGGTGCTGGAGGCCGACGCGCCGCGGTGAGCCGCCGGGAGCACGGTGTGGTGGTCGCGGCGGCGGCGTGGGCGCCACACGCCGCCGGGCAGACCCGCCGGCCCACACCCGCGGATGAATCAACTGGGCCGCAAGTCCGTGCTGTCGAGGTGGTCGAGCCAGGTGGCCAGGTGCTACCCGCGCCGCGCCCGGTGCACAGCGCCGGGCCCGGACGTCTTGACGCAGTCCCAGGGCCGCGGATAGCTTTCCGTAATCGATTACATGCGCGCTCTGCGACGCAGACGTAGATCAGGGAGTCCCCATGAAGACGGACCGTCGCTGCCGCTGCATCGCATCGCTCGCCACCCTCGCCCTGCTGGCGGCCTTCACCGCAGCCACCGGCACCGGGGCCAATGCCGCCCCACTGCCCAACGCCAGCACCCCGAGCGGGACGACCCATTGGAATTTTGAGGATGGGACGTTGCAGGGCTGGACGGTGCAGCCGGGGTCGAACTTCGGCCCGCTCATCACCGACCGCGTCTACTACCACAACACGCCTACCGTCACAAGGAGGGCCGGTATTTCCTGTCCACCGGGGAGGACCCGAACGGCAATCCCAACGACAGCTACACCGGGGTCATCAACTCACCGAACTTCACCTTGACCAAGCCGACCGTGTCGGTGCTCGTCGGCGGCGGAGGATCCCCCCAGACCTACGTCGCGGCGTGCCTGCCCGACGCGACCCAGCCGCACGGCTGCAAGCTCGTGGCGAAGGCGAGCGGCACCGATGAGGAGCCGTTCCTGTACCGGAACATGGACCTGTCCGCGTTCCTCGGCAAGACGGTGTTCCTGCAGGTCGTCGATCAGAGCCAGGGCGGCTGGGGGCATGTCACCCTCGACGACGTCCGGGTCAACTACCCGTCGTCGCCGCGCAATGTCCGGACCAGCCGGACCGACACCGCGGTCACCGTGTCCTGGAATCCGGTCAGCGACACCGGCCTGGCCGGCTACAACGTCTACCGCTCGACCAGCGAGAACAGCGGCTACACCCGGCTGAACCCCACCCCGATCACCGCCACCTCCTACACCGACCGCACCGCGGCACCCACCACCGGCTACTTCTACCGGGTCAGTGCCGTCTCCACCGACGGCACCGAGTCCGACGACACCCAGAACACCGCCTACGCCGCCGTCGCCCCGCCCAGCAACGCGACCCACTGGAACTTCGAGGATGGGACGTTGCAGGGCTGGACGGTGCAGCCGGGGTCGAACTTCGGCCCGCTCATCACCGACCGCGTCTACTACCACAACACGCCTACCGTCCCGTGGAACAAGGAGGGCCGGTATTTCCTGTCCACCGAGGAGGACCCGAACGGCAACTTCAACGACAGCTACACCGGGGTCATCAACTCACCGAACTTCACCCTGACCAAGCCGACCGTGTCGGTGCTCGTCGGCGGCGGAGGATCCCCCCAGACCTACGTCGCGGCGTGCCTGGCCGACGCGACCCAACCGCACGGCTGCAAGGTGGTGGGGAAAGCGAACGGCACCGATGAGGAGCCGTTCCTGTACCGGAACATGGACCTGTCCGCGTTCCTCGGCAAGACGGTGTTCCTGCAGGTCGTCGATCAGAGCCAAGGCGGCTGGGGGCATGTCACCCTCGACGACGTCCGGGTCAACTACCCGTCGTCGCCGCGCAATGTCCGGACCAGCCGGACCGACACCGCGGTCACCGTGTCCTGGGACCCGGTCAGCGACACCGGCCTGGCCGGCTACAACGTCTATCGCTCGACCAGCGAGAACAGCGGCTACACCCGGCTGAACCCCAAGCCGATCCACACAACCTCCTACACCGACCGCACCGCGGCACCCGGTACCGGCTACTTCTATCGGGTCAGTGCCGTCTTCACCGACGGCACCGAGTCCGACGACAGCTTTACCACCGCCTACTCCCGGCCGTATCAGAACGTGCTGGCCCAGGGGTCCACCGTCACCTACGCGGGCGACAAGCTGTCGGGGATCGAGTTCCCGGTGGGGCCGCTCAGCGCCGGCGGGATTCTGCACTTCGGGGACGGCACCCGCAACGAGTCCTGGATCTTCAACCACGACGACAACTTCCGGGACCGCACCCAGGGCAGCGTGCCGAACAGCTTCTTCGCCGTCCGGGCCGCCCGCAAGGGCAGCACCCCGGTGGTGCGCGCCCTGCAGACCACGGCGCAGGGTGCCTTCCCGGCCACTCACGCCTTGACATTCCAAGGGGAGTACCCGCTGGCGCACTACCAGTTCCAGGACGGCGAACTGCCCGTCCAGGTCAGCGAGGACGTCACCAACCCCACCATCCCCGGCAATCTGAAGGACTCGTCCATCCCTACGGCGATGTACACCTTCACGGTGAGGAACCCGTCGAGCAAGCCGGTCTCGGTCTCACTGTTGGCCACCCAGCAGAACGCCGTCGGCTTCGACGGTGTCGGCACGATCGGTGGTACGACCAAGGACTCCTACCGCGGGTACCTGCACAACACCAATGCGCTGCGCCTGTCGCGAGGCAACGGCCGGCTGCTCATGAGCGGCTCGCCGGACAGCTACGGCAACCCGGGCTCGGCCGATCCGAACCCGACGAGCCCGAAAATGGCGCTTTCGATGCTGGCCGCCAATGTCAGCGGCACCGCTTCCTGGTCGGGCCTGTCCAGCCTCTACGCCGCCTTCGCCGAGCGCGGCTCGGTCACCGGTCCGGCCACCGCGGCGAGTCCGGCAGCCGGCACCACCGTGGACGGCGCGCTGTCCTCGACGGTCGATCTCGCCCCCGGAGCGCAGGTGAAGATCCCGGTCGTACTGAGCTGGAACTTCCCGAGCAACCCGCGGCGCGGCTTCGGCCACGCCGAGGGCGAGCAATACACCAACTGGTGGCCAGACGCTGCGAGCGTGGATGACTACGCCGTGGCCAACAGGAGAGCCTTGCTGGCCAAGACGCAGCTGTTCCACGACACGGTGTACCGATCGAACCTGCCGCACTACGTGCTGGACCGGCTCACCTCCAGCATCGCCGTGCTCCACACCCCGAGCGTGCTGTGGGGCAAGAACGGGTTCAACGGCGGCTGGGAAGGCTACGGATGCTGCTGGGGAATGCCCAACCACGTGTGGCACTACGCCCAGACCGCAAGCGCACTCTGGCCCCAGATCGGTCAGCTGTGGACCCAGCAGTGGCTCAATGCCGAGCAGAGCGACGGCCTGATGCCCTACCGCTTCAACGGCGACACACCCGCTGACCCGCAGGGCTTCGGGGAGGCCTTCGACGGCCAGGCCGGGGCAATCCTGTCCGCCTACCGAACCTACCTCCAGACCGGGGATGCCAGCTGGCTCAAGCAGTACTGGCCGAAGATCCAGAAGGCCATGGACTACCTGATCTCCCACCACGACCCGGACAAGGACGGGCTGCTGTCCGGCGCTCAACCCACCACACTGGACACCCCCGAGTCCGGTACCGGATCGTGGCTCGGCTCGCTGTACCTGGCCGCCGTCAACGCCACTGCGCACATGTCCAGCGCCGCTGGCGACCCGGCGAGCGCGACCAGCTACCGAACCCTCTACGACACCGGCCGGGCAAACCAGGAGAGACTGCTCTGGAACGGCTCGTACTACGTGGAGAAGCCGCAGAACCTGCCCGGCACCGTCGCCTACGGCCCCGGTTCCGAGATCGACATGCTGCTCGGACAGTGGTGGTCCAGCCAGCTCGGGCTCGGCGACATCTATGACGCCGCCCACATGAACACCGCCACGACCAGCCTGTTCAAGAACAACTTCAGGAACAGCTACGTCGGCTTCCCGCACAGCGGGCGCATCTACGTTGATCCCACCGACGCCGGGATGGAGAACATCACCTGGCCCAACGGCGGCGAACCGCCCAACCCACCTCCCTACTCCGATGAGACCTGGACCGGCACCGAGTACGCCGCAGCCGCGACGATGATCCAACGTGGCCAGCTGGTGGACGGACTCACGGTGGTGCAGGCGGCGGCCGACCGGTACGACGGCAGGCTCCGGACCGACCTGTCCCTCGGCGGATGCGCAAGCGGCGACGGCGCCGGAAACCCGTTCGGCGACGTCGAGTGCGGCCAGTGGTACAGCCGCAGCATGTCCAGCTGGTCACTGTTGACCGCCCTGCAGGGCGGCACCTACAACGGCGCCGACCAGAGCATCGGGTTCGCCCCCCAATGGCAGCCCGGTCAGCACCAGTCCTTCTTCACCGCCGGTACCTCCTACGGCACCTTCAACCAGGATCGCAGCGATAAGAACCACCAGAGCGACACCATCCAGGTGGTGTCAGGCTCGCTCACCCTCCGCCAGCTGCACCTGACCGTTCCCGCCGCCGGCGTCCGCGCCGTGCAAGCCCGCCTTGGCCACCAGAAGATCAAGGCCAACTACAAGGTCAGCGGAAACGACCTCACGATCAGCATTCCGGCGACGACGTTGTCGGCGGGCGCGAAGCTGTCAATCACGGCCGTCCTCGGCCACGGCGGTGGTCACTAGATGACCGATCCCAAGCCCAGTCGGTGGTCGTAGGCGAGGAGGGATCGGTCTGGCCGGTGTCTGGTCGTTGCGCCAGAAAACCTCCTGTCGGCGCGCCTGGTAGGCACGCCGATCCCAGGGCACCCGTCAACGACCTCTCCACCGCTACACGCCGCCCAACCCCTTGGAATCGATCATCTAGTCGCCCGGATGGCCGAGTTGACGCCGGGACTTCGCACATGATGGTAAACGTCAACCTTCTCCATCATGAGGCGACTCGACACGAGCCAAGTGCCCGATGACGATCGCTCAGCGGCACGGCCGGGAAGCCCTACGGAGCGGCCGATCGGCGCTTGCAGGCTGAGGCCAGTGATGATCCGGTGAGTTCGCCGATCTCGGCGCGAAAAGAGCGCAGGAGCGCGTGGTAGCGCTGCTCGGCGCCGGGCACCTCGGCGAAGTGCGGCTCGTTATGCTCGGTGGCCCACTGGTAAAGCGGGTGCGAGGAGTCCCCAGCGGCGACGACCGCGGCGAGGCTGCCTCGCCCTCGGTGAATGAGATATCCCTCAGCGGTGAAGGGGAAGGGTGCGGCTCGAACACTATGGGCTGCTGCGGAGCCGAGCAGCTCGAAGGACGGGTCGCCTCCGCCCGCGAACGGCTCGACATCCTGGCGCCAAACCTGAGCGGGGTCGAGAAGCAGCGAGTAGGTCTCGAACCGCTCGACGTGATGCCATCGGTCCCAGTGGGGCTCACCAACTATGGCGGCCGACGCGGTCACGGCGGCGCCGAGGGCGCTGGACAGCGCGTCGGGCCGGGCGACAACAACGTCCGAATCGAGAACCCAGATCCATGACGGCGCCCGACCGGGTCGCGACGCCAACCACGAGATGCCCTGGTTAAGTCCTGGTCCGTGATGACGATTGGTGTCGTTGGCCAGCAGCACGCACACGCCGTCCTGCTCAGCACCGGCCAGCAGCTCAACCGATCCGTCCTGTGAACCGTTGTCGACGACCACGATCTCCAGGGCCGACCATCTCAGAACCCTCCACAGCGACCAGACAAGGAACGCCGTCAGCTCCCGGGTGTTGTAGGACACGGTCACGACGGCCACCCGACCCTGGCTGGCTCGTGGCGCATCTGGCCAACAGACGACCTCGCTGCTCACCAAGGGGAGTCTGCCCGATCCGGCTCCCCCGCGAGTCGGCCCAGTGCTCGGGTCGTGTCACCAGCCGCAAGGTAGAGGAGGAGCTCATACCGGAAACCTGTCGATGACCTTGTCGTAGCTCTCCTGTGCGTCGGCGAGGGCGACTCGGGAGTAGATCTCGAGGCTCGTACGAGAGGCATGGCCCGAGTAGGGCTGGATCAGGGCATCGTCGATGCCCTGGGTCTTGAGCCAGGTGAAGAGGAAATGCCGGAGGCGGTGCGGGGGCATGTTGTGCTCCAGGCCGGCCAGGTTGGCATAGCGGGCCAGCAGCGCCCGCACGCCCCGAGTCGAGTAGGGCTTCTTCCAGCTCGACTCGAAGAGGAAGGTCGCCCCCTTGGCCCGTCGGGCGTCCATGTGCAGCGACAGCGTCTCCTTGAACGAGCCGGGGAACGGGACGGTGCGGTCCTTGGCCCCCTTGCCCTGGGTGATGCGCATGCGGCAGGCATCCAAGTCGACGTTGTCGACGCGGATGCGCACGAGCTCCGACACTCTCACCCCTGTGAACAGGAGGGTCTTGATGAGCACGATGTCCTGGCCCCGTCGGGCGGTCCACACCACGTCGTAGTAGCGGCGGATCTCGGCCTCGGTGGGCACGTAGGGCAGCCGCTTGGCCTCGCGCTGGACCTCGACCTCGAGCTCGGCGCGGAGGTGCCGGAACACCGCCTTGAGATAGGCGTAGTCGGGGTGCTCGCCCCGCAGGTGCTTGGCGAGCTGGCGGGCCTTCCGTTTGGGCGGGGTCCGGGAGGGAATCGCGCTGTCGACGACGCCGTCGGTCACGCCGCCCCCACCAGGTCGAAGTCGAGGCGGCGGTCCATGTCGAGGTCGAACGACCCGTACGGCCGGATGTTGGACCAGAACAGCGCGGTGAGGCCCCGGCGGTCCTCGTCGGTGAGCCGCTCTGCCCACGCCGGTTCGGACAGCACACGCTGCACGAGCAGGGTGTTTACCCGTTGACTGAACTACCGGGAGAGTCCACGCAGATCAGGGGACGGGCGGGGACAGGGGCCGCTATGGTCCCGGCCTGTGAGCGACAGAGTCGAGGACGACCGGGATCTCGGGTCGTTAGCCGTGCCGAGGGTCGGGTCACTGGCCGAGACCGGCGACGTGTGGGAGCCGTGGCGGCTGCTGGACCCGGTGGGCGAGGTGGTCGGGCCTGTCGCGGTGTGGCTGCGGGACTTGCAGGCGGCCGGGCGGTCGTCGTTGACGCAGCGGTCGTACGGGATGGACCTGCTGCGCTGGTTCCGGTTCCTGTGGGCGGTCGAGGTGCTGTGGAACCATGCCACCCGGTCCGAGGCGCGCGACTTCACCCGTTGGGTCCAGATCGCCGACAAGCCGAGGAGCCCCGGTCCGGGCGCGGGCGTCCCGAATCCGGTGACGGGAAAGCCCAGACCAGGTGCGAAGTACGCGGCGAGCACGCGCGGCCACAGCGAGAGCGTGCTGCGCGGCTTCTACGAGTTCCACCGGGACGCCGGGTCGGGGCCGATGGTCAACCCGTTCCCGCTGGCCCGGCGCAAGGGGCGGGCTCACGCCCACCACAACCCGATGGAGCCCTACCGCAACGAGCGCTCAGGGTTGTACCGGCCCCGGCATGTCCAGCGGGTGCCGCACAGCATCCCCGACGAGAAGTTCAACGAGCTGTTCGCCCAGTTGCCCTCGCATCGCGACCGGGCGCTGGTCGCGATGTGGGTGTCCTCAGGGGCTCGGGCCGCAGAGTTGCTGGGCGCCCGTCAGCGCGACGCGGACCCCGGACAACAGCTGATCACGGTGGTGCGCAAGGGAACAAGGGCGATCCAGCAGGTGCCGGCCTCGCCGGACGCGTTCGTGTGGCTGAGGCTGTATCAGGCGCAGATGCACGGCCTGGTCTCCGCCAAGGCCGACCAACCACTGTGGTGGACGCTGCGGCGGCCGTTCCGGCCGCTGGCCTATCACGCCGCCTACCGGATGTTCGGCCGGGCCAACGCCGTGCTGGGCACCAACTGGACCCTGCACGATTTGAGGCACACCGCGGCCTACCGGATGGCCCGCGACCCCGAGGTGCCGCTGACCGACGTGCAGTGGGTACTTGGCCACGCGCTGCTCAGCACCACCCAGATTTATATGACGCCCCTGCCCGAGGACGTGATCGCGGGCGTGCTCGCCCACCACGCGCGCCGAGCAGGCCAGGCAGCGCAGCCGTCCTCGACATCGGCGAGCCCGCCGGTGGCGTCGTATCGGCCGGAGACGCTGAACGTCCTGTTCGGGGAGGGCACGGCGTGACCGCGCAGACCCTCGCCCTGGCCCGGCTGGAACGCCGGCTCGGCCCCGCGGCGGCGGCGCTGCTGAGGCAGTTCCCGCCGCGACGACCGGCATCGACGTGGCCAGCCACCGGGCGGTCCCGCGAGGTGGTGCTTGCGCGGCTGCTCGCGCCGCCGTTCACCCTCGACGTCCCCGACACGCAGGCCCGGCGCAGGGTCGGCCTGGGCAAGATCCTGCGCTGGCTGGAGCAGCAACCCGGCCGGACCTGGCAGGATCGGTGGCTGGTCAGCGGCGCCGACGCGGCCGGCAACATCGCCTGGCGGCGCCGAGCGATCGAATGGCTGCAACGTGAGGGTTTGGATTGCCAGAGCCCGAAGAACGACTTCGACGCCCTGGGCGGCGGGATCTTGCCGCTGATCAGCGGCGAGGTGATCCGGCCCAGCCTGTCGTGGCTGCTGAACCCTGGAACCGTGCAGATCCTGACCGCCGAGATGGCCCGCAGCCGCGACCCGGAGGGGTTCGCAGCGCTGGTCGCATTCTGCCGCAAGGACCCCGCCAACACCCACACCAAGGACGGTGCGCTGCGCCGGATCGCCACCATCATGGCCGCCAAGGGCGGCATGGTCAGCGACATCACCGCCGGGGATTGCGTGGAGATGGCCAAGGTGCTGCTGGGCATGAAAGGACCGGTCGATACCAGCGCGTACTTCTACCAGCTGCTGCACGCGATGGGCGTGTTCCCCGAGACCGCCCCGCCGACCGTCCGCGCCGTCACCGGTCAGGCGCAGGGCCAGATCAGTGTCGAGCAGATGATCGACCGCTACCAAATCGCCAGCCGCCCGATGCGGGACCTGCTGGTCGACTACATGCGGGAACGCCAGCCCACCGTCGACTACTCCTCCTTGCGGCAGTTGGCGTTCGGCCTGGGCAAACTGTTCTGGAAGGACCTGGAGGACCACCATCCCGGGATCGGCTCGCTGCGCCTGGCCCCTGCCGTCGCGACCGCCTGGAAGCAGCGGATCGCGATGAAGAAGATCCGCGGCAAGAACGCCGCCGGCGAGGTCGTCGAGACCGAGGCGCAGCGCGCCACCTTGGGAATCAACTACCTGGCCATGGTGCGGGCCTTCTACCTCGACCTGGCCCAGTGGGCCATCGACGACCCCGCGCGCTGGGGCGTGTGGGCGGCCCCCTGCCCCGTCCGCGAGGAGGAGATGTCCAGGAAGAAGGACCACGCCGGCCGCAAGTCGCGCATGGACCAGAGAACCCGCGAGCGCCTGCCGGCCTTGCCCACGCTGACACGCACGGTCGACACCGAGCGCAAGCTGACCGCTGATCGCCTGGCGGCCGCGCAAGCCACCACACCAGGGTGCGAGTTCACCGCGGCCGGGCAGCGCTGGCACAGATCGGTCACCAAGAACCCGACAGCCAGGGTATGGGCGGACGACCCCCAGACCGGGAAACGACGTGACCTCACCCTGGAGGAACATCGGGCGTTCTGGGCCTTTGCCATCGTGGAAGTCTTGCGCCGCAGCGGAATCCGCGTGGAGGAGCTGACAGAGCTGTCCCATCACAGCCTCGTCCAATACCGGCTTCCCGGCACAGGTGAGCTCATCCCACTGCTGCACATCGCCCCGTCCAAGACCGACGCCGAGCGGCTTCTGGTCATCGACCCCGAGCTCGCAGACGTGCTCAGCGCCATCATCTGCCGGGTCCGCGACCCCAGCGGCGCCGTCCCGCTCGTGGTGTCCTACGACATCCACGAACGGGTCTGGAACCCACCGATGCCCCTGCTGTTCCAACGGCGCGTCGGCGTCGAGAACCGACCGATACCCGCCGGCAGCGTCCGGGACCTGCTCAACGACGCCCTCGCGCGCACCGGGCTCACCGGCGTCGCCGGCGCCCCGTTGTTGTTCTCCCCCCACGATTTCCGAAGGCTGTTCATCACGGACGCCATCATGAACGGGATGCCGCCGCACATCGCCCAGCTCGTGGTCGGCCACCGAGACATCAACACCACTATGGGATACAAGGCGGTCTATCCCGAGGAGGTCATCAACGGCCACCGCGCCTTCATCGCCCGCCGACGGGGCGCCCGCCCCAGCGAGGAATACCGGACCCCCACCGACGAGGAATGGGAGGAATTCCTCGGCCACTTCGAGCGCCGCCGGGTCGCCGTAGGCGACTGCGGCCGGGCCTACGGGACCCGATGCGTCCACGAGCACAGCTGCCTACGGTGCAGCCTCCTCCGGCCGGATCCCGCGCAGCGACACCGGATCACCGAGATCCGCGACAACCTGCTGGACCGCATCGCCGAGGCCGAGCGAGAGGGCTGGCGCGGCGAGATGGACGGCCTCAAGGTCAGCCTCACCGGGGCTGAGCAGAAACTCGCCCAGCTCGACCAACGGTCCCGACGGGCCGCCACCGTCACCCTCGGCCTGCCCGCCTTCCGCGACATCGCCGGACGTTCCGTCACCGCCACCAGGGACTTGCCATGAACAACACAACCAAGATCGTTTACAAGTTCAGAGAAGACGTGGACCAGCGCGGCCTGCAGGAGGTGGAGGGCCAGCATGGACACCTCCTGGTGCTCCTTGTCCGGCCCGGCCAGGTCGCCCTCCTTGCCGTAGAAGACGACGCCGTTGGCGCTGTTCCAGTTCTCCACCACCTGGAGGCCGCCGTGCACCTCCTGGCGCAGCTCGGGGGAGGCGAGGTAGTCGCAGAGGAAGATGGTGCGCACGGCCCGGCCCAGCTCCTCCAAGGCGGCGTAGGTGGGGTGCTTGGGGTCGCCCCGGGTGAAGCGGCGTAGCACCTGCTCGGCCACGGCCGTGCCCAGGCGCAGGGCGGTGGCGTACTTGACGAGCTGGTCGTACTGGCGGGCGATCAGGTCCCAGTCGATGGGTCGGCCGGAGATGACCGGGGCGATCCGCTCCCACGTCTGGTCGCCGCCCGGCCCGTAGAGGCGGGCGGAGCCGATGTTCTTGAGCCGGGGCATCAGCTTGAAGCCGAGCAGGTGGCAGAAGGCGAAGCCGACCACCGAGGCGCCGTGGGTGTCGACGTAGTTGGTGTCCACCTCGGCCGAGGTGAAGTGGCGCAGCAGCCCCTCCAGCATGGCCGCCACCTCCGAAGCCGAGCAGCTCTTCAGTTGGCTGTAGATGCACAGCGAGCGCCTCTCCACGTGCCAATAGATCATGACCCCGGCGCCCCCATAACGGACGTGGTACTCGGTCATGAAGTTCGACGACCACGACCCGAACTTCTTCGAGTCCGACGCACAGGTGGTGCCTTCGCCCCACCACGCCACGTCGCGAACCGTGAAGGTGGCGTTGACCAGGCGGGTGATGGCTCGGCGCAGGTTGTCCCGGTTGACGAACAGCCGCCGCACCCGGCGCAGCATGGCCTCGGTCTCCCCGCCGTCGCCGCCCACGACGTGGCGGATGCCCACGTTGGTGCCCAAACCGAACAGCACGAGCAGCAGCCGCCGGCGGAGCACCGTCCGGTCGGTGACCTCCCGGGAGGCGACCGAGGCGAACTCCTCGGTGAAGCCGGCGTCGAAGTCGGCCTCCTTGAGGACGTCTAGAAGATCGAGGACGCCCCAGCGGCGCTGCACCTCACCCTTCAGGGCCACCAGGTTGGCCGGCTCGGGCAGCTTGTTGAGCGACGGGACGCTGATCCAGGGCTCACCCCCGCCGGGTCGTGATCCTCACCCCGCCGGTGGTGCCGGCGCCGATGCCCTGGTCCAGGCGGGTGAGAGCGGCGCCCAGCCGGGAGCGCAGGTCATCCACAAAGGCCGTCGGGTCCAGGGGCTGACGGATGGCCGCGTAGTGCACGTCCCGGTTGACCTCGAAGTCCGCCGGCAGGTCGTCCTCGGGGTTGCGCCAGCGGTTGGCCCCGGCCACGTAGACCTCCCGGCGCCGGATCGCCTCCCGCAGCGACCGCAAGACGCACAGCTCATACGGGATTCGCTCCACCTGACCCGCCTCGTCGACCACGGCGTCGCGCCACTCCCGAGGCACGACGCCTTCGAGGGGCACCTTCTCCTCCTTGGCGTAGAAGCGCTCCCGGCTGGAGTGGTCGGCGTAGCGGCGGAGGAGAACGAGAGCGTCCATCACCGGGCGATAGGCGGTGTTGTTGCACCGGAAGTCCAGGGCCGCCAGCAGCTTGGGCAACATGCGGCGGTAGTGGGCGGAGTACGACGAGCGCAGCACTGTGCGCACCCGCTGGCGGAACACGGTGTCGTTGGCCCTGGCCTCGGCCACCAGGTCCTTCAGGGTGGCCTCGCTCACCACCGGGTACAGGGCGGCGCGGACGGTGTCGTCGGGGTAGTCGAGGGCGGCCTCGGCCACCGCGAACAGGATGCCCTCCTTGCCACGTACCCGGCGGAGGTCGTCGAGCAGTTCGGTTCCGACCTTGCGTTCGGCGGTGGCGTCGACCTTGTGGACCAGGATGATGAGGAGGTCGACCAGGCCGTCGATGATCTCGGTCTGCCGTGCCCAGCACAACGCCGCCAGCAGGGTGAGGCGCACGGGCGCCGGCGAGGCCCGCAGGTCGGAGGAGTACAGCCTGGCTGCCCGGGCTCGCCAGGCGTCGACCAGCTTCTCCGAGAACCCGGTGAACAGCTCAGCGGGAAGGCCGACAGCCTTGACCCGGGTCAGCTTGCCGATCTCGACCAACAACGTCTCGATCCCGGGCTTGGCCGGATCGGCCTTCAGTTCGGCCAGGAACCCGGCCTCGTCCGCCTCGGCGACGAACGCCTCCAGCCCGGCTGTGACCGACCCGCTCAGACGGGAGGCGACATCAGTGGTGAACCGATGCTCGAAGGCGGCCCGGGCCGTGCCAACGACCCGGTCGAGCCGGCTTGAAGCGGGGGGCTCCATGTGCACGGCCCGACACCGGGCCACCAACGCCTCCCGCAGCCGGTCCTCGGACAGCTCCACCGGGCAGACTTGCTCAGCCAGCCAGGTGGCCAGCTTGTCTTCATCGCCGACCGTGGCCTCTCTGAACCCGAGCGCCTTGCGGATTTGTGCCCGGTGATACTCGACGGTCCGACCCGACCACTGGTAGTCGCCGAACGCCTCGGGCGCCACTTTCACCTGGCTGGCGACGTAGTCGACGGCGGCCCTCGGCACCTCGGCGCCGTAGCGGGGGAAGCGGCCCTCGATCTCGAAGTACTTGAGGATGAGCGAGAAGCCCAGGCGGGTCGGCCCGGTCTTGTTGGCCAGCAGCCGCCAGTCGTCCTCGACCATGGTCCAGCAGGCAATCATTTCCTCGGGCTTCCACTCCCGCTGCACGCGTCCCCCTCCTCGTCCCGGTCGGCCGACGGCCCCAGGCTAGCTACGAAGTGCCGAGAATGCTCGAAGTCGGCACTTTTGGCGCCCAGGCGACGAGGAACGAGGGCCTCTACGAGCCACGAAGGCCCGTGCGAATAGTCAAAGTGCCGACACCAATCCTCAACTCGGCACCCAACACACATCGGCCGGACTGACACGCCCGCCGCTTCCTGGGGCTGATGCTTGCTGAGGACGCCAGCTCGGGCGCGACGGCCGGTCCCGGGAGCATCCCCGTGCCCGGGCCGACGGAGCTCACCCGAAGCCCGAGTGCTCAGCGAGGTCCGATCGCTGATCCCGGCAGGTCGTCTCGGAGCATCCCCATGACCAGGAAGTCGTGCCACCCGTCGGGGTACAGCTCCGCTTGGCGACGAGTCCCCTCGTGGACGAATCCGCAGGCGCGGTAGCACCGTATGGCGCGCTCATTCTTGGCTAACACCTCGAGTTCGACACGATGGAGGCCGAACTCGGCGAACCCCCACTCGACCACCAGCCTCGTGACCCTCTTGACCGAGGCCCATTCCTCGTCGCTTGGGCGCAAAGACTCCGAGGCTCAACGTCGCTCGGTGATTGCCTGCATCGACCCGCAGCGTCGTACTCCCGATGCATTCACCGGCGTACTCGACGCTCCATTCAATGTGGTCAGGCTGCGGATGCGGGTGGCGTAGCAGCAGGTCCTGCTTGTTGTGAAACCGTCTGCCGTCCCAGGCTCGACGCCAACTTGCGCCCTACCCGTCCTCCTCCTCGGGGTCGATCGGATACCGGAGTCGGTCGTCGATGTCACGCTCACAAGGAGCACGAAGGATGACCCGGTCACCCCGAAGCGTCGGCGGTGTCGCCGGCAGGTTCAACGACTCCAGCATGCGGTGTCTCCCGTTCGACCTGCCGGCGGCCAATCTATTCGTGCTGATTCAACGAGCGCCCGAAGATCAGTGTTCAGCCCATCATGTCCGGGTCACTGCTCTCAACCCTACTGGGGGCTCGGCGCTCCGCTCCCAGTGTCCGTGACGCCGACGTACCTTGCGGCTGGTGACACGGACCCGAGCACTGGGCCTCGTAGGCGTGCAGCAGCGCGGCGGTCCGGCGCGGGTCGATCAGATGCACGATGCCGGTCATGGGTCGCTCCTTGGGTTATTCGTCGTCGGACCGGAAGCCGAGCGAGCTGGGGGTCAATGCGTCGGAGCGGTCGCGGGCGTCGTCGTGCTCGGCTTGCCGGAACGCGCAGCGCACACACAGCGGGCCGTGCTCGGACTCGGACAGCTCGCGGCTGGTCACTCCGCACTGAGCGCAGGTCATGGGATAGGTCCTCTCCGGTGGTGGGGTCGGCACGGTCGGCGCCGGAAGGGGATAGCCGCGCCGACCGGCCCGTGTGTGGGAGTCAGACGTCGCAGAACTCGGCCAGCAGGCCGACGCTGTAGCTGCCGTCGACGTGCGCTCGTAGCGTCGTCACGCGCCCGTCTGCGGTGGTCAGGGTGATGGGGTGGTCCGGCCTGTCGGCGATGTTGAACGTGACGACCTGCTCGTTGTCCAGCAGCGCGGCGAGCAGCACGTGCAGCACGGATACCGTGACTTTCGGGACCGGAATTTGGCCGGCGCTTGGCTCGATGTACAGCGCCGGGAGTTGCTGGCCGGTGCCGGTCACGGTGAACAGGCAGACCGGCTCGACGGCGGTGATGGTGATGACGTCCTCGCCCATATCGCCGGTATCTCGGATAGCGGCCAGATTCACCGGGTGATCGGCCGGCCACACGGTGAACGGCACCCATTGCGGCCACGGGTGGGCGTCAAGGGCGACCTTGGCCCACCACAACACGTCCACGGTGCGGGCGTTCTGGTCGACGTGCGCGCTGTCGTCGTCGCGGCAGATGGTGGTGTCGAACGCTTCCCGGGTGATCGCCACCGGGACGGTGTAGCCCAAGGCGCGGGACTGCCGCACGTCCACCGGCTCGAGGTATCCGTCAAACCAGTCCGAGGTCCGGGACGGCACGAACGGCTCGACGGTGCTGGTGCTGGGGGCTGGGTGATGGTTGATCATGGGATTGCTCGCTTTCTCTCGCGTGTGCTGCTGTGACTGGTGGCTGTGTGGGTGGAGCTGGGCGGGCGGGCCAGGAGTTGCGATCTCCTGGCCCGCCACTGACTCAGACCTTGAGCAGGTTGAACGCGTGCACCTTGACCGCCTCGACGGTCGTCGAGGTGATCGCGCGCTCGGCGCGGGCACCGGCCTGCCCGCTCTTGACGGCGATCGGCGCGGTGTGGTCCAGGTACTCAGTTATCGACTGGTACGCCGCCCACCGGGTGCCCCGGATGCCCCCGTTGGTGTCGGCCCGCCACACAAGCGGCGTAGCTCGCCGCCGCGGTTGGCCGCGATGGTCTTGGCCCGCTTGCTGCCGCTATCGGCGGCGTCGGAGGTCCACACCTTTTCGACCAGCGCGTCGAACTCGTCGCGGGTGATCTGCTCGCTGATCATGGCGTCGGCCTCGGCCTGGAATGCCTCGGCGTACTTGAACGTCAACCCGAGCGCCTGCCGGGCCTCGGCCACATAGCCGGCCGCGCCGGAGGTGTGCCGGATCTTGTAGGACGACTTCGCGCCCGCGATCGCTGCCGCCTGGGTGTTCGCGCAGACCACCCGGACCGGTGAGACCAACAGCCGAAACGCGCTCGTGCCATCGTGCGAATTCAAGGCGACCAGGTACAGGTCGACCGCGTCGCGGCCGCCGATCTGCATCGTGCCCGGCACCTTCAAAGTGATGAAAACCTGCTTGCCGCCGCGCAGGCTCCCGGCCGTCTCGAAGTGCGCGCCGGACTGGTCGACCAGGGTGTTGAGCAGGTCCGCGTGGGCTTCGTTTTGGATCGGCCGGTACCCGTTGCCGACCACGCCGAGCACGTCCGGCAGGCCGGTCCTGGGGTGGGTGCGGACGGTGGCGTACGCGTCCGGCACGTCCAGCAAGGCCACACCCTCGTCAGTGACGACGCTCGCCGTCAGCGGCTCCTTGCGGACGTTCCAGCCGCCGAGGAAGGCGTGATCCATGCAATCGGCGGCGGTGAACTGCTGCGGCAGGACGGTGCCGAGCCGGTGCCAGGCGTGCTCGCGCGCCCCGACGAACGCGGCGCTGCCATCGGTGAATGTTTCGATTTCGTGCGACATGTGATGCTCCCTTCGGTCTGCCCGGCCGGTGTGTCCGGCCTGTTTGGCATACCTCAATGCTACTACGCACATGGCCAGTGCGCAAACGTTTAGCGAGGTTTTTTGAGGCACTATCCAAATAGGCACTAGTCGGGTTATGGTGGTGAGATGACTACGATCACGGCCGTGCGACTTTTAGGAGCGGCAGAGCTTGCGGCGTTGCTGAACGTCAGCCGTGGGCGAGTGACACAACTGGCCGCGAAGCCGTGGTTTCCCGCGCCGGTAGCGCGTCTCAAGATGGGCGCCGTATGGGAGCTTGCCGACATTGAACGGATGGCAGCCCAGACCGGCCGGACGCTGAACTACGACTCACTCAACGACGGCCCCGCTTCTTCTTCTCCTGGCGGCAGTTCGTCGGGCACGGCTGAGACCGTGATGCAAAAGGGAGCCCTACCTGCCCTACCTGCCGATGGCCAGTCGGTGGAGTAACTCGAAGGCGGGCGGGGAAACACTATGGGCGGGAACGGATCTCAGCGTCGTTGGCAGCACCTCGACGAGCTCGAGCAGGTCGGCGATGATGCGGTACTGGGTTTGTCGGAGAACGCGTTCAGGCGGCGGATCGCCGGTGTTCAGGCGGACCTGATCAGGGCCCGCACAACCGCGCTCCAGCGCGACCGGCCGCCGCCGGCGTATCGCGATCTGCGGCTGGTGGCCCGCGGCTGGGGCTGGCTGGAACTGCGGGTCTACCCACCCATCGAGCCGGACCCGTACGAGATCATCGGTATCGGCGTCGCCGAGCCCGGCCGCCGGCCGACCGTCGAAATGGCCGACAGCCACCACCGCCGCGCCCGGGCCGAACCCGCCACCGGGATCGCCGGCGGCGCCATCGTGGGCTACATCGCGCCGGCGGCATTCTGGGCGGCCCCTCCGCTGCTCGCCGGCGGCGTAGCCGTCGTGGTCGCCGCTGCGGGCGGCGCGGGCGGCTACCTGGTGGCTCAACGCGGCCACCGCCTACAGTCCAGCTCTCGGCTGATCACATCCGGCGATGACGCATTCCACGCGCTGTTGGTGCTGGCCGTGCACATCGGGCAGATCCGCGCTGGGATCGACCAGTACGACCAGCAGATGACCAACGATTCTCGACGTCAGGGCCTGGACCCGATCCCGTTGAGGCTGACCGCGACTCCGCAGGCGATCGAGGACGAGCTGCACCGCAGCGGCACATCCGCACGGCCAGATCTACGGCTGTCGAGTTTCACGGTAAGTGGCACGATGTGGTCGAATTGTTTGGCAGTAACTTGGCGTGTCGTACTGGCTGTTGCCGGCCGGACGGGATGATCGGTCGGACGGCTGGTCGACCGAGGGCGGTGTGCGCTGGTGGCGGAGTTCGAGAAGCGCATGTCGGTTTTGGGCCCGTATATGCGTGACGGTGTCCGTTGGTTGATGCGGCCGCGGCGGCCGGGGTCCCGTTGCGGGCGGCGAGGATTCGAGGCTGGCGCGGGCGTCGATGGTTGTGGTCGTCATCGGGTTGCCTGCTTCACGTCGGCGGGACCCATGGTGCTGGCGCGGTATTCCGAGTCGTTGTCGGTGAGTTCGAAGAACGCCGCTTCCAGCGACGCGTCGTGCACGGCCAACTCGTACAGGGTGAGACGGTGCGCGGCGGCCATGTCGCCGACAACTTCCGGGGTGGTTCCGCGGACTTGCAGCGCGCCACTGTCGCCGACGGTGACCTCGGCCTGCTGGGCCCGCAACAACCCAGCCAGCTGCTCGGACTGCGGCGAGCGGACGGACAGGTAGCTGCCGGAACTGGCGGCGATCAGCTCCGCGATCCCGGCGTCGGCGATGACGCGGCCCCGGCCGACCACGATCAAATGATCGGCGGTCAGCTGCATCTCGCTCATCAGGTGCGAGGAGATGAACACGGTCCGCCCTTCGGCGGCGAAGCGGCGCAGCAGGCCGCGGATCCACTGGATGCCCTCCGGGTCCAGGCCGTTGATGGGCTCGTCAAACAGCACCACCGTCGGGTCGCCCAGCACCGCCGCGGCGATCCCGAGACGTTGACTCATCCCGAGGGAGAACCCGCCGGCGCGGCGACGACCCACACCGATAGCCCCACCAAATCGAGCACTTCGCTCACGCGGCGGCGCGGGATGCGTTTGGCCTGCGCCAGGCACAGCAGATGGCTATAGGCGCTGCGACCACCGTGCACGGCGCGGGCGTCCAGCAGCGCCCCCACCTCGTGCAGCGGATACCGGTGCTGGACCCGGCTACCTCTCGCCATTGCTGCGGATCAAACGGCTGATCGACTGCGGCTGTTGACGGCTCGGGGTTGTCGGCGGACACCCCCAGAGCGTAGGAGACAGCCGGTCAGCACAGTGCACGCCCCGAGTGCGGTCGCAGCCTGCTGGGACATTGCGCACCACAGGTGGCTGGTGTCGAACGGCTATTTGAGAGTGACCCCCCAGCTGGAGCTGCGTGGAGCGGCCGGCGAGGCGGTCGGGCGGGTCGAGGCGCGACTGACCGTTCCGGAGTGATCGGTGGGCTCCCGTACGGCGACAAGGACGTGGTGGCTGTTCGGACCGCTTGCGAGAAGCGGCGGCATCACCTCAGCGCCAAGATGAACCAGTTGCTCCCAAAAGGGCTTTGGACACTGGGCTTCGACCACGGCCGTTTCGACCGAAGCCGCCAGTCTGCTACCGGGCTTCCTGACAGCTACCCGGACCGACTCACACCGGCAAGCGACGACGAACACGAAAACCAAAGATCACCCCCGCTACGTCACGAGGTCACCTCCCGTTCCACTGGGCGCAGGCAAAATCGAGGGTAGGCGTCGATTCCATTGCTTTTCGTCGAAGTACTTGACAGGAACTGGTCGTGCACCCATAGTCCTACCCAGCTGTAGGGCAGCTTGACAGGCATACCGGCTTCACATGCACACAATAAGGAGTGCGACGTTGGACAGCGACGGCCCGGGTACGGTCCTGATCACCGGGGCCACTGGTGGCATCGGTACCTCGGTGACCGAAACCCTGCACGACGCAGGATGGAATGTGAGCCTGCTCGATCTGGCTGAGGAACCGTTGGCCGTCGTTGCCGCGAAGTTGAATGCTGCACGAGTGGACTCGGCCATTTATCATCGCGGGAACGCGGCTGTCGGTTCCGACGTCGCCGAGTGGGTTCAGAAATCGATCGACAAATTCGATGAGATCACCGGGCTCGTCAATGTAGCCGGGCTGTGGCGCTCGCAGGGGTTCGCGGAGCTCTCGCTCGATGATATCGACGCGGTCATCGAGGCGAACCTGCGCACCGCGATCGTCTGCTGCAAGATGGCGTCCGTCCCGATGGTCGCCTCTGGCCGCGGCAGCATCGTTAATTTCGCGTCCACTGCCGGTGAGTACGGCTCGGTGTCCCCGGCGGCCCATTACGCGGCCGCCAAGGGCGGAGTGATCGCCTTTACCAAATCGCTGGCCCGCGAGCTTTCCCCGTTGGGTGTCCGGGTCAACGCTGTTTCGCCCGGGCCAATCGACACCGGTGGCCTCTACCAGGGCAGTGCCGTGGCCTCCACCCAGGTGGCCGCTCGCACTCTGCTCGGACGCTTGGGTACACCGCGCGAGATCGCCACCTGCGTAGCATTTCTGCTCAGTCCGGACTCCTCCTTCGTCACCGGCCACGTCCTTCGCGCGAACGGCGGAAGTCTCCTGTGAGCGGGCGGACCGCGGGCCGGGTGTCCGCGCGACAGCGACTGTTCCGGGTGCTGGCCGCCGGAGAGGCCGGCGTCATTCTCGCGCTGGTCATCATTTGTGTGGTCTTCCAGCTTCTGCAGCCGGCATTCAGTTCCGGAGCCGATGTCCGCTCGATCCTCTCGGGGCTGTCCTATCTCGGCATCATCGCCGTCGGGCAGATCATCCTTCTGGTCGGCGGTGAGTTCGATCTGTCGGTCGGCTCCACCGCGGGCCTGAGCGCCATTGTGAGCGCGGACATGATGGCCCGCCACCATTTGCCAGTCGCGATCTCGCTGATGATCGGCCTGGTCGTTGGCGCTGTGGTGGGTCTGGTCAACGGCATCGTGGTCGTGAAGTTTCGGATCCCGGCGTTCATCGCCACTCTGGGGATGCTGTTCGTCGCGCAGGGTGCCACCCAGGTCATCACCGACGGTCAGCCGATCTACCCGCTGCCGGCGGTGATGTCGACGATCGGGCAGGCAACGCCGATCTTCGGGCTGGGCTGGTCATTCCTGTTCCTGATCGTTGTCGCAGTCGTCGGTGAGCTGTTCCTGCGGATGACTGTTCCCGGCCGGAACATGTACGCCGTCGGAGGCAATCCGGTCGTCGCCCGGCTCGTCGGGATCAGGGTCGAGCGTTACAAGATGGGCGCGTTCATCCTGTCCGGAACGCTGGCCGCGACGGCCGGCATGTTCGTGATGGGGGGTCTGGGCTCCGGTAGCACCTCGATCGGTCAGGGTTGGGAGTTGCTGGTCATCGCCGGGGTTGTCGTGGGCGGGGTCAGTCTGTTCGGCGGTGTCGGGTCGGTCCTCGGCGGCGTGATCGGCATGCTGCTGCTCGAGGTGGTGCAAAGTGGCTTGGTGGTCGTCGGCATCAGCCCGAACTGGCAGACGATCGCGGTCGGTTCGATCATGGTGCTGGCTGTCGGTCTCGATGTCTGGCGTCGCCGATTGCCGGACATCGAGCCGGCTGAGAATGCCGCTGCAGTCAATGTTGTCACCCCAACCAAGACCGGCAGCCTGGAGTCGGAGGCGCTTCCCGACGGGTGACGGCGTCACAAAGCTGCGGCGCGCTGGCCGGAGAACTTTCGCGCAAGAGAAGAGATGTCGCAGTAACTGCAGGCCGGTTGTGCTCGGTCCCGGCCTGGTGGCCGTGCCCCAAACGCACCAGAAGAAGAAGGAGTATTGGCATGAGGTTTCCCATCAAAGTCGCCGGTATAGCCCTGGTCGCCGTATTGGGCCTGGCCGGTTGCAGCAGCAGCACCGGCGCGGCCGGCAGTTCCGCCGCCGGCTCGTCGAGCAGCAGCAGTTCGTCGAGCAGCAGTTCCTCCAGCGCCGCACCCAGCAGCGCAGCCGTTGGGCCGCCGAGCAGCTCTGCTCCGGCAAGCTCGGCTCCGTCCAGTGCTGCTCCGGTTAGTTCGGCTCTAGCCAGCAGTTCGGCTCCGGTCAGCAGTTCGGCCGCGAGCAGCGCGCCGGCGGCCGGCAAGAAGATCTCGATTCTCTGGGTCCAGCCGCTTTTCACCCACCCTGTGCACAAGATCATGCAGGCCGGGTTCAAGTCCGCTTGTGACGCGGCCGGCGACACCTGCACGCTGGTCGGCAACCCGAGCGCGACGAACTACGACATTCCGGCGACGACCACCCTGGCCGAGGCGGCCATGGCCAAGACCAAATTCGACGCGATCGCCGTCTACGACGCCGACCCGGGTATCGATTCGTTCATCGCCAAGCTGGGAAAGCAAGGTTATCCAGTGGTGACCTGGCACGTGCTGCCCCCGCAGGGAACCGTGCCCGGACTGAAAGCTGCTGCCGCCGAAGATATTCCCACCGCCGGTGCGAACGCGGCCAAGGCGATCGGTGCCAAGATCAACGGCGCCGGCACGGTCGCGGTGACCGAGGGCAGTTCCAACACCACGGAAAATCTGATGGTCAAGTCGTTCACCGACACCATGAAGGCCTCCTACCCCAACGTGAAGGTATTGCCCGCGGCCCTGGAGGGCTTCGATCCCGCCGCCGCCCAAACCAAGGCAGTCGGCCTCATCCAGGCGAACCCGGACGTCGTGGCGGCGTTCTCCACCACCGGTGGCGGCCCCGCCACCTGGGCGGGGGCGCAGCGCGTCGCCGGTAAGAAACTGACCATCATCGGTATGGACTACACGCGCCAGAATCTGGACCTGATCAAGGCCGGTGAGGTCTTTGGCGTGGTGGCCCAGCCCTTGTTCGCCGAAGCCCAGAAGGTGGTCGAGCTGGCCGGCAATGTGGTCAACAAGCAGTCGTTCCAGTACCTCAACCCACTGCCGTCCCCGGTCATCACGAACGGTCAGCTGCAGCCGTACTACGACATCCTGACCAAAGCCGGCGACTGACCGCCGCGGCGCCGCCGGGGACCATGCTGCGGTCGCCGCAGCGCGGTGCACGGTTGCAGAAGCGTTCTTCGAGGAAGGGATCAGGGATGCGGGCGGATGCGGCTCTCGAGGTTCGCGGCGTCACCAAGTCTTTCGGCGCCACCAAGGCTCTGACCGACGTGTCGATGGTGGTCGCTGCGGGGACCATCCACGGCCTGCTCGGCCAGAACGGAGCCGGTAAGTCGACCCTGGTCAAGGTCATGACCGGCATCTACGGGTACGGCAGTTTCGCCGGCTCCGTGCTGGTCCGCGATTCCGAGGTCAGGTTCGACAGACCTCAGGACGCCCGGCGGCTCGGTATCGGTTATGTGCCGCAGGAGATCGACGTCGCCGAACATCTGAGCGTGACCGAGAACGTTCTCGCCGGGCATCTGTCGACGGGGCTGCTCTTCCGTCGGCGTCGGGCCGACAGGGTCTGTGCGGAGGTGCTGGACAGGTTGGGCCTGAACATCTCTCCCCGAGCGGTGGTGGCGACCCTGTCTGCCGCCCAGCGTCAACTGCTGATGGTCGCGCGGGCTCTGGCGCTGGGCCCGGCCGTTCTCGTGCTCGATGAGCCGACCACGTCCCTGGACGACAGCGAGGCCGCGGCGCTCGGCGCGGTGCTTGTCGAGCTGCGGCGCACCGGACTGGCCATCCTCTACATCACCCACCGGGTTCCGGAGGTGCTGGCCATCTGTTCTAGCGCAACGGTTCTCCGCGACGGCAAGGTGGTCGAGCATCTGGCCGCCGATACGCTCACGGCCACCAGAATTGTCACCGGCATGGCCGGACGCGTGATCAAGAACCTCTTCCCCGGGCGGAGCTATACCGCACTGGACACCGTGCTGTCGGTGCGCCAGGTCAGTGTCCGGCCGGTCGGCGCTACGGCGGCCAGGGTCACCGATGTCAGCTTCGACCTGCACCGCGGCGAGATACTCGGCATTGCTGGTCTTCTCGGCGCCGGGCGCAGTGAGTTGCTGTCGGCGATCTACGGCGCTGTCCCGCGGACCGGCACGGTCATGGTCGGTACCGACGTGATCCGGCCTGGGCACCCGCGATTTGCCCGCGAGTTGGGCGTCGCCATGGTCACCGAGGAACGTAAGCGCGAGGGCCTGCTGTTCAACCTGTCCGTGCTGAGCAACGTCACTCTCGGTTCGATGGACAAGGTCTCGGTGCGTGGACTGATCCGCGCACCAGCAGAGCGCAAGGTCGGCCGAGGAGTCATCGCCAATCTCGAGGTCAAGACTCCCCGCCTGACCAGCAGCGTCGAGCATCTCAGCGGCGGGAACCAGCAGAAACTCCTGATCGGCCGGGCGCTGTTGTCGGCGCCGAAGATCGTGCTGCTGGACGAACCGACGAAGGGCGTGGATGTCGGCACCAGACAACAGATCTACCGGTTGATGGGATCACTGGCCGATCAGGGCATCTCGCTGGTGATCATCTCCAGCGAACTCGACGAGCTGCTGGGGATGTGCGATCGATTCCTGGTGCTTGCCGCCGGAGAGCTGGTCGACGAGTTCGTCAAGGGTCAAGGCGGGGAGACGCGCATTCTGGCGGCCATCGCCGGTGCCACCGACGAGGAAGAACTGATCGCCCGATGACGGCAGGCTCCGGCTCCGCCCGGCAGAGGCATTACGTCGTCACCGGTGCCGCCACCGGGATCGGTTTGGCAGTCGCGAACCGGCTGCTCGAGGACGAGGCCCGCGTCACGGGCGCGGGTCTGGATGCCGACGCGGGACGAACGCTGGCAGCGCAGCGGGCTACCAGCGAAGGAGCTTTCGGGTTCACCGGACTCGACGTCACCGACGAGCACGCGGTGCTCGAGTTCTTCGCAGCCCTCGACCCGATCGACGGGCTGGTCAACTGCGCGGGCATCTATCCGCCCGATCAACGGTTGGAGGACGTGTCGCTGGCCGATTTCCGCCGCGTGCTGGACGTCAACCTGATCGGAACGTTCCTGACTTGCCGATCGGCGCTGCCGCTGCTGCGCTCGGGTGGCGGCGGCGCCATTGTGAACATTTCGTCCGTCCACGCGGTTTTTGCCGCCGGCGGCCAAGGCGCCTACGCCGCGAGCAAGGGCGGAATCGCCTCGTTGACGCGTCAGATCGCGGTGGATTATGCAGCCGATTCGATCAGAGCCAACTCGGTTCTTCTCGGCTCCGTCGACACTCGGATCACCCGGTCGGCGATCGCCGCCGCCGGTTCGGCGGCCGCGCTGTCCCTCGGTACCGAACCGAACGCATTGGGCCGCATCGCTTCAGCCTCGGAGGTGGCCGGAATTGTGTCGTTCCTGCTGCGCGACGATTCATCATTCATCACCGCTTCGGCCCTGCTGGCCGACGGCGGGCTGACCGCAAGAATTCTGTGAGGGCCTCACCATGAACGACTCCATCTCCGCCCATGCTGCGACCGGCGTCGAGATCCGGTGGCTTGGCCAAGCCGGCTTTGCGGTTCGCGGGTCGAGCGCGACTGTCGCCTTCGACCCCTACCTGAGCGATTTCTGCCGCACCGTCTTCGGCCTGGAACGGACCATGGAACCGCCCTGTTCGCCGGCCGAGGTCGGCGCCGACATCGTGTTGATCTCGCATTGGCACGAGGACCATCTCGATCTCGATTCCGCGGCGGAATTCGCCGCGTCGGGAGCGATCTTCCTGGCTCCGCCGTCCTGCGTGGCCCGGCTGGTCGGGCGTGGGATTCCGGCCGAATCGGTCCGGGCAATCGAGCGCGATCAGTCGATGAAGATGTTCGAGGTGACCGTCACGGGTGTTCCGGCTGTCCACCGGGTGCCCGGATTCCTCACCGAGGACGCGGTGGGATATCTGCTGGACATCGACGGCGTGCGGATCTATCACAGCGGCGACACCGAATATCATCGCTCCCTGGTGGGCGCCGGCCACCGGGGGCCGATCGACGTTGCCCTGCTCTGCGTCAACGGGACCGGCGGCAACATGAATGCCTTCGAAGCGGCCGTGCTGGCCACCCAGTTGCGACCCGTCGTCGCGGTACCGATGCATTTCGGCATGTGGCCCCCGGACGCCTACGGCCCCGGCGGCACCCTGGACCCCGCAGAATTCGTCGATGTCTACGCTCGGCTGCTCCCGGACGCCGCTGTTCGAATTCCGACCGTCGCCGACGCTCACCTCGTCAAGGGTCGCGAGTGATCGGGCAAGCGGCCCGGCGACGGAAGGCCGGCACGGAACCTGTTGTCCTGTCGACACGCGGCGGCCTGACGGTCACTGTCATGCCGAGCCGTGGCGCGCGAATCGGCCAGATCACCGACACCCTCGGCACGAACTGGCTGGCCGACACCGGCGCCGGAGAGCTACCTGACGGGGCGCCGGTCGAATTCGCCAATGGCAGCCGGGGCGGCTGGGACGAATGCATGCCATCGGTGTCCGGGTGCCCCGACCCGAATCGCGTGGGCGCCGACATTGCCGATCACGGAGATTTCTGGGCGACGCCGTGGGCCGTGGAAAGTCTGGACGAGGGAGCCGTGGCGCTGACCACCGGTCGTGCGGATCACCCGCTGCAGGTACGGAAGACAGTGAGCCTGCCCGCCGGCCGGGAGAGCCTTCGCGTCGATCTGGAAGTCCTCAACCGAAGCGGCAGCCCCTACAGGTTCCTTTACAGCGCGCACCCATTGTGGGCCTTCAGTAATGACGCGATGATCGACGTTCCCGGAGCGAGCGAGATGAGCACCGCCTTCGGTCCCGGATGGCCCCAGCGGACAGCCGGGAGCTGGCCGATGGCCCCGGCGGCTAACAGTGGCCGGCAGGACATTTCACGGATTCCCTACCGAGGTGACCGGACGAACTACAAGGTGTTCGTCCGGTGGTCCGGTGAGGCCCGGCTCACCGTTCCGGCGCTCGGATCCGCTGTGGTGCTAAGGCAATCGCCGGCAATTACGCCCTGGCTGGGTATCTGCGTCAACCGGGGGGCCTATCCGAGCACGCTCGATGGTGACCATTGGATTGCTATCGAACCGACCACCGCTCCGACCGATTCGTTGGTCACCGCCATCGAATCGGGGTGGGAGCGCACGCTCGAGCCCGGCCGGGTCGTTGCCTGGACCACCAACATCGAAATCGTCCACGGCGTGCGGAGCCGACTATGACACCGCTCGTGGTGTACGCCGATGCGCACCTGTTTTCCCCGACCACGGACGATTTTCGGCGCGTGGAGGACGCCGGGTACCTGTTAACCGCCGTCGACGGGCATCAACCTCGCGATTTCGCACCGTTTGGCGCCGAGGCGGTGGCGCTGCTGGCCTGGGGCGGCACCTACAGCACCGAGAGCTTCGACATGCTACCGCGTTTGCGGGTCCTTGCCAGGTGCGGAGCCGGCTACGACAACATCGATCTGTCGGCTGCCGATGAGCGAGGGATCGCGTTGACCTACGTCCCTGGTGCATCCGACCACGAGGTGGCCGAACACACCGTGGCGCTCCTGCTGGGAGCGGCCCGCAAGATCGCCACCAGCGACCGAGCGGTCAGGACAGGCGGTTGGCCGTCCTCGGCCGCGCTGGCCCCGATGATTCGGGTGCACGGGTCGACCCTGGGTCTGGTGGGCTTCGGGCGGATAGCCCGCGCTGTTGCGGGCAAATCTCACGCACTGGGAATGCAGGTGCAGGCGCTCGATCCCTTCGTCGATCCGTCGGTCTTCGCCGAAGCGGGGGTGACCGGCGTCGAGAGCTTGTCTGATCTGCTGGGGCAGGCGGATTTTGTCTCTCTTCACGTCCCCGGCGGTGCTGATCGCCGGGCGTTGATCGGTAGCGCCGAATTCGATTCCATGCGCGCGAATGCCGTGCTGATCAACACCGCTCGCGGCTCGCTGGTCGACACCGAGGCGTTGGTCGAGGCGCTACGCAGCGGTCGCATCGCCGGCGCGGCGCTGGATGTTCTGGAGCCTGAACCGGTCCCGGCCGGCCACCCGCTCCTGACCTTCGACAACGTCGTCATCACCCCACATTCGGCGGCATTCAGCGCACAAGCTCTGGCAACGTTGCGATCCCGGGCGCTCGACGACATTTTCGCGGTTCTCGCCGGACGGCAACCCGTCACGCCCATACCCAGAAAGGACTGACGTTCGATATGGAAACGTCCGAACTGAGCGGTCTCTACCGCACCATGCGACTCATTCGATCCTTCGAAGAAGCCGTGGTGAAGATGGTCAACACCAACGAGATTCCCGGTGTCACCCACGAGTACATCGGGCAGGAGGCTGTTGCGACCGGGATGTGCTCCGCCCTCACCGCCGAGGACGTGCTCACTTCGACGCACCGCGGCCATGGTCACTTGATTGCCCGCGGCGCCGACCCCGGACGGATGTTCGCCGAACTGATGGCGCGCGAGGGCGGACTGAACCACGGCCGCGGCGGTTCGATGCACGTCGCGGACGTGTCCCTCGGAATCTATGGCGCCAACGGCATTGTCGGCGCCGGGGCACCGTTCGCCGCTGGGGCATCCTGGGTCCCTGGGCCGTCCGGACCGCGGGTCGCTGTGGCGTTCTTCGGCGACGGCGCGCTGAACCAGGGGACGCTGCTGGAGACGTTCAATCTGGCCGCAGCCTGGGACCTGCCAATGGTGTTCTGCTGCGAGAACAACGGCTACGCCGTGACCACTCCGGCCTCGAAATCGTCGAGAGTCACTCCGCTGCAACGCGCAGCCGGTTTCGGGCTGCCCTCGCGGGAAGTCGACGGTATGGATGTCGATGCGGTGGCCGACGCCGCCCAGTGGGCGGTGGAGCACGCCCGCTCGGGCGCCGGTCCGGTGTTCCTGGACTGTCGCTGCTACCGGTTCGTCGGGCACAACACCGGCGAGCACACGTTGGGACTGAGCTACCGCACCACACTGGAGATCGACGACTGGAGACTCCGGGACCCGCTGATCACCACCGCCCTTCGACTCGTCGAGGTCGGGGGGCTCGGCAAGGAGGACGTCGACGCGATCGACGACTCGGTCTCGGCGGAAATAGCCGCAGCCGTCGCGTTCGCCGGCGCATCGCCGCATCCGTCACCGGCGAGTGCCATGGACTTCATGTACGCCACACCCACGCTGACCACCGCCACCCGATGGGGTTCCCGATGACTGTGATGCGCTATCAGAAGGCACTGGCCGCCGCCGTCCGCGACGAGATGCTGGCCGACCCGGCCGTGCTGTACATCGGTGAGGATGTCGAGCAGTCCCTGCGCGGGGTCAGCTCCGGGCTTGCCGCCGAATTCCCCGGTCGCGTTCGTGACACGCCGATCTCGGAGGCGGCGTTCACCGGATTCGCCACTGGCGCGGCCATGGCCGGCCGGCGTCCGATTGTCGAATACCAGATTCCCACGCTCCTCTACGTCGCCTTCGACCAGATCATCAATCAGGCGCAGAAGATCAGACTGATGACAGGTGGGCAGGCGAAAGTGCCCGTCACGTACCTGTTTCCGGGCTCCGGCGCGCGCCTCGGGATGGCCGGGCAGCACTCCGACCATCCGTACACACTGCTGGCCCACTGCGGCGTCAAGACCGTCGTGCCGGCCACCCCGCAGGACGCATACGGGCTCGTGCGGAGCGCCATTCGGGACGACGATCCGGTGGCCGTTTTTCTGCCGGCCAACTGCCTGCCCCGCAAGGGTGAAGTCGATCGAGAACAGGTCGTCCCGATCGGCCCCGCGGCGGTCCGCCGAGAGGGAGCGCAGGTCACCGTGGTCGCGCTCGGTCACCTGGTCCACGAGACCCTGACGGTCGCCGATGAACTTTGCGACCAGGTTGATGTCGAGGTGATCGACGCCCGGGTTGCGCATCCCTTCGACTGGGCAACCCTTGCCCAGTCGGTGGCCAAGACTGGGCGGCTGGTCGTGGTCGACGACGCGAACAGAACCTGCGGATGGGCGGCCGAGATCGCGGCCACCGCCGCCGAGGAGATGTTCAGCCACCTCACGGCACCGGTCCGCCGGGTCACCAGGGCGGATGTACCGGTTCCGTTCGCCCCTGATCTGGAGCGCGCGGTGGTGCCAAGCCGGGCCGCGATCCAGGACGCTGTCCTCAAGACTGTGAAGTACTGACCGCCGTGCACGAGATACGAATTCCCAAATCGGGCATGTCGACTGTCGAGGTCGACATCACCGACCTTTTCATCGCCGTCGGTCAGACAGTCAAGGTTGGCGACTCGATCGCCGAGATCGACACCGAAAAAGTCACCATGACGCTGGAAGCCGACGCCGACGGCACGGTCGCCGAAATCCTTGTCGCTGTCGGCGATTCGCGCGAGGTCGGGGACGTCATCTGCGTGCTTTTCACGGGCTGACCCGCCATCGGGTGAACGCGGCAATGCAGCGTGCACGATTGATCGTTCGTCATACTGCTGAACCTCCCCCCAGACCGTGGAGGCAGGCGCTATGAGGAGTAGTCATGCCAGAGAAGCGACGGAAGTTCGACCAGGAGTTTCGTGAGGGGGCTGCGCGGATCGTCCGGGAGACCGGCAAGCCGATCGCGCAGGTCACTGGGCGAACAAGGGGGAGGCCGACGTCAGCATCGACGGCCCCTTCGTCACCAGGGTCGCTCTCTACGGACTGAGCGGAAGCGACTGGTTCCGCAGTGTCGTGTTCAGAAAATCCTGACCGACGTCCGGTAACCACACGGTTACCATTTCGGTGGTGGGTACACACGACATCCCCACGACGGACAACTACCTCATGCTCGACGCCCTTGCGGTCAACTGAGGTCCGCCACAGCCGCACCCACGGCTCCAATGCGCCGGCCGATTCCGGTCTCGGCCCGCGACGGAAGGCTCATCCTGCCATGCTGTATGGCAGGATGAGCCTGTTGCACACGCCGACCAGCTATCCGCACCGCGCCAAGGAGGGACTGTTCAATGACCGCCGACCGCCTGTCCCGTTTCAGCCTCTTGGACGGTCTCGTCGACGCGCTGGCCGGGCAGATTCAAAGTGGGGAACTGGCTCCGGGCGCACAACTGCCGCGCGAGGCCGCCATCGGTGAGCGTTGGGGAGTCAGCAGACCAGTGGTGCGGGAAGCGCTTGCGCTGCTTCGTGATCGAGGCTACCTACACACCATCAACGGTAGTGGTACATTTGTGCGCCATCCCGACGTCTCGCATGTCTCCGCAGCGTTGGAGCGGCACATGAATCTGACCGAGCGAGACTTGCTGACGGTCGATCATCTCTACGAGGCCCGCACCGCGATAGAGGTCGCCGGCGCCCGCCTCGCAGCGCTGCATGCAGCTTCGCCCGATCACGACGAGCTGCGAAAATACCTTCAGGAGATGCACAACAACCGCAGCGACAAAGCGGGCTATGCGGCAGCGGACGTCGGCTTTCATGTGGCAATTGCGCGGGCCAGCAAGAATCCGCTGCTACCTGCTCTGCTCACTCCATTGGTTCGAACCATCGTCGAAGGAGTGATGGAGAGCCATCGCACGCCGCGGGGTGTCTCATTGGGTCTGAAGGGGCACGGCCTTGTTCTGGAGGCCGTGGTGGCCGGGAATGCGGATGCGGCGGCCAAGGCGATGACCAAGCATCTGCAGGATTCGCGGAAGATCTTTCCGCCAAATGTGTTGTTGCGCTTCTCCACTCCGTCTCGGACGGCAGCGCAGTAGCCTAGATTTTTGGTGCGACTCGGTTCGACACGGGTGAAGTGGTGAAAGTGCCTGTCTCGTGACGGATATGGGACTTGTCGACAGTTCCAGGACCGATGGGGCACTTTCAAGGTGAAGCGCAGCCTGACGAACGGGCAAGACGTGGAGCGCCCGGTGCGTGGAGACGCGCACGCCGGGTGCGGCGAGCGGGCCGGGGAAACGGGCTGGTCGTAAGACCAGAACCGCGCCCCGGGCCAACTCGACCGGCGAGTCAGACTCTTTCGATCCCGCAGGCCCCTCCGGGCGACACCCGGCCCTCGGAGTGATGGAGGAGTTCGATGGAAGTTCTTAAGGAGCGGTGCGCCGCTCTGGACATCTGAAAACGTGACGTCAAGGTGTGCGTGCGGGTACCCGATCCGCGCCGCAAGCGGGCGCGTTCGAGTCGGGTCCAGACCTTTGCCGCGATGACCAACGCGCTGCTGGCGCTTCGCGACTGGCTGGTCGCGGAGCGGGTCAGCGTGGTGTCGATGGAGGCGAACTTGCCGATCGCGGCCGGTTGCGCTGGGAAGTCCACCTGCGGGTTGGTACACGCGCTGCTGCAGGTGGCGTGGCCGGTGATGTCCAACCGCCCTCGGGCGCCGACACCGGTCCAGGCCCCCCGCTCAGCATGGCACAACAGGCGGTCTTGACATGCCGTTCGCAATAGCAGATAGTCACATGCCAAGCTGTCAGACAGGTATGGTGCAGTACGCAGCCGGGACGTCGATGCGTTCCAGGTTGGGTCATTGTTCTCAGACCGGTGTCGGCTTTCGCCGCGGAAATGCTTGCCAACACACGAAGGGTCACTGCTATGAGCCGGCTGTCGAGGTCCGCACTGTCAACTTTGACCGCGACGCTCATCTGCGTGGCCACGCTGACCTTAGGCCACACCGCCTCGGCGCAACCTGCGCCCGCCCAACCCGCACCGGCGCAACCCGCACCGGCGCCATCCGGCGCGACCGGTCCGTCTGTTGGCGACGCCTACGCGACCAGAGGTGACAACGCGTGCTCGTGGAGCCTGGGGACCGCCGCCATCGAGAAGACTTTCACCTTCGCCGCCCCACCCGGCGCCGCGGCCGGCACCTACACGCTCACCAGTTTCCAGAACAAGCTTGCCAACCCAGCCGCCCAGTACGTGCCAGCCGGAAGCGCCTCACCAGAGTTCCGCTTCCACTGGGACGGGGTGGCACTGACCGGCGCCACTCCCGGCTGGTCCTGCCGGTCGGGCAACGCACGCCAGGTCACGGTCGGCGGCCACCCGGCGCTGCAGCTCGATGTGGCCGTCGAGCGACCTGACGTGAGCGTCACTAAGCACTACATCGTCTACCCACATGAATCCCTGATCCGCGAGTGGACCGACTACCGCAACACAGGTCACTCCCCGCATACGCTGGCGAACCCCTCGTTCATGGAGCAGCATCTGATGGGAAGCGAAATCGCCGCCGGCCACGTCCAGTTGAACTATATGACTGGCGCGCGGGCCGTGGCTGGGTCCTGGAATCTTCAGACCACGCCGCTCGCGTCCACCTATGCCCGCATGTTCGACAGCTACGACCAATTCGGCTGCGCCGCCAACGTCACTACATGCCCGACGGCAGGCTGGGCCGAGACCTCCTCCGCCTATATCCCATGGTTCAGCCTGTGGAACACCGCTCAAGACAACGGTGCCTACATGGGATTCGACTACTACGGCCGGTGGGCGGCCCCGATAGGCGAGCAGGGCGGCGAGCCCGGCGGCCTCTCGCTGGTGATCCCCAACTACAACAAGGCGCTCGCCCCTGGGGAGTTCGCGCACAGCCCCAAGGCGTTCGTCGGGGTCTACAAGACCGACCTCGACGACATGACCAACCGACTGCTCGACTGGCAGTACCGATACATGTGGGACTATACCCGCCCTGCCTACTTCGCCAAGATTCGCATGCTTGGCTACTGGTATAACGGCGCGGCCTGCTTCACGGCGGGCAAACCCGATTATTCGGGCACCCTGCAGAAGGTGTTCGGGCTCGTCGACCACATGAGCTACATCGGGGCCGGCACTTACCACCGCGACTGCGGTTGGTGGAACGCTGCCGGGGACTGGCAGGGCCCTGACTGGAAGATCAGCAAGAACTACCTGGCCAAGCACGGGATGCAACAGCTGATCTACTACTGGGCCTACGATGCAAACACCGACTCGCAGGTCTACCAGGACCATCCGGATTGGTTTCAGACCGCGTCGCCGTGTGGCTACGCGCAGCGGCTCATCGATCTCACCAACCCGGCGGCCGAACGCTGGGTCGGAGACCTGCTGATCAGCAAGGCCAAACAGTGGGGTGACTATCAGTGGCGCAATGACAGCTGCCAAGTGGGTCCGTGGGGCGGCGCGCAGCAGCTCGGCCAGGATCAAGCGTTCCGTCGTGTGCAGCAGCGCTTCCTTGACGCCCAACCCGGGTCGACGCTGGATGGCGTCGACAGCGGCGGCAACGAGGTCAACTACGAGTTCATGCGCATGGCCTCAGGTTTCAGCATCACCGACCGCGACGGCCTTGCCGAGCAGTACGACGCATCGAGGATATTCCCCGTCGACAAGATGAGCGGCATCCCTGACGCCTGGAACCCGGCCGCCTGCGACGCTTCCTACAACGTGTTGCTCCAGTTCAACCCGGATTTCACGGGCGACACCAACGACCCGGAGCGACTGGAGTGTATGCGCAAGCTCGTCGACACATATCATTACCTCCTGCGCGAAGGCGTGGCGGGTCGCTGGGTACACCAGTACCACCCGCGCGCGACCGACAACGACCGCAACTGGTTCGAACGGCTCAGCCGCGACGGCAACCGAGGGCTGGTCATCTACAAGGGTCCGGCCGCGAGCAAGCCGGTCACGGTGTACCCCAAGGGGCTTAACCCAGAGGCGACGTACGACGTGCGGCACCAATTTGCGACCGGACATTACGCCGCGAGCGGTGCGCAGCTCATGAACGACGGCATCCAGCTGCCGAGCCCCGCGGTCGGTGAACTGGTGTATCTCAACCTGCCTAACCATCCCGGTAGCGGCACCGACCACACCGCCCCCCGGCCCCCGACGCACGTGTCGGCAGCACTCAACACCAACATGAGCTATCGCGGCGTCGAGGTGACCTGGGCTCCGGGATCGGACAACGACTGGCTCAGCTACTACGAAGTCCTTCGCAACGGGAAAGTAATCGCCAAGGTGGCTCAGGGCACGTACTACTTCGACCACACGCCCGGCGGCTCGACGAGCGCCAACTACGCGGTTCGCGCCGTTGACGGCGACGGCAACATCTCACGCCCGGCACAGGTGCACACGGCCAAGGGGCTGGACGCGACAGCGGTAGACGATGCACCCGGTGGGGGTGTCGTCTACTCCGGGAACTGGCAACACCAAAGCGGCCTGACGGAGCTGTACCGGGGCACGCTGTCCATTTCGGCGTCCGGATGCCACACGGCCTGCCAGGGCTTCAGCGACGTCCAGGGTGCCAACAACTGGCGCTACCAGGACCAGATCAACGGCGTCTGGCAGGACATGCATACGTACACGGCATCGGGCTACCTGGGCATGCCGCAGTGGCACGACGATACGCCGGTCACCGGAGGCTTCGTGTGGCCGAGTGCTGAGCACCCCGGTCCGACCAACGACGCCGCCCGCGTCTGGACGGCACCCAAGGACGGGAGCGTCTACCTCAAAAGCCACCCGAAGAAACTCGTGCAGGGTGGCAACGGCGTTGTCGTACGGATCACGAAGAACGGCCAGACGATCTGGGGGCCGGCGACGATCGGCGGCACGGACACCACGGGCGTCGATGCCGATGTGAGCGGCCTGCCGGTAGCGAAGGGTGACGTGATCCGCTTCGAGATCAACAACAACGGCGACTGGCCCTACGACGCCACGGCCTGGGATCCGGATATCTCCTACCAGCCGATCGGGCCGACACCGGCGACGTCAGCGACCTATACCTTCACCGGCAGCCAGGTTACCTGGTATGCGAAATTCACTCCCAACGAGGGTAAGGCGCTCGTGTCGATCGACGGTAAACCCGACGCCACGATCGACCTCTACGCCCCGGATGACAATAACGCCTCCGTGCCGGCTTATACGAAGTCGTTCGACTTGCCCGGCCGGCACACGATCCGCGTGGAGGAGACTGGGACGAGCATCCCGCTCTCCAGCGGCACCGCCATCTCCCTCGACGGCTTCCAGGCCGTGACCGCCGGTGCGACGATCGTGCAAGAGAACAACCCGAGGATCAGGTACACGGGCTCGGGCTGGAGCCGGCGGGGCGCGGCCCTGGCGTCCGGCGGATCACTCAATGCGACTGCCCGGGCTGGAGACTCGGCGTCGTACACCTTCATCGGCCGCCAGGTCGCCCTAGTGGGCCGGCAGTGCTCGGCGTGCGGCGAAGCCGACGTGTACATCGACGGACGCTACGCGACCCGGATCGACACCTACGGCTATCGAGGCGCCGAGGTCTGGCAGACGCCGGTATTTGAGCGCAGCTGGACGGTCCCGGGGCGCCACACCGTCAGAATCGTGGCAACCGGCACCAAGAACATCGAGTCAACCGGCACAGAGGTCGACCTCGACAGCTTCCAGGTCGCCCGCCGGCCCTGGTGATCCCGGAGGTATTCCTGCCTTGGAGCACCAACGCATCCGGATAGGTCAGATGGAACTCCCCCGGTCGATCGGCGATGCCTCCAGATCTGCCATCCCGACCCGGCGCACCGGAACCGCCTGCCCGTTGATCGCATCATCCGGATGCGGGTTCCACCGGTCGGTGGTGGAGAAGATGATCCGTTGGCGAATCCCTGCTTGCCGGATGCCGATAGGAACGAGTCGATGTCGGGCTTGGAGATCGTCGAGTCGCGGCCGTAGAACTTGCACTGGATCGCCACGTCGACGCCGGTCTGCCGGTCAACGGCCACGATGTCGATCCCGGTGTCGTGCTTGCCGCCGCGACCTAGCCAGTCCTGCCACAGGTGAACCTGCTCGAACTGCTCGGCAAATGCCGGGTCGGTGCGCAAGTAGGCGGCGATAGCCGCTCGAACCTCGACCCCTTCTCCGAGGACGACAGCGCCGTGGCTTCCAGCTCGTCGAGGACGTCGTAGACGGTGTGCGGCATGTGGGAGCCGGGCGCTTTCCGGGTGTTCGATTGGGCGTCGGTCGGCGCCGGGCTGCACCTGTTCTGCGCGGTGCCGGCCTGCTCCCGCTGGCGGTTCGTCGCGTTCGCTACCGATGAAAGGCTTGCACCACGCTGGGTTTGCTCGCTGAAGCGCTGCATGCCGCTGGCGGGGTGCCGGCGATGCTGCTGACCGATCGGATGGCCTGTCTGAAGGGCGGTGTGGTGGCCAATGTGGTGGTCCCGACGCCGGACTAGGTGCGGCTGGCCGCGCATTTACGGCTTCACCCCGGATTTCTGCCATGCCCAGGACCCGCAGTCGAAGGGGATTGTGGAGAACCTGGTCGGCTACGCCCAACGCGATCTGGTGGTGCCGCTGCTGACCGACGCGCTGGCCGGCCGGCCGGTGGACGTGCACACCGCGAACGCTGCGGCCAAGATCTGGTGTCCGCAGGTGAACTCGCGGCTGCATTCGGAGGTCGCCGCGGTCCCCGACGAGCGATTGACGGTGGAGCGGGAAGTGTTGCGGCCGTTGCCCTCGCTGCGGATGGACCTGGGCCCTGCGCCGGTGATCCGCAAGATCGACCGGCTGTCGTGTGTACGGTTCGCCTCCGCCCGCTACTGGGTGCCGACCGTGATGATCGGCCGGCAGGTCCGGCTGGTCCAGGCCGGGGGCCGGCTGTTGATCGGTGAGCCCGACACCGGTGAAGTCCTGGCCGATCATGCCCTGGTGGTCCCTGGTGAGGTGTCGGTGCTGGACGTCCACTATGACCGGCCACGGGGGGCGCCGTCCCGAGCGCCACGACCCAGAACCAGTACGGAGCAGCGGTTCTGCGCATTGGGACCGGCGCCGGAGGCGCTCCTGGTCGGCGCCGTCGCGATCGGCAACGCCCGCCTCGGATCGGAACTGGATGTGCTGCTGGCGTTGCGCGCAGCCCACGGCACCCAGCCCTGATCGGGGCGTTGGGCCGGGCGGTGGCGTTCAAACGGTTCAAAGCTGCGACGTCCGCTCGATCCTTTCCGCCGGCACCTGCGCGCCGACCCGGTGCCCGCCGGCGGCGCCCTGGGCGTCGAGCTACTCATCGCCCCGACCCGGCCGCTGGCCGATTACAACCTGGCCGCCATCACCGGCCACAACCCCGACACCGCAACAGGAGTCACCCCATGAGTAGCACCAGCACCGCCCCCTGGCTACCCAAAAATGGTGACCGTTAACCAATTCCTACCGAGGTGACGACGGACGCGTAAACCCCGCGAACTCTTGACACATGCTGGGATTTGCTGAAATATCACCTGAGTGAGCTGTCGGACAGCATGGCTGCCTGCTAGGTGGAGGCGGATGCCATTGACAGTCGACTGGCAGTTTGGGAAACGGAGGCACGGTCATGGGATCAGGCATGAGTCGCCGTGATCTGCTGAAGATCGCGGGTGTGTCGTCCGCCACGCTCGTCCTACTTCCGCCATCCGGCGTCAGCGGTGCCACTCGAGGCGCAGCGCCAAAACTGCTCAATCTCGACGGCGACTGGCTGCTTGCGCACGATCCCGAGAACCTCGGTCTAGATCAGAAGTGGTTTAGCACCCAGCCGCCGGCGGCCCATCAGATCCACGTCCCGGGCATCGCACAGAACGTGCTGCGAGGCGCCTACGGCGTGTTCTGGTATTGGCGGGACTTCGAAGCGCCGCAACTCGACGAGTCGCGCGGGAGCGCCTGGCTGAACGTACGGGGCGTCGACTACGCCGCCACGGTATGGCTCAACGGCACGCTCGTCGCCCGGCACGAAGGGGTCGAGATCCCGTTCCTGGCCGACGTCACCTCCGCGCTTCGCCCTGGCGCGACAAACCGCTGTGTCATTCGGATCGTCAATCCGACTCACGAGGTGATCGACGGCTTCACCCTCGACGAGGTCCCCAAGGGCGCGAAGGTCATGCCCTACTATGCCGGCGCGTCATGGGACACCGGTGGCATCACCGACTCGATCGAGCTCATAGCGGTTGCGCAGGGCGTCCTGATCGATGACGTATGGGTTCGACCGGACCCCAGCACCGGGCGGATCGCGCTCAGCCTGGAGGTTCGCAATTCTGGCCGCACACTGCCGGCCACACTGCAGGTGAGCGTTTCACGCGCCGGACGCCAGCCCAGCACGACTACCCGCACAGCAGTAACCGTGGCCTCGGGAACCCAAACGCTTTCGGCGGCAGTCACCGTCAACAAGCCTGACCTGTGGGACCTCGACCATCCCAACCTTTATGCGGTAGCGGTGCGGCTACAGGACGCCAAGGGCGACGTCCTTGGTGAGCGCACGGTGCGGTGCGGCTTCCGTGACTTCCGAGTCGAGAACGGCTACTTCCGGTTGAACGGCCGGCGGCTCTTCCTCAAGAGCGCGCACACCTGCAACGACCGGCCGCATGGCCTGTCGCCAGCGGAGGACCGAGAATTCCTACGCCAGGATCTGCTGCATCTGAAGTCGATGGGCTTCGACATGGTGCGTTTCATCTGGGGCGGAGCCACCCGCGAACAACTCGACCTGTGCGACGAGATCGGGCTCATGGTGTACCGCGAGACTCGCGCGGCGTGGCCGATGGCGGAGTCGCCGGAGATGGGCGCTCGGTTCGACGACATCGTTCGCGGCGTGATCCAACGCGATCGTAACCATCCGAGTGTTGCGGTCTGGGGACTGCTGAACGAGACCGGCGACGGCCCCGTGTTCCGGCACGCGGTCGGGATGCTCGAGCTGATCCGGGAGCTGGACGACAGCCGACTCGTGATGCTCGGCAGCGGACGGTGGGACGCCCAGCCGGGCATCGGCTCGGTGTCCAACCCTGGCTCCCGCGAATGGCAATACGAGTTCGGCGACGAGCGCCCCGGAGCGCCGCCGTCCGGATCGCCCCTGGAAGGGGTCGGCGACATTCACTTCTACGGGCGGGTGCCGCATCCGCCCGACGTGATCAGGTTCCTTCGCAACGTCGGCAGAGGCATGCGCTCCGGCATCTTCTTCTCCGAATACGGAATCGGCAGCGCTGTCGATCTCTGGGACAACGTCAAAGAGTATAAACGCCGCGGCATCGAGAACCTCGACGACGCCAGGTTCTACGCCGATCGGTTGGATCGATTCCTGGCCGACCGGGTCAGATGGAAGCTGAACGAGGTTTTCCCCACGGAGCAGAGCTACTTCACCGCCAGCATGAGCAAGATGGCCGGGCAGCGCCGGCTGGGACTGAATGCGATCCGCTCAAATCCCAGCGTCGTCGGCCACAATTTGACCGGCGCGGTCGATGAGGTGATGTGTGGTGAGGGACTGGCAACGACCTTTCGCAAGCTCAAGCCGGGCGTGACGCAGGCCATCTCAGACGCGTTCGCTCCACTACGTTGGTGCCTGTTCGCCGACCCACCGACGCAACGGCGCGACGTCGGGGTCCGGCTGGAGGCTGTGCTCGTCAACGAGGACGTGCTGCGCGCCGGAACGCACACAGCGCGCTTCGAGGTCCTTGGGCCCAGCGGCAAGCGGGTCTTCGACCGGTCGGTCGAAGTGCGGGTCGGGGCCAATAAGGAAGCCGAGGCGCCGTTCGCCAGCAGCGTCTTCGCCGAGGACGTCCCGATCGACGGACCGGCCGGCCCGTATCGCTTCAGGGCGACGCTCGCGCACCGCGGACGAAGGCTGACCGCGGAGACAGGCTTGCTCATCGACGACGCCCTGGCCATGCCTTCGGTCCAGAGGGACGTGCTCTTCTGGGGCGACTGGTCGACCTCGGGCTGGCGCGACCTCGCCGCCTACACCGCAAGCGGCTACAAGGGCATGCGGGAGTGGCACGAGGAATCCCCGACGACCGTCGGCTATGTATGGCCGGCTTCGCTGCATCCCGGCCCCGCCAGCGATACAGCCCGGGCGTGGACCGCACCCCGCGATGGCACCGTGGACGTATCCGGACGCGTGGCCAAAGGTGATCCCCGCGGCAACGGCGTAGTCGTGCGCATCATGCGCAACGACCAAACCGTGTGGGGGCCGACCACCATCGGCGGAAACGACGCCGTGGGCATTGAGGCCACCGTGCGCAATCTAGCGGTGCGCAACGGAGACGTCATCCGTTTCGTGATCGCCAACAACGGTGACTGGAGCGCCGACGAGACACTCTGGGATCCGACCATCGCCTATCACGGCGGAGCCTCGGCCAAGGCCTCGGACGGTTTCTCCGCCACCCAGGGCGCCAACGGCTGGCGGTACCAGACCCAGGACTATGACTCCGAGCTCGTGCATTTCCTCGAGACGTGCGGGGCTCGGGTCCACCGCTTCGCGGATGATCCGGGCACGCTGCGACTTCCAATCGTGTGCGGATCACGACCGCCGGCAGGCGATGTCGCCACCCGCTTCCGCGAGCTCACAGAACGCATCGGGCGAGGCTCGACGGCGATCTTCCTGTCTCATGAGGTGCTCGCCCGCGGCGCCGATCCGCTCGGCTGGGCCCCGCCTAGCCAATCCAGCTGGCACGACATAGCCGTGTACAGGCCCAGCGGATACAAGGGCATGCCCGAGTGGCATGCAGAAACGCCGGCGCCCGGCGGTTACGTGTGGCCGGGTGCGCAGCATCCCGGTCCTGGCAATGAGACGGCCCGGGCGTGGACCGCACCCCGCGATGGCACCGTGGACGTGTCCGGGCACGCGGCCAAGCCGGCGGACGAGATCACGGGCAACGGCGTAGTGGTCCGCATCATGCGCAACGACGAGACCGTGTGGGGCCCGACCACCATCGGCGGGGCGGACGCAGCCGGCGTCCAGACAGACGTCGGCGGTCTCGCCGTGCGCACCGCTGATGTCATCCGGTTCGTGATCGGCAACAACGGCGACTGGGGCGCCGACGAGACGCTCTGGGACCCGACCATCAGTTACCACGACGGAATCTCGGTCAGGGCGTCGGACGGCTTCTCCGCCACCCAGGGCGCCAACGGCTGGCGCTACCAGGACGCCGATGCGAACGGGATGGGAAGCATCGCTGAAATCTACGGCTGGCTCTATCTCAAGGACGAGTGGGCCAAGAAACACCCGATATTCGCGGGCCTGCCCGCCGGTGGGCTCTTGGATTACGCGGTGTACGAACCCGTGATCCCCGACACGGTGCTGGTAGGGCAGCCGGAGGCCGGCCTCGTCGCCGTGGCCGGCGCAATCAAGGCGTCACAGGATTACTCCTCCGGGCTCATGGTGGCGGTTTATCCGCTCGGCGCCGGGCGCTTCGTGCTCAACACGCTCAAGATCCGGGCCAACTTGCAGACGCCTGTTGGCGAACGCCTGCTCCGCAACATGGTGCGCTTCGCCGGCGAACAGGCCGGTCAACCGCTGGCGTCAAAGGGCTAGTCGGGTCGCTCAAGTGGGTCCTCAGGCTTGGACGAAAACCTGGCGCTGCCGTCCGAGTCCGTCGATCTCGAGTTCGACGCCGTCCCCGGAACGCAAGCAGGGCTGGCCCCACGTAGTGCCTCAAGTCAAGGTGCCCGCGAAAGTTGATCGGTGCCTCAACTAAGAATGCCCGCGAGACGGGTGGTTCAGGATGCCTTGATCCGGATGCCTGTGCGGACGTCGGGTAGGGCGGTGGGGATCGAGGCGAGGTAGAGCTGCTCGGTTTTGTCCTTGGCGAGGTTGAGCAGGATGGCTTGCAGGTCGGCGATCTGGCGGCCGATCGCGGCCGGGTTTAGCGAGTCGCGGTAAGCGAGCAGCTCGGCTGCTTGTTCGGGAGCCAGGACCTTCGCTGCGATCAGCCGGTCCAGCGGGGTCTGCGGCTTGTCGTACAGGCGGGTCCGTCGGCCGTTGCGGTCGGCGCCGAACCCGACCGGCTTCTTTGTCGGGGTGAGGTAGTTGAGCCGGTCGTTGACCAGCCGCCAGAGCCGGTTCAGCGCGGCGCGTTCGGCGGCGGTGTGGTAGCGGTAGTAGAAGCCGTACTTGCGCACCAGGTGGTTGTTCTTGGACTCGATGGTGGCTTGGTCGTTCTTGCGGTAGGGCCGGGATCGGGTGAAGTAGATCCCGCGTTTGCCGGCCCAGCCGATGACCGCCTCGTTGAGGAACTCGGATCCGTTGTCGAAGTCCAGACCGGTGACCGCGAACGGGATCTCGGTTACCGCCGACTTGAGGACGCTCAGGATATGGATGCTGGCGTTGTTGCGCACCGTGCGGGTGAACACCCAGCCGGTGTGCACGTCGGTCAGGTTCACCGTGCGGGCGAACTCGCCCTTGAGCGTGGGCCCGCAGTGCGCGACGGTGTCACCCTCGAAGAACCCGGGCTCGGCCTCAACCTCATCGCCGGCCCTGCGGATCTTGATCGAACTGCGCAACAACGATGAGGGTTTCGTGGTCGAAACACCGCTGATCTGGTCGGTGGCCTTCGCCGGCTGGAGGTACCGGTCGATCGAGGGGGTGTCAGATGGTCTGTGTACCGACGTCGGTCCGACCCTGGGGCGGTTGGCCTCTGAAGGGAGCACAGCATGACCTTCGTGACCGAGGACGAGACGGGTGGCTCGATACCGGCCCGGGATGATGGTGGGCCGGGTCCGGCCCGGTTCTCCGGCCGGCAGCTGCGGGAGTTGATCGCGGACGACGCCTGGCTCGATGAGGTGATCGATCGTGCCGATGAGGGCGGGGTGTCGCTGACCGGTCCGGGCGGTTTCCTGCCCGAGATGATCAAGGCGGTGCTGGAGCGGGGCCTGGGAGCCGAGCTGACCGGTCACTTGGGCTATGAGGTCGGTGACCCGGCCGGCCGCGGGTCGCCGAACAGCGGTAACGGTCACACGCCCAAGACGGTGCAGTCCGAGATCGGGCCGCTGGGCCTGGAAGTCCCACGGGATCGCAACAGCACCTTCCAGCCGCGGCTGATCCCCAAGGGCGAGCGGCGCCTGGGCGGCCTGGACGACATGATCATCTCGCTGTATGCGGGTGGGATGACGGTCCGCGACATCGGGCACCATCTGGCCCGGACGGTCGGCACCGAGCTGAGCCCGGAGACCATCAGCAAGATCACCGACGCGGTGCTGGAGGAGGTCAAGGCCTGGCAGAGCAGGCCGCTCGAGGCGGTCTACCCGATCGTCTACATCGATGCGCTGGTGGTGAAGGTGCGTGACGGCGCGCACGTGCGCAACAAGGCCGCGCACATCGTCATCGGCGTCGATCTGGACGGCGTCAAGCATGTGCTGGGCATCTGGGTGTCGGCCAGCGCAAGAACTGCGCTCCGGCAAATACACGACCGACGGCGCCAGCAGCGCCGCCTTCCCGAAAGTGGTACTCGCCGGGCATTCGGTGGGCGGCCTCATCGCGCAGGCCGAGGCCTACAGCTTCGGTGATATCGACGGGTTGATGGTGCTGTCCTATTCCGATACCAACGTCAGCCTGGCAGCCAAGACAGCGCTGACGATCGCGACCCAGCAGTGCACTGCCGGCGGCCAACGCCAATCAGGCAATTCGGGGCCAACCGGTTACATCTACTTCGGCGCTGATACGGCGGCGAAGTTCATCGAGGCGCACTTCTACCCGCCCAACGCCGATCCAACGGTGGTGGAAACGACGGCCGGCTTGCGCAGCCGCGACCCATGTGGAGACATCCTGTCCTACAAGACCGCGGTCGCCAGCAACCTGGCCAACATCGCGAAGATCACCATACCGACGCTGGTAGTGATCGGCGCGGAAGACGCCATCTATCCGGTGCGCGCCGACAAGCAGGCCAGCCTGCTGACCGGAAGTAGTGACGTTACACCCATCACCATCCCTGGTTCCGGCCACGCGCTCACCTTGCACCGGAGCGCCGGAATGTTCTCCGCGCAGGTGTCGAACTGGTTGATGCAGAAGGGTTCGGCGGCTGGGCAATGCCGATCGGAGCTCCGAACACCGGTGGCGGAAGTGCTGCCGCACAGGACCGCTCCGCCATGGAGATGATCTGGGGCGGTGTACTGCTGGCCCTTGGTCTTGGCGGTGGTCTAATGCTGTATCGCCGCCGGGAAACACGGTAGAGCTGCGGTAGTTCGGCACCGCGGCATATGAGCCCAAGGGGGGGCACGGCGAAGCGATTTGTTCGCAGTGTCGCCCGCCCGGCGAGGAAAAGTTCATCAATACGAGGTGACCCGCCGGCCGGCCGGTCTCCACGACGCCGTGCCGTCCGTTCTGCGAAGCCAGCGCCAGTTGTTCGGTGACGTCCCGCGCCGGTCAGACCTGGCAAGGATCGGACCGGTCGGCGGATACGCTGGGGAATCACCAGAATTACTGGCCGCGGCGTTGAACCGCGGACAGATCGGTATCACGTCTGAAGGGGTGGCCCGTGTCGGTTTGGCGTTGGCGGACGCTGTGGTGGGCGGTGGCCTTGGTGTTGGGTGTGGGTGGCGGGGTGTTGCTGGGTGTTGGACTGAGTAGTCAGCAACACGCGCCGCAGCCCACCGCCGCGCAGGCCAATCCCAGCATCATGACCGTGTCGGTGACTACGACCGTGTCGGTGCCGCCGGCATTGCATCCGAGCTCGACCGGGACGCGGGCAGCTTCCACGACCGCACCTAACGGTGCGCCGGCGCTGCCCGCGCAGTCGTCACCGGCGGCGCGGTCGGATCCGCGGGGTCCGGCATCGTCGCCTACGAGGCCGTTGGTGCTGCCCGGATCGGTTCCCGTCTCGGTCAGGATCCCCTCGATCGGGGTGGACTCATCGCTCCTGCAACTCGGACTCAACCCGGACCGTTCGATCCAGGTTCCGCCGCTGTTGGAGAAGGACTCGCATGCCGGTTGGTACAAGTATTCCCCGACGCCAGGTCAACTTGGCCCGGCCGTGATCCTCGGACACGTCGACTCCGCCAAGTACGGCCGAGCCGTCTTCTTCGAACTCGGGGCTCTGCAACCCGGCGCAACGGTCGAGATCACCCGGACCGACGGCACCGTCGCCGTGTTCACCGTCGACAGGGTGGTGTCCTACCCGAAATCCAAATTTTCGACCGACGCGGTGTACGGCACCATCGACCATGCCGGCCTGCGGCTGATCACCTGCGGCGGCACCTTCGACCCCACCGCCGGCAGCTACGAAAGCAGCATCGTCGCCTACGCCACCCTCACCTCCAGCCACCCGGCCCCCTGACAAGCGGCTGCCGGGGGAGCAAACCGGCTGCCTGACTGGGCCCGACCCGTGATGCGATCCCCCAGCTGTTGCGATGGGCGGGGGAGCAGGGGAACCTCAGCGTTTCGTCACGGCCAGCCGGCTGGTTTCTCCATCGCCGACACTCCGACCATGCCGCCCCGCGAATGATCACCTGCGGCGGCAACTTCGACCCTGGCCGGGCAGCGACGCCGGGCAGATCAGGACCAGGATTATCGACCAGGGACCGGCCGACATGGGCGAACAAGATCTCCGATGCCCGCGACGGCCTGAACGGATCGCAGGACGACGACCAGGGCGTCACCGTCAACGGCATGGTCGAGATCGTGCCGGCCAACGCTAACGGGGCTTCGCCCCAGCCCGACGAGGCGTGGCGTCGTGGGCTGAGCGTGTGGGGCTCCGGTCGGGCAGGATGTCCCGTGACGGCGGGCCGGACGGGGGTATGACTGCCTGTGGCAGTGGTTGGCCTTGGCCGGCCTGATCTCCGAACCGGAGCCGACGATGACGATAGCGCGAAGTGTGGCCGATGTCCTGTCTGAGCATGTCCGGTTCGAGGTGGAGTGCATCGACCGGATGTATCTGAATGTGTATCAGCCGAAGTTGCAGTACGCGGCCGGTCTTGTCGGCTTCGTGCACCGGCAGCTGGGGTTGCCGATCGCTTCGACGGCGCCGTTGGCCAAGATCACCGACCGGTTCGTCGCCGCGGTGCACCGGTTCGCCGACACCGAGGGCATCGAGTGGGTCGACTTCGTCAAGGGCCAACGCAAAGACGACGTCATGCAGGAACGGTTGGCCAGGTTCACCGCAGAGGAGGGGGTGGTGTTCATCGGACGGTCGCAGGAGAAGACCACGGTGTTTCGCACCGAGAAGCGCCGCCACCCGAGCGGGGTTGCCTACCCCTGGATCGTGAAGACCACCGGGGTGATCAACCATTTCTACTTCTACTGTGTTGATGCCGATTTCGGTCCGTTCTTCCTCAAGTTCTGCTCCTACTTCCCGTACAACGCCAAGTTGTGCGTCAACGGCAACCACTGGGCGCAGCAGCAGGCCGCCAAGGCCGGTGTCGGGTTTGTGCCGTTGGACAACGCGTTCGCCCAGGTCGACGACCCGGCCGCGTTGCAGCGGATCTGCGATGCACTCGGCCCGACCCAGATCAAGGCGCTGTTGGACAAGTGGCTGGCGATCTTGCCAAGCCCGTTCACCGACGCCGACCGCGTGGCCGGCTACGACTATGACCTGTCGATGCTGCAGGTGGAATTTTCGTTGACGCAGCGGCTGGACACCCCGACGTCGGGACGGGTGTTCTTCGAGCAGGTCATCCGCGACAACCTCGACGTCGGTCGACCCAATCAGGTCGGATTGATCTTCAACCGACGGATTTTCCGGAAAGGGCTACATGCGACGCCGGGCCGGTTCCGGACCCGGGTGATCACCGACGGGGTCACCCCGAGCCTGCACGCCGACTACAAAAACACCACGATCAAGCAGTACCACAAGGAGGGGAAAGCGCTGCGGACCGAGACGACGATCAACAACAGCCGCGATTTCGGGATCGGGAAACGACTGACCAATCTGCCCGCGCTGCGGGAGATCGGCTTCCTCGCCAACCGGCGCCTCCTGCGCGTCGAACAAATCAGTTACGACCCGATCACCGGCATCGACGCATTGCATGCCGTGACCGACCCGGTCACCACCCCTACCGGCACCCGGGTCACCGGGCTGCGGATCGGTGAGCAGCGCAGCCATGCCCTGGTCACCGCCCTACCGATTTTCCGGCTGCAAACGGCCGGGTTCGTCAACCGGGACCTGCGGCAGCTGACCGCGCAGCTCCGCGGACTGGACCCCGACCTGGTGACCGCCGGGCAGATGACCTACGACCTACGCCGCCTCAAAACGCACGGCCTGATCGAGAAGATCCCGCACAGCAACCGCTATCAAGTCACCGACCAGGGCCTGTCCGACGCGATGTTCCTGTCCGCTATCCACAACCGGCTCCTGCCCACCGGCCTCGCGGAACTGCACACCCCGTTTCCCGCGCCGATCCGCGCCGCCGCCCGCAACTACCAACATGTGATCGAAGACCTCACCCGCACAACAGGACTCGCTGCATGACATCAGAAAGCTGACCCTCACGTCCAAACTTGACCTACAAATCCGGCTTCGCCGGACCAAGCCATCTACGCCGTTTCCGGGACTTCGCCCGGAACCGGTGGCCCCTTCGGGGCAGCTCTGGTCACGATGGGCAGGTCGTTCTACGGTCGGCTGATGGCCGATGACTTCAGCGAGCGGTACGGCGATCTGCTGACCGGCTCCTATGACTGCGTGGACCGGATCGTGCTCAACGCCTACTACCCGCTCGGGCACGCCCCGGGCGGGTTCCGCGTGTGGTGGCGGCGGTTGCACCACGACAGCGAGGAGCAGCTGGACGACAACCACCTGATGCGGATGGCGGGCCGGTTCGCCCGTCGTGTCAAGGCCTGGGGCGCCGCGAACGGGGTGTGGCAGGTCCATCGGGCGGCGAACGGGGTGATCGGGAACATCGCCAAGAAGTACGCCTACGTCAACCACTATTCGTTCCACATCATGGATCCGCAGTGGGGACACCTGACGATCAAGATGTCCGGGCATCCGCCGTTCGCCGCGCAGATC
>JAABUR0100000943.1_pt1 | contig 56554 bp, 50 predicted proteins | sample 5560091 | NCBI WGS metagenome assembly JAABUR01 (sample SAMN10711879, study PRJNA513375) | rock metagenome | isolation source: Antarctica rocks | place: Antarctica: Victoria Land, University Valley sud | reverse complement strand
CGTGCTGCTGCTGTGCGCACCGGCCGCGCTGCGGGCGCTGTCCCGCTGGCGCACCGACTGGCTGGTCCGCTTCGCCGCCACCGGGCTCGTGGCCTCCCAGCTCGTCTTCCTGCGCTTCCCGTGGAAGGTGGGTCACCTGCTGCCGTCGTTGGTCTGCCTGGCGCTGTTGTTGGGGGTGGCCCTGCGCGACCGGCCGGGCCTGTTGGTCGCCCTCGTCGTCGCGCAGGCCCTCTACGTCGGCGCCAACGTCGTGCTCGTCCGACCGGACAACCCGAACGCCGCCACCGGCGGCCGTCTCACCTTCGAACCGGGCTGGGGCGCCGTCGTGGTCGACACCCGGTGCCGGGCCGACGATCCCGGTGCCTGGAAGAGCCCAGAGCGCGAACGGGTCGACGCCGTCTGGAACTGCGCCAAGCCCTGGGCTGGGTGACGCAACCCCTTGCTAGCGGGCGCGGTAGGTGGCGCGGGAGCCGACGGCGTCCTTGTTGAGGCGCTTCGACAGGTGGAGGCCCTCGAGCACGAACTCGATGGCGCTGGCGGCGGCGGCCGGGCTCTCGTCGCCCTCGGTGAGCTCGCCGACCACGGGCTGGAGGCCGGCCACGTCGGCGAACAGCGACACGTACTCGCCCGAGGCGACGTCGTCGCCGGCGTGGACCACGGTGCCTCCGTCGAAGGCGCCGAGCACCTCCCGCACCCGCTCGGTGCCGCAGCGCTCCTTGAAGACGGTGAGCAGCGCCGCCCGCAGCAGGCGCTCGACCACCTCGCCGTCACGGCCGTCCTCGAGGCTCTCGATCTCGATCTTGCCCCCGGTGGACGCGGCCAGGGAGTCGAGGTCGCTGACCCGGGGCACCACGACGTCCTCGCCGAGCCGCAGGGCACGCCGCACGGCGTTGGCCACGAGGGTCTCCTGGTTGGCCACGGTCAGGCGGACCGAGACCCCGGACCGCTGGTTGACGTGCGGGCTCTGGCGGGCGAGCTGGCTGAAGGTGGCCACCACCTCGGCCATGAACGAGGGGATCCGCACGTCGATGCCGCCGTCGGCCTCGTCGGTGCCGAGGGGACGGGCCTCCTGCGCGACGATGGCGACCTCCGTGGCCACCTCCAGGGGGTAGTGCGTGCGGATCTGGGCGCCGAAGCGGTCCTTCAACGGGGTGATGATGCGGCCCCGGTTGGTGTAGTCCTCGGGGTTGGCCGAGGCGAACAGCAGCACGTCGAGGGGCAGGCGGACCTTGTAGCCCCGGATCTGCACGTCGCGCTCCTCCAGCACGTTCAGCAGGCCCACCTGGATGCGCTCGGCCAGGTCGGGGAGCTCGTTGATGGCGAAGATGCCCCGGTTCGTGCGGGGCACGAGGCCGTAGTGCAGGGTGAGCTCGTCGGAGAGGTAGCGGCCCTCGGCCACCTTGATGGGGTCCACCTCGCCGATGAGGTCGGCGATGGACGTGTCGGGCGTGGCCAGCTTCTCCCCATAGCGCTCGTCACGGTGCACCCACTCGATGGGCGCGTCGTCGCCCTCGGCGGCCACCAGATCGCGGGCGTGGCGGGAGACCGGGGCGTACGGGTCGTCGTTGATCTCCGAACCGGCGACCACCGGCATCCACTCGTCGAGCAGCGCGGTCAGGGACCGGATCATGCGGGTCTTGGCCTGGCCGCGCTCACCGAGGAAGATGACGTCGTGGCCGGCGAGCAGGGCGTTCTCGAGCTGGGGCAGGACGGTGTCGTCGTAGCCGAGCACCGAGGCGAAGAGCGGTTCGCCGGCCCGGATGCAGACGATGGCGTTGCGCCGCACCTCCTCCTTGACCGGCATGGACCGCCAGCCGGACTCGCGGAGCTGGCCGAGGTTGGCGGGGCGAGAGGACATGGAGGCCAACCTACCGCCGCGCCGCGGGCACCCGGCCGGCGGATCGGGAGGGTGGCACCGGTCGGGGAAGGGTACCTCCGGTGAGAGGGACCCCGGCCCGTCCCCTGGCCGCCCGGCGATGGCTGGTCGAGTCGATCGCGTGGGCGGCGGTGCTGCTGCTCTTCGCCGGGACGATGACCGCGGTGGCCAATTCGGGAACGTTGCTCCCCGGCCAGGGTGGCGAGCCCAGTACCGGTGGGGGCGACCCCGGACCGCAGCCGGGGGGCACCGTGGTGGAGACGACGGTGGTCACCAAGGAGGTGCTTCCCGCCGGCCAGGCCAAGGTCGCCGGCTCGGCCAGCGTCCTCACCGTCGACGGGGCCGTGCTCGACGGCGTGGCCACCCCCCTCACCGCCGACGTCCCCGAGCGCGGCCTGGGCCGGGCCGGGGCGGTGATCGAGAACGCCATCGTGGACGGCCAGCGCGCCACCATCTCGTGGGACTCGGGTCGACCGCTCGTCATCGAAGGCGCCGGTGCCATCGCCGTCGGCCCCGTCGGCGTCAGCGCCGACCCCCAGGGCTCGACGGTGTCGTTCGGGGAGGGGACCCACGGCATCGCGCCCGCCGCCTACCGGATCGCCACCCCGGTGGCGGTGGGCACGTCCGGCCTGGCCGAGCCTCGCGAAGGAGGCGTGTCGTTCACCGCCGACGCCGCCACCACCATCACGTTCTCGGGCGGTGCGTTCACCCGCGTCCCACCGGGCGTGCTCCGCCTCCGGGGTGAGGGCAAGGTGGCGGCCACGGGCGACTTCGGGGTGACCGAGCGCAGCGAGCAACGGACGGCGCCGTCCCTCGACTTCGGACCCGGCGCCTACGACGTCACCGTCACCCCCGGTACGGCAGGGCTCACCGTGGCCGGCACGCTCGAGGGGCCGCTCCGCCTTCCGTGAGCGTCGCTCGCTCGGGTTGCACGGCGGCGTCGCGAGCGCCACGCGAGCAGCCGCCACGCGAGCGCCGGAGGCGCTCGCCCGACAGCACGGCGGCGTCGCGAGCGCCACGCGAGCAGCCGCCACGCGAGCGCCGGAGGAGCTCGCCCGACAGCACAGCACTACCGTGCGTCGCCCATGGAGCTGTCGGGCGGGTGGCGGGCCCTGGTCGCCGATGAGGGGTTGCGGCGCCGCTGGCTCGACGACGGCACCGATGATGACGGGTGGGAACCGATCGAGGTGCCCGGCCACTGGCGGTCCACCCCGGCCTTCGCCGAAGCCGACGGCCCCCTGCTCTACCGAAACCGGTTCACCACCGAACCCGCCGATGGCGCTCGCCGTTGGCTGACCCTCGACGGGCTCTTCTACCAGGGCGACGTCTGGCTGGACGGCGGCTACGTCGGCGACACCGAGGGGTACTTCTTCCCCCACACCTTCGAGGTCACCGACGCCCTCGACGCCCGTTCGGAGCACGTGCTCGGCGTGGAGCTGGCCTGCGCGCCGCAGCACGACCGCACCGCCAAGCGCAACCTCACTGGCGTCTTCCAGCACTGGGACTGCCTGGATCCCGACTGGAACCCGGGAGGCATCTGGCGTCCCGTGCGCATCGAGCGCACCGGGCCGGTACGCATCGTCCACCTGCGGGTGGTGTGCCGGGAGGCCTCGCCCCAGAGGGCGGTGGTGGCGGTCCGGGCCGTGGTGGACGCCGCCGCCGCTGGCCCCGTCACCATCCGCACCACCGTCGGCGGGACCGACCACACCCAGGACCTCACCCTGGCGGCCGGCGAAAACCAGCTCCAGTGGACGGTGACCGTGCCGGACCCCGACCTCTGGTGGCCCCACGCGCTGGGCGACCAGCCGCTCCACGACGTCGTGGTGGAGGCCGAGGTGGAGGGGGCGGAGGCGCCCAGCCACCGACGCACCCTCCGCACCGGCCTACGCCAGGTGGCCATGCGCAACTGGGTCCTGACGGTGAACGGCGAGCGGCTGTTCCTGAAGGGCTCCAACGCCGGCCCCACCCGGATGGCGCTGGCCGAGGCCGGCGCCGCGGAGCTCGCCGCCGACGTCGCTCTGGCCAAGGACGCCGGGCTCGACCTGCTGCGCCTGCACGCCCACGTCAGCCGACCCGAGCTCTACTCCGCCGCCGACGAGGCCGGCGTGCTCATCTGGCAGGACCTCCCCCTCCAGTGGGGCTACGCCCGGGGTGTCCGCCGCCAGGCGGTGCGCCAGGCCCGCGAAGCGGTCGACCTGCTCGGCCACCACCCCTCGGTGGCGATCTGGTGCGGGCACAACGAGCCCTTCGCCCTCGACATCGAGCCCGGCGGCCAGGACCTCGCGTCGGTCCGGGTGCGGTTCCTCGCCGCCCAGGAGCTGCCGAGCTGGAACAAGACGGTGCTCGACCGGTCGGTGAAGCGGGCCCTCGAGAAGGCCGACGGGTCTCGGCCGGTGATCGCCCACTCAGGAGTGCTGCCGCACCTCCCCCAGCTCGACGGCACCGACAGCCACCTCTACTTCGGCTGGTACCACGGCCACGAGCGCGACCTGCCCGACCTGGCCCGCGTCGCTCCCCGGATGGTGCGCTTCGTCAGTGAGTTCGGCGCCCAGGCGGTGCCCCCGGAAGCGACGTTCTGCCAACCCGAGCGCTGGCCCGACCTCGACTGGCCCCGACTCGCACGCACCCACTCGTTGCAGAAGACGGTCTTCGACCGCCACGTCCCCCCGGCCGACCACGCCACCTTCGATTCCTGGCGGGCCGCCACCCAGGCCTACCAGGCCGACGTGATCCGCCACCACGTCGAGACCCTGCGGCGGCTGAAGTACCGGCCCACCGGCGGCTTCGCCCACTTCTGCCTGGCCGACGGCAACCCCGGGGTCACCTGGTCGGTGCTCGACCACGAGCGCAACCCGAAGGCCGGCTTCGACGCCCTGCGCCTGGCCTGCCGGCCCGTCATCGTGGTGGCCGACCGGCCGCCGGCCACCGTTAGCCCCGGCGATGCGCTCGCCCTCGACGTGCACGCCGTGAGCGACCTGCGTCGGCCCCTCGACGGAATCGAGGTCACGGCCCGGCTGGTGTGGGACGGCGGCGACCACGCCTGGCGGTGGGGGGGCGGCCTGCCCGCCGACTGTTGCGAGCGGATCGGCACGCTCCAGTTCGTGGTGCCCGACGCTCCGGGGGAGCTGGTGGTCGAGCTCGCCCTGTCGGCGCCGGGCTACGAGGAGATCACGAACCGCTACGAGACGCGCATCACCGCCACCGGATGACCGGCGGCGGTGATGGGCAGAGCACCCGCTCGAGGAGCGGTCAGGCGGCGGTGGGCAGGCGGTGACGGGTCTGACGCTTGCGGGTGGTCAGGACCACGAGACCACCGGCGACGACCATGGCGGCGCCCAGCGGAGCCAGGAAGTCGAGGTCGGTGCCGGTCCGGGCCAGGCCGCCCCCACCCGAGCCGGCGGCGCCGCCCTGGTTGTTGCCGCCGGCGTTAACGCCGGGGCCATAGCTGTCGTCGCCGCCCTGGGCGGCGACCGGGGCGGCCGCGAGGAACAGGATGGCAATCGCCAAGACGAGCATGCGTCGAATCATTAGGTCATCCCCTGATGAGGTTCGTGGCGGGTGCCAATCGGCCGACATTCTGCCCATCTGAGGCTCCCTTGTCCAGCACCCGAAGATCAGGGCCCTCGACCGGGGGTCCTTCACCGGTCGAAACCGGCGGTCAGGCGGCGGTCCTGGACGAGGGTGAGCGTGGCGGTGGCGGCGCCGGCCCGGGGCGAGAAACCGCCACCCCGGGTCACCTTCCAGCCCTCGGCGGGCGTGATCCGCGCCTCGAGCCGATCGGCGTTCACGGTGGGCTGGGGCGCCACCGTCAGGCGGTAGTCGCCGCGCTCGACCTGGCCGGTGAGAACCAGCTTCAAGGTCACCGATCCCCCCGGAGCGATCTGGATGGACCGGTCGTACACCGCGTGGCCGAGCTCGCGCTGCGCGACGACCGGCACCGGCAGGCCGTTGAGCGACGCCGACACCAGTCGGTGAGGTGTGTAGACCGACAGCAGGAGGGCGTTGGTGCCCGTCGGGAGCCCGAAGTTGTTCCCGATGACCTCGCGGGGCAGGCCTCCGGCAGGGGCGTCGTTGCGCAGCGTGACCTTCACAGTCGCGTTCAGACGGCCCGATCCCGGGTCGACGCGGGCGGCGTAGCTGATCGTGCGGTGCAGGAACATGTCGATCTTGGAGTTGCCGGCGTTCTGGCTGACCACGGAAAGGAAGTCGTGGCCGTCGGGTCGGGGCAGGGCTCCGTCCATGCCGATGCGCTGGAGGAGGCGCTGCTCCTCGGGGCGGATCGAGTGCATGAGCAGCCGGCCCTGGCGGACCACTGGACTCAACACGTCGGCGACCCTCTGCGGCCCCGGTAGCGAGCCGCTGGTGAGGTCGTCGAAGGTCTTACGGGCCGCCTCCGTGAAGATCGTGTCCTCCTGGCCGCCGCCCAGGCTCAGGTACTGGTCCCGGAGCAGGATGCGTGCCGCGTTCTTCTTGGTGAGCGGCTCGTCGAGGCCCTCGACCCGGACCGGGCCGGTGAAGTTCAACAGGGCGGCCAGGGCGGTCGGGTCGATCGTGAGCACCCCATCGACAGGGGCGCCTCCCGACTGGGGGTAGAGCTGCTCGATCACCCGGGCGTCGGAGGGGAAGTCGGGCGAGTAGGTGACGTCCTGGAAGAAGTCGGCGGGCCGGAAGCGCCCGAAGCGGGCGAGGTAGTCGGCCGGCCCGGTCAGGCGACGGGTCCCCTTGGGGGCGCCGAGCTCGCGGATGGGTCCCGAGCGGCTGAGGCGGATCTCGCCGTCGGCGACGGTGAGCTCGCCGTAGCCGGCGACGAAGCCGCCGGAGCCCCGAAGCTCGACGGGCGTGACGAACGCGAGGAAGTACCGGCGGGTTCCGCTCCCACCTAGCAGGTCCGGGGCCAACCGAACTGCCCGGGCGGCGACGGCGGCATCGGGTGTGGCGTCGGCCAGCTCGGCGGCGAAGCGGTCCACCCCGTCGGCCACCGGCGGCACCAGCCAGGGCGAACGGGCCGCCCGCACACCCCGGTCGGCGCGGGTCAGCGCCCGGCTCACCTCGGCGATCGGCTCCTCGAGGTCGCGGATGGCGGCCAGGTTGAACCGCCCCGACCGGTACTTCAGCCGGTCGTAGTCCGCCTGGCGGACCGTGCCGCTGCTGGACCCGGCCAGGTCGGTGCCGTAGCCCGTGACACGTGCCAGGGCAGTGGCCTGCTGGCCGACGACGGGGACGGCGCGTGCCGGCCACGCCCAGAAACCCGACAGCAACCCCTCAGCCGAGGAGAACGACCGGCGGGCGCTGTCCAGCTCCTCGCCGGCCTGGCCGGACTCCCCCGCCTTGACCTGGCGCAGGGCGCCCTGGGAGCGGGTGACCCCCCGGTCGACCTGCTCGCGGGCGAGGAGGGCGACGGCCACGAAGACCGCGGTCGCCAGCCCGGCCGCCCCGACGAGCCCGAACAGCACGCGGCGTACGCGGGCCCGGGTGCGGACCGAGGAGGACGCGTACCCCGACACCAGCGCAGGGAGGGTGGCGGCGGCGGCGAGGAGGGCGGTGGAGCCGTGGAAGGCGAACGACGGGATGCGCAGCAGCGACTGGACGGCCAGAGCGGCGACGAGTCCACCGGCCCACGGGTTGCGGCGGGTGGCGGTGGCCCCGGCGAACGCGACGACCAGGGCGGCGAAGCCGGGCAGGAGCGTCCACCCATGGCCGGCGCCGGCGGCGACGCCCGCCAACAAGAACCACGTCCATCGGTGGGCGCGCGCCGTCGCGAAGGTGAGCGTGGCGGCGAAGGCGGCGGTGAAGGCCACGTCACTGACGGCCAGCCCGGTCGGGTGGCACCCGGCCAGCGCCGCTCCGACCGCGGCGGCGACGGCCAGCCCCCGGACCACCCCGGTCCGGGAACGGTGGCGTCGCCGGGTCCGGTGGCCCGGTGCGGGCGCCGGGTCGGCGGAGGCGGGGATGGGGGCGGCCACAGGCGAAGGTTCGGTGCGCTCGGACGCCGACGTCCGTCGACGATGCTGGACCGGCGGAGCGGGCCGACGGTACCCTCTGCGCGGGGATCGGGGAAGAACATCGTCGACGACAGGGGCCGAGCGGTGCCGGCGTGCAGTGATGCGGAGCGGGACCAGCGCGGGTCCCGGCGCCCTGGTCGCGGCGTCCACCTCCCCACCGACGAGGCCCGTCGCCGGTGAGGACGGCACCACGGCGCTCGACCCTCGAGCGCGCCTCCTTCGCCCGGAAGCTGCCGCCTACCCGGCAGCGCCACCTGCTGCAGGGCGTGTTCGACGTGACCGCCAGCGGCACCGCCCTCGTGGCCGCCGTCTACCTGCGCTACGAGCTCGATCCCCCGCCCGGGGTCGTCGAGGGCATGGTCCCCCTGGTGTTCACCGCCGGCTCGGCCCAGCTCCTGGCCGGGTTCTTGTTCGGGCTCTACGCCGGGCGGTGGAAGTTCGGCGGGTTCGAGGAGGTGGCGGCGTTGGTGGAGGCCACGCTGCTGGCCACCGGGGTCGTCGCCCTGCTCAACCACTTCGCCTTCGACCGCGCCGTGCCGCTCAGCGCCAGCCTCACCTACGGCCTGTTCGCGCTGCTGATGATGGCGGCCGTCCGCTGGATGTGGCGCCTGGTGCTCGAACGTCGCCTCCGGCCGGCCGGCGGCGGGGCCCGGCGGGTCATCGTGGTGGGAGCCGGCGAGGGCGGTGACCAGGTCATCGGGGCCATGATGCGCAACCCCGACAGCCCCTACCTGCCGGTGGCCGTGCTCGACGACGACCCGGCGAAGCGCCGCCTGCGGCTTCGCGGCGTGCCTGTGCTCGGGACCACCAGGGACCTCGAACGGGTGGCGGAGAACCACGACGTCGGCACCGTCATCATCGCCATCCCGAGCGCCGACGCCACCGTCCTGCGGCCGATCGCGGAACAGGCCGCCGAGGCCGGGCTCGAGGCGCTGACCCTGCCCCCGATCGGCGCCCTGTTCGGCGCCGCCGTGGGGGTCGGCGACATCCGCCCCCTCACCGACGTCGACCTGCTCGGACGGCGGGCCATCGACACCGACATCGACTCCATCGCCGGCTACCTCACCGGCCGCCGGGTCCTCGTCACGGGCGCCGGTGGCTCGATCGGTTCCGAGCTGTGCCGCCAGATCTCGCGCTTCGAGCCGGCATCGCTGGTGATGCTCGACCGCGACGAGTCCGCCCTCCACGCCGTGCAGCTGTCGATCGAGGGTCGGGCCATGCTCGACAGCCGCAACCTCGTGGTGGGCGACATCCGCGACCGCCCCCGCCTCCGCGAGGTGTTCGCGGAGCACCACCCGGAGGTGATCTTCCACGCCGCTGCGCTCAAGCACCTCCCGCTCCTCGAGATGCACCCGTGCGAAGCGTTCAAAACGAACTGCGTCGCCACCCAGAACCTGCTCGAGCTGGCCGCGGAGACGGGCACCGAACGGTTCGTGAACATCTCCACCGACAAGGCCGCCGATCCCATCAGCGTCCTCGGCTACACCAAGCGGGTCGCCGAGCGCCTCACCGCAGCCATGGCGCCCACCACCGCCGGCACCTTCCTCAGCGTGCGGTTCGGCAACGTCCTCGGCAGTCGCGGGTCGGTGCTCACCACCTTCCGAGCCCAGATCGAGGCCGGCGGCCCCGTAACCGTCACCGACCCCGAGGTCACCCGCTACTTCATGACCGTCGAGGAGTCGGTCCAACTGGTGATCCAGGCCGGCGCCGTGGGCTGCGACGGCGAGGCGCTCGTGCTGGACATGGGCGAGCCCGTCCGCATCGACGACGTCGCCCGCCAGCTGGTCGACCAGGCGCACCGGTCCGTCGAGATCGTCTACACCGGTCTCCGCACCGGCGAGAAGCGCCACGAGGTCCTCTTCGGCACGGGGGAGGTCGACCACCGACCGACCCATCCGCTGGTTTCCCACGTCGCCGTCCCCGGCCTCGACGCCGAACGCCTCGCCGCCGTCGACCTCGGCGCTCCCCGCCACCAGCTCCTGGCCGACCTCCGCACGCTGTGCCTCGAGGTCGACCAGCCCCTCGCGCTCGGCATCGGCGACTGACCGAAGGACGAGCGGCGCTTCAGCGCAGGCCGAGCGGGACCGCCCGCTCGTCGTCATCGAGCTCGTCGGGATCGGTGTCGGCGTCAGCCAGGGCGTCGAGGGTCCCGGAGGCACCCCGCCGGGCGAACGGCAGAGCCAGCACCACCAGCCCGAACGGCAGCACCTGCACCCGCTGGCGAACCAGGATGCCGAAGTTGCCGATGCTGGAGAACGCGACGACGAACAACAGCACGTACACGGCGGCGAAGTCGACGTAGGACCGGAGGCGACGCACCTTCCCGATGTGGATCCACCGCCGGGCCGAGAGAGCGGTGAGCGCGAGGAGGAAGAGCCCCTCCATGGCCGCCACCAGCGACTGGACGTTGCCGGCCTCCCACGGGAACGGCCGGAACAGGACCGAGAGCCCTGCCCTGGGGATGTCGAGCGGGGACTTCACCGGCTGGGCGCTGAAGTGCGAGTCCCCCACGCTGGTGCGCTCGGCGGTGGAGTCCAGAACCGATTCGACCGTGGTCGCGTCCAGCTCCTCCACGTTGAAGAACCCCGACGCCTGGCGAAGCAGGAGGGCCCCGACCACCACGAGGATCACGAGGCCGACGCCCTTGAAGACGGCGGCCGTGGGCGCGCCGGTCCGCCCCCGGCGGAACGCGTACGCCACCACCAGGCCACCGAAGGCGATCACCGCGATGTGCGGACGGACCGCGGCGGCGGCGCCCAGCCCCACCGCAGTCAACACGAAACCGCCCTTCCGGGACCTGAGCACGCGGGCCGTGCCCAGGGCGGCCAGCCCCAGGGTGAAGGTCATCCACGCCTCCTTGCCGATGCTGGAGGACCAGAACACCATCGACGGGAGGAAGAAGAGGAGGCGGCCATAGCGGAGGAAGTCGCCCTCGGGCAGTGCGGTCCGGAACGCGCGGTAGAAGCAGTAGAGGCCGAGGAAGCTGAGCCAGGTGAACACCATGAAGCCCCCGAGCTTCGAGGGTCCCGTGAACGTGTAGACGACGCCGGTCACGCCGCGCAGGAACTTCGTGCCCGTCCCCCCGGCCTGGTTGGCCTGGGCGAAGGAGAAGTCACCGTGGCGCAGGGCGTCGGCGACGGCCCGGCCCCGGCCGTGGTACTGGTTGGCATCGGCGGCACCGCTGTACAGCTCGAAGGCGACGGCATAGCGCAGGAATGCCCCCACCAGCTTCGCCCCGAAGCCGTAGAGCATCAGCCGGGCGGCGCGGGGGCCGTCGAGCCGCGCCGTGGTGTGGAAGATCAGAGGCAGCGTGAAGAGGGCGAGCAGGGGGCCGATCAGCAGGCCACCCCACACGTCGTATGACGTGTGGCCGATGGCCCAGGCCATGCCCCCGAGGACGGCCACGGCGGCCAGACCGGCGGTGGCGGCACCGACGGTGGGGACGGACCGCGGCTGCGAAGACATCACGAAGAATCTACCGGCCGGTGCGCGACCGCCCAGCCTTCATCCGGCGGCGCCGAGGACCTCGAGGTAGATCTCCTGCAACCGGCCGGCAGCCACGGCGATGTCGAACCCGGAGGCCGTCCGCCGACCGGCCGCCCCCAGATCGCGTGCCATGGCGGCGTCCTCGAGCACTCGAGCGAGCGCATCGGCGAGCGCTCCCGGATCGCCGGCGGGCGCGAGCACCCCGTCGACTCCGTGGGTGAGGACCTCGGGGACGCCGCCGACGGCGGTGGCCACGCAGGGCACCCCACTCGCCATCGCCTCCAGCAGGGCGATGGGGAGCCCCTCGAACCGGGAGCTGAGGCAGAACAGGTCGAAGGCCGGGAGGAGCTCCATCACGTCACCCCTGGACCCGGGGAAGAGGGCCACGCCGCCCAACCCGAGGTCGACCGCCCGCCGCCGGAGCTGGTCCTCCAGCGGGCCGGTGCCCACCAGGACCAACCGGAGGCCGGGAAGGCGGTCTGCCATGGCCGCCACCGCCGCCAGCATGGTTTCGTGGTCCTTCTTCGCCGTGAAGTTGCCGACCGTGCCGACGACCGGCGCGTGGTGGTCGAGCCCCAGCTCGTCGCGGGCGGCGGCCCTGGCGTCGGCGCCGGTCGGCACGGCTCCGAGGTCGATGCCCTGGCGCAGCACCTCCACCGGCGGCCACGAACCGGGCAACAGGCGCGGCCGCCGGATCGAGCGCCCCACCGAGTCCGACACCGCCAGGGTCCGGGCGCTGCGGGGATAGGTGAGGGCGTTGGCCCACCGGCTGGCGAGGCGGTGGCGGTCCCAGACGTTGTGCTCGGTGTGGACCAGGGTCGTCCCCCGTGCCGCGACCAGCCGGCAGACGGCGGCCGAGAGCGGCATCTGGGTGTGCACCACGTCGAAGTGGCCCTCCCTCAGCAGGCGGCGGAGCCGCAGCACCCACGCCGGCCCGGCCCGGCCGGCCCGGCCGCCGCGACCGAGGCAGTGCACCTGCGTCCCCGTCGCCTGGATGGGCGGCACCAGGGCGTCCTTGTGCGGCAGGACGTAGGCGACCTCGACGTCGAACCGGTCCCGGTCGATGTGGCGGAGGGTGGAGAGCAGCAACTGCTCGGCGCCGCCCCGGCCGAGCCCCTTGGTCATCCAGAGGATCCGCACGCGCCCGGCCACGGGATCCACCTCGACTCCGGAGAACGATGCCCACCACCTTGCGCCGGTCAACCTACCATTCGCCCCGTGGTGGCTCTCCGGGCGGCGCGGCGCCGACGCCTGGGTCGAGGGGGCACAGGCGGCGCAAAGGTGGCCCACCTGACCACCGTGGACCTCAGCCTGCGGTTCCTGGTGCTGCCGCAGCTCGAGGCGGTCGTCGCCGCCGGCGGTGAGGCCATCGGCATCAGCGCCCCGGGGCGGTTCGTACCCGAGATCGAGGCCGCCGGGGTGCGCCACGTCGCGCTGGCGTCGTCCACCCGCGGGATGAACCTCGGCCACGACCTGCGGGCGGCCTGGGCGCTGTGGCGCGTGCTGCGGCGGGAGCGGCCCGACGTGCTGCACACCCACAACCCCAAGCCCGGCGTCTACGGGCGCATCGTGGGCCGGCTGAGCGGCGTGCCGGTCGTGGTGAACACGGTGCACGGGCTCTACGCCACCGAGGGGGACCGTTGGGGGAGGCGGCTCGCCGTGTACGCCATGGAGGCGGTGGCCTCCCGGTTCTCGGACGCGGAGCTGGTGCAGAACCCCGAGGACCTCGCCCTCCTGCGCCGGCTGCGGCTGGCGCCGGCGGCCAAGCTGCGCCTGCTCGGCAACGGTGTGGACCTGACCCGCTTCGACGCCTCCCGGCTCGACCCGTCGGTGCGGGACGACGTGCGCGGCGAGCTGGGCGTCGCCGCCGACACGTGCGTGATCGGCGTCGTGGGCCGCCTCGTCGCCGAGAAGGGCTACCGGGAGCTCTTCGCCGCCGCCGCCGACCTCGGTGCCGGCTACGTGCTGGCCGTGGTCGGGCCCGAGGACCCCGACAAGTCGGACTCGCTCGCCCCCGCGGAGCTGGCCGCCGCCCGGGCTGCGGGGGTGCGCTTCCTCGGCATGCGCACCGACGTGGAGCGCGTCTACGCGGCCATGGACGTCTTCGCCCTGCCGTCGCACCGCGAGGGGTTCCCGCGCGCCGCCATGGAGGCGGCGGCGATGGGCCTGCCGATCGTCGCCACCGACATCCGCGGGTGCCGCCAGGTCGTGTCCCACGACGTCAACGGCCTGCTCGTCCCCAAGGGCGACGCCGCCGCCCTGGCGGGAGCGCTCCGCGCGATCGGCGCCGACGGCGACCGGCGGGCGCGGATGGGGCGCGCCAGCCGGGAGCGAGCGACCTCGCACTTCGACGAGCGCAGGGTGGTCGACATCGTGCTCAGGACCTACGCCGAGGTGGCCACGGACCGCCTCGGCCGAGCGTCGTGACCGCCCCCACCCCTCTCGTGGTGGTCGGCACCGGCGGCCACGGTCGCGAGACGTTCGAGCTCGTCTCGGCGATCAACCGGGCCACTCCCACGTTCGCCCTCCTCGGGTTCCTGGACGACGACCCCGATGCCAACCGGGACCGCGTGCGGGCGCTGGGCACGGAGGTCCTCGGGCCGGTCTCGCTCCTCGAGGGCATGGACGCCCGCTACGTGCTGGGGGTCGGGTCCGGCGAGGCGCGCCGCCGGCTGGACGAGCGCATCACGGCCTGGGGTGGGGAAGCCGCCGTCCTCGTGCACCCCGAGGCCACCGTCGGAGCGGAGGTCACCCTCGGGCCGGGGACGGTGGTGGCCGCCGGGGGACGGGTCACCACCAACGTCGTGCTGGGTCGACACTCCCACTTGAACGTGAACGCCTCGGTCAGCCACGACTGCCGGGTGGGGCCGTATTCCACGGTGAGCCCCGGTGCGACCGTGAGCGGCACCGTCAGCCTCGGCGAGGGCGTCCTGATCGGCGCGGGGGCGACGGTCATCCAGGGCCTCTCCGTCGGCGGGTGGTCCACCGTCGGAGCCGGGGCGGTCGTCATCCGGGACGTCCCCCCCGGCGTCACCGCCGTGGGCGTCCCGGCCCGATGGTGACCGACCCCGGGGTCGAACCGCCGAACGAGGCCCTTCGCCGCCGAGCGGTGAAGGGGGCGGGCTGGACGGCGGTCCAGGTGTGGGGGTCGCGCCTGGTTTCCACCGTCGTCTTCCTCCTCCTCGCCCGCCTGCTCGAACCCCGCCAGTTCGGGGTGGTCGCGCTCGCCGCCGTGTTCACCGCGTTCCTCGAGGTGCTGGTGAACATGGGCTTCGCGGACGCCCTGGTGCAGAGGGCCGACCTCGACGACGATCACCTCCAGACGGCGTGGTGGACCTCGATCGGCGCGGCGACGGTGATCGCCCTGGCCACGGTGGCCGGCGCCGGCCCCCTCGGCCAGCTCACCGGTGAACCGCGCATCGTGCCGGTCGTGCGGGCGCTGGCCCTCGGCTTCCTCCTGGCCGCCGCCAACACCGTGCCCAACGCCCTCCTCCGCCGACGGCTGCGGTTCCGGGCCATCGCCGTGCGCTTCACGGTGGCCAACCTCCTTAGCGGGGCGTTCGCCATCGCCTTGGCGCTGGCCGGTGCCGGGGTGTGGGCCCTGGTGGCGAAGTCGCTCGTCCAGACAGGCATCGGGCTGGTCCTCAGCCTGGCCAACGCCCGGTGGCGGCCGCGGCTGCGGTTCTCGCGTGAGCGCCTGCGGGACCTGCTCCCGTTCGGCGCCAAGGCCACCGGGATCAACGTCCTGCAGTTCACCGGTCGCCACACCGACGATCTGCTGATCGGCTCGTTCATCGGGGTCACCGCTCTGGGCTTCTACTCCGTCGCCTACCAGTTGCTCATCATCATCCTGACCGTGGTGACCTCGACGATCGACCTGGTGGCCCTGCCGACCTTCGCCCGGCTGCAGGACGATCGGCCGCGGATGGCTCGCGGCTACCTCACCGCGGTGCGCATGAGCTCGCTCCTGGGCTTCCTCGTGTTCGCCGCAACCGCCGCGCTCGCCCCCGAGCTGGTCCGCACGCTGTTCGGCACCAAGTGGCGTCGCAGCGTCCCGGTGATGCAGATCCTGGCGCTCTCCGCCTTCCTCGCCCCCTCCATCAGCTTCGCCGGGACGGTGCTCAAGGCGGCCGGGCGGCCGGGGCTGAAGCTTCTGACCGCCGTGGCCCAGGCGGTCGCCACCGTCGTCGGCTTCGTCGTCGTCGTGGTGGTGTTCGACGGGGGCATCGTCGCCGTGGCTGCAGTCTTCACGGCCGAGACCTTCCTGCTCGCCCCGCTGGAGCTGTGGGCGCTCCGTCAGGTCATCGACCTTCCGACCGGCGCCCTGGCCGGCTCCTACGTCGGCCCCGCCCTCGGTGCGGTCGCCTTCGCCGCCGTCGTCGCCGGGTTGCGCTGGTCGATCGGGGACGCGGTCGGGCCGTGGCCGTTCCTCGCGGTGGCCGGGGTGACGGCGACGGCGGCCTACCTGGGGGTGGTCCGCGTCGTCGACCGGGCGACGCTGGCCGAGGCCGTCCGGCACGCCGGCGCGCTGCGACCCGGCTGATGGGCGGCGACCGAGCGCGGGCGGACGTCCTCGCCGTCGTCCTGACCTTCCGACGGCCCCGCCTGGCCACCGGTGTCGTGCGCCAGCTCATCGAGGTCGAGGGCCTCGACCCGGGCCAGGTGCTCCTGGTGGTGAACGGTGACGGGGGTCTGGAGGACCCGGACCTGACCCGCCGGATCGAGGTGCTGCGGCTGCCCGAGAACGTGGGACCGGCCGGTGGCTTCCGACAGGGCCTCGTCCACGCCACCCGGTCTCCCCACCGCTGGTTCTACCTGTGCGAGGACGACGTCGGCCTGTTCGACCTCCCCACGCCCCGCCTGGCCCGGCTCGTCGCCGAGGTGGAGGCGCTCGAAGCCGGGACCGCAGGTGGAGCGCAGGTCGGGGGGGTCGTGGCCTACGGGCGGTGCCTGGACCCTCGCACCGGTGCGACCCGGCCGTTCCCGGCGACCGAGGCGAAGGGCCTGGTCGACGTCGACGTGGCCGCCTGGGGTGCCAGCCTCGTCTCCCGGCGGGTGGTCGAAGCCGGCTTGCTACCCGATGCCGACTGGTTCTTCGGCTACGAGGACTTCGACTTCTGGCTCTCGCTCCGCTCGGCCGGCTTCCGCCTCCTCCTCGATGGCGCCGCGTACCGGGCCCGCGCCGATGTCGTTTCGCAGGAGGGCCGCTCCGCCGCCTTCGCCACCGAACGGCCCGACGACCATGACGAGCCGTGGCGGGCGTACTACGTCGCCCGCAACTTCTTCGCGCTGCGCCGGCGCCACGGCCGGCCGGCGTGGACCCTGTCGCACCTGGCGAAGAGCGTGCGGCGCATGCAGCTCAGCGGCTCCCGGGCCGAGCGCCGGGCCACCCTCGCCGGCCTGGTCGACGGCGCCCGTGGTCGCTCTGGCCGGAACGACTCCTACCTCCGCACCACCGGCGAGCGGTGAGCCGTCGCCGCCCGACCGACCCGGCGCCGCTTCATCCGGCGAAGTTCGGCCAGAGACCCAGGTCGAGGTCGGGGATGCGGGCGGCGAGGCGGCGCACGTCGTCCTGGTAGCCCTCGCACAGGGCGGTCCGCAGGGCTTCGGGGAGCCGGGGCTTCTCGCTCGCCGTCTTGTTGATCTCGTCCCGCACCGTCTCCGGCACGAACCCGCAGTCGTCCAGGCCGAGGAACTCGTAGGTGCGGGCCAGCGCCGGGAGCGGTGCGCGCACGCACCTCTCGTACTGGAGGACGAGCACCTGCCCGGGATCGAAGTGCCGATGGAGGCGGTCGAGGGCGGCGTCGTAGAGGCCGCGCCCGAAGTGGTCCTGGGCCACGTGGGGCCGGAGCATCGCCCCCCGCGCCATCTCGTGGGCCAACCCCGACCGGTACCGCTCCACGGGATCCCGCAGGAGGACGATGAGCTTGGCGTCGGGCGCGGCCAGGCGCAGCAGCGCGGGAGTCCAGAAGTCGGTGGCGTACCTGGGCGTCCACTCGCCGGCGAGCGAGCCCGCCGGCCGGGGGAAGTAGCCGGTGTAGCGGGCGATGTCGGCCTCGGAGAAGTCGGCGTTGCAGTACCGGTCGAAGTAGTGCAGCTCCTTGGCCCGCCCCCGGATCTGGGCCACCTGGGGGTGGGCCGCGATCAGCCGGTGCCACCAGGTCGTGCCCGCCTTCATGAACCCCACGCCGACGAAGTCGGGCGGTCCGGTGTGCCAACCGGCCGGGGTGGGCGGGGCCGGCGGAGCGACCGAGATCAGGGCGCGGCGAGCCTTGAGCGCCCGGGCGAACCGGTGTCGGCGAACGGCAAAGGCGACCTGCCGCACGCGGTCGCCGAGCACCGGGACAGCGTAGGAGCCGAGCCGATGGGCGAGCGACCCATCAGCACGGTGCTCGTTCCGGGCGAAGCCGGACAACGCCGGGCTCACCCGCGCGTACCGTGGCGCCGTGTCGCCCCGCCCGCCGGACTTCCTCATCGGCGGCACGCCCCGCTCGGGCACCACCTACGTGCAACGGTTGGCCACGTCCCTCGTCGGCGTGGCCGTCCCCCCGGAGACCCACTTCTTCGTCGACTTCGGCCCCGGTCTCCTGGGCCGGTCGGTGTTCCCGCTGGCCGGCGGCGACCTGAGGACCGAGCTCGAGCGCTACGCCGCCCTGCCCACTTCCCAGGGCCTCGACCTCGACGTCGAGGCCGTCGTCGCCACGCTCGCCGGCCAGGCCGCCGACGTCTTCACGCTGTTCGCGGCGGTCGTGCACGCGCTGGCCGACGGAGCGTTGGTCGGCGAGAAGACGCCCGACCACCTCCTCTGGTGGCCGGCGCTGGCGAGCGCCTTCCCCGAGCTCCGCTTCGTCGCGGTGGTCCGCGATCCCCGCGCCGTCGTCGCCTCCAACCTGGAGGTGGCCTGGGGCATGTCCTCGATCGGGTTGCTGGCCGAGCGGTGGGCCTCGGACCAGCGCCGGCTCCGACGGGCCGTCGAGCGGATCGGCGCGGACCGCGTGCTCGTGGTCCGCTTCGAGGACGCCGTCGGCCGCCCCGACGAGGCGACCGAGCGGCTGGCGGCCTTCCTCGGAGCGCCCCCCCGGGGGGGCGCCGATCCCGACACCGGGCGGCTGTACCACGAGTGGGAGTCGTGGAAGTCCCGCGTGGCGAACCCGGCCGACGTCGACCGCATCGACGCGTGGCGCACGACCCTCGGTCGGGCCGACATCGACCTCGTCGCCGCGGTCTGCCGGGCGGGCATGGAGCGGCACGGTTACGACGCCGCGCTGCCGTCGACCCGCGCGTGGTTGGCGCAGGCCCGGCAAGGCCCCGGCGACCAGGCCCGGCGGGTGCGGTTCCGATGGGCCCGGGCCCGACGCCTGCGCCGGATCGACGCCCTGGCGCGTGCCACCGGACCGGCCGGCGGGGTCAGCTGAGCAGTTCGTCCAGGACGGCCTGCCACCCGGCCACGCTGGCCTCGAGGGTGAAGCGCTCCGAGCACCGACGTCGGGCGGCTGCGCCCATGCCCAGGCGCAAGGGCGCGTCGACGACCAGCCGGGCCACGGCATCCACGAAGCCATCGAGATCATCCGGGTCGACGAGGAGGCCGGTGACGCCGTCGTCGATCACCGTCCCGGCCCCGGCCACCCGGGTGGCCACCACCGGCAGGCCGGCGAGACCGGCCTCGATCAGCACCCCCGGCATGCCCTCGGACGTCCCGTCGCTGGTGAAGCAGAACACGTCGGCCGCGGCCATGAGGGCGGCGACGTCGTCCCGCCGGCCCAGCACCTCCACCCCTCCCCCCGTCGCCGACCGCTGAAGCGCCGGCCCCAGCGGTCCGTCGCCGACCAACCAGGCGGTCACGTCGACGCCCCGGTGGCCGAGCGCCCGCACGACGTCCACGAACCGCTCGGGCCGCTTGCCCTCGCTCAGGTGGCCCACCCAGACCAGACGTGCGGAAGCGCCGGATGGAGGCTCGGTTCGACCGTCGGTGCCGCCCGAGGCCGGTTCGCGGCCGTTGGGCAGCAGGCGCAGCCGGGAACCCGGCACCCCGAACAGGGACCGGGCGTCGTCGAGGGTCTCCTCGGACACGCCTGCGACCAGCGCAGCGCGCCCCACGGCCCAGCGGTAGAGGCGGCGCCGAAGGGGGTTGCGCATGCGCTCGGTCACGATGCCGACGCGGTAGTAGATCAACCGGGTGCCGTGCGGGCAGGCGAGGGCGAGGTACAGGAGGGGCTCCCCGCCGTGGGCGACGACCACGTCGGGGGCCGTCGCCCGGAGCCTGCGGCGCAGGCGGAGCGCCACCCGGGGGTCCAGCCCGACCCGTCGCCACCAGCCGGGTGGGACGGCCAGGCTGGCATCGGGGAACAGGGCCACCGGCTCGGACGAGAACAACGTGAGCGTCCGGTGCTCGGTCCCGGGCCGGTCGAGGCGCAGCCGGAGCTCGCGCGCGTAGGTCTGGGCGCCGCGGGCGAGATCGAGGGGCAGGACGTGCACGACCTGGGTCACGCCCGGCGGCCGCGGCGCGGGAACCGGCACCCGCACGCCGAGGCGACCGAGGAGTCCGTCGCCCACCCCCCTGGCGATCATCGCCAGCTTCGTGGCCCGCTGGTCCTCGCGCAGCACCACGATGGCGATCAACTTGGCGACGATGCGCGGGATCCACTCCGGGTGGCGCCGGTGGCGGATCCGGAGGAAGACGGTGTTCCGGGCCTCGTAGTAGTACTTCCACGCCGGCCGGTGGCGAGTGGCGCGGATGCGGGTGTGGTGCACCACCGCCCGGTCGCTGCGCCGGTACGGATAGCCGGCGCCGGGGATCCGCCACAGCAGGAGCTCGGTGTCCTCCCCCCACCAGAAGAGGTCGGCCCTCGGGAGCCCCACCCGCTCGATCACGTCCCGGGACACCACGAAGCCGCACCAGGCCGGGTAGCGGACGACGTGGCCGCCGGGGTCGACCCACGTGGGGAACAGGTACACGCCACGGCTCTCGTGCCCGCTGTCCTCGATCAACGCCGCGAGGCAGCCCGGAGTGGGCACGCAGTCGTCGTCGAGCACCCAGGCGAGGTCCGACGGTGACGCCAGGAGCTCGGCCAGGCCGGCGGCGTGCCCGCCCGCCGGCCCGGTGTTGGAGCCGGTGCGCAGCACCCGAACCCGGCCCCCCTCGTCGAGGCCGGCCGACGCCAACGCTTCAGTCGCAGACGGTACGCCGGCATTGTCGACGACGAGCACCTGGTCGGGCGGGCGGGACTGGCCCAGCACGGCCCGAACGCAGGTGACCAATGCTTCTGGCGCGCTGTAGGTGAGGATGACGGCGAGCACGTGGGGCTTCCCGCCACCCCGCGGAGGGGCCATGTCCATCAGGGCGGTCCCCCGCCCGGCCGGCACGACGGCCGCAGCCGGTAGCCGTAGCGCAGCAGGAGGGGCCAGGTGAGCGCGCCCACCACACCACGCCCCGGCCACGACCGACCGGCCCACTCGTCGTCGGCCCTCAGTTCGATCGGACCGGTGGCGAAGCGCATGGGGTTGCCGGCCGCGGTGTGGGCCGGGCCGAGGCGCAGCCCGCCGTCGACCGCCGGGCCTGGCGGCGCCAACCCGACCAGCGCCGCGACCCGGGCGAGGGTGGCCGAGGGCTCGGCGACGAGGTCCTCGTAGCGGACGCGCAGCGACGTCGGCGCCAGCCGGCGGAGCCCTTCCGAGAGCAGGTTCGCGAGCAGCCACGAGACCGCGCTGCGCCCCGGTGGGTACCGGGCGATGGTGGCTGATCGGTCGGTGCCCTCGGGTCGTTCCTTGTGACGCTGCCAGGAGAAGGCCACCGCTCGGCTGTCGCGCACGAGGTGGACCATGGTGAGGCGGACGCCGGGGAGCCGGTTGAGGAGGAAGCCGTGTTGGGGGGTCTTCGACGAGTCGATGATCACCGCCGCGCCGGACTCGGCGGCGATGGCCTCGTACAGGGCGGTCAACGTGGCCCCGTAGTCGTCGAAGGCCCGGCGGTAGGAGCCCGCCCCCACCCGGCCCGTGACCAGGCGGGGAAGCGCCTTCAACCGGGCGACGGAGCGCATGCGTCGGCGCACGCGACGCCCGTCGACGGCGCCGACCCCGCCGAAGGCCCGCTCGGCCACCGCCGACCAGAACGGGCACGAGCCGAACGCCGAACCGCACCCGCAGAGCTCGTCTCGCACGAACCCGTTCATCCACACGTTCCACACCTCGCCGACCGAGACCGCCCCTGGGAGCTCGCCCATCAAGCGGTCGAGGAGCGTGCTCCCGCTGCGGCCCCAGCCGGAGATGAACAGCACGACCGGCGCGGTGCCGGCCCTCGGCCCGTCAGGGCCCATCCGCGCCCGCGTCCTCCTCCACCGCGTTCCAGTCGGGCACGTACCGGCCGGCCTGCTCCTTCTGGCGGAGGACGAAGCTGGCGGCCGAGCCGTTCAGGCGGACGACCTCGAGGGCGGTTCCGGCGGCGGCACCGTCGTCCACCCAGAACTCCTTGGCCGCGAACGAGCAGTCCACGAACTGCAGGCGGGTCTGGTTGTTGATCGCCGGCTCGTAGAAGCTCGCCTTCCGGCAGGCCCCGACCGTGGCCTGCACCACCGACGCCTGCACCGATGCCGGGAAGCGGTGGCCCTCGGACTGGATGCCCCAGGCGGTCAGGCCGCCCCCGTCGACCCGCAGGTCCTCGAACCGCAGCAGGGGCGCCCCGGCGGGGGTGGCATCGGTGCGCCTGGTGATGGCGTGGATGGCGAGGCCGGCGAAGCGGTTGGCGTAGAGCGCGAGCTGGCGGTACTGCCAGAAGTTGGCGTAGGCGCCGTGGTCGATGCCGGCCTTGCCGCAGTGGTACGCGACGAACTGCTCGATCACGTGCACGTGCTCGTCGTTCTGCCACGTGAGGATTCCGCTGCCGCCCATGTTGTGGGCGACACATCCCGAGAAGTTCCAGACGGCCTTGCCCCGTTCGGGCCAGTGGAAGCCCGACGTCATGGCCGACGTGGTCAGGGCCTCATCCGTGGTGTAGACGGCGACGGCGACGCAGTCGGTGCACGAGTTCGTCTTGTCGGTGCCCTCGCCGAGGCTGAACCCCGAGAGGCGGTAGGCGGAGCCCGACCCGAGCTCGGCGTGGACCTTGGACGCCACGCACCGTTCCCACCGGGAACCGTCGGTGGTGGGCTTGTCCTCGCTGTCGCGCTGGTGCAGGTCCCACCAGTAGGCGGAGCCCTCGACGTCGTGGGCGACGCAGTCCCGCAGCGTGATGCCGTTCGACTGGTGGGGCACGAACGCGTGGGTGCCGAGCCGATGAGCCACCACCCCCTCCACCACGCTGCCCACGCTGGCGTCCTCGCAGTGGTGGAAGTGCAGCCCGTAGCGGCCGGTCACCTCCTCGAGCTTCGGATCCTTCGGCCGCTTGCCCTTGTCCTCGTCCTTGTCCGCCTTGCCGGGTTTGTCGGGCTTTGTGTCCTTGTCCGGCTTGGTGTCCTTGGTGTCGGAGTCGGGGTGCTCCTCGCCGTGGCCGCCGCTGTGGTCCTCGGTCACCGGGGTGCTCTCGTCGGGGATCCGGCGAGGACCGAGGTGGCGGAGCTCCAGGTGCCGGAGGGTCTGAGGGCGGGAGCCCCGCAGGAACATCACGTGGGCCCGGCCCGTGGGTGTGCCCTCGACCACGACGTTGCGGGTGAGGTTCAGCACCTCGGCGCCGAAGCTGCGGGGCTTCCCGGCCCAGTCGTCGAAGCGGACGACCGGGTGATCGTGGGCGAGGGCCCGGGACAACCCCACCTCGGTGCCGTCGATCGACGTGATGGTCGCCTCGTCGTAGGTGAGGCAGTGCTCGACGTCGATCTTGGTGCGCACCTCGTCGAGCGGCTTGGGAGGCCCGGAGGGGGCTATGGCCACGGCGTCGCCGACGCGCCAACCGTCGGCGTCGTTCACCGTCAGCGTGCGGGCGCCCCTGGTCAGGGGGCCAGCAGCCCGGGCCCACGCCGTCTTCGCCGCGCCGGCGGCGTCGAGCACGCCCCCCTCGACGACCCAGAGGCCGACGTCGGTGTCCAGGACGTCCATGCCGCCCCCGACGAAGGCGGCCTCGTCGACATCGACGAACCGGAGGGTGTGGACCACGTCGTCCGCATCCGGACGGGCGGCGAGGCGGCCGAGCACTACCACGTTCGCCGTCGTCAGGAGGGTGCGGGATTTCCCGGGATCGAAGGCGAGATCACCACGCGGCCCGATGGTGAGACCGTCGATCTCCACGTCGCGGTCGAGCAGCACAGCCCGGTCGATGGTCGGGTGGTCCTCCGGACCGGGCACGTTGCCGCCGGCCCACGTGGAGGGATCGGACCAGCGGACGCGACCCGACCCGCCGGCGGTGCGGAAGGGACCGTCCTCGTCGCCGGTGACGGAGTCGACCACCCATCCGGCGAGCCCGCTGGCCCACGCCGCGCCACCGGCGGCGGCGGCGCCGATGAGGCCGAGAGCGGCGCGACGGCTGACGCGGTGGTCCGACTTCACCGCTGCGCCCCTTCTCGTCCTGCCTGGACCACGTGATCTCCTCGCACGGCCGGCTCGGCGAGCGGCTCTGCCGACGATTCTGGTGCCGAACCGCCGGTTGCCGGGGTCGCGGGCCCGCCGTGGAGCGAACGGGCCCTCCAGGTCCTCACGGCGCGGCGGGCCCGGCGGGCGCCCGGAGCGAGGCGCAGCCGGGCCGCGGTCGCCCGCCGGATGCAAGCAGCCCGGACGACGGTGGCCGCCGGGGGACGGGGGTGGGCCCGCTCGTAGCCGCAGGCCTCGAGGGTCGGCGCCACCAGCGCCTCGATCAGCGCCACCTGGGGCTCGGGGACGTCGCGGCGCCACGAGCGCAGGTCGGCCGTCGGCGCCCGGGTGAGGCCGTGGTGGGCCCCGGGCGTGCCGGTGCCGGCCACCACGGCGGCGGCCCGGGCCGGGTAGTCGAGCATGGCCGGCTCGAAGGCGAGGCCGGCGAAGGCGCAGACCTCCTGCAGGGCGGCCGCCGGGTCCGAGACCAGGCGCTCGTAGTGGAGCTCGCGGTACCGGCCCGGGCCGAGGTCGCCGCCGGCGGCGCGCCCCCGCTCCACGTGCCTCGCCCAGTAGAGGGCCGCCTGGTGGAGCGACGAGGGGCCGAAGTGGCCGGCGGCCACCGATGCGGCGACGTCGCGCCCATCGCGAACGAGGTGCAGGAACCGGGCCTCGGGGAAGAGGCGGGCGAGCAGCGGCAGGTCGAGGACGTACCCGGGCGTCTTGTCGGCGTAGCGGGGCTTGCCCCGGCTGGCGGCGTAGGCGGCGAAGACCGACCGCACGGCGGTGGCCACGTCGCTCGGATCCGCGGCGCGGATCGACCGGGAGACGGCCTCCGGGTCCAGGCCCCACCGGGCGAAGCGGCCGTGGGCGAGGAGGTCGACCTCGAACCGATCGCGGTCGAACCGCCGCTCGTAGCGTCGGCCGAGGGTGGCCACGAACCAGGACTCGGGCGGAACCGCGAGGGCGGGGTGGCTGTCGAGCATGGCCCGCAGCAGGGTGGTGCCGGACCGACCGCACCCGACCACGAACAGGAACGGCGCAGGTCCGTCCAGCGAACCGCCGGCCATGGCCGCACGATACCGCCCGTCGGGGCCGACTCCGATGACCGCCCTACGATGCCCCGGGCAGTCTCGAACCCACTCGGAGAGGTCAGGTGAACCCGTGCGCGCACCCAGGATCACAGCCCTGGCCCGGCGTGCCGCGCTGACCGGGACGAAGGGGGCAGCAGCGGCGCTCGACCGAGTTCGGCCGCCGCGCGAGGGCATCGTGATCCTCATCTACCACCGGGTGGGGCGCCAGGCCTCGATCGAGATGGACCTGTCGGCCGACCTCTTCGCCGCCCAGCTCGAGTGGCTGGCAAGCCACGTCGAGGTGCTGTCGCTCGGGGAGGCGCTCGGACGCCTCGACGGCGAGCCGGCCGCCAGCACCGGTCCCGCCGTGGTCGTCACCTTCGACGACGGCACCGCCGACTTCGCCGACGTGGTCGTGCCCCTGCTGGCCCGGCACCGCATCCCGGCCACGCTGTACCTCACCACCGCCCACATCGAGGAGCGCCGGCCCTTCCCCCACGACGGCGTGCCGCTGTCATGGGCGGCGCTGAGGGACTGCGTCGACACCGGCCTCGTGCGGGTCGGTTCCCACACCCACACGCACGCCCTCCTCGACCGCCTGGACGAAGCGGCCACCGAGGACGAGCTCCAGCGCTCGGTGGACCTGATCGGGGAGCGCCTCGGCACCTCCGCCGATGACTTCGCCTACCCCAAGGCCGTGCTGGGCAACGCCGCCGCCCAGCGGGCCGTGCGCCGACGGTTCCGGTCGGCCGCCCTGGCCGGCAACCGACCCAACCCGGCCGGGTCCACCGATCCCTACCGGTTGCAGCGCACCGCCGTGCAGCAGGCCGACGGCCTCGGCTGGTTCGTGAAGAAGGCGGCCGGCGGCCTCGCGTTCGAGGACTCGCTGCGCCAGGTGCTCAACCGGCGCCGGTACGCCCGCGTGAGCCGCTGACCGCTGGTGCCGCCGAGCGCCCCGGTGACGGGGCGACGAGGCCGAGCCACTATGCTCCTCGCCCGAGGCGGGCGCCCGGAACATGCCGCGCCACGCGCTCCTCCCTCCCGCTGCCCAACAGATGCTGAGCCCCAGTGGAACCGATCGAATACCTGCGCATCGTGCGCCGGCGCTGGCCTGCCGTGCTGCTCCTGGTCTTGATCGGTGTCGGCCTCGGTTGGGTGACCGCCCCGAAGTCCAAGCCGGTCGAGCACTTCAACGCCACCACCTCTCTCCTCATCAACCCGGAGCGCGTGAACGCGACCGTCGGCGACCGCCCGGCGGTCACGTCCCGGTCGGGTTCGGCCGCCAGCCTTCAGACCGCGGGGGTGCTGGCCGAGACGGGTGAGGTGCGCCGCCGGGCCGCCTTCATCCTCGGGGACACCGCCCCCGAGCAGCTCGTGGGGGTGGTCAAGGCGACCGTCGACGAGAGCAGCGGGGTCCTCGAGATCACCGCCACGGCCCTCAACCGGAATCGTGCCCGCGAGCTCTCGGACGCCTTCACCCAGGGCCTGACCACCCTGCTCGACGACCAGGCCCGCGCCGGGTACCTGAAGCAGGTGGAGGACGCCAACAACCGGAGCCTCCGGCTCGACACCCAGGTCAACGAGCTGGCGGCGCAGCCCATCACGCCCCTCACCGAGCCCCGCCTGAAGGCGCTCCAGACCCAGGCGGCCACCGCCCGGGCCGTGGCCGACGACCTCCAGGCCCTGGGGCCGCCGGCGTCGTTCCTGATCCCGGTGGACGAGGCCAAGGTGCGCAAGGCCGATCAGGGCATCCGCGCCCCCGACAGCGTGATCGGCCGCTCCGTGATGCTCGGCCTGATCGGCCTCGCCATCGGGATCGCCCTGGCCCTGGTGATGGAGCGCCTCGACACCAAGATCCAGACCCGGGAGGATGCCGAGTCCGCCTTCGGGCTACCCGTGGTAGCCGAGATCCCCAAGGTGCCACGGCTCGTGCGCTCCAAGCACGCCAAGCTGATCACGACCGCTGATCCCGGATCGGCGTTCGTGGAGCCCTACCGCAACCTGCGATCGGTCCTCGACTTCCAGCGCATCGGCTCCGAGCTCGACGCTGACCTCGATGACCAGGAACCTGGCGCCGAGGAGGGCAACCACGTCATCCTGGTGACGTCGTCCGGGCCCTCCGAGGGCAAGACCACCACCGTCGCCGAGCTGGCCGCCCTGTTCGGCGAGAACGAACGCAGCGTCCTCGCCGTCAGCGCCGACTTCCGCCGCCCCACCCTCCACAACCTGCTGGGCGTCCCCGCCGAGCCGGGGATGAGCGACGCGATGGCCCGCAACGGCCGTGACCCCGGTTTCTCGGGAATCATCCAACGGTCCCCCGTCTCCCAGGTGCGGGTGCTGGCCAGCGGGCCGCCGGTGGAGAACCCGGCCCGGTTGCTGATCGCCACCCGCCGCTTCGTCGAGCAGGCCCGTCAGGTCGCCGACGTCACTCTCATCGACACCGCTCCCATCATGGCGGTGAACGACGCCGCCGAGCTGCTGCCGGCCGCCGACACGGTCGTGATCATGGCCCGGGCGGGTCGTACCACCAAGAGCGCGGCGCAGCGGGCGGCCGAGACTCTCCGCCGCCTGGGCGTGCCCACCGCCAGCGTCGTGCTCATCGGCGGCCGCAGCACCGGCGGTGGGTACTACTACCAGTCCTCCTACAAGTACTCCTACGAGCCCGAGAAGCCCAAGCGCGGCTGGCGCTTCTGGCGGCGCCCGAAGGCCGAGACGCCGCCGCCGGCGGTGGTGGACGCACCCGAGGACGACAGCGTCCTGGTGGCGTCGGGGTCGACCGCGGCCGACGGCACCGCCTCCAACGGGCGTCGACAGCCCCAGCGCTTCGACCCCATCCGGGAGAAGACCGGCGAGCGGTCCTGACCCCCCGCGGTCAGAACAGCTCGATGTCGCCCAGGGCGAGCTGCCATTCCCCGAGCGGTGTAGGAGCCCGGGCCGTCACCGCCCGCCACGTCAGGATCGGGCCCTGGCGGGGCAGGGTCACGAACCGGCTGGCGAGATCGGTGCGGCCGGTCCGGATCAGGTAGTCGGCACCGGTGAGCTCGGCCACCCTCCGGACGAGCCGGCGCCCGGCGGCCGCCGTGGGGGCGAGCTCGTCGGCCACCACCACCTCGGTCGCCGCTCCCCGCCGACGGGCCCGGAACACCACGGCGCCGTGCTCGAGCCCTGCCGGGTCGGCCAGCACCCGATAGGCGAGGTGGGCGAGGCCGTACCTCCAGGCCAGGAACACGGGACTGCGGGCGGTGGTGAGCCCCCGGGGAGGCGGGAGCCGGCCCAGGAGGGCACGGGCGCCTTCCCCGGTGAACACGTCGGCGGCGGACTCGCCCACCGTGAGGGGCAGCGACCACTTGTCGGCCGGCGTTCTCGCCCGGGCCATGCGGGCGGCGGCCGACGGTGACCGGACGCGCACGGCCACCGGTACCCGGCCCAGCTGCTCCCAGCCCATCTTCAGGTAGCCGGGCCGGCTCTGGTCGTTCGGGGTGTTGAAGACGAAGGCCACGCCTTCGGTGCGGAGGTCCTCCAGGGCGGCGAGGGTGAGACGGGTGAAGATGCCGCGCCCCTGGAAGCTCGGGGCGGTCGCCGTGTCCACCGCCCGCACGGCGTCGACCGAGGAGCCCGACGCGGTCACGAAGCGCCAACGCAGGAACGTCCGGAACCCGGCCAGCCGACCCTCGGACTCGGCCACCCACATCGGCGAGGCGCCGAACGGGTTGTCGTCGTGCTTCCAGGCGAACAGCTCGCCGTGGGGCTCGCCCGCGGCCCAGCCCAACGCATCTGCGGCCAACTCCAGGATGGCGGGCCGGTCAGCGGTCGTGGCCGGGCGGATCACGACGTCGGGCTCAGGCACCGGCGCCCGCCCGGGGGCCGACCAGCGCGACGATGCCGGCCACGACCACGAGGACGGCAGCCGACCACAGCGACGCGCCCTCCACGTCGGCCCGGAGGCCGCCGGTGCGGGCCGCCGCCACCGCCGCCACCACCTGCAGCGGGAGCAGCCACCACCACCACCGGCCACCGCGGAGCCGGTCTCGGACATCCGGCCACCGCGCCACCAGCGGCGCCAGGACCAGCACCCCGAGGCAACCGGCCGTGCCCCAGAAGGCGGCCGGCCGCCCGCGCGCCCCCTCGGCCATGGCCCACACGACCAGGCCGGCGACGGGGACGACCACCGAGGGGGCGACCGGACCCGGCGCCGACGGATGGATCACCCACAGCACCAGGGCCGGGACGAGGAGCGCACCGACCAGGGCGACGGGGGCCTCGACGTCGGGCACCCCGAGGGCGACACCGCCGGCCGAGACGAGGACGAGCGCGACCGCCACGCGGGCTCCCACCGCGGCGGCGACGGCACCGGCCGACCACGCCCCGGCCACGGCGGCGACGCCGGCGACCACCGGCAACCAGGAGGGCCGGGCCGGCCAGAGCGACACCGCGAACCCAAGGGCCCCGGCGGCCATGGCGCCGCCGCGGAGCAGCCGGCCGGACGTCTCCTGACCGGCGGCGAGCAGGACCGCGCCCACCACCAACGGGAGGGGCCGGCGGGCGGCGAGCGCGGCAGCGACCACCGCCGGCACCACGATCGCCAACCCGGCGAAGGACCGGCCCGGGGGGCGACGCTCGGCCACCAGGAGGGCCGCCGCTCCGGCCGCGCCGAGGACCACCCCCTGCCACAGCAGGGGCTCGGACAGCAACGCCCCCGGTCCGCTGCCCATCGACGGCGATGGTACCGACCGGGATAGGTTGACCCGCCCACGAGAGCGGGAGGCGGGGTGGACGACGCGGTGGTGAAGCGGTCGGTCGACGTGGTCCTCGCCGGCACCGGTCTCGCCGTGGCCACGGTGCCGATGGCCCTGGTCGGCCTGGCCGTGCGCGTCACCATGGGGCCGCCGGTGCTGTTCCGCCAGGTCCGCCCCGGGCGCCACGGCCGCCCCTTCACGCTCTACAAGTTCCGCACCATGACGGGGTCCGAGGCCTCGGGCACCGACGCCGAACGGATCACGCCCCTCGGCCGCTTCCTCCGGTCCACCAGCCTGGACGAGCTGCCCGAGCTGGTGAACGTCCTACGGGGGGACATGAGCCTGGTCGGTCCCCGGCCCCTGTTGGTGGAGTACCTCGACCGCTACACCCCGGAGCAGAACCGCCGTCACGAGGTCCGGCCCGGCCTCACCGGCCTGGCCCAGGTGTCCGGGCGGAACGCCACCACGTGGGAGGAGCGCTTCGCCCTCGACGTCTGGTACGTCGACCACCGGAGCCTCGGGCTCGACCTTCGCATCCTCGCCCGCACCGCCGCCCAGGTCCTCCGTCGCCAGGGCATCAGCGCGCCGGGCATGGCCACCATGGCCCCGTTCGCCGGCTCCGCCACGGGCGCCCCCGCCGGCCCCCACGCCGACGAGGCCACCGCCGGGGTCGGGGCGTGAGCGCCCCCGACCGGTACCGCTCGGTGCCGGGCGGGCAGGACCGGCCCGCACCGCGGATCCGGTTGGCCCGACCCGACGTCGGTGAGGAGGAGGCGGCGGCCATCGCCGAGGTCCTGGCGTCGGGCTTCCTCACGAACGGTCCCGCCACCCGCCACTTCGAGGCCCTCTTCGCCGAACGTCACGGCGTCGGCTCGGCGGTTGCGTTCGCCAACGGCACGGTGGCCCTCGCCGCCATGTACCTCGCCCTCGGGATCGGGCCCGGCGACGAGGTGATCGTGCCCTCCTTGACGTTCATCTCGTCGGCTACGTCGGTTCTCCACGTCGGCGCCACTCCCGTCTTCGCCGACATCGACCCGGAGACGTTCAACCTCGACCCGGCCGACGTAGCCCGGCGCACCACGGCGCGCACCAGGGCCGTCCTCGCCGTGCACTACGCCGGCCAGCCGGCCGACGTCGACGAGCTCGTTGCCGTCGCCGCCGGCGCCGATGCCCACCTCCTCGAGGATGCGGCCGAGGCCCATGGGGCCGGCTATCGCGGCCGCCCCGTCGGCGGTCTGGGGACGGCAGGGATGTTCAGCTTCACGCCGACCAAGAACATCACCACCGGGGAGGGGGGCATGGTGACCACCGACGACGCCGACCTCGCTGATCGGATGCGCCTGCTCCGCAACCACGGCCAGAGCAGCCTCTACCGCCACGACGTCCTCGGCTGGAACTGGCGGATCACCGAGATGCAGGCCGCCATGGGCGTCTGCCAGATGGCCAAGCTGGACGCCATCCTGGCCCGCAAGCGGGCCAATGCCGCCTGGCTCGACCGTCGGCTGGCCGAGGTCGAAGGGGTGACGCCGCCGGTCACCCGTTCCGACCGCGATCACGTCCACATGCTGTACACCGTCCTCGTCGACGCCGACCGCGACGCCGTGGTCGACCAGCTCGCCGCCGACGGCATCGAGGCCCGCCTCTACTTCCCGCCGGCCCACGCCCAGCCGGTGTTCGCCGGCCGCCACCACGGCGATCTCCCCGTGACCGACGCAGTCGCCCCCCGGATGCTCTCCCTCCCGTTCCACAGCCGCCTCACCGAGACCGAGCTGGGCGAGGTGGCCGACGCTCTCGCGGTGGCCGTCGCCGACCACCGCCGCTGACTCGCCTCAGGACCTGCGCGGATAGGTAGGGCCGCCGTCCGGCTTGCCGTTGTCCGGCTTCGCCGGAACAAGCGCCGTGCTCATGGGTCGCTCGCCTATCGGCTCGGCTCCTCAGGGCCCGACGGTCCGAGTTCCTGGCAGCGGACCGCCGCAACTAGCGTCGGCGCCGATGGCGACGACGACCGTGTCCCGGGCCCCCGCCAGCGCCCCTTCGACCCGGCGACGGCGGGCGGCGCCCTTCCCGGTCGAGCTCTACCGGTCAGCGGTGGGCAAGAAGTACGTCATGGCCCTCACCGGCCTGGCGCTGATGGGCTTCGTGTTGGCCCACATGATCGGCAACCTGAAGATGTTCCTGGGCCCGGCCGAGTTCGACGCGTACGGCGAGTTCCTCCGCCGCCTGCTCGTGCCGATCCTGCCCCACCACGTCGCCGTCTGGCTCATGCGGATCGGGCTCATCGTGGCGTTCGCCCTCCACATCCACGCCGCCTACGCCCTGACCCGCATGAACCACGCCGCCCGGCGCACCAAGTACCAGAGCCGCCGGGACTACGTGGCCGCCAACTACGCCAGCCGCACGATGCGTTGGAGCGGCGTCATCGTCGGCCTGTTCCTCGTCTGGCACCTCTTCGACCTGTCCTGGACCGGCACCGGGTTCGGGTACGACTTCCACCGCGGCGCCATCTACGAGAACGTCGACGGCAGCCTCAGCCGCATCCCCGTGGCCCTCTTCTACGTGGTGGCCAACATCGCGCTCGGCTTCCACCTGTTCCACGGGGCGTGGAGCGTCTTCCAGTCCATGGGCTGGAACAACCCCCGGTTCAACCGCTGGCGCCGGGACTTCGCCATCGGCTTCGCCGGCCTGGTGGTGGTGGGCAACGTGTCCTTCCCGATCGCCGTGCTGGCCGGCGTGGTCAGCGCCGGTTAGCGAGGCGAAACAACATGGCTGCGTCGCTCGACGCCAAGATCCCCGAGGGGCCGCTCGAGGACAAGTGGGACTCCCACAAGTTCTCGGTGAAGCTGGTCAACCCCAACAACAAGCGCAAGTTCGACATCATCGTGGTCGGCACCGGCCTGGCCGGTGGCGCGGCCGCCGCCACCCTCGGGGGCCTCGGCTACAACGTGAAGGCCTTCACCTTCCACGACTCGCCCCGGCGGGCCCACTCGATCGCCGCCCAGGGCGGGATCAACGCGGCGAAGAACTACCACAACGACGGCGATTCGGTGTACCGCCTCTTCTACGACACCGTGAAGGGCGGGGACTACCGCAGCCGCGAGGCCAACGTGTACCGGCTGGCGCAGGTGTCGAACAACATCATCGACCAGTGCACCGCCCAGGGCGTCCCCTTCGCCCGTGAGTACGGCGGCCTGCTCGACAACCGCTCCTTCGGCGGGGCCCAGGTCAGCCGCACCTTCTACGCCCGGGGCCAGACCGGCCAGCAGCTCCTGCTGGGTGCCTACCAGGCCCTCGCCGAGCAGATCGCCAAGGGCACGGTCACCCTCTACAACCGAACCGAGATGCTCGAGGTCGTCCAGGTCGACGGGCGGGCCGCCGGCATCGTCGTGCGCGACCTGCTCACCGGCGAGGTGTCGTCGCACTCGGCCCATGCCGTCGTGCTCGCCACCGGCGGTTACTCCAACGTCTTCTACCTCTCCACGAACGCGATGGCGTGCAACACGACCGCCATCTGGCGGGCCCACCGCGAGGGGGCGCTGTTCGCCAACCCGTGCTACACCCAGATCCACCCCACGTGCATCCCGTCGAGCGACGAGTTCCAGTCGAAGCTCACCCTGATGTCGGAGTCGCTGCGCAACGACGGCCGCATCTGGGTGCCCGCCGCCGCCCACGACGCCCGACCGGCGTCGGAGATCCCCGAGGCCGAACGGGACTACTTCCTCGAGCGCAAGTACCCGTCGTTCGGCAACCTCGTGCCCCGCGACGTGGCGTCGCGCAACGCCAAGGCGATGATCGACCAGGAGAAGGGCGTCGGCCCGCTCGGCAACGGCGTGTACCTCGACTTCTCGGCCTCCATCGGGCGACTCGGCCGCGAGGTGGTGGAGGAGCGCTACGGGAACCTCTTCGAGATGTACGAGCGCATCACCGGTGAGGACCCGTACTCGTCATCGATGCGGATCTACCCCGCCCCCCACTACACGATGGGCGGGCTGTGGGTGGACTACAACCTCGAGACCACCATCGCCGGCCTCTATGCCCTGGGCGAGGCGAACTTCTCGGACCACGGGGCCAACCGCCTCGGCGCGTCGGCCCTGATGCAGGGTCTGGCCGACGGCTACTTCGTCCTCCCCCAGACCATCGGCGACGGCATCGCCCCCCTCCTCGGGTCCAAGCCGGTCGATACCGGCCACGAGGCGTTCCGGCGGGCCGAGGCCGCCGCCCGCGACCGATACGCCGGCTACCTGGCGATCGGGGGCACGCGCTCGGTCGACTGGTTCCACCGCGAGCTCGGCAAGATCATGTGGGACGACTGCGGCATGGAGCGCGGCGGGCCGGGGCTAGAGAAGGCCATCTCGGAGATCCCCGCCCTCTACGAGGAGTTCAAGAAGGACCTCCGCGTGCTCGGCAACGACACCTCCCTCAACCAGGCGCTCGAGCGGGCCGGACGGGTGGACGACTTCTTCCAGCTCGGCCTGTTGATGTGCGAGGACGCCCTGCACCGCGAGGAGTCCTGCGGCGGCCACTTCCGCGCCGAGCACCAGACCGCCGAGGGCGAGGCCCAGCGCGACGACGACCGCTTCGCCTACGTCGGCGCGTGGGAGCACACCGGCGAGATGGAACCGGCCCGGCTCCACAAGGAGGACCTCGTGTTCGAGAACGTGACGCTCACCCAACGGAGCTACAAGTGAGGGCGCGGTCGTGACCGTCACCGACCCGGAGCGCCAGGCACCGTCGCTCGTCACGGGGGAGAAGCACCACGGCAACACCCTGCACGTCACCCTGCGGGTGTGGCGCCAGCCCGGGCCCCGCAGCGAGGGCCGCTTCGCCGACTACGACGTCCCCGACATCAGCGACGAGATGTCGTTCCTCGAGATGCTCGACCTCGTCAACGAACGCCTCGCCGCCGACGGCGAGGAGCCCATCAGCTTCGACCACGACTGCCGTGAGGGGATCTGCGGCACCTGTTCCCTGATGATCAACGGCCGGGCCCACGGGCCGGAGCGGGGCACCGCCACCTGCCAGCTGCACATGCGCAAGTTCAGTGACGGCGACACCATCGTGGTCGAGCCGTGGCGGGCCGAGGGGTTCCCCATCATCCGGGACCTCGTCGTCGACCGCTCGACGCTCGATCGCATCGTGGAGGCCGGCGGCTACATCACCGTCTCGCCCGGTTCGGCGCCCGACGCCAACCTCATCCCCATCCCCAAGGTCGTGGCCGACGCCTCGATGGACGCCGCCGCCTGCATCCAGTGCGGTGCCTGCGTGGCCGCCTGCCCGAACTCGGCCGCCAACCTGTTCACCGCGGCCAAGGTGGCCCACCTCAACCTCCTGCCCCAGGGTGAGCCGCAGCGCTACCAGCGGGTGGAGTCCATGGTCGACACCATGGAGCAGTTCTTCGGCTCGTGCACGAACCACGGCGAATGCCAGGAGGCGTGCCCGAAGGAGATCTCCATCGACTTCATCGCCACCATGAACAAGGACTACCTCCGAGCGAAGCTCAAGAACCGCCGGTACCTGAGCCGCAACCCCTGACGGTGGCCCCCAAGGATGTTGCCCTGGTCGACATCGCCGGACGCGAGGTGCCGATCACGCACCCGGGCAAGGTCTTCTTCCCGACCAACGGCGAGACCAAGCTGGACCTCGTCCACCACTACCTGCGGGTCGCCGACCCGTTGATGGCGACGATGGGCGGGCGCCCCACCATGCTGCAGCGGTTCCCCCAGGGCGCCGGCGGCAAGTCCTTCTTCCAGAAGCGGGTCCCCGAGAGCGCGCCGGAGTGGCTGCAGACCACCGTCGTCAGCACACCCAACGGCACCACCTCGGACGCCCTGGTGGTGGCCGACCTGGCCCACGTGGCCTGGGCCGTGAACCAGGGTTGCCTCGGCTTCCACCCCTGGCCGTACCACGCCGACGACCCGACCCACACCGACGAGCTGCGCATCGACCTCGACCCGCAGCCGGGCGTCACGTTCGACCACATCCGAGCCGCCGCGGCCGAGGTGCGCGCCCTGTTCGACGAGCTCGGCGTGGTTGCGTACCCGAAGACGACCGGCAACCGCGGCCTGCACGTCTACGTGCGCCTCGAGCGACGGTGGGACTCCTACCAGGTCCGCCTGGCGGCGGTGGCCGTGGCCCGGGAGCTCGAACGACGCCGCCCGGACCTGCTCACCGCGGCGTGGTGGAAGGAGGAGCGGGGGGAACGGGTCTTCGTCGACTACAACCAGAACGCGCCCCACAAGACCGTCTTCGGCGCGTGGTCGGTGCGAGCGCGGGTCGGGGGACAGGTGTCGACGCCGCTCGGATGGGACGAGGTCGCGACGGTGGCGCCCGACGAGCTCACGCTGGCCACGCTCCCGGCCCGCCTCGAGGCGGTAGGCGACCCCTGGGCGACGATCAACGACCACCCGCAGTCGCTCGCACCCCTGCTGCAGCTGCACGACCGGGACCGCGCCAAGGGGCTGATGGACGCCCCGTGGCCCCCCGTCTACCCGAAGCAGCCCGACGAGCCGCCGAGGGTGGCACCGAGCCGCGCCCGCCGGGACTGAAGCCGACCGGTCCGTCCCGCAGGGGTGGGATGGTGCGGCAAGCGGGTACAGTCTCCGGGCCGCACCGCAACGGTGCGTGCGCCACGGGCCTGCTTTCTCGCAATCGTTCGCCTCTGGCACCGACTGCGATCGAAAGCACCCCGATGACCCTGACCTTCTCCGATCTCGGCGTCGCGCCCCGCGCCATCTCCGACCTCAGCGCCCGTGGCATCTCGGCGCCCTTCCCCATCCAGGCGGCCACGCTGGCCGACGCCCTCGCCGGCCGGGACGTCGCCGGACGGGCGCCGACCGGTTCGGGCAAGACCCTCGCCTTCGGCCTCCCACTGGTGGAGCGATGCGGCAGCGCATCGCCCCACCGCCCCGCCGGGCTGGTCCTCGTCCCCACCCGGGAGCTGGCCAGCCAGGTCGCCTCGGAGCTCGTCCTCCTCGGCCGCGCCCACGGCCGGCGGGTTGCCACCGTGTACGGCGGCGTCGGCTTCGGGCCCCAGCGGCGGGCGCTGCGCAGCGGCGTCGACATCCTGGTGGCCTGCCCGGGCCGGCTCGCCGACCTGGTGAACCAGGGCGACGTGGACCTCGGCCACGTCCGGGTGGTCGTCGTCGACGAGGCCGACCGCATGGCCGACATGGGCTTCCTGCCCGAGGTCCGCCGCCTCCTGGACCTCACCCCCTCGGACCGCCAGACCCTGCTGTTCTCGGCCACCCTCGACGGCGACGTCGACGTCCTCGTGCGCCGCTACCAGCGCGACCCCGTCCGTCACGAGCTCGCCGGTCGCGACGGCGAGCGCCCCGAGGCCACGCACCTGTTCTGGCGGACCACGCGTGACGACCGGGTGGAGCACTGCGCAGCGGTGGCGATCGCCGCCGGGCCCACCATCGTGTTCTGCCGGACCCGCCACGGCGCCGACCGCACCGCCCGCAAGCTCACGAACGCCGGCGTGGAGTCCGTCGCCATCCACGGCGCCCGCTCCCAGGGCCAGCGGGACCGGGCCCTGGCCGACTTCGTCGACGGCCGGGCCCTCGCCCTGGTGGCCACCGACGTGGCCGCGAGGGGCATCCACGTGGACGACGTCGCCGCCGTGGTCCACTTCGATCCCCCGGCCGACGCCAAGGACTACGTCCACCGCTCCGGGCGCACCGCCCGGGCCGGCGCCGCCGGTGTCGTCGTGTCGCTGGTGACCACCGGCGAGCGGGCGGCGGTGGCCAAGATCCAGCGGGCCCTCGACCTCCCCACCGGGATCGGTGACCCCGACCCCGCCGTCGTCCCCACCGCCCCGCCCAAGGCCCCGAAGCCGTTCTCGGCAGCGAAAACCCCGCCATCGGAGGAAAGACCTTCCAAGAACGGTCGGCGCCGCGAGAAGCGCAGCGCCCCGGCGACGCTGCGCAGCCGCCAGGCGGAGCAGCGAGACCGACACAACCCGGATGGCGAAGCCGGAGCGGAGAAGCGCAGCGCCGGAGCTCCAAGCCAGCAGGACCAGCACGGCTCGCTCAAGTTCTTCGACGCCCGCAAGGGCTACGGGTTCATCGCCCGGCCCGGGCGGCCGGACCTGTTCGTGCACGCCTCGGCCCTCACCGCCATCGCCGAAGGCGACCGAACCGACGGGCTGCCCGTGGCCTACTCGGTCGAGCCCGGCCGCCGGGGCGAGCAGGCGGCATCGGTGCGCTTGGCCGTGCGGGCTCCGCGCCGGCGCTGACCGGGATCTTGCACGGCCCCCCGGATTCGTAGTAGCGAAGAGCGGGTTTCGCCCCCCCGAAACCTGCGTCCGCACCGACATCCACCCCACGTCTCCAGAGGGTTGCCCGATGCACCACGTGTTCGCCGCCGAGGGCGGCTACCAGGCGTTCGAGCTCGGCGGAGCCGAGTGGTTCTGGCTGGTCTTCTCGGGCGCGACCGCCCTGCTGGCCCTCGTCGTCGGCGTGTTCCTGATGCGGGGCGTCCTGGCCGCCGACCAGGGCACGCCCAAGATGATCGAGATCGCCACCGCCATCCAGGAGGGCGCGCAGGCCTACCTGCGACGCCAGTTCAAGACGATCGCCGTCATCCTCGTGCCGCTGGCCATCATCGTCTTCCTCACCTCCACCGAGGTGCTGAAGCCCGACGGTGAGACCGCGCTGTCCTTCGCCCAGTCGGGCATCTTCCGCACGTTGGCGTTCGTGGCCGGGTGCCTGATGTCGGGCCTCACCGGGTTCATCGGCATGGGCCTGGCCGTGCGCGGCAACGTGCGCACCGCCGCCGCCGCCCGCACCGGGTCCCTCCCCGCCGCCCTGAAGGTGGCGTTCCGCACCGGTGGCGTGGCCGGCATGTTCACCGTCGGCCTCGGCCTCCTCGGTGCCACCCTCATCATCATGGCCTTCCAGAACACGAGCTCGGCCATCCTCATCGGCTTCGGTTTCGGTGGTTCGCTCCTCGCCCTGTTCCTGCGCGTCGGCGGCGGCATCTTCACCAAGGCGGCCGACGTCGGCGCCGACCTGGTCGGCAAGGTGGAGGCCGGGATCCCCGAGGACGACCCCCGCAACCCGGCCACCATCGCCGACAACGTCGGCGACAACGTCGGCGACTGCGCCGGCATGGCCGCCGACCTGTTCGAGAGCTACGAGGTCACCCTGGTGGCGTCGATCATCCTCGGCGTGGCCGCGTTCAACTCCATCGGCGCCAACCCCGTGCTCGGCCTGATCTTCCCCGTCGTGGCCCGGGCCATCGGCGTGCTCGCCTCCATCGTGGGGGTCTTCGCGGTGCGGGCCACCGACAAGGACCGCTCCGCCATGGCCCCCATCAACCGCGGCTTCCTCACCGCCGGCCTGCTCACCGTGGTCGGCACGGCGCTCGTCGCCCTGCTCTACGTCGGCAACGACCACGACAACGAGGGTTGGAAGGTGTTCGGGGCCGTGGTCGTCGGCCTGGTGCTGGCCCAGGTGGTCAGCCGCCTCACCGAGTACTTCACCTCCACCGAGACCCGTCCGGTGCGCGAGATCGCCGAGGCGACCCGAACCGGCCCCGCCACCACCGTGCTGTCAGGCATCAGCTCGGGCCTGGAGTCCTCGGTGTACGCCATCATCGCCATCGCCATCGCCATCGGCGTGGCCCTGGCCATGGGCGGCGGCAACCTGCAGTTCTCGCTCTACCTCGTCGCCCTCACCGGCATGGGCATGCTGGCCACCACCGGCGTGGTGGTGTCCGAGGACACGTTCGGACCGGTGGCCGACAACGCCGCCGGCATCGCCGAGATGTCCGGGGAGTTCGAGGGCGAGGCCGAGCGGATCATGGTGAGCCTCGACGCCGTGGGCAACACCACCAAGGCCGTCACCAAGGGCTTCGCCATCGGCTCCGCCGTGATCGCGGCAGTGGCCCTGTTCGCCAGCTTCATCGAGACCGCCGCCAACGAGACGCTCGGCGCCGGCGAGGTGGAACGCCTGCAGGACACCGCCCGCGGCGTGTTCGACCGCATCCCCATCAACGTGGCCGACCCGAAGGTGTTCATCGGCCTGCTCATCGGCGGGGCGGTCCCGTTCCTGTTCTCCTCCCTAGCCATCCGCGCCGTCGGCCGCACCGCCGGCGTGGTCGTCCAGGAGGTCCGGCGGCAGTTCGCCGACGGCAAGATCATGGCCGGCACGAAGCGGCCCGAGTACGGCCCGGTGATCGACATCTGCACCACCGCCTCGCTGCGGGAGCTGGCCACGCCGGCCCTCCTGGCGGTGCTGACGCCGGTGATCATCGGCTTCGGGATCAGCTTCTTCGCCCTCGGCGGTTTCCTCGCCGCGGTGATCCTCACCGGCCAGCTCATGGCCAACTTCCTGTCCAACTCGGGCGGCGCCTGGGACAACGCCAAGAAGTACATCGAGGACGGCAACGAGGGGGGCAAGGGCTCCGAGGCGCACAAGGCGGCCGTCATCGGCGACACCGTCGGCGACCCGTTCAAGGACACCGCCGGCCCGGCCCTGAACCCGCTCATCAAGGTCATGAACCTGGTGTCGCTGCTGATCCTGCCGGCGGTGATCAACCTCCAGGACGACGACGGCGCCCGCTACGCCATCGCCGGCATCGCCCTGGTGGTGCTGATCGGGGCCATCGCCTTCTCGAAGCGGTCCGGTGCCGGCATCGCCGACGACGGTCCTGATGGTCCCACCGAGCCGGCCGAGGTCGTCGCCGACGTCATCGCCTGATTCGCCAATCAGGGACGCGTCCCGAGGATGCCGACGTAGCGGTCCCGGCCGTCGGGCAGGCCGGGCACCCGCTCCACCGTGAACCCGGCGGCGGAGAACGCCGCCTCGTACTCCGCGGTGGTGAACATGGTGAGCTCGTGGCGCTCGCTGAAGCGGTCGACGCCAGCAGTGGTGGCCACCGTGTAGTGGAAGTCGAGCACGCTGGTGCGCCCGATCCGGTGGCTGGTGTCGACCCGGGCGATGGCCAGCCCTGGCTCGTCCAGGGCCTGGGCCCCGAGATGGCCGTCGTGCCACTGGTCGGGGGTGAGCCAGGCGTCGACCACCACCACCCCGCCGGTGTCCAGGTGGGCGGCCATGGCCGCCACCGACCGGCCGAGGCCCTCGACGGTCCCTGCGTAGCCGATCGAGCTGAACATGCAGGTCACGGCGTCGAAGCGGTGTCCGAGGGCGAACCCCCGCATGTCGCCCTCGTGGACGGTGACGCCGGGCAGCTTGACCCGGGCGATCGACGCCATGTGCTCGCTGCGCTCCAGGCCCTCGACCACCGCAAAGCGGTGGCGCAGGTGCTGGAGGTGGGTGCCCGTCCCGCAGGCGACGTCGAGCAGGCGCCTGGCCCCGGGGCACCGTTCGAGCACCAGGGCGGCCACGGTGGCGGCCTCGGCGGCGTAGTCCTTGCCCATCCCCCGGTGGATGGCGTCGTACACCGCCGCCGACCGCTCATAGGGCACGCCCTCATTCTGGCCAGAATGGGGGCGTGGACGAGCAGCGGCAGCGGGTGTCATCGGGATCGCGGTTCGAGGCCGTCATGGGGTACTGCCGGGCGGTCCGGGTGGGGTCGCACGTCTTCGTGGCCGGCACCGCGCCCCAGTGGCCCGACGGCACGGTGGCCGAGTCGGTGGCCGACCAGGCCCGGCGCTGCTTCGAGATCATCGCCGCCGCCCTGGCCGAGGCCGGCAGCGGTTTGGACGACGTGGTCCGCACCCGGGTGTTCCTCGTCGACGCCGGCGACTTCGAGGCGGTGGCCGCCGTCCACGGTGAGCTCTTCGCCGAGATCCGCCCGGTGAACACCACTCTCGTGGTCGCCGGGCTGCTCGATCCCCGTTGGCGGCTCGAGGTGGAGGTCGAGGCGGTGGTCAGTCCCGGGGGGACGGGGTGGTGAGGTCGTGGTCGGGGTCGGTGGCGAGCTCCGCGGCCAGGTCCCCGGCGGTGGCGACGTCGGCGGTGGCGGTGCGGCCCTCCCGGCGGGCCTTCACCAGCTCGATCACGATGGGGGTGAACGAGATGGCGACGATGATCAGCACCGCCAGCTCGAGGTTCTCCTCCACCACCTTCACCTGGCCCAGGAAGTAGCCGAGGAGGGTGATGCCGAGGCCCCACAGGAGGCCGCCGACCACGTTGTAGATCACGAACGTGCGGTACTTCATGTGGCTGACCCCGGCCACGATGGGGGCGAAGGTGCGCACGACCGGCACGAACCGCGCCATCACGATGGTCTTCGAACCGTGGCGGTCGAAGAACGCCTGGGCCTTCTCCACGTTCTGCTGCTTGAAGAACCGGGAGTTCGGCCGGCGGAACAAGGCCGGCCCGACGCGGCGACCGAACAGGTAGCCCACCTGGTCGCCGGCGATGGCGGCCAGCACCACCCCGATCAGCAGTGGGACGAGGGGGAAGCGCAGGTCGGCGGGGAGCCCGAGCTCGGCCAGGTCGGGGCCCGACGCGATGAACCCGGCGGTGAAGAGGAGGGAGTCACCGGGCAGGAAGAACCCGACGAGCAGGCCCGACTCGGCGAACACCACCGCGAGCACACCGAAGAAGCCCACCTTCTCGATCCAGAACTTGGGGTCGAGGGCGCCGCCGACGGCCAGCATGCGTGCGAACATCGGGCAAGGCTACCGGCCGGGTTGGTTCCACTCGGTCCAACCCACGCCCGCCGGCCCCGTTCCCGAGCGCGACCGGAACCGGCACAGGGCACGGGGGAAGCGCGACACCCGGCCGTCCGGGGCGGTGAGCAACACCGGCGAGAAGGCGACGGGGTCGATGCCGAGGCGGAGGCCGTCGAGGTCCAGGGTGCCCTCGGTCGGGAAGCCGTGGTCGCCGAGGCGCTGGTCCCGTTCGACGGCCGTCACCGCCTCGGGCTCGCCGCCCGGCCGTTGCACGTACCCGGTGGCGTACATCGGGTCGTCGCCGAGGGTGACGTGGGTGGCGTGGAACCGGGTGCCGTCGTCGAGCCGCCCGGACGACCAGCACCAGCCGAGGGTCCACCAGTCCCGGACCCCCCACGAGTGGTCCCGCTGGCCCCAACCGTCTAAGGCGATGCGCTCGTCGCCGACGAGGACCTCGCCGTGGACCCGGCACGGCACCTCGTAGCGGGTCACCCCGGGGTAGGCGTAGGTGGCGCCGTCGGTCTCCCACTCGAGGTCGAAGCCGAGCGGCACCCGGTCGCCGCGCAGGTCGCCATAGGTGTCGGCCGGGTCGTCGAGGCCGGTGGCGAAGGCCTCGCAGCCCAGGCTCATGTGGTCGAGCGCCGTCTCGACGGTGTGGTCGGCCCACAGCCCCTCGGTGCGCACCTCGAGCGAGCGGGCCGTCGGCATCGGCACCTCGTGGTCGATGACGGTCACGAGGCGCCGGTCCTCGCCCACCACGCACGCCCAGTACCAGGCCGTCCCGAGGTTGGGATAGAGGCCGAGGCGGACGTACCCGCCGAACGCTCCGGCGGCGTCGGTGAAGTCGAAGTACCAGGACTCGTTCCAGAGGGGTTCGGGACCCGGTTCGTGGCGGGCCTCGTCGCCGGGGCTGGCGTGGGTGCCGCTCATGGTCCGACCTCGGGGTAGGGGGCGTAGTAGGGGCCGTCGTCGACGACGCCGGCGTTCGTGCCCTCCATGGCCGAGAGGAAGGCGTACCAGTCCTCGGGCAGGGCGAGGGGCACGGTCCAGTCGATGGCGTCACCCACGCCGGCCAGGTCGGCGAACGGCTTCAGGAACGTGAAGTAGACGTAGGCGCCGCAACGGATCTTCTCGTCGCGGTCCATGGCGGCGATGGCGCGGTACTGGGCGGCCTGGGCGACGCGGACCTCGGCCATGACGGGCTCGAGCTCGTCGAGGGGCACCGACCGCAGGGAGCCGTCGGGCGTGTCGGTGGTGAAGAGCGAGAACGCCACGAGGCGGTCGAGGTAGTCCTCGGGATCGGTGACCGACGTCCCGAAGTCGGTGATGCGCACGGCGACGTCGTCGAGCACCAGGGCGGCGGTGAGGTTCCGGTAGGGAACGTCCCGGGCGACCGAGGACCACCAGAAGTCGCTCTCGGACAGGCGGTAGAAGTCGCGCACGACCAGCGTGCGACCGTCGGGCAGCGGGTACGGGCCGGTGTCGCCGGTGCCGACCCGGGTGTCGAAGTACATGAGGAACAGGTAGGCGACCAGGGTGGCGTTGAAGCGCTTGATGCGGGCCCGGCCGCCGTCGTCGACCGGCGCGGCGGCGTCAACAAGGGTGGCGATCACGCCGTCGTCGTACGGCCGGGCGGTGCCGTCGTCCCACGCCTGGCGGGTGCCGTCGGCCCGGAAGCCGAGCGCGGCCCGCTCCCAGAAGTCGAGCACCTCCCAGGCGGCCTCGGGTTCGTCGCGCTCGGGGGCGAGCTGGTCGACCAGCTTGCGGCCGATCAGCCAGAAGTTGGCGACGGACCAGAGGTACACGGTGTTCACCTGCACGCCCGGCCGCCGGGCCCGCCGTCCGATCTCCCCGGCGGGGAGGGCGGCGTCGATCGTCCGCACGAGCTCGGGGTAGCGGAAGAAGGTCTCCCCGCACGCCACGACGATGTAGGCGGTGATCGGTATCAGCCGCGACTCGAGCGACGTGCGCTCCTCGGTGAGGGCGGCCGAGATCGGAGCGTGGTAGGAGATCAGGCGGTTCGCCTCCCGGACGACGTCAGGCACGCAGGACGCCCGACGGACCTGAGCAGTCCAGCTCGACCTCGGTGCCGTCGGCGGGCGGCGCCCCCGAGGCGAAGGTGGTGGCCATGGCGCAGGGCACCTGGAACTCCCGGCTGACGATGCCGATGTGGCTGCGGGGCGTGCCCCCGGTGCACACGATCCCGGCCAGCTCGCCGAACAGCGGGGCCAGGAACGTGGCGCCGGCGTCGGCGACCAGCGCCACCACCCCCTCGGCGCCGTCGTCCATCAGGTCGAGGACGTCGTCGGGACCCTCGAGCACCCGCAGCGTGCCCCGCACGGGCGCGGCGTCGAACACCTTCAGCCCCTCGCCGATCGGTCGCACGGGAGGATCGTAGAGCCGCCGGTAGCCTGCCAAACGATGGCTCGCTTCCTGGCGCCGGAGTGGATCGACGAGCTCGACCGGGCGGCCGGCGCCGACGAGGCGCTCCGCCGCGCCACCGCCGACGTGCACCTCGTCGTCCAGCAGGAGGTCACCGGTGGTCCCGACGGCGACGCCGCCTACCACGTGGTGGTGGACGCCGGCTCGGTCGCGGTGCGCCCCGGCCGGGCCGAGGATCCCGACGTCACCTTCTGCCAGGACCACGCCACCGCGGTGGCCGTGGGGCGGGGCGACCTCTCGGCGTCGACCGCGTTCATGGTCGGCCGCCTCCGGGTGGGCGGCGACATCGGCCTGCTCATGGCCCACGCGGACGCGTTCACCGGCGTCCACGACACGTTCGCGCCGGTCCGGGCCGCCACCGAGTACTGAGCCGGACCGCCGATGCCCGAGCTGCCCGAGGTCCAGGCCCACGCCGAACGCCTCGACTCCGCCTTCGCCGGCGCCATCCTCGAGCGGTTCCGGCCGATCTCCTTCACCGCCCTCAAGACGGCGATGCCGTCCCCTGACGAGGCGTCGGGGCACGCTCTCGTCTTCGTCGGGCGCCGGGGCAAGCTCCTGCTCCTCGACTTCGGCACGGTCACCTTCGTGGTGCACCTCATGCAGGGGGGCCGGCTGGTCCTCGACGCGAAGCAGGCGGCCAAGCCGCGGGGCGGCATCGCCCGGTGGACCTTCGATGACGGCCGCGCCCTGCTCCTCACCGAAGCCGGCACCGAGCGCAAGGCCGGCGTGTGGCTCGTCGCCGGCGATCCCGAGGCCCAGGAACCCCTCGCCCACCTCGGGCCCGACGCCGACCAGCTCGACGACGCCACCCTCGCCCAGCTCCTCGCCGCCCACCCCATGCGCCTCCACGGCTTCCTGCGCGACCAGCACCTGCTGGCCGGCCTCGGCCGCCGGTTGGCCAACGAGATCTGCCACCGGGCGAAGCTGTCGCCGTTCGTCCTCACCACCAAGCTGGGCGCGGCCGAGGTCGAACGGCTGCGCGAGGCCATCCAGGTGTGCGCCAACGAGTCGCTGGCCTACGAGCGGGGCCGTGACTCGATGAGCTCGTCCAAGGAGCGGCCCGGCAGCGTGCACCACCGCGACGGCGAGCCGTGCCCGGTGTGCGGCGACGGGGTGCGGGCGGTGGAGTACCGCACCTACACGGTCAACTACTGCGCCACGTGCCAGACCGGGGGCAAGGTCCTGGCCGACAACACCACCAGCCGATTCCTCAAGTAGCGGTGCCCAGGGTCCTAGCCGATCAGGCCCATCTCCTGCACGGCATCGCGCTCCTCGGCCAGCTCGGCGACCGACGCGTCGATGCGGCCCCGGGAGAGGTCGTCGATCTCGAGGTCGGGCACGATCGACCAGCTCCCGTCCCGGCAGGTGCACGGGAACGACGACATCAGACCCTCGGCCACGCCGTAGGAGCCGTCGGAGGGCACGGCCATCGACACCCAGTCGCCCTCGGGCGTGCCCGCCATCCAGTCCCGGACGTGGTCGACGGCGGCGTTGGCGGCTGACGCCGCCGAGGAGGCACCGCGGGCCTCGATGATGGCGGCGCCCCGCTTCTGCACGGTGGGGATGAAGGCGTCCTCGACCCAGCCCTGGTCGTCGATCACCTCGGCGGCGGGGCGGCCGCCGACGGTGGCGTGGAAGACGTCGGGGTACTGGGTGGCCGAGTGGTTCCCCCAGATGGTCATCCTGGCCACGTCGGTCACCGGCACGCCGGCCTTGGCCGCCAGCTGGGCGATGGCCCGGTTGTGGTCCAAGCGGGTCATGGCCGTGAACCGCTCAGGGGCGATGCCGGGAGCGTTGCGCATCGCGATCAGGGCGTTGGTGTTGGCCGGGTTGCCCACGACGAGCACCCGGACGTCGTCGGCGGCATGATCCGAGAGGGCCCTGCCCTGGGTGGTGAAGATGGCCCCGTTCGCCTCCAGCAGGTCGCCGCGCTCCATGCCCTTGGTGCGAGGGCGGGAGCCCACCAGCAGCGCGACGTTCACGCCGTCGAAGGCCCGGTCGGCGTCGTCGGTCCGCACCGTGCCGGCCAGCAGCGGGAAGGCACAGTCGTCGAGCTCCATGGCCACGCCCTCGAGGGCGCCCAACGCCGGGGTGATCTCGAGGAGATGCAGGATCACCGGGGTCTCGGGGCCGAGCAGGGCGCCGCTGGCGATGCGGAAGAGCAGGCTGTAGCCGATCTGGCCGGCGGCTCCGGTGACGGCGACGCGGACGGGCTCGGTGGGCACGAGAGGCTCCTCGGATCAGGCCGTGGGGGACGGGGGCGAGCGTAGTGCCGGGGCCGAACGGCTCTCCGGCGAGCCGAGAGCCCGGGCGTCAGCACATGTTGACGCCCACCCCACGCGTCAGCATATGCTGACGCACATGAAGGTGGAAGCAGACCTCATAGAAGGAATCGCGAGCAAGGACCCGGACGTCGGCCTGCGCGCCGTCGCCGCCCTACGCGCACTGGCGGAGCAGCTGGAGACCCTGCACGTCGACAACGCCAGGGCGCAGGACTGGTCCTGGCAGGACATCGCGGCGCGGCTGGGCGTCACCAAGCAGACCGTCCACCGCAAGCACCGCCGGCGGATCGGGGGGCGGTGATGTTCGAGCACTTCACCACCGAAGGGCGCGGAATCGTCGTCGACGCCCAGCTGCAGGCACGACGACTCGGGCACGAGTACGTGGGCTGCGAGCACCTCCTGCTCGCCGTCGCCTCGACTGAGGGCGAGATCGGTCAGACCGTTCGTGACCTGGGCCTCACGCCCGACGCGTTGGAGGCCGCCATCCGGCGGCTCGTCGGCGGACATCTCTTCGAGGGCGTCGACGGGGCCGCCCTCGCCGCGATCGGCATCGACATCGATGCCGTCCGGGCCAAGGTCGAGGCGGACTTCGGGCCCGCTTCCGTGGGCGTCCGACCGCGGCGGTGGCGGAGGGGCAGGCGACGCACCTGCCGCTCGAGCACCGGGCCCATGGCCTTCACCCCGCGGGCGAAGAAGTGCCTGCAGCTGTCTCGGCGCGAGCTCCTGGCGCAAGGAGATCGGGAGATCCGGACCGAGCACATCGCCCTGGCGCTGAGCTCGATGAACGACGGCATCATCCCCGATCTCCTCAGCGCCGTCGGTGTGTCCGGCGCCGTGCTGCGCACCGCGATCCTCGAGCGCCGCCGCCGGGCGGGCTGACCCCCCACCACCCTGGGCACTGTTGTTCGAACCCCACGACGGTTGAGCCCAGCCGATCAGGTCAGAGCTGGAGGGCCTTGGTCTGGAGGAACTCCTCGAGGCCGTAGGTGCCAAGCTCCCGGCCGTTGCCGGACTGCTTGTAGCCACCGAAGGGGGCGAGGGCGTTGAAGCCGCCGCCGTTCACCTCGAGCTGACCGGTGCGGATGCGCCGGGCGATCCGCTTGGCCCGCTCGGCATCGGCGCTCCACACGCCACCGGACAGCCCGTAGACGGTGTCGTTGGCGATGCGCACGGCGTCGTCCTCGTCGTCGTAGGGGATCACCGACAGCACCGGCCCGAAGATCTCCTCCTGGGCGATCGTCATCGAGTTGTCCACGCCGGCGAACACGGTGGGCTTGACGTAGTAGCCGGTGGGCAGGTCCTCGGGCTGTTCGGGACCACCGACGACGAGGGTGGCGCCCTCCTCGATGCCCTTCTGGATGTACCCCCGGACCCGCTCGCGCTGGGTGTCGGAGATCAGCGGGCCGAGGCGGCCGGCGCCGGTGGCGGGATCACCGATCGTGTAGACGTTCTCGACCTCGTCGCGCAGGATGTCGACGATCTCGTCGTGCTTGTCCCGGGGCACGAGCATGCGGGTGAACGCCGTGCAGGTCTGGCCCGAGTTGAGGTAGCAGCTGCCCACCCCGGCCCGGGCGGCCTTGTCCAGCTCCTCGCCCTCGAGATCGTCGAGGAGGATGTTGGCCGACTTGCCACCCAGCTCGAGCGCCACCCGCTTGACCGTCTGCGCCGCCAGCTCGCTGACCCGCTTCCCGGCGCGCGTGGATCCCGTGAAGCTGACCATGTCCACGTCGGGGTGGGCGGCGATCGCCTCGCCCACCACCGGGCCGACACCGGAGACGAGGTTGAACACCCCGGCGGGCAGGCCGATGCCGTCGATGATCTCGGCCAGGATGAAGGCGTTGAGCGGCGCCACCTCGCTCGGCTTCAGCACCACGGTGCAGCCGGCGGCGAGGGCGGGGGCGACCTTGGCGATGATCTGGTGGAGCGGGTAGTTCCACGGGGTGATGCAGCCCACCACGCCTACCGGCTCCTTGATGACCAGGGAGTTGCCGACCTCCTCCTCGAAGGAGAAGTCGTCGAGGATGGCGACGTAGGTGCCGGCCACCGCCGTCGGCAGGCCGGCCTGGACGAGCTGGCTGAGGAACATGGGCATGCCCACCTCGCCGCAGATCGTCTCGGCGATCTCCTGGTTGCGGGCGCCGAGCCCGTCGGCCAGGGCCTGGAGGAACTTGCCCCGCTCCGACGCGTCGGTCTGGGACCACGAGTCGAACGCCTCGCGGGCGGCGGCGACGGCCCGGTCGACGTCGTCGGCCGTGCCTTCGGGGATGCGCCCCATCACCGCTTCGGTGGAGGCGTTGATCACGTCGATGGAACCGGAGCCGGTGGACGGGACCCACTGCCCGCCGATGTAGAGCTTGTCGAAGTCCTTCACGGTGTCCTGAGCGGTGTCCTGCACGGTGGCCTCGCTGGGGTCGGGTCCCCGCCGGGGGAGGCGGCGGCGTCGGCTGGCACGGTACCGGCCCCGCCGGGCTCGTGCCCACCCCACCACCGGTGGAGCACAATGGCGGCGTGGACGAAGCCAACATCGACATCGACGCTCCGCCGGAACGGGTCTACGACCTGGTGAGCGACATCACCCGAATGGGTGAGTGGAGCCCCGAGACCCAACGGGCCGAGTGGCGCGACGACGCCGACGGCCCGGCGGTGGGCGCCCGGTTCCGGGGGTGGAACAAGCGCGGCCCGATGCGCTGGCACACCGACTGCGAGGTGGAGGAGGCCGACGCGGGACGGGCGTTCGCCTTCCGGGTGAAGGGCACGAACGCCCGCTGGGGCTACCGCCTGGAGCGGCGCGACGAGGGCACCCGCCTGACCGAGACCCGCGACCTCGGCGGCGCGCCGGCCTTCGGCCGGATGTTCGACCGGCTGATCCGCCAGGACAAGACCATGCACCGGGGGATGGAGCAGACGCTGAAGCGCATCAAGGCCGCCGCCGAGGAAACCGCCTGAGCGCCCGCCGCCTTCCCGCCGAGCGGGTCACCGAGGTCGTGTTCGCGCCGTCGCCCTTGGCCCGGGTCGGGGTGCAGGCCGTCGCCCTGGTGGTCGGGCTCGTGGTGGGGCTGAAGGCCGTTTCCGTGCTCGAGCACGGGGTCGGCGTGCTGGCCGCCTTCCTCGCCGTGGTCGCCGCCATCCTCGCCCCGGTGCTGCTCGACCTCTGGGCCGTCGTGCGGGCCGACCGTGACGGTATCCGCTGGCGCAACCGCGCCCTGTCCCACCGGCTGGCGTGGAACGAGGTCGAGGGCTTCGAGCGCGGTCCTACGTCGATGGCGCTGCGCCGGGCCGACGGTCGGCTGGTGCCCCTGCGGGCCCTCGGCCTGCGATACTTCGGGTCCAAGCGGCTGGCCGCCGAGCGGGTGGCCGTCCTAGAACGGCTCCGCCGGGGGCGCTGAGGGTCAGCGGTAGACGTCGGTCCCGATGAGCCCGCGCTCGGTGAAGCGGTGGCGGGCGGCGTCGAGGAGGGCGCGCCGGGTGGCCGAGGAACGTTCGGCCTGGGTCCGCCGCGGGATCACCAGGCGACCGCTACAGGCGGTCGACGATGGCGCTGGCGAACTCCGAGCACTTGACCTCGGTGGCGCCCTCCATTAGGCGGGCGAAGTCATAGGTCACCACCCGGTCGGCGATGGTGGCCTCGAGCGCGGCGACGATGTCGTCGGCGGCGTCCTGCCATCCGAGGTGCTCGTACATCAGCACGCCCGAGAGCAGCACCGAGCCGGGGTTCACCTTGTCCTGGCCGGCGTACTTGGGGGCGGTGCCGTGGGTGGCCTCGAAGATGCCGTGACCGCTGACGTAGTTGATGTTGGCGCCGGGGGCGATGCCGATCCCTCCCACCTGGGCCGCCAACGCGTCGGACAGGTAGTCGCCGTTCAGGTTCATGGTGGCGACCACGTCGAACTCGGCCGGGCGGGTCAGCACCTGCTGCAGGGTGATGTCGGCGATGGCGTCCTTCACCAGGATCTTGTCGCCGGGCTCGCCGCCGCAGTCGTCCCATCCCACGGCGGTGTCGGCGAACTCCTCGCGCACCAGCTCGTAGCCCCAGTTCCGGAACGCCCCCTCGGTGAACTTCATGATGTTGCCCTTGTGCACGAGCGTGACGCTCTTGCGCCCCTTGGCGCCGGCGTAGTTGAGGGCGGCGCGGACGAGGCGCTTCGAGCCGGTCTCGGAGATCGGCTTCACGCCGATGCCCGAGTCCTCGCGGATCTCCCAGCCGAACGCGTCGTGGAGCATCTCCCGGAGCTTGGTCGCCTCGGGGGATCCTGCTTCCACCTCCAGGCCGGCGTAGATGTCCTCGGTGTTCTCCCGGAAGATCACGATGTCGACCAGCTCGGGGTGGCGCACCGGTGAAGGCACGCCCGTGTACCAGCGCACCGGCCGCAGGCAGACGTAGAGGTCGAGGATCTGGCGGAGAGCCACGTTCAGGCTGCGGAAGCCGCCGCCGATCGGCGTCGTCAGGGGTCCCTTGATGCCGATCAGGTACTCCGAGAAGGTGTCGACCGTCTCTTGGGGGAGCCAGTCGCCGGTCTCGTCGAAGGCCTTCTGCCCGGCGAGCACCTCCTTCCACGCCACCGTGCGCCCATGCTTGGCGGCGGCGGCGTCGAGCACGTGCCGGGCCGCCGGCCAGATGTCGACGCCGGTGCCGTCGCCCTCGATGAACGGGATGATCGGCTCGTCCGAGACGTTCAGGGAGCCGTCGGCGTTGGCGGTGATCTTGTCGGGCATGGCCCGGGATCCTAGGAGGGCTCGGCGAACCCTAGGTTGGCGTAGACGTCCCGGATCGAGTCCGAGCGGTTCAGGGCGTAGAGGTGCAGCCCGGGAACACCTTCCTCCAACAGCCGGGCGGAGAGCTCCGAGGCCACCTCGACACCGAGCTTGCGGGTCCCCTCCGGGTCGCCGTCGACCGCGTCCATGCGCTCCTGGAGGGCGTCGGGGATGCGGGTCCCGTTCATGGCCGACATCTTGCGGGTCCCGGCCACGCTGATGAACGGCATGACGCCGGCGAGCACCGGCTTGGTGCAGCCGAGATCGGCCAGCTCGTCCCGCATCCGCACGTAGTGGTCGGCGTCGAAGAAGAACTGCGTCATGCCGAAGTCGGCCGCCTCCAACTTCGCCGCCAGCTGCTGCCGGTCGCTGGCCCGGTCCGGGGAGCGGGGGTGGACCTCGGGGAAGGCGGCCACCGCCACCGAGAAGTCCCCGGCCTGCCGGACGAGGTCGACGAGCTCGGTGGCGTAGGTGAAGTCGCCGGCGGCGGGGCTGCCGTCGGCGGGCGGGTCACCGGCCAGGGCGAGGATGTTCTCGATGCCGGCGGCGCGGTACTCGGCCAGCAGGTCCACGAGCTGGGCCCGGGTGTGGCCAACGCAGGTCAGGTGGGGCATGGCCGGGAACGGGCGCTCGCGGTTGATGCGGACCACGACGTCGCGGGTGCGCTCCCGCGTGGTGCCGAGCGCCCCGTAGGTGACCGACACGAACGACGGCTCGAGCAGGGCGAGGTCTTCGAGGGCGGTGGCGAGGGCGGCGGCGCCCTCCTCGCTCTTGGGTGGGAAGAACTCGAACGAGCGGGTGCTGCCCACCGCCAGCAGGTCAGCGATCTTGGTCATCGCGCTCCGAGGCTAACGGTCGGCCCTTCCCCGCGGTGGGCGACGCGGAGGCGGTGGCCGGCGAACACTTGGGTGGATCGGCACCGAAAACGGTCGTTCCTGCCCGATCGTCGAGGGCCACGGCGTAGCGGTCCTCGTCCTCGGCCGGAGGACCCAGCGACCACCCACCTGGACCGGGTCGTCATGGCCGCTCGGAGGGTCCCTCCGCCGGTGGTGCCGTCACTTCGTCGGCCGACCTGGCGCCGAGCCCTCCCAGCCACTCGACCAACCGACCAAACCCGCTGCGGCGGGCGACGTCGAGCGGCGTGAGGTCGTCCCAACCCACCCAGTTGAGGTCGGCGCCCCGGTCGAGCAGCACGGCGGCGGTGGCCTGCTGGCCGCCATGGCAGGCGCTCCAGAACGCGGCGGTGACCTCCTGATCCGTGGGTGACGCCGACCGGTCGGCGAACGCGGCCTCGACGCGGTCCAACATCCCCAGCGCAGCAGCGTCCCGAAGTCGGGTCCGAGCTCCCCGCTCGACGAGGCGGCGGGCCGCCGCCCAGTTGCCAAAACCGCAGGCGTCGGCGAGGGGGCTGCCACCGCCGAGGACCGCGCCCGGTGCCTCGATGTCCGCCCCGGCATCGAGCAGGGCGTCGAGCACGTCGACGTCGTCGCTGCTGGCCGCCCAGTGGAGCGGCGTCTCGGCGTGGCCGCCCACGAACCTGGCGTCGACCTCGGCACCGGCCCGGACGAGCCGGGTGACGACGGCGGGGCCATTGGGGAAGTGACCGGGCCAGTCCGTGGCGACGTGCAACAAGGTGCGGGAACAGCCCTCGTCGCCGAGACGGGCGGTGGCCAGCTCGGGGTGCGTCTCGAGCAACCGGTCGAGGGCGTCGAGGTCACCGGCTTGGACGGCGCTGGTCGCGTCGACCGCCAGCGGATCGTCGGCCGCGATCGGCACCGCTCAGCCGACGACGATCGTAAAGGTCAGCTCCTCGGCGAAGCGCTCGTCCTCGGGACGCACCTCGCAGTCCTTGCCCGCCCGGTAGCAGTTCTTCACCACCATGGTGGTGCGGCCGGGTTCGGCGCCGGCGCGGAGGTCATAGATCCGTGACCCGGCGCTGCCCGGGGAGGCGCCGCTCTGCCCGGCCAGGTGGTAGTCGGCGCCGACGCAGGCCACGGCGGCGGCCGGCCGGCGACGGATCCGCCAGTCGTCGCCCACCCCCGAGGCCTCTTCGAGGGCGATCCGGAACGGTCGGTTCGTGGCCACCCGGATGGTGCGGTCGTCGCGCCCGAACACGGGCACGTCGAGGGTGGGCGGTTCGCCCCGGTCGTCGATCGGGTCGCAGCCGCCGGACCGGTCCTCACCGTCCCCGCCGCAGCCGCCGAGCAGGGTGACGACCAGGACGGCGGCGACGGCGACGGCGACAGGGGGGGAGAGGCGGGACATGTCGGGTCCGACGGCCCGCGGATGTCCTCGGTTCCCGGTCAACCGGTCACCGCATGGCGCTCGGCCGCCTGCACCGTGTTCTCGAGCAGCATGGCCCGGGTCATCGGGCCCACCCCGCCGCTGAGCCGGGGGGTGATCCAACCGGCGACGTCGCCCACGTCCTTGTCGACGTCGGAGAGCATCTGACCGTCGTGGAACGACACGCCCGCCGCCACCACCGCGGCGCCGGGCTTCACCATGTCGGCGCTGATGAGGCCGGGAGACCCGGCGGCGGCGACGAGGATGTCGGCCGTCCGGGTGAACGGGCCGAGGTCGGCGACGCCGGTGTGGACCACGGTGACCGCGGCGTTGGCGTGCGGCGCCTTCTGCGAGAGCAGGTTCGCGAGCGGCCGACCGATGGTGAGCCCCCGCCCGACGACGACCACGTGGCGGCCCTCGATCGGCACCTCGTGGTGGGCGAGCAGGGCCTGGATGCCGGCGGGGGTGCAGGGCACCGGCCCGGGCGCGCCCATCACCAGACGACCGAGGTTGACCGGGTGGAGGCCGTCGACGTCCTTGTCCGGGTCGACCCGGAGCTGGATGGCGGCGTAGTCCAGGTGGGCGGGGAACGGGTACTGCAACAGGTAGGCGTCGACGGCGGGATCGGCGTTGAAGCGATCGATCACGGCGACCACGTCGGCCTCGGTGGCGTCGGCGGGCAGGTGCTCGTCGAAGGAGACCATGCCCATCTCGGCGCAGTCCCGGTGCTTCATGGCCACGTAGTTGGCGCTGGGCCCGTCGTCGCCGACCAGCACGGTGCCGAGCCCGGGGGTGATCCCCCGCTCGCGGAGCACCCCGATGCGCTCGGCCAGGGCCCCCTTCACCCGTTGGGCCAGGGCCTCACCGTCGAGCTTGATGGCGGTCATCCCCACGATCGTAGGGACGCCCCGCACCGGTCAGTGCAGGAAGTGGCGTTCGCCGGTGAAGGCCATGGCCAGGCCGAGCTCGTCGGCCCGGGCGATCGTGGCGTCGTCCTTGACCGAGCCCCCCGGCTGCACGACGACGGCGACGCCGGCCTCGGCGGCGGCGTCGATGCCGTCGGGGAACGGGTAGAACGCGTCGCTGGCGCACGCCCCCCCGGCCGCCCGCCCGGCCGCCTTCTGGGCGGCGAGCTGGCCGGCCTCCACCCGGTTCTGCTGGCCGGCACCGATCCCCCAGGCCACGCCGTCGCGCACCAGCACGATGCTGTTCGACCGCACCCAGGCGCACACCCGGAAGGCGAGCTCGGCGTCGGCCAGCTCGGCGGCCGTGGGCTGCCGTCGGGTGACGACCCGCCAGGACGACACGTCGGCGGCCACGTGGTGCGGGTCCTGCACCAGCAGCCCCCCGGTCACCGGGCGGAGGTGGAGAGGATCGGCCACGGGCGGCGCCGCTTCGAGCAGGCGGGTGTTCTTGCGCTTGGCCACCAGGGCGTCTACCACTCCGGTGTCGTAGGCGGGCGCCACCACCACGTCGGCCTGGGCGGCGGCGACCATGGCCTCAACGGTGGCGCCGTCGATGGGCCGGTTGAGGGCCACGATCCCCCCGAACGCCGAGCGCGGGTCGCTCTCGTTGGCCAGCCGGTATGCGTCGGCCAGGGTGTCGGCGATCGCCAGACCGCACGGGTTGGCGTGCTTGATGATGGCGCAGGCGGGCCGGTCGTCGACGGCGGCGAGGTCGTGGACGAGGACCCACGCGGCGTCGGCGTCGAACAGGTTGAGGTATGAGAGCCCCATCCCGGCGTGCTGGGTGACACCGTCCCACCACGGCGGTGCGCCACCGGCGTAGCGGTAGGCGGCGGCCCGCTGGTGGGGGTTCTCGCCGTAGCGCAGGGACAGGTCCACCCGCTCGAGCTCGAGGTCGAGGCGCGCCGGGAAGGGCCCATCCTCGGACGGGGCGTCGAGCCACTCGACGACGGCCCGGTCATAGGCCGCCGTGGTGGCGAAGGCGGTGCGGGCCAGTCGGCGGCGGGTGGAGTCCGACAGGCTCCCGGCCGCCCGCAGCTCGTCGAGCACCACGGCGTAGTCGGCCGGCTCGACGACCACGCCGACGTCGGCGTGGTTCTTGGCCGCCGCCCGGATCATGGCCGGGCCACCGATGTCGATCAGGTCGGCGGCCCCGGCGGCCCCGTGCTCGAAGTCGGACGGGTCGGTCCCGAACGGGTACAGGTTGCCCACCACGAGGTCGATGGCGCCGATGCCGTACTGCTCGAGCTCGGCCAGGTGGTGGGGGTTCGAGCGGTCGGCGAGGATGCCGCCGTGGACCTTGGGGTGCAGGGTGACCACGCGGTGCCCGAGGATGGCGGGGAACCCGGTGAGCTCGGCCGTGTCGGTGACGGGGAGGCCGGCTTGGCGGAGGGCGGCGGCCGTCCCCCCGCTCGAGACGAGGTCCCAGCCCAGGTCGACGAGCCCGCGTGCGAGGTCGACCACCCCGGTCTTGTCGTAGACCGACAGCAACGCCCTCACGTGACCACGCCGCGCTCGACGATGGTGCGGATGGTCGCCGGGTAGAGGCGGCGCTCCACCGCCTTGATGCGCTCGTGGAGGC
>JAABUR0100000941.1_pt1 | contig 56746 bp, 56 predicted proteins | sample 5560091 | NCBI WGS metagenome assembly JAABUR01 (sample SAMN10711879, study PRJNA513375) | rock metagenome | isolation source: Antarctica rocks | place: Antarctica: Victoria Land, University Valley sud | reverse complement strand
TTTACTTCAGATTTTGTCAGTTTGATAATATAGAGTATCATTTGTACATGGTTTTTCAAATGTACAAAATTAATACGTCTTATTATATTTAACTTAACATTAGGATCAATTCGCATTATTACTTCCAACGTAAATGGATTAGTAAAATTTTATGAGCAAGTAACGGGAATGCCTGTAATGCAATACACGCCTGATTTTGCTGAACTGCAAACACAAACTGCAACATTGGCAATCGGAAGTACCAAAACCTTACAGTTTTTTGGTGGAGATGAAGTGGCACAGCCAGCCCAAAATCGCAGTGTTATAATAGAATTTAGAGTAGATGATGTAGAAAAAGACTATGAAAGATTAGCTGAATATCTTCAAAATAATATAGTTCAAAAACCCACAACAATGCCTTGGGGCAATAAATCTCTTTTATTCCGTGACCCTGATGGCAATCTTGTTAACTTGTTTACACCTGTTACACCAGACGCAATAAAGAAGTTTGACAGTAAAAAATAAGCACTACCGCTAACAGGGGTTTGGCGTTATAGGGGCAGACGGACAAATCCTTATCTTTGGTTTTTCAATTTGGCTTTTTGTTGTAGTTGGGCTGAAGTTCCCTGATTTCCCCTACAACGCCAAGCCTTGAAACGTTAGCAGCAAACGTAATAATCCGGAAATTGTCAAAGAACTTATAAAATGCTATCAAAGAACATTAGACCATGCAAGCCAAAAAGAACCTACACAATGGCATTTACGAAGACCTTTGTTATTACACTATTATTATTCATTTCTTTAAGTTCAAAAGCCCAATACTACAAGTTGCTTAACTTAACAGAAAAACAGGTTCGAGAAAAGGTCACTGAATTTCCTTTTGTTACACGAGACTCTTCAAAACATGAATTTGTTACTTATTTAACTTTTAAAAACAAGAACAATGAAATTCAATTAGTATGCTATTTCTTCTTCGATAGTAAGTGTTATTTAATATACAATTATTCGAAAAAGGAATCATATGAATCAACCGTCGATTGGGCTAATAAATCTTTTAACCAAATAAGCGAGAATAGATGGCGAAGCAAGGACAACACTTTTGAAATATCTATTCATTCCTTGCCGGAAAAAGTTGCAACTATTTTTAGCAGAGGAATTTCTAGATATTAATTATGATTATTAAATGTATGAAAGAAATGAACATGGCAAAAGAAACATTCAAGCGCTTCTCTTGCCCAATTCAAATCTGAATTTATTTCCTAAAGGCAAACAAAATCTTATTCAATAACTCCTGGCTAACCTTTCCATTAGTAGCAATAACATCACGGCTTTTGAGCATGTTACTTCCCCCGGCAAAATCAAAAACTTGTCCTCCTGCTTGTTTTACAATGATAATTCCGGCAGCCATATCGTAATCGTTCAAGTTATATTCGTAATAAGCATCAAAACGGCCGCAAGCGGTATAGGCCAGATCAACGGCTGCAGAACCTAAACGGCGCAAACCCTGGCAGCTTTGCATCAAATCTTTAAACAAATTCATATAAGCATCGGCTTTTTCAAAATTATAATATGGGAAACCGGTTGCAATCAAACTATCAGCCACAGTTGGTTTATCAGAAACATGGATTTCTTTGCCGTTTAAATAAGCTGGTGCATCTTTCCAGGCATAAAAACATTCGTCCTGATTGATCTCGTAAACCACGCCGAGAACTAATTCTTCGTATTCTTTTAAGGCGATACTGACCGAATAAATAGGCAAACCGTGGATAAAATTGGTGGTGCCGTCCAGCGGGTCAATCACCCAATTGTATTGCAATGCTGTTTTTACCACTGTTTTTTCTTCGGTGATGAAACCGGCTTCCGGCAATAGCTGCTGCAATTTAGCTACAATCATTTCTTCGGAAGTTTTATCTACATAAGAAACCATATCGTTCAAACCTTTAAACTCAATACGGTCAGCACGAAACTTTCCGGCTTCGGTTTTGATGAATGTTCCGGCTTGTTTAGCTAAGGCAACTACTTCGCTGCACAACATTTCTAAATTCATTTTGAACCTCTTTTAATATTAAATGAAAAAAATTTATGGACAAAATAACTGGCAATGCCCAAACTTAAAGCACCAATTATTCTTGCCAAAGGCGGATAGACTTTAAATACATAAACAAAAAGCCGCAACATGAGTAAATTTGCGAAGAAACCAACAAACGCAACTAAAGAAAACCGTGAAAACTGGTTTCGGAAAGAGAGCTTTGAATGGGAAAAAACAAAGTATTTGGTCAGCAGAAAATTGCAAACAATGCAGCAACTGTAAGAAATTATCAAGGAAAATATATCCCCGGAAATATTGTAATTGAATATTTTTACGCTATGATTGATAAAATAATAGTGGTAAACGAAGTAATAAACTAAACCATCCACAATAAAACCAACGCCTGCGGATAGAAAAAAAAGAACTATCTCATTTTTAAGTAGTTTCTTGACAAAAGGTTTTTTGGTTTTTATCGGCATTAAATTGGAATGATGCTTCTTTTATGCCTTAAAAATGCTTGCGCAACAAAGCCAATTCCAGTTAAAACCAAAACTGCGGATATAAATTCGGCTTGGGTAAAAGCAATCCCAAAAACATGATATTTGGTGTTGACGCGGATCAGTTCGATCAAAAACCTTTCGGCACCGTTCAGGATCAGATAAATGCCGAACATCAATCCCGGCGTTTTGATATATTTCCTAAGCCACCACAAAAACAAAAACAGCGCAATACAAATCACAGATTCATAAAAGGAAGTCGGATAAACCGGTACTGGCAACTCGTGGCAGTATTTGCCAATGCAACCCGGAATCTGCACGCCTTCATCGCCCACATTGTGCGGGAAACGAAAAGCCCACATCCAATCCGGCGCCCAGCCCAGCCAATGTGGTTTAGACGCAGTATTGATAATTCCCCAATCGCCGTCCCCGGAAAGCTGGCAACCGATCCGGCCAACGCCATAAGCGATCATCATTCCCGGAGAACCAATATCGGCCATGTCAATGAGTTTGATATGGTTTTTATGAGCAATGTACATCACCGCTGCGCCACCGCAAATCAGGCCGCCGTAAAAAGTTAATCCGCTGAAACCAATCATCATTCCAACCGGATCTTTTACAAACTCGCTCCAGTTTTCCAACCCGTTAAACAGCTTGGCTCCTGCAAATCCCCAGAAAGCTGCCCAAACCAGCATCGTGCCCATCAGTTCATACGGATGAACCGTTACTTCCTGTGTTTTGGGTTGAGGCAAAGTTGTTTTTTTCTTTTCTGCATAAGCCCAATAAGTAAAAACGGCTGCAACGATGATTCCGCCAATCCAATTTCCGCGGGTAGAAAGCAGGAATTCCTGCGGATTATCGACCAAAGCATGATAATTGAATATGGCATCCAGAAATTTATAACCGATTAGAAAACCAAATAACGCATTGCCAAGCAATTCAATAACAGAAGCAGGCTCGCCGGTAGTAACCGTTTTTTTAAAAGGATGGATGTAGCCAAGCTTTTCTTTCCGCTTCATTTCCTGCTCAAAAGCCCAGTAGGAAGCGATGAAAGCCGCAGCCACAAAAAAGCCAAAAGTTTGTATTGGAAGCGGAATGGTCAGGCCGGTTAAATACCGGATCAGTTCGGTGATGGTTGGAAACATGTAGAGCTCTTTTCGAGCGAAGATAAAACTAATGAACCAGAATTTTTGCTGTTTCCTCAATTTCCATATCACCGGATACTGCAACAGCTATTAAACGCACTGGTTTAATTTCATTTACCAGCAAAGGATCATAAACAGTTTCTATTTTAACATAGTTTCGAGTGAAACCGTGCATCAAACCGTCGTTGGTTTCCCGCTCAAATAAAACATCATCGGTTTTGCCAACCTGGGAATCGTAAAAAGCACGGCGTTTTTTATCTGATAAAATATGCAGCATTTTACTGCGTTCTGCGCGGGTAGAACCAGGAATCACGCCGGATAGTTCTTTTGCCAAGGTATTTTCACGTTCAGAATATGTAAAAACATGGAGATAAGAAACCGGAAGCTCGTTTAAAAAGTTGTAGGTATCAATAAAATCTTCACGCGTTTCTCCCGGAAAACCAACAATTACATCTACGCCAATGCAGCAATCCGGCATTAGTTCTTTGATCTTGCTGATGCGTTCTGCATACAACTCACGTTTGTAACGCCGGCGCATCAAACTCAAAATTTTATTGGAACCGGATTGTAGCGGAATATGAAAATGCGGAACAAAACGTTTTGAAGCTGCTACAAAAGCAATGATTTCGTCCGTCAATAAATTAGGTTCGATGGAAGAAATCCGTATCCGGTCAATGCCGTTCACTTCATCCAAAGCTTTAATTAGATCAATAAATTTATACTGACGAATACCATCAACCAAACCAAAATCGCCCAGGTTTACGCCGGTCAGCACAATTTCTTTTACGTTTGAAAGTGCGATTTCCTGCGCTTGTTTAAGCACATTGCTGATGGTATCGCTCCGGCTTGCACCGCGCGCCATCGGAATGGTGCAGAACGAACAGGAGTAATCGCAGCCGTCCTGAACTTTTAAAAAAGTACGCGTGCGATCACCAAAAGAATAAGACGGAACAAACTCGTTTGCTTCTTTTACCGGAGAATTATAAACAATTGCTTTCGGGTTTTTGGTGAGATCAGTAATATGCTGCACCAACTGGAATTTCTCTGCTGCGCCCAAAACTAAGTCCACACCTTTTATTTCCGAAATCTCTTTTGGCTTTAATTGCGCATAGCAACCAACAATGGTGATGTAAGCTTGGGGCGAAATCTTCAATGCTTCTTTTACCACCTTTTTACATTTGCGGTCGGCATTTTCGGTAACCGAGCAAGTGTTGATCACATAAACATCAGCTTGATCGGTAAAATTAACAATATCATAATCAGCCTGTTTAAACAATCTGCCTAAAGCAGAAGTTTCAGCATAATTGAGTTTGCAACCGAGCGTGTAAAAGGTAACTTTCCTGTTCATTGAAGTTTGCAAAGATAAAAAATGTAGGGTAAAAGAAGTAGGAGGATTGTTTGATAATAGCTAATGGTTCATCATTTATGGGAAAATACAGGCACTTATTTTTATATGGTAAAATAAGCATTGTCATTTCCGAAGGGAGAAATCTTCTTTAATGTAGTATGATCTGTAACATTCAAAGAAGATTTCTCCCTTCGTTTGAAATGACAAAACCTGGCCCGCCTTAACTATAACTAATCTCCCGGCTCGCCCCAGCGGTAACTTTCCTGTTCTAATCCTGCCAAATCAATAATCCGGTTGACAACTGTCATGGCCACTTCTTCAATTGTTTTTGGCTTGCTGTAGAAGGAAGGCACAGCGGGACAAATAATGCCGCCAGCTTCTGTAACGGTTTGCATATTACGCAAATGGATCAGATTTAGAGGCGTATCACGGGCAACTAAAATCAATCTCCGCCTTTCTTTCAGGATCACATCAGCGGCGCGCGTGGTCAGATCGTTGGAAATCCCTCCGGCAATCCGGCCTAAAGTTCCCATCGAACAGGGCACAATAATCATCGTATCAAAACGCGCAGAACCGGAAGCAAAAGGTGCCATAAAATCTGTTTTGCCATAAAATTTAAAGGGAAAGTTTTGATAACTTTCATCCCCCAGTTCAAACTTCCAAACATCACGGGCATTGTCAGACATCACCACGCCAACTTCCTGGACCTGGTCCTGCAAAGCCTGCAATTTTTCGAGCAATAACCTGGCGTAGATAGAACCGCTGGCACCGGTTATGGCAACTACTATTTTCTTTTTCATCAATTTTTATGGCATAAAAGAAGCATGGCTACTTCAGGTTTTCATCAATCAGCAACTGGATAATACCATCCACCATCCCCACTTTCGGTACAAATATATTTTTGATACTTGCCCATTTCATCACCGTTATAAAAATCAGGGCAGCCGGAACAATCACATCCGCGCGGTCCTGGTTCAAACCCAAAATATAAATACGGTCTTTTAAAGAATAAGAACTGAGGTGATGGTGCAAACCCTTCAATTTGGCCATCGAAAGTGCTTTTCCTTCTTTTTCTTCGGATAGTTTAAACAGTTTGTTGATGTTGCCGCCCGTGCCGATGCCCGTAATATCCTTGTAAGATTTGGTTTTAACAGAGAGGAACCGCTCCATTTCTTTCCAGGTTTCGTCTTTGTCCTGATTGTCCAAAATCCGGATCGTACCGATATTAAAGGATTGGGAAGCGACCAAAACGCCATCCGAAAAAAAGGACAGCTCCGTACTTCCGCCGCCAACATCAATGTATAAGTAGTTCTTTTTCTTGTCTAATTTCTCTTCAAAATGGCTGGCATAAATGATATTGGCCTCGTTTTGCCCACCCACAATTTCCAGGTCGATCCCTGCTTTCTCTTTTACCTGTCCTACAATTTCCGGCCCGTTTCCTGCTTCCCGCATAGCCGAAGTGGCACAGGCGCGGTAAGCTGTTACGCCATAAACGTCCATCAGATCGCGGAAGGCGCGCATGGTTTTTACTAAATTTTCAATTTTTTTACCGGATATTTTTTTATCGATAAAAGCATCGTCGCCCAGGCGCAAAGGCACGCGGATCAGTGTGTTTTTTTTAAAAGTAACAGGCTGGGCAGTTTCGGTTACATCAGCAATCAGCAGCCGTACAGCGTTGGAACCAATATCAATAGCAGCGTATCTCAAAATATTATTTCTTTTGTTTCAGGTAGGTATAAATATCAAACTGCGACCGCACTTTGATTTTGTCGTCTGTTTTATGGTAACGGTTGTTGTTCAAACTGTTGATTTCCCTGGATTTGGTATTGTCATGAAGCTGGATGTTGATCATATCCCTGATTTCCTGTTTCAGTTCTTTGTCAAAAATTGGAAAGCCAACTTCTACCCGATGGTCTAAGTTGCGCGTCATCAAATCGGAAGAAGTAAGAAACATCAGCTCTTTTCCGGCATCTGCAAAAAGATAGACCCGCGAATGTTCCAGGTATTTATCTACAATACTGATCACTTCAATATTTTCGCTAAACCCTTTTACACCTGGCACCAAGCAGCACATCCCACGGATAATCAGCTTGATTTTTACACCGGCATTGCTGGCTTTGTATAAATGGGCAATCATCTGCTCGTCTGCCAAACTGTTCATTTTCAGGATAATGTATGCTTCTATGCCCTTTTTAGCATTGGTAATTTCCTGATCGATGTATTTATAAATCAGTTTGCGGGAATCAACCGGGGAAACCAGCAAATATTTTATCCCCTGCGGAACAGTATTTTTTTGCAAAGCATCAAAAATTGCCACAAGACCTGAGGTGATCTTTTTATTTGCCGTCAGCAAAGTATGGTCAGCATAAATACGGGCTGTCTTTTCGTTAAAATTTCCGGTAGATAAACAAGCATAATAACTTATCTTTTTGTTTTCCAGCCGTTTCACTAAGCATATCTTGGAATGTACTTTGTAGCCAGACACGCCGTAAATCACTTTTACGCCTTCTTCTTCCAGCCGCCTGCTCCAAAAAATATTGGCCTGCTCGTCAAATCGGGCCTTCAATTCTACCAGGCAATGAACAGTTTTCCCATTTTTTGCAGCGTTGGTCAGCGCGTTGATAATCCTTGAATTTTCGGCCAGCCGATATAAAGTTATGCTGATCTCTTTCACATTTGGGTCGATGGCTGCTTCCCTCAAAAAGTGGATGATATAATCGAAAGACTGGTAAGGTGTACTGATCAAAAAATCGCGCTTGCTGATCATGCCCAGCAGGCTTTTCCCAAAAGACAGGTTCGGGACTTCCAGCGATGGCAGTTTAGGATATTCCAGTTCCGGCCTGCCCACATTTGGGAACTTGATAAAATCTTTGAAATTGTGGTAGCGGCTGCCCGGGATCAAGCTGTCGGCCTTCAACTGCATCTTGCGCACTAAGTAAGAGAGCATGTCCAACGGCATTTCCGTATCGTACAACAAGCGCATCGGTTTGCCTTTTTTCCGTTTCTGCAAACTTTTGGAAAGCGATTCGATAAATTTCTCACTTATTTCTTTATCCAGGTCCAACTCTGCATCGCGTGTAAGCTGAATGGAATAAGCTTCAACTATATCGTAATCAAAAATGAAGAAAATATCATCGAGGCAATAGCGGATAATATCATCCAGCATAATGATAAATTTGAGCTGGTTGGTATCCGGGAGCACCAAAAAACGCGACATGCTTTCCGGTATTTCAATCAGTGCCAGCTTGGTATTGCTTTCCGTTTCGGTTTTGCTCAGCCTGACAAAAAAATAGATGGCCTGGTCTTTTAGCTCCGGTATGGCCGTATGTTTGTCCAGCATGATGGGAACCACATTGGATAGTAGTTTTTCCCGAAAATAGCTTTTTACAAAAGTTCCCCGCGTGACGTTTAGCTGCTTTTCATCCAGGATAAAAATCTTTTCTTCTGCCAGTTTTTTCAGGATGATGTTCTCGTACAAGTTGTTGAATTTTTTTTCTTCCTTGATCACCAAATTTTTGATCTCGCTCAAAACCTTGCGCGGATTATACCCCAAAATTTCTTTTACTTTTTCGTTCAGGTTGGCCAGCCTGTTCAGCGTGGCTACCCGTACGCGGTAAAATTCGTCCATATTGGATGAAAATATCGCCAGAAACCGAACTCTTTCTATCAGCGGAACAGCTTCATCTGCGGCTTCCTGCAAAACACGGTCATTAAAATACAACCAGCTAATTTCGCGGTTGGTTAGAGGAATGTGTTTAAAACTCATATCAGACTAACAACAAAAAATTCCCGGAAGGTTGTACCGGGAACGTAAAAATCTATATTTGAATGTTAAGGAGAGGTTAACAACCGCCCAAATTTTGCCCCAACTATAAAACAGCAGAACCGGTTGTTTCTGTTGGCTGGCCTTCATCGGCTGCTGTTGGTTTGGGTTTTCGTGGCGCACGTGTGCGTTTTACAGGGGCCGATGCTTCTTTTACCGATACATTTTCTTTGTTCTTCTGTGCCTCGATCTCCTCTTTTTTTCTTCTCGGTGCGCGGGTCCGTTTTTCTGGGGCTGGGGCCGATGCTTCTTTTACCACCTCTTTTTGGGCATTGGCTTCTGTTGCTTTGTTTATAACAGGCAGAGTGGGTTTCGCAACAGAACGGCTGGAAACGTTGGAAGTTTTTGCAGAAGCCTTGCTCACTTTAGAAACCACTTTATTTGCTTTGGTATCTGTTATATCTTTGTCTTTTTTCTTACCGGCTCTTTTTTCGGGCTGATTTTTTTTAGCTACAGCTTCGGTTGCTGCTTTTTCTGCGGATTTTAAATTGCTGCCGATTTTTTGGGAAACTGCTTTGCCCGCTTTAACGATCTCTTTTTTTAGTTTTTCCGCATCATGGCCAAGCCCTTTTACGGCTTCCATAAATTTTCCGGTAATGCTGTTTTCCAGTTCTTTGTTTTTTACTTTTGATTTAACTTTCTTTTTCATCGTGAGGTTTATAAGGTGATAAAGCGGTTATGAACAGTTGCATTTCCTAATATTGTACTAACTTGCTTTCATATTTTATTCCTGATAAAGCTATCAGTTAAAATTCAATTCCTTAAATATAAAAAATATATTATGCCTTCTTTCGATATCATCAGCAAAATCGACGCACAAACGTTGGACAATGCCATCAACAATGCCAAAAAAGAAATCCTGAACCGTTATGATTTCAACGATTCCAAAAGCACGGTTGAGCTGGATAAAAAAACCAACGAAATAACCATCGTTACGGAAAACGATATGCGTTTAAAAGCAATCCAGGATTCCATCATCAGCCGCATGGTGAAACAAGGTTTGGACCCGAATGCAATGGATTTTGGCAAGCAGGAATATGCCTCGGGCAACATGGTCCGCAAGGAAATTAAAATTGTGGAAGGGATTGACAAAGAAGTGGCCAAAAAAATTGTCAAAAAAATAAAAGACAGCGGACTGAAAGTTCAGGCTGCCATTATGGACGACCAGGTGCGGGTGACCGCCAAGAAAATTGACGACCTGCAAGCGGTTATTTCACTTTGCCGCGGCGAAGATTTTGGCCAACCTTTGCAATATAGTAATATGCGGAATTGAGGATTGGGTTGAACCAAAAGTATTTTAATGATCTAATTAGAGCCTGTTTAAAATTTGTCCAATATGTTTTCCATGCTTCTTTTATCACCTAAAAAATGGCAGGCATTTGGTTTTGGTTTATTTAAATCATGCAGACACGGATTTTATAGGATAAAAGAAGCATTGGCATAATCCTGAGCATATTAGGATCTTCTATAAATTTAAGCAGACCCTTACTATCCTAAAAGAAATACAGTTGTAAAGACAACCTCCGTATCATAATAGTATATTTTCGTCCCATATCGTATCAAAAGTAAAATTTTATACTTTTGACGATGGATATAACGGTTCATACTTTAAAGCTGTCACTAAATTGGGGCTTAGTAAACATCATAAGTACAATTGACCGTTTTGATGCTTCCTGGAGCAGTATTGAGAAAAAAGAAGGCCAGTCGTTAAAGCAATTAAAAGCTATTGCTACTGTAAGAAGTGTTGGGGCATCTACAAGGTTTAAGGTTTGAACAAAAACTTTTTATCGGTAAAAGAAGCATCCCCCTTTAGTAGAAAGTTTCCAGTTTAAAGATAATATTTTTCACCGTCTGATTTAATTTTTCCGGCATCCAGCAAACGGCGGATGGTCTGCAATTTTTCTTTTTCCCGTCCGGTTTTGATCGAACCTATTAAATCTCCTACAGAACTGCTTTGTATAGAAAGCCGGTCTATTGTTTCCTGCGTGATCCGGTCGAAAATCTCCGATGCTTTTTCGAGCCGTTTATTTTCTAAGCAAACATCGCAATGCCCGCAAATCGGCGCGTCAGGTTCGTCCAAATATGCCAGCAACATCCGGCTGCGGCATTGCCTGCTTTCGGCATAAGTAAAAACGGCTTCCATTTTTTGATGGAAAACCTGCTTGCGGTCTTCCAAAAATTTACGGTCAATAATGACGTGCAGGCCATCCTGCCGCGGCTTGGTAAAAGTAACCTGAGGCTGATCGGTTTGCGGCAGGTAACTCAAAATCTGCTGCTCTTCCAGATATTTTAACTGCGCCACCACCTGCTGCACACTTTGGTTCAGCCGCCGGGCAACGTCCAGTTCGCGGATGCGGACGTAATTTTCAAACGAACCGCCATAAGCACGCAGCAAAGTTTTTATAAAATGGTCATAACCTTCATTTTCAATCTGAAAACGGTACAAATCTTCATTTCCCACTTCAAAACGAAAACGCGAAGGCAGGAAAACACTTTCTGTAAAAGCTAAATAATCATCCCGTCCCAAAAACTTTAAGGCATTCAATGTTTTAACCGGGTCGAGTTTAAATTGGGCACAAAAAGCGCCGATATCCAGATCAAAACTTAATCCTTCGCCTGCTCCGTAAGCTAATTGTGTGTAATTGCCCAAATAGTGATAGGTCTTTTTGATCTCTTCTACCGAAGGAAAACTCAATTCAAACTTTTTCTCCAACTGCAGCCGGTCACTTTTGGTGTAAAGCAACACGGCGTAAGCTTTTTGACCGTCGCGCCCTGCCCTGCCCGCTTCCTGGTAATACGCTTCCAAACTTTCGGGCACATCTTTATGGACCACAAAACGCACGTCCGGCTTATCTATGCCCATTCCAAAAGCGTTGGTGGCAACGATGATGCGGACTTCGTTGTTCTTCCAGTTTTCCTGTTTGACGGAACGTTCTTCGGCTGTTAAACCGGCATGATAATAATCGGCAGGGATTTGATGCTGGTTCAGATATTTGGCAATTTCAAAAGTTTCCCTCCGGCTTCGTACATAAACGATACCGCTGCCTTTTACGCCATGAATCACCTGCAGCATTTTGCGCAGCTTGTTTTCATCGCCCTGAACCACATAACTCAGGTTTTGCCGCTCAAAGCTTTGCTGGAAAACATGGCTTCTTTTAAACAACAATTTCTGTTGAATGTCTTCCCGAACCTGTGCCGTTGCCGTTGCCGTTAAAGCCAGAACCGGAACGTTGGGGTGAAGCTGACGGAGATCGGCCAGGTGCAGATAAGAAGGACGAAAATCGTAACCCCATTGGGAAATGCAGTGCGCTTCGTCCACCGCAAACAAATTCACGTTCATGTAGCGAATGCGCTCTTGCACCAATTCTGACAGCAATCTTTCCGGAGATAAATACAGGAATTTGATCGTTCCGTAAACGCAATTGTCCAGCGCAATATCTACTTCTCTTCTGCCCATGCCCGAAACAATACTGATGGCTTCTATCCCTTTTGCCTGTAGGTTTTCTACCTGGTCTTTCATCAATGCAATCAACGGGGAAACCACGATACAAATACCTTCTTTTGCCAACGCCGGAACCTGGAAACAAACCGATTTGCCGCCACCGGTCGGCAGCAGTGCCAGCGTATCGTAACCTAATAAAACGGACTGGATAATGTCTTCCTGCATTGGACGGAAAGTTTCATGCTTCCAGTAATGCTGAAGGATTTGTTGTGTAGTCATGCGTATCTTCAGCCAAAGTTATCAAAACACAGCAATATTATTAAATTCGCTCCATCAATATTGATGATGAAAAAGCCGTTTGCAAGCGGCATGCTTCTTTTATCGATATAAAAACAATATTGAAAAAATCACTTCTGCCCGAAATAAAAAATGAAAACATCAACCATATCAATTTCCCACGAACGTTTAGTTCAGTTAAAACAAATTGAGCGCGGGCACGAACAATTTACAAACGACCAGCAAACCCGTTATTTTATTTACGAGATTGACGATAACCACTGGCAGGATGTAAACCCGGAAGGGGAAACAGATTACGAATTGGAATCCATGAAACAGGAAAAGGCACTTTTGCCGGTTGGGATTTTAACTATTGACAGCGAAACCAGAAGTTTTTCTTTTGCAGGGGATTTAACAATCAGCAAAGAAGATCAGGAATTACTTTTTCAATCATTACAATAAACTGCTTTGAACTTTAATAATTGTTAGGTGCAAGTAACTATTTTTGTCTCCAACTTTATTAAGAAGTTGAAGAAAATGTACTTATAAATAAAGCAGGTTCCTTTAGCAATAAATTATTAAAAATTAAAATTCTAAGTTTCCCTACTATTAAACTATCAATTCAACTTTTTTAATAAACCCTCCCGGTAAGTTTGACCAATTGCAAAGTCAGTATTATTAACCTTTACAACGTTTCCTTCTATAAATTGAATAAAAGACGTGTTTACTATACTTGAACGATGAATTCGAATAAACATGGAAGTAGGTAAAAGGGATTCTAACTTTCCCAGCTTCATATAAGTAACATAAGTTTGATGGGTGGTATGTACTTTGAGATAATCACCAAGTCCCTCTATATGTACAATTGATGAAAGATCAACTTTCACTAAACGTTTATCGACTTTCAAAAATATATAGGATAGATTTAAAGTTTGCTGTTGAACAAGTTCCGGCAAATTTTCATTCAAACCAACTCTTTGAACAGCTTTTAAAAACCTTTCAAACGTTACTGGTTTTACCAGATAGTCTATTGCATTTATTTCAAAAGCATCAACAGCATATTCCGCATAAGCTGTTATAAATATTACTTTAGGGCATATTTTTAAGGATTTGATAAAATTCAATCCTGTAATGCCAGGCATTTCAATATCTATAAAAATAACATCAACTTGATGCTGATGTAAAGCAGCGAATGCTTCAATAGCAGTTTGGTAGTTGCCAATAGATTGCAGATCCGGGAGCTGGTCAATATAAGATTCGATCAGTTGCCTTGCCAGCGGTTCATCGTCAACTACAATACAATTAATCATTTATTTAGCCAATTGGAGGATTAAAGTTACAGTAAAGTTATCGTCATCATGATGTATAACTAACTCATGCTTGTTTGGGTAAAGCAATTCGATTCGCTTTCTCACATTGATTAAACCAATACCGCTTCGCAATTTATCATAAGTTTCATTTGGAGAGGTTTTTGGATTAGAGGTTTGAAAAATCAATTCATCCTTATCAACAGTTAATACCAATTTAACCCATTTGTTAAGAATATCCTTGTGCAAAGAATGTTTAAAAGTGTTTTCAATCAGCGGTAAAAGCAGTAGAGGTTCAATCTCAACACTGTTTATATTCCCTTGTATTGAAAAGTCAATGATGTCAGCTTCCTGGTGACGCAAATTTTCTAAACTGATATAACTGTTTATAAAATCAATTTCCTGTTTTAAGGGCACTTTTTCATTGCGTGTATCATAAAGAACATATCTCATAATACTTGAAAGATCATTGATCATCTGCGGTGTTTTTGGAGAACCTTGTACACTCAGCGAATACATATTGTTAAGCGTATTAAAAAAGAAGTGTGGCTGAACTTGCGACTTTAAATGGTTCAGCTCAAGCTTTAATTTTTCAGTCTCCAACCTATATAAATTATACTGATTTTTAAACAAAAGCTTTACGATATATAAGGAACTTGCAGCCAATAGAATAAGGCAAGTATAACCAATATCTGTGTTAAAATAACCTTTCGTAAAATCTTCTGAATGGGCACCTTTAATATTATCACGATAACCCTGCGGTATAAACGGCATTGCAATTACAGCCAATATCCCTAACCGTTCATTCAAATCATACAACATTAAATAAACAGGGGAAAGAATAGCCAATAATAAATAACGCTTTTTACCTAATGTATATGGAAGATACACGCGATAAAACAACATGATAACTGGTAATTGTAAAATGTTGATCATTACGTAACTGAGCGAGAATGAAATTTTACTTAATGGCCAAGTTTGAAGACCGACACCAAAGGGGCTTAAAATACCGATAACAACCAAATAAGAAATCTCTGCAACCAAGCTTTTTTGCTTATAGTTAAGTGATGAAAAAGAAAAAGACATGGTTTAAATTACATAATTCTTTAATAACCAAATGAAATTTTCGACGAACAGTAGATTTTACACGTTGAATTTCTTAGGATTCTGTTAAACGATCATATTGACCAGTTCATCTAATTTATTTATAGATTTCAATTGCTGAATGCACCTTTGCTATTTGAAATACCCTGAATTACTTATTCACGTTTCCTCAACTTATTATCTATGCAATATCGAAATTCTTTAAAAGCCGTTTTTGTAAGCATGATTCTTATAGGCTTAGCACCTCAGCTTTTTAGTCAAACATCAAATCCAAATATTGAGGTATACATAAAAGTATGGGGATTTTTAAAATATCATCATCCAACCGTTGCTACAGGAAAGATCAATTGGGATTCGGTTTTCATGGCTCATATTAATAAAGCAAGATATGCAAGAAGTATTACTCAATATAATGATGAGATCGAAGCAACTATAAATGCTGCCGGAATATTTAAAAAAGTAAACCCTGTTAAATTGCCTGCTGATGTATTTACTGCGAACCATAATTTAAAGTGGTTATATACGTCAAAATTATTAAGTAAAAAAAACAGGGAAAGACTACAAGTTATATTTGATAACCGTAACCAGGGTGATAATCGTTTTATAAAGTTTAACAACTATTCTGATTATAGCGGTGAGAACCAATATGAAAACATGAGCCGACCCACTACTGAATACCGCTTACTTTTCTTGGCTCGTTTTTGGAACGCTATCAACTATTTTGACCCTTATAAATATTTAATTGGAGAAGATTGGGATATAATACTTGGAAGATTTATACCACGGATTGTTCATGTTACCGACGTTAAAAGTTACTATAAAACTTTATCCCGTTTGTCTAAGTCTTTAAATGATGGCCACTCGTCTCTGACATTAAACTATCGTTCTGATACGATTTTTGCTTCAATCTACGGTCGCCTTACCGCTCCTTTTTACTGTAAAATAATTGATGACAGATTACTGATAAAAAAATTAGCTAATGACTCGCTTTGTAAGTTAGGGGGGATTATTAAAGGTGACGAGATATTTGCTGTTGAAAATAAACCTGTTGAGTTATGGCTACAGCCGCGCAGGGATTTTATTTCCTCCTCAAATAAGAATAGCGAAAATGAAGTATTAAGCTGGTTCGCTTTAGATAATAATGCGACTAATGTTAATTTGACCATAAAACGTGGCGACAGGTTTTTTAAAACAATGCTAAAAAGAATGCCTGTCAAACAAAAAAACTGGAATGATATTATTGGCCATTCAGAAAATAATACAGGTTATGAAACCATAGGTAAAACAGGTTTACTTATTTATGCATCACAAATAACTGATAAAAATCTTGATACTTTGCGTAAAATGATCATGAAAAGTAAGGCGGTTATTTTTGATGTAAGAAATTATCCTGGTCAGGATGCTTTTTACAATATTTTAGGGATTCTGCTGCCTGAACCTAAAATAATCAATTACAATACTTTTTTTATGACTGATAATCCCGGAATATTTAAATGGAAGCCTTCCCCTAAAATAGGCGATGTTAATCCTGCTTTTTATAAAGGGAAAGTAGTCATTTTAGTGGATGAACGTTCACAAAGCCAGGGAGAATATTCAGCAATGGTTTTGCAAACCATACCAAACTCGATTACTATAGGAAGCCAAACAGCCGGTGCGGATGGCGTTGTATCATATATTCCAATGGGTGGTAAATTAGCAATTTCTTATTCCGGTTATGGTATATATTACCCAAATAAAGCACAAACACAACGTGTAGGTGTTAAAATTGATATACCAATTAAAAAGACCGTTGCAAGTGTGATTAAAGATCAAGACCTTATATTGCAAGAAGCTTTGAAATATTTGAAAATAAATGGAATTGATTAATGCAGAATGTAAAATTGAGACTATAAACAAATTGTGTCACACAATTCTCAACTATTACAATTTATCTAAACAAAAAAGAGCAATCAAACCTTCATCGCTCTAACCATCCTATCTTTCCCCCGGAAATCTTTTCGCAACTCCAACTCAACAAAACCATTTTGCTGCAAAAGTCCCAATGTTTGCTTTCCGTATTTTTCATTGATCTCCAAAAACAGCAAACCGTTTTTTTTAAGCATAAAAGAAGCATGATCTGCAATGGTTCGATAAAATAGCAGTGGATCATTTTCGGGCACAAACAAAGCCTGGTACGGTTCGAAATCCAACACATTGTTGTGCATCAGTTTTTGTTCGTTTGGTGTGATGTAAGGCGGATTGCTAACGATGATGGAATAAGGCAATGCTTCTTTTACCGGGTAAAAATTGAGTATGTCCTGCTGAAAAAGATTTACTTCAACTTCATTTAGCAACGCATTTTTTTGGGCAGTTTTCAAAGCTTCCACAGAAATATCCAAGCCTGAAACTGCTGCTTCCGGCCAGTTTTTTTTGATCGCGATTGGGATACAGCCGCTGCCGGTGCCAATATCCAAAATGCTTATTGCCTTTTCACGCTCACCGCTCCTTAAATCCCCGCTCTCTTTATCACCTTTCCCCTCCAAAACCCACGCAACCAATTCTTCCGTTTCCGGCCGGGGAATCAATACAGACGGATTAACTTCAAACTTCAACCCAAAAAACTCCGTTTCATTCAAAACGTATTGTATTGGCATACCGGTTTTTAATTTTTGGGTCGATAAAAGAAGCATTCGGATTTGGACATCCGTCATTTCTTTTTCAGGGAAAACGTGCAACTGTGTTTGCGATAATCCGGTGATAAAATTCAGCGTTAAAAACACAATTCCGGGCAACTCTTCTTCAGCATAAGTATTTTTGATTTTTTCTTTTAACCAAATACGTGCTTCGCCAACAGTTTTCATCCGGCAAAGAACGGAAAAAGCTACTTTTGCAGCATGGACGATCACGAAAAATACATGCGCCGCTGTTTGGAACTGGCTGCTTTGGGCGCAGGTTTTGTTAGTCCGAACCCAATGGTTGGCGCGGTAATCGTGCATCAGGATAAAATTATTGGTGAAGGTTATCATCAAAAATACGGACAGCCACATGCAGAAGTAAATGCGGTGAACTTGGTTTTAGAGCGACATGAAAACGCAGCAGAACTATTGAAAAAAGCGACCATTTATGTTTCGCTGGAACCTTGTGCACATTTCGGAAAAACGCCTCCTTGTGCTGATCTGATTATCCAGAACCAAATCCCGAAAGTGGTGGTTGGCTGTCGCGATCCATTTGTGCAGGTGGATGGAAAAGGGATTGAAAAACTACGGAAAGCCGGGATTGAGGTGGTTGAAAATGTCTTGGAAGCGGAATGTTTGGAGCTGAACAAACGTTTTTTTACGCGGATCCAAAAGCAACGGCCGTATATTATTTTGAAATGGGCACAAACACAAGACCAGTTTTTTGCACCTGTGGATGGCGGCCAGCAATGGATTTCCGGTTCGATTGCCAAAAAACTAACCCACCAGTGGCGAAGCGAAGAAGATGCAATTCTCGTAGGAAAAAACACGGCAGCGGCAGATAACCCGCAGTTGAACAACCGTTATCAGCCGCAGGCAAAGCAACCGAAACGGATAGTGATTGACCGGAGATTGGAACTTAGCCCTAACTTGCATTTGTTTGACCAATCTGTAGAAACTTATATTTTTAATGAGGTAAAAACAGCATTGGAAGGAAAGCTGAAATATATTGGCTTAGAAAATTTTGAACTGTTTTTACCTCAGTATATTTTGTTCCAATTGTATTTGCAAGACGTTCAATCGTTGATCATTGAAGGCGGTGCCAAAACTTTACAGCTTTTTATTGATGCCGGGTTATGGGACGAGGCACGCATTTTTACCAGCCGAACCCGCTGGGGAAAAGGAATTAAAGCACCGGAAATACAGGGTGAAGTAATTGACAATCATTTTGTTGGAAAAGATACGTTAACAATCCTTCAAGCTTTAATCCAAAGTTAATAAGTTGATTTCCAAGTACCCTTTATTAAAAAAGGAGCACAACAATTAATTATACTCCTTTTACAATAGTTTATTGCGGATAAATAATTACTTCTGCATCACCATCACGCCATTCATCATTAAGGTACTTCCGCCGCCGGCAACGATGTTGTACACTTTTTGTATGCCGCCGGCATGTTCGCTTTTATCCAGAACGGTGTAAGTTTCATACATTTTTTTAGCTTCGTTGTAACATAAAACCTGTTCGCCGATTGCTGTTTCGCCGATCTTTTTGATTCCTGATTTTGTTGTCATCGGATGGTTTGGCGTTGCTTCCAAAACTTTGGCCGATAGATGAATGCTGTTTTTATCGGTGTTTTTTTCTTGTTCAGCAGCGACTAAAACCAAACGGGTTAAAGCGTAGTTTTTTGCTTCATGAACAGACAGTTCCTTCACATTAACCACTTGGGTTTTTTTTGTTTTTGGGTTGATGGATAAAACCTGATCGCCTGGTTTTACAGATGACAACATTTTCTGACTGCCATTTGCCATCGTTACCAAATCCGTTCCCGGGAAGCAAATATCACTACCGTATGTGCCGCTTTCTTCTTTCATGTTTTTGCCGCCGTTGATATTTTTATAAACCTGATAAGAAAATTCCCGTGAAAGTACGTAGGACAGTTTCAGCACAAAGTTCTTTTCTTTTTTATCAATGCTGTGGATGTCTTCAAAATAACGTTCCCAAACTTTACCGTCAGCGGTTTGATTAGGCAGCAAAGCTTGGTAACGTTTGCCTTTTTCATTGGTGTAAAAGATCATTAAACCAAGCTGCTGCATACCTTCTTTTGCCATCAGATTATACAAATCCATGCGCTTTTTCAGGCCGTCGTCACCGGTGATAAAATAAGGTTTCGGGCGATAACGGTCTAAAATATAAGTGTTTTCAAACTTCAGGTACGTATCATTGTCTGGGTCTTTTACGGTAAAAGTTTTTGCTTTGGCATATTCTTCCATCGTAATCGGCCGTGGATTGACTGCCTGCGAAAAAGACTGGTAAAAGAAGCATACCGCTCCTGCAGAAAGTAAAAACCTGCGCATAAAAATTTAAAAGTAGAAGTTGTTAAAGTTTAATTTTTGAAAACATACTGGTTAAAGATTATTAAGGACACACCTAACCCCCCTCAAGAGGGGAAGTATGGCGCCTATCTTTCTAACGTAAGTACATTTGCTGAAATTTATCCGATAAAAGAAGCATAATCAAATACCGAAATTAAATTTTGAACAACCCGGTTAATTAAGATAATTGTTTAAAAGCATCTGCAAAAGCCTGCATTTCGTCCATCCGGCCAATGCTCACACGGCACCAGTCTTTGTTGTTGAATTTCCAGAAACGCACGCCTACACTTCTTTTCATCATTTCGGCCGTAAACTTTTGTCCGTCCATTTTCAGCGGGAACATCACAAAATTGGTGGAAGACGGAATGTAATCGTATCCTTCTTTCTTCAATGTTTCGTACAAAAACTTTTTAGATAGCATTGTTTTGGCCAATGCATCGTCCAAAAACTCGCGGTCCTGGTAACTTGCAATTGCTGCCATAAGCGTTGTAGCCGAAATAGACATCGAACCTTGGGTGTATTTGGACAGCGTTTTTAACATTTCGGGTTGTGCAACAACATATCCGATACGCAAACCTGCAAAGCCATACAACTTGGAAAACGTACGGGCAACGATCACGTTCTGACCTTTTTTTACCGCATCAATTAAGGTAACGGCTTGTGGGTTTGGCAGGTAATCAATATAAGCCTCATCTATAAAAACAGGTGTTTTTTTAGAAACACGTTCGCAAAAAGCTTTCAATTTGGCTGCATCTAAAACAGTTGCTGTCGGATTGTTAGGGTTGCAAATGTAAACCAAACTTGTTGTACTGTCAATGCTTTTTTCCATCGCATCCAAGTCTAATTTATAATCAGCGGTAAGCGGGACATGAACGATTTTACCGCCCAAATCTGCTGCTTTTTTTGGCAGGTCATCATAACTTGGATCGGCAGTGATAATAGTTCCGTTCTTACTAAAGTGCATTGCTGCCGCCAACAACAAAGGAGACGAACCGGCATCCATAAAAATTTGTTCTTTGTTTACGCCTTCAAAAGCTGCAATCTTATCAATCAGTTGGCCGTAATACATAAACGGATACTGGTAACTGGTGTCCATCGCTGCTTCAATGGCTTTTTTAGCTTTTGCAGAAGGGCCAAAAGGGTTTTCGTTGGCCAGCAGCCTTGCTTTTAAACCTGTTGGCGGCAATGTAGGAGGTATTACATTTTCATCAGAAACCGTGAAGCTTCTTTTTAAACTGTTAAAGGGTTTTGCCAAAAGGCCGGAAACAGAATTGGAGAAGAATGTGATCCCGCCTGCTAACATTGCGCTGGATTTGATCCAGTTACGTCTGTTGATTTGATTTGCCATGATGCTGTTTTTATGGGTAAAAATTGTTAACTTTTAGAACTTGTTGCCGGATAAGCCAAGCGTTGCCCGCTGACCCGTGCGTGTATCGCCGCCACTGTGCTCCTCGCCGATTCAAATGCGCCAGCCATCCAGGCGTTTAAATACGTCAAGTGCTCTCCCGCAAAATAAACCTGCTTTTCGGGCTTTAACAAAGCTTCGTAAATAGTTTTCCGGCTTTCGTTGGTGTAAACCGCCCAGCCGCCTTCGTTATATTTTACTTTGTGCCAGCTTACCGAAAAAGATTTTTCAAACTCTTTTGGATATTGCGGATGGATCAAGCTGCCTTTTGCCAGTGCCAGTTTTTCGCGTTCGCCAATGGAAAGATCGCCAACCTGTTTTGCTTTATCGTTGAAATTATAATAGCCTAACAAAATGCCTTTTTTACCGAGATAATTATTGTTTGGGTAGAAAATTTGCGTGAGTTCGTTGTTGGTATGCGTGATACCGCCATAGATCATTTCATCTTCTTCCCAAAAACGGCGCTTAAACTGCAAGCCGATTTTACCGGTTTTAATGTAAGTGGCATAATCAATGGCCCGGCTCACATCCGAAGAAAAATTATGGCTGATGTTGCCCAGAACCGGCAGCGGCAACGTACAAACGCAGTAATCGCCTGTTATTTCTTTTGTTCCCTGCTGATCTTTGTAAATAATTTTTACACCTTCCGCAAGGTTTTGTATTGAGGTAACTTCTGCACCTAATTTTAGCATCGGATTTACTTTTTTCTGCAAAGCCTGCGCGATCTTGTCCATTCCGCCAACTGCTTGGAACATCGTGGTCTGCAATTCATACACGTATTGCGAAACGTTGTAAAAATCAGGGTCCATCAAACCGGATTGCAGCATGTCCTGCAATTTGTAAGCATCGGCTATTTTGCCAGAAAGCTGGCCTGCGCACGGCGCTTCTGTATAACCTCTCCTGTCGGAAGCTTTGTATAGTTTATCTATATCCAACCCGCCTTCGGCACGCAAATATTCAATTATTTTTTGCGTGTCTTCTTTGGTTAATGCTGCGTCTAATTGTCCGTGATTTATTGCTTTAACCAGCATTTCGCTCATGTAACCACGTACATCGTTCTGGATTTCCCGTATTCTTACTTTTTTGTTGGACAATGGCCCTTTTCCTTCAGAAAAATAATAAGCGGCTTCGTTTACATTGTTATAAACTTCGAGCGGAACGCCGAGTTCTTTGCAGTAATGCAGCGTAAGTTGATGGTGGTGAGGAATCCGTGAAGGACCGGCATTAAAATACAGATCATCATCAAAACTGGCAATTTGTTGCGGCGACCCGATTTCGTTGCTGATGCTGCCTTTTCGGATGCTCCAGCAGCGGCCGCCTGCTCGTTCGCGCGCTTCCAGGATGGTGCAATCGTAACCGGATTTGCTGAGTTCGTAAGCGGCAGTCATTCCGGCCAAACCACCGCCCAAAATGATTGCTTTTTTCCCTGCACCGCTTCCTTCCAAATTAAAAGCATGTGCCGGAGCTGCTTTTAACATGCCTAAAGCCAGCAATGCAGGATAAGCGCCGCCAGCAAGCATCGCTCCTTTACTTAAAAATTCCCTTCTTGAAACGGATTTCAAACCAAAATTGATTATGATAGCACGAAATTAATTCCTTAAAGATAAATTTTTACTTCTTTAATCACAATTAAGTTGAAAATAACTTTATTTATATTATAAATTGAAATAAAGCTGACGATTTTTGAACTAAAATCAGCATTTAGGTATTTTAAACTACCAATTTTTCAAATTCTGACTTACTTACGGCTCTTCCATGTCCAAAAACAGCAATATCAAAAGGAAAGGTAGCTAATTTTTTAAAAGTTTGCCAGCTTATCTTTGCAAATTGATAAGCATAAGGCAATTTCAGTTTGTTTGTATTTTCTACACTATCAGCCGCAAACAGCAATGCTTCTTTTACCGGGTAAAAAAGTGCAATCTGATCGGCGGTATGGCCAGGTGCATTAATTACCTCTAAACCATTGGCATCGGGAATTTGGTCGCCTTCCTGAACGATTTTTACGGCAGATTTTATTGGCTGGACAAACACAAACTTCAACCTGATTATCCCAAACAAAGTAACCAGCCTCAGCAAAAAAGCTAAAAATTTAGATTCCGGTTGAAAAGCAATTCCTTTTTTGATCATCTCCGCACAAAGCGCAGAAGCATAAACCGGAACATCTGCAACTTCTAAAATGGCAGCCAAACTGCCCGAATGATCGTAATGTGCATGGGTAAGAATGATGTATTTTAACTCTTCCGGTTGTTTGCCAATATGCCGGATGCCTTCAAAGATCAATTCTTTACTGCCTTTCGGGCCGGTATCGATCAACATTAAACCGGCAGGATGATCAACCAAAAAAACATTCACAATAGGAAGCGTAAGCTGAAAAACGTTTTCGGTTATTTGAATGACTTCAATTTGTTCTGGTTTTTGCAAAACTTTTTTTAATACTGATTTTTATTCCCACCAATTTCTATCTTTTCTTTTTTCCCGCTTGACTGCGGCATTAGGCATCTCATTTTCTAGCATATAACTTACCCAACCGTTTTTTAAATATTTTTCTGAAACAAAAAACTCTCCTGTCCCACTGTCTAAATCACCACAATCCGGAATTCTATAGTCACCCCAATTACACTTTTTAGAAGTATTTGTCTTGTAACTTGTCCATGTTCCAATAAATCCATTATTTGAAAAACTGTCATTTATCAACATTAATGCATCATATCTTAATCGCTTCCTGTTGTCAATTGTGAAATTACTTGTCAGTTTGTCAATTCAATTACTGCGTTAATTACCCAGTCTGTTTTAATCAACATTAGTCACAAGATTCATTTTGAATCATAAACTTGCGAAATTTGACTGGTAATACCGGTGAGTTTACGCCATTGCCTTTCAATGCAAAAATTGCCAGATAGCCTGGCTGAAAATCAATGATTTTCTGGCCCATTTCCTTGTAGGCACCATCACTTCTTTTTCCTCCTGAATAAAGAAATCTGAACAGGTGACCGTGTTTTTCAATTCGAAGAGCTGAATATTTTAAAAAGCTGTCGAGTGAATTATAACGGATGCCGGTATCAGTCGTTAAGACCGGTACATGAAGAAACTCTTCCGGTTTGTTTCCATTTCCAGCAGCATAAATTCCCTGTATTATAACCTCCATGGGTTTGTGATAAGGGCCAAAATTATCGTTAAAAGCCAGTGTCATTCTTATAGACGGACTGTTAAGTGAGCTGTCCTTAAGCAATAATATCCCAGCCTGCTGCCATTCGTCATTGGGTGTAAAATCTGAAAGCTGGATATCCGCAGCAAAGCATTCGAAAGGCAGCCTTCTTAAAAGAAGATTTCGGATTCTTGGTTTTGTACCTATGCTGTCCGGCCAGTTGTCCCCGGGTAAAGTAAACAATGTAAGATAATCTGCCGTTAATTCACGTTTTGCCCAGTAAATGGAATCTTTATCTATTATTTGCCAGCCCCGGTGTTTCAATGCTGATTCGTCATTTTTTAAAAAATTATCAATGAAATCTGCCGGATTGGAAAAGGTAATCCATATATAAATTATAACTCCGGATAGAAGTATTAGAGATATAAAAATAGCTAAACGAAAGCGGTAAAAAAAAGTAACGCTCTTAACATGATCGCCAGGCGATCTAACAGTATCAATGCTTCTTATAAATTGTTCCCGATACTGAAACCAGTAAGGATAATGGCTTTCATTATCTTTCCTGGAAATCTCACTTGTATAAGAGGCTTCAAGTACATATCTGGCCAATGTGTCCAGAGTTGCTAGTAAAGGATTTTCACTTTTACTGTAACTGCTGTTCAAAACATAAACAGAATAATTTTTCAGGCTTCGCCAGCCTACGGCAAGCCCTGTGGATTCCAGCAGCTGATTACTAAACAGCTTACTTTCTGACTCACTCATAGCACGCACAATAGCATAGGCAAAACACTTTTCATAAGCAGCTTTATAAAGAGATTTGAATGCCTCATAGTCGATATTGTCCATTAATAAATTTCGTATTTTATCTGTAAAGATACAATTCCGGAAGATTTCCGTTTGGTTACCGAGAAAAATCAGACCTCTGTCGGAATTTTACAGCGTACCATGTGGTGCCTTAAGTTTCTGGAATGAAATACCTTTACACTTTAATTTTGGTAATCTTTGTTATCTGTTGCCGCGCTCAGTCTCTGCAGCTGCATTATGATTTGCGCCACAGTTTTGATCCGGCCCGAAATCCTAAAAATTATGCTACACTTTATTTTGAATATTTTAAATCACTGGACTCCGGTAAGTCCTTTATTAAACCGGGAGCCTTCCTGTTAAAGACAGAAGCTGATTTTGCAGGTGATGAAAGTAATATCGGTAAATACTATATGCAGGTTTCTCAGGAGTTCCGGTTCTGGCAGCCAAAGGTTTTTATCACGCTCCAATATGCCGGAGGATTAGGGATTACCACTCCACGGCAATACAGCTATTATATCATTAATACCTATTCGGCAGGTATCAGTTACCATTACAAAATCGGAGATGCTTATCTGAGCAGTATTCTTTTCTATAAATATGTTCCTTATACAAAGCCGACTAGTGATTTTTTGTACACAATGTATTTTTATAAAGGGCTCTTTAATTACAAAGCTGATATTGAAGGCGACTTCTCGATATGGACAGAGAACAAAAATCACGGAGACACTCTAACGGAAACGCTTTACGGAAAACGCTTTTTCTTTTTTGCCGAACCTCAGCTATGGTATAATTTCAATAGGGCTATTTCAGCAGGTACTAAACTAAATTCATACTACCATGTAAACTTTACCGGCAATTTTCTGGAAGTCTATCCAACGATAGCGTTAAGATTAAAATTCAATAAATAAAACATATAGCTGGCGTTTAGCTGTTCTTCACTCTGTGAGTTGGCATAATTCTATCTGTTTAAATAGAATTCTGACACCAGAAGATTCTCTGTTATTAATTTTTTGATTTGTCCTGTTAATATAATTTAATACAGCCTTCTTCTTTTTCTGTTTGAATACTGTCAGCCATCAAAACTGTCGAAAGATCATAATTTTTAATTGTGTCATAAAAATTATTTGTTGTCTTTTGGGCATAAGATTGACCAGCTAATAAAATTATTAAAACACTGAGTGTTCCATGTAGAATAGCCGTCTTCATTGCATTTCGGCCACTTTTTTTATTTCAACTAAAATCGGGTCCCAACCTTTCCCATTGTTATAAACGTCTTTGTATCTTTTTTCCCCTTCTGCTGCTGTTTCAAATCCATCCTGAACAACAATCAAAGTGGTCTGCCCGTCTTGTTCCGTTAGTTCATAAGTTACGTTCAAATAGTTTTCGGGAATATCAGGATAAGAAGCAAAAGGGTCTATAACTGTGTATTTCAAAAGCTTGTTTGGTTCGATATTTACGATCTTTCCTTTCACAAATACCATTTTTTTGCCTTCATACTCACCCTCCCACAACAACTCACTTCCAACGTTCCAATCCGAAACGGTTTCGCAGCCAAACATGTAGATTTTGGTTTTTTCGGGATTGGTCAAAACATCCCAAACTTGTGAACTTGGTGCATTGATGGTAATCGTACTTTTTACAACTAACTTTTCCATATTTATTCCTGATTGAATTATAGATTTTATGTGCTAAAAGAAGCATTGCTTTTACCTAATCCATCCGTTACTGATCATCCAATTTTTGTAACGTTCCATCCAATTATCCGGTGTTGTTTTGTTGTTCAAGCCGAAACCATGTCCCCCTTTTGGATAGATGACCATTTCTGCTTCCACGCCATTTTTTAGCAAGGCATTATAATAATATAAGCTGTTTTTTACGTTGACGGTTTTGTCGTCTTCTGCATGAACGAGCATACTTGGAGGTGTATCTTTAGTTACGTTCAGTTCATTGGAAAAATACCTGATCTGTTCTTGTGTTGGTGTTGATCCAATTAAATTATTACGCGAACCGCCATGCGTTAAACTGTCTGTCATGCTGATGACCGGATAGAGCAGCACCATAAAATCGGGCCGTATACTGGTATTGCTTGGATTAGCTATTTTTGGATCGTTGTAATGGGAACCGGTCAAAGCGGCCAGACTTCCGCCGGCAGAAAAACCGATAATACCAACTTTGTGTGGGTCAATGTTCCATTTTGCAGCACCTTCACGCACCGTTTTGATCGCCATTTGTGCATCTTGTAAAGGCCCGATGGATTTATCTTTCATGATCGCATCGCTGGGTAAACGATATTTCAGTACAAAAGCAGCAACGCCGATCTGGTTAAAAGCACGGGCAATTTCAATACCTTCGTGAGTGTAAGAAACAAAGGCATAACCCCCTCCCGGACAAATAACAATTGCCGCACCGGTCGCTTTTTCTTTTGCGGGAAGATAGATTTCGAGTGTAGGTTTAGATACTTTACTGTAACCAATATCATTTACCGCACCGGATTTAACTTCCTGGACCGAACTGGGAATGGAATTTGGAATAGCGCCCGGATATAAAGGGATTACCGTTTGTGCTTTTGCCAGAAAAGGGTTGGTTGAAAAGGCAAACATTAAAAAACAGGTGTAAAAGAAGTGTTTCATTTAAATAAAATTGGTTGTTTAAATCAACACAAATCAAATTGAAAGTGCAACATAAATTAATATTTATTTTTACTTTCAGTCTTAAGATTGTGTCATTTCGACGTTAGGAGAAATCTTCATCAAAGTAACTTAGCGATACTTCTTTTATCAACCAAAAATTTATTTAATATCCAAGTTGAAAGAAGATCTCTCCCTTTCGGTCGGGATGACAACGCGTGTAATTACAACTCCGCTTTCAAATAGCCGGCTTTTTGCAGAACAGCACTTGCTTCATCAGGTTTTTGTGTTCCGATCAGCAATTTGCGACCACCTTTAAAAACCAATTGGATTCCCCGGTTGCCGAAAACATTAAATGCTTTGCCTTTGCCAAACAATCCAAGCCTGATCCCCCAACCGCCGTATTCTGTAATTGGATTATAAGTCCGTACAAAAGCTGATTCAATTGTGTTGTTTGGATATTTCCTGAAAGATTAATGAAACGGGAAAAAACGGATTTCAATTTGATCTGTTTGTATGATTGTTTCCAACTTGATGATCAATATAAGTATTGTAACCAACAAAGTAATCAAAGTTGCAAATTCCAAGCCTGAAGAATTGTGATAGGCCGAATTTGTAAATGTTTCTTTGTAAACATACTTTTTGATCAAAAACCAAATGTTGATCCCATTGATTAAGACCAAAACCAGCCAAAACCACCATTGTCGGAAACGTTGTGTTTCTGTAAATAAAACTTTGTTTTCCATCTTGATCCTTTATTTCAACTGATTTGCAAATTTTGTAAACGAATGTGCAGGACACATAAAAAAGTATGGTAAAAGAAGTATCGGGTACATTTTTTTCATATTCGTTGAGTGGCCTTTCACTTGGCAGAATGATCTGGCTAAATATAATAAGTAAAATTAAGTTTGAGCAGTTGATTGTTTAAGCTATTTTTATCGCATCAATTTATACAACCATTATGTCTTACACAGCAAATTCGTCACGTTATCAAAATATGGAATACCGACGCTGCGGAAAAAGTGGCATCAAATTACCGGCTGTTTCGCTGGGTTTGTGGCACAACTTTGGCGATGTGGACGTGCTGGAGAACTTCCGTAATACACTTAAAACTGCTTTTGATCACGGCGTTACGCATTTCGACCTCGCTAATAACTACGGTCCGCCGGCCGGGTCAGCAGAAGAAAACTTCGGACGGATCCTGCACGAAGATTTTAAAAGTTATCGCGATGAACTCATCATTTCCACAAAAGCCGGTTATTATATGTGGGACGGGCCTTACGGCGAATGGGGTTCCAAAAAATACCTGATGGCCAGTTTAGACCAAAGTTTAAAAAGGATGAAACTGGATTATGTGGATATTTTTTACTCGCACCGCCCCGACCCTGATACGCCGCTGGAAGAAACGATGGGCGCATTGGATTTGATGGTTCGCCAGGGGAAAGCATTGTATGTGGGCATTTCCAATTATCACCCAAAAGAAGCAGCAGAAGCATTTCGCATTTTAAAAGAACTGGGCACGCCCTGTTTAATCCATCAACCCAAATATTCTATGTTTGAGCGTTGGGTAGAAGAGGAAGGGTTACTGGATTTATTAGAAAAAGAAGGCGTGGGTTGCATTCCGTTCTCGCCGTTGGCGCAAGGTTTGTTAACCGATAAATATTTAAAAGGTATCCCGGAAGACTCGCGTATTGCCAAAGGCGTTGGTTTTTTAAACGAAAGTAATTTGACGGAAGAAAAGCTCGGCCAAATCCGCCAGTTAAACGATATTGCCCAGCAACGCAATCAATCTTTGGCACAAATGGCACTTTCTTGGATTTTAAAAGATAAGCGTGTAACTTCTGTTTTAATTGGTGCCAGTAAACCTGCACAATTAACAGATTCTTTAAAATGTTTGGAGAATACTGTTTTTAGTGAGGAAGAATTGAAATTGATCAATCAGATTTTAGGTTGAGATTTTTAGGCGATAAAAGAAGTATTTGTTTGGATTGGACAATGCTTCTTTTATCACCTTATTTTTGGTTTTGGATTTAGGCCAATTGCTGCGCCGATGTAGAAAAAGAAAGATTGGTCTATTTTTGATCCCGCCAACTTATCTGGAAATACAATGAGATGTTCTCCAAACTTAGGTGCTAAAAAAAGTGTTTTACTCAAGGCAATTCTACGCCAACTTGCTTCAACACGTGGTCCGCTTAAATTTCCGGCAGAACCATATTTTGTATTATTTAAGTTAAATTCTACAATAAAATCCACATAAACTTCTTTGTAATCTTTTTCATTATATTTTTGATTCGGATATATCTTACGTAAAATCTTACTAAGTAAATCAACTGGATAAAATGTAACCCCTGCGCCTGCTGCCAAAACATTTAAATTGGGGTTTCCGTATCTGCCATAAGCAGAACTATAAGCAGCCGTTGCATTTAAGGAAACCGATTTTCCAAGTGAAAATTCCCTCCGCAAACCGATACTTCCGTAAGTTGTAAAGCTGCTTCTTGTATCCTTTGCTCCAACACCAAAACGCGGAATGATACTCCATACAGAACGATAAGATTTATAAGATAAGGTATCTTGCGCAAAGGATGAAAAGCTAACAACCATCAAAAGAAAAGTAAACAATTTTTTCATAAACGTGATTAAAACGAGATTTCTGAAAGTTACAATTTAATCCTTGCCTATTTTCTTAATTAAAAAATTATCACACAAAAAAAGCCCTTCGTTTCCAAAGAGCTTTTTCCAATTCAAAATCTATTTTTTACTGTGCAGCTTCCGGTTTTGGCGGGCGCGGCATCAAAGCTTTTCTTGATAATTTCAATTTACCTTGTTTATCTACTTCCAGTAATTTAACTTTTATTATTTCACCAACTTCAAAAATACCGTCCATCGTTTCGTAACGTTTCCAGTCAATTTCCGAAATGTGCAGCAAACCATCTTTGCCTGGCATAATCTCCACGAAAGCACCAAAAGGCATAATCGTTTTTACTTTGCCTTCGTAAGTTTCGCCAACTTCTGGTTTGGCTACGATGTTGCGGATACGGGAAACAGCAGCGTCAATAGCAGCTTTGTTATCTGCAAAAATCTCGATGATGCCTTTGTTATCTACTTCTTCAATGGCAATAGTAGCGCCTGTTTCGCGTTGCATTTCCTGAATGATTTTACCACCAGGCCCGATAATCGCGCCGATAAATTCTTTATCAATCGTCATGCTTACAATACGTGGTGCATGTGGTTTGTAATCTTCGCGAGGCGCAGCAAGTGTCTTCTTCATCTCGTTCAGGATGTGTAAACGGCCTTCTTTCGCCTGGTCCAACGCTTTGATCAATACTTCGTTGGACAAGCCATTGATCTTTAAATCCATCTGGCAGGCTACAATACCTTTTTCGGTACCGGTAACTTTAAAATCCATATCGCCCAAATGATCTTCATCACCCAAAATATCGGAAAGGATAGCGTATTTACCGGTTTTTTCGTCGGTAATTAAACCCATTGCAATCCCCGAAACCGGAGAAGTTAATTTAATACCGGCATCCATCAATGCTAAAGTTCCGGCACAAACGGTTGCCATGGAAGATGAACCATTGGATTCCAAAATATCAGAAACTACGCGGATGGTATAAGGGTTTTGTTCCAAGCCAGGCAATACTTTTTTCAAAGAACGCATAGCCAGGTTACCATGACCGATTTCGCGGCGGCCAGCACCACGGTTTGGCCTTACTTCGCCGGTTGAAAAACCCGGGAAATTATAATGTAACAAGAATTTGCTGTAACCGTTGATGAACGCGCCATCAATCATTTGCTCATCGGTTTTAGAACCTAAAGTAACTGAAGTTAAGGCTTGTGTTTCTCCGCGGGTAAAAACAGCAGAACCGTGGGCAGCAGGCAAATAACCTATTTCGCTCCAGATCGGGCGGATTTCGGTTGTTGTTCTTCCATCCAAACGTTTGCCTTCATTTAAAACCAAATTACGAACAGCATCATACTGCACGTCGTGGAAATATTTTTTTGCCAGATGAACTTGTATTGCATCAGGATTTTCGCCCAAAGAAGCGATAAATTCATCACGGATTTGTTTAAAATCTGCGCTTCGGTCATCTTTACCGGATGAAGAAGCTGCAACAGCATAAGCTTTATCATAAGTAGCGGCAAAAACCACTTCTTTCAGCTCTAAATTACTGTGCTCGTGGTTATAAACACGTTTGTCTGTTTTACCAACTTCTTCCGCCAGTTCAACTTGTGCGGCAACTTGTACTTTAATGGCTTCGTGTGCAAAAACAATTGCTTCTACCATTTCAGCTTCGGCAATTTCGTTGGCTTCACCTTCCACCATCACAATATCAGTGGCAGAACCGGCGACCATAAACTCTAAAGTTGCTTTTTCAAGCTCGGTTCGTGTTGGGTTGATGATCAACCGGCCATTAATTTTTGCCACGCGGACTTCGGAAATCGGCCCGTTGAAAGGAATGTCCGAAACAGCAATGGCAGCGGAAGCAGCCAAACCGGCCAAACAATCCGGCATAATGTCTTTATCGGCAGAGATTAAAGAGATCATCACTTGTGTATCAGCGTGATAATCCTCGGGGAACAATGGGCGCAATGCACGGTCAACCAAACGGGAGATCAAAACCTCATAGTCGGACAAGCGTGCCTCACGGCGTAAAAACCCACCGGGAATACGGCCTGCTGCTGCATATTTTTCCTGATAATCAACTGAAAGCGGCAGGAAATCCACGCCTTCTTTGGCTTCTTTTGAAGAAACTACCGTTGCCAGCAGCATCGTGTCGCCCATTTTTACTACTACGGAACCATCAGCCTGTTTGGCCAATTTGCCGGTTTCGATCTCCACGATGCGGCCATCGCCCAGATCGAATGTTTTTTTAATTGCGTTGTAACTCATTTTGTTGTTGTATGGATACGTTTTTCATCTTTAGAACGTACCTGCTTTTTATATAAATTTTATTTTTTAAAAGTAAAAAGCCATCTCCTGTTGGGATGGCTTTTTGGAGGAATTTAACCAGGTTATTTGATGATATCCCTGAGTTCCAATGCTTTGATGATGGCCCGGTAGCGGTTAATGTCCTTTTTAAACAGATAACCCAACAAAGACCGGCGTTTACCAACCAGTTTCTGCAAAGAAAGCTGGGTAGAAAAATCTTTTTTGTTTTTTTTCAAATGCCCGGTCAAATGGGCGATACGGGTTGTAAACAAGGCAACCTGGCCTTCGGCAGAACCGGTATCGGTTGCACTTTCTCCGTGTTTTGCAAAAATCCCTGCTTTTGCTTCTTTACTTAAATACATTACCTGAATAATATTAAAGCGTGATTAATTTGTGTGAATTGTGGCGCGAAGATAAGGCAAAGTTTATTGATAAACAAACGGTTGCTGATGCTTCGTTTACCGGGTAAAAAATGGTGCCCTTGTCATTTCGACCCAAAGGGAGAAATCTTCTTTCAATATTAAAAACCAAAATCATTCTCATTTGAAGAAGATTCCTCCTATCGTCGAAATGACAAAACGTATATGCTTCTTTTACCGTGCAAAAATTAGTGCCCTGTTCTTTTTGCCGTCCTGAACTTGTTTCGTCATCCTGAACTTGTTTCAGGACCCCCTCAAGCTAATTGATCATTTTTCACGAGAAATGCCGAAACGAGTTCGGAATGACAAAAGCGAACATGCTTCTTTTACCACCCCAAATTTTACTTCTTAAATTTGTATATCATTTGTTTTACTTCGCTGCGCGGCGATAAATCATGCGAAACACGGTTAAGTTGCTCTTCGGATAAACGGTTGTTGCCTGAACCTGTGCTTTGTACCGCCAAATTAGGAACGGAGTAAGTGCCTTTAGTGGTATAGTTGATGGCACGGGCAAGCAATGCTTCGTTTACATCACCAAAATCATGGGTTACGTCATCCGAAGCCAAAACACCCGGATAAGTAGCCGAACCCGGTGTCATCCCGGCATAATAACCGCCTTGGCCGGCAGAATTTTTAGTTTCAAATTCTGGTGTATATAATTGATACGTGCCGATCGGGATAGCAAAAAAACCAACCGGTTTGCCGTAACTTGTGGTGCCGATCAATTGCACGTTCATCTCCGGGATCAGGTTATTGATCGTCAGTTCACTTGCAGAAGCAGTAGAACCGGTCACGATAAAAAACACACGGCTGATATTTAAACTTCCTTGCTTTGAAAAACCAGCCTGGTTATTGCTTGGTTTAAAATCTCCGGCAGTAATCTTGTATTTTTTTGCCAATAAGGGATATTTATCATTTTGCAATTTATCATTGTAATACTGTGTGAACATTAGCGTATTGGTTTTAGCGGCAGGCACAATCAAATCAGATAAATACTCTGCTGTTTCTACAGAACCACCGCCATTATAACGCAAATCAACTACCAAATCGGTAATACCGGCAGTTGTGAAACTGGTAAAAGCAGCATCTAAATAAGTTTGTGCATTGGCCTTTAAGTCAGTAAAGCTATTGAAAACTACATAACCCATTTTTTTACCGTTGCCTAAATCCAGCACTTTACTTTTTAACACCGGCACAACGGTATAATTTGCTGTATTTAGCGTTGTATTAAAAGTAGTATTATCCGGCTTTTGCACGGTTAAAGCGACGGTGGTAGAACTGAACAAGGCACTAATTAGCGATTGAAAAGCAGAACCATTTGTAGAATCATAGTTTATATTAGTAAGATCATTAACTTTAATGATTTGATAACCCCTAACCAGGCCTGCTTTATCTGCCGGAGAGCCGGGATAAACGTATTTTATGCGCAAGTCAGTCATGGTATTATATAACACACTAAATCCATAATCGCCGTTTGTTCCACCCAAAGAAGTGGCTACCTGGCCTTGATCTATGAAGGAATATTTGGCTGTACCAGCATATCTTGGGTCAGTCTCATACTCATAAGGTTTTCCTGTTGTTGGATTGGTGCTGTATTGAGAAAGCGCATCTACTTCGCTTTGCAGCGCAGTCTGATCAGTTTTTCCGGTAAAACTGCGTGGTTTAAAGTTGGCATACGTTGGCAAAGTACTGTACCATAAATTGTCTTCCTGTGTAAATAGGTAAACCGAATCTTTTACACGGTCTAAAGCTGTTCCGGGATCATTTGGCGACGGGCCGGAAGCTATTGGTGTTGGGGCAGGGCTTTTTTTACAAGCCGTAAAAGAAGCAACGGTTAGCAATCCGATAGCTAAGTAAATAATGCTTTTCTTCATATCTTTTTTTATAAAATCTAACTAAAACCTAACATACGTAAACATAAGAAATTACTAAACGGATATTGGTAAAATAAATTTTTTTATTGCCAAATAAAATCACGCAAGTTGATATAGTCCACTCCTGCTGCCTGCGCGCAAAGTTCATCAGCCGTACTGTTGCCTACCATAATCAGATCACGCCGCTGTAATTTGTGTTCCGCCAGGATATGGTGTAGGGAATCCGGCTCTGGTTTCGGCTTGGTCTCTTCTGCAAAATAACAAATCAAATACTTTTCCAAACCGTTCCATTCTACCTGCCTGATCTTGTTGAGTTGCTGCTTCGGGTTTCCATTGGTGAGGATAAAAATTTGTTTCCGGTCCACCACAATCTGCTGGAGCAGTTCCAGCATCTGTTTGTAAAGCAGTAATTTAAGCGGAAGCCGGGCGGTCATCAGCAATCGGTCAAAGTTTTCCCGGTAATTTTCATCCAGGTTGAATGCTGTTTTTACCCCTGTAAAAACAGCATCTTCACCTTGTTGCCGATAAATTTCTGTCATCAAAGAAAGGGTTTGTTTACTGTTCAATTGCTTGGCATGTTCCAAAAAAGCGGTAAACAAATAATACACTTGCAGCAAATAATCCTGTTTGGGGAAAAGCACATCGTCCAACTCAAAAACAAAAGCTTTTTTGCGCGGGTCGAGATCAGCATAACGAAAGGTCATTTTACAGCAAAGGGTTTGATATTGAACAATTGTTCCTGCTGGAAAGAAAATTCAAACAAGCCGTTCAGTTGCAATTGTAATCCAATTTGAAGGAGAATTTCTTCGGAAACAACTTCTACTGAATTCCAAACCGACACCAATTTTCCACCGGTAAAAGAAGCATAAATTATTTTTGGGGTTGAAGGATTAAACCTCCGCAGCAAAAGCAATTCCTCCGCAGCAAACAATTTGGCAGCTTTAGTGAACGGAATGATTGGCTTTCCATCAAGGGAATTGGCTTTAAGCCGATCATCCAAAACCCAAATCAAATCCAAATTTTGAACAGCAGCAACGGTTAGAGTTTCCGTTGGATAACCTAATTGCAAACAAGCTTTAGAAAACTCTGCAAAGGAAGAAGTTACCTGGAACGATACTGTTTTTATGCCACTAAAATTTAGTTTTTCAAAAAGTCCTGTCGGATCAAACAGTAATTTACGGGTAATCAGATCAGGCAAAAAAAGATTAATATTGAATTCGGAAAATAATTCAACCGCTTCGGCAAGTAATTCCTGCTCGGCAAAACTCATGGCAAAAACAGCATCAATCTGTTTGTTTAGACAAATATTTAACAACTGATGAATGTAATCCGCTTGTTCAGTTTTCGGCAGCAACAATTGCTGAGTTGCCGAAATTTGTGTGATAAAAGAAGCATCGCCATAAACAAACGCCAACTGCGGAAACCACTTCTCCAAAAAATAAACGCCCGGATTTTGTCCGCAGGTAATTAACGCTTTCGTCATGCTTCGATCAGTCCGTCTTTCATCATCACTTTACGGTCGCTCATTTCGGCCAGTTCTTCATTGTGTGTTACGATGATAAAGGTTTGTTTAAACTGATCCCGCAGCGAAAAAAACAGTTGATGCAGTTCCATTGCATTTTTAGAATCTAAGTTTCCCGAAGGTTCATCAGCCAAAATCAAAGCCGGATTGTTGATTAAAGCACGGGCCACGGCAACACGCTGCTGCTCGCCGCCCGAAAGCTGGTTGGGTTTATGCTGTTTGCGATGGCCGAGGTTCAGCATTTCCAACAATTCGCTTGCACGTGTTTCCGCTTCCAGTTTTGTTTTCCCGGCGATGTAAGCCGGAATGCAAATATTTTCAATCGCATTAAATTCGGCCAGCAAATGATGGAATTGGAAGATAAAACCAATCTCTTTGTTGCGGAAAGCGCTTAACTGTTTCTGGTTCATCACGCTGGTATCAGCATCGTTTAGCAAAACCCGGCCAGAATCCGGCTTATCCAACGTACCAATAATATTGAGCAAAGAACTTTTCCCGGCACCGGAAGCGCCCACGATACTCACAATTTCCCCGGTATTTACATCCAGATCAACACCTTTTAGTATCGGTAGTTTTCCGTACGATTTTTTGATAGACCTTGCTTTCAGCATTTGGCAAAAATAGGGATATGGTTTTTAGGGAACATTGTGGGAAAGATTGAGTTTGTAAGAGATTTTTAGCTGCAAATTAATATGTATTAGCGAATATCAAATAAAATATTGGAATAATTAAACGCCTATACTTTTCCTTTTAGCTGCTTTTCCTGTTCAACTATCTCAATTTCACGTCCTATTTCCATTTGCAACTCCTCTTCGGTAGGCAAATACATTTTATATTTTGATGCGAAAATTTGCTTGTTGTCATTCAATAAGCTGTATTTTGCTAAAGCCTTGTTCTTTTCTGCACAAAGGATCAGGCCAATGGTCGGATTATCGTTCTCCTGGCGTACCTGGTCTTCAAAATACCTTACATACATGTCCATTTGTCCTATATCCTGATGCGTCAGTTTCCCTGTTTTTAAATCAATTAATAAAAAGCACTTTAAAATATAGTTATAAAATACCAGGTCAACATAAAAATGTTCGTGTTCAGCAGTAATCCGGTGTTGCCTTCCTACAAAGCAGAAGCCCTTCCCAAGCTCTAATAAAAACTCCTGTAACTTATTTATGATTGCTTGTTCCAATTCCCGCTCATAAAAGGCAGTATTAGATTTCAATCCTAAAAATTCCAGTACGTACGGATCTTTGATGATGTCTTTTGGTTGCGCTATTTCCTTCTTACTTTCAGCTTCCTGCTTTACCAGTTGCTTGCCATCCTGACTGCTCATTTGACTCCTTTCGTAATAAAAGCTGTTGATCTGCCTTTCCAATGTTCTCGTACTCCAGTTTCCGGCAATAGCTTCTGTTACATAAAATATTCTTGCGGTTTCTTTTTCTACTTTTAACAATAACCGGTAATGTGTCCAGCTTAATTCGCCACGCAGTGCGTGACTATTCCCGAAGAGATTGTAAAACTGGCGCATATATTTGAGGTTGGTTTCTGTAAACCCCTTTCCAAAATCCAAACTTAACTTTTCAGATAAATTCCTGATCAGTTCCTTGCCATATTCGGCCCTTTCTTTTCCGTTTTGTTCTTCTTCAACTATTAATTTCCCAATATGCCAATAGGATTGAACCATTGTAATATTAGCAGAACGATAAACAGCCCCTCTTGCCTCCTCTATAACCTGCTTTACATTTTTGTAAAGTTCATCTATCTTCCGGGTTGTTATCATAGGTTCTTTTTTTGCAGGAGTAATCATCGGGATTTCCTTCTGATTTTAAATGAAAAGGCCGTAAAGGAAAGTGCTTATCTATCATCGTCAATGATCTGAAAGAGTACATTGACCTTGCTTTCAGCATCCGGCAAAAATAGGGATTGTGATTTTAGGGAACAATGTGGGGAAGGTTTAATCGAATTTAATGCTTTTGCTTTTTTGTGAAAACAGCCAGTCAAATAAATTTGACTCACTATAAGCTTTGTTCACGATTCCATGTCCCAATCCTGGATATTCTGTATATTTTGGTTCGCCGCCATATTTTTTTAATGCGGCTATCATTAATCTTGAATATTTTACATTGTTGATCTCATCCTTGTCGCCATGAAATGCCCAAATAGGAATATGACTAATGAGATTTGCTTTAGCTGTATCTGATACTGAGCAAATAGGTATAGCTGCGGTAAAAAGATTAGGTCGGCGGGTTAAAAAATCAAAAGTCCCTTCTCCTCCACCCGAATAACCTGTAATGTAAATACGTTGTAAGTCTATTGGTAATTGCTTCATCAATTGCTTTATCAATTCAAAAGTCCATTTAGCAGGAAACGTAGGTTCGGCAGTTGCCTGTAAACTTTCAGGGAAATTTGGAAAACGGACCCATAAACGCTTTGGCGGACATTGAGGAGCGAGGATAAAGCAAGGGTATTTTTCTCTTCCTGCGTTATCAATCAAAGCGTTTGGGATTGCGTACAACTGCTTTTCGTTATCATTTCCGCGTTCGCCATCGCCAGCCAAAAAAACCACGAGTGGGTATTGCTTCTTTTTATTATAATTCTTTGGGTATAAAATGCGATAGGGCAAACTATCATTTCCTGAAATATATACGTCCTTTTTAAACTCACTTAAGGTTTTTTTTCTGATGGAAAGGCTGTCATTTGTATTAACGACATTAACTTTTTGCCCATAAACGAAGCATGTAAAATTTGATAGAAGGAATATAAGTAAATGTTTGATTTTCATTTTAATATCGGCAGCGTTAAATAAAACTTTTTGATAAACCTTGCTTTCAGCATCCGGCAAAAATAGTGATATGGTTTTTAGGGAACAATGTGGGAAAGGTTGGATTTGTGAGAAATAGTTTTAGTAAGGTATGCTCATTAATTCGTTTGAAAAATTTAATTGTAAAATGGATTTCTAAAATACGATTCCAAGGTTCCATGTAAAAGCAATAAATATTATTATAACCTAAACAAAAAGGACAATTTTTCAATCGTACATATTTGAATGTGTATAATTTGATGCTATTACCATTGTAAAAGTACAATTTGAAAATAATTGTAACTTTTGACTAAGCTACATTGTCTCCCTTACAAAACGCATGGATTCTGAGCAATACAACCAATTTTTAAGCAGTCAGCGTAAACTTTACCGCTTTGCCCTGTCGCTTACAAAGGATGTAAATGATGCGGATGATATTTACCAAGAATCGCTAATGAAGTTATGGCAGTTAAAGGAGGAATGGGCAAACTGGCAAAACTTTGAAGCTTATGCCATGCGCATGGTACGTAATACTTTTTTAAATTATTACAAGAAGAATAGTAGTCGGATACATGTGGCTTTGGAACAAATAACCGAACAGCCAGAACCGAACGATATGGATAAGGAAATGGTAATGACTGATTTAAGAATGCGCTTTAATGCCATGATCAGTAAATTGCCTGAAGTGCAGCGCAATATTTTGTATTTGCGCGAAATTGAAGAAATGGAATACAAGGAGATTGGTGAAGTGCTGGACATAACTGAAGCGCAGGTCAAAGTGTATTTGTTTCGGGGAAGGCAATACTTAAAAAGTAAAGTACATGGAAAAAGATAAGACAGCCTTGCTGCTTGAAAAATACTGGAGGGCAGAAACCACGGTTGAAGAGGAAAAACTGATTAAGCAATACTTTGAAACGCAAGAACTGAATGATGAGCTGATAGAAGATGACAAATGGTTTGAAGCTATTAAAGATTTTAATAGCATTGAACCTAACCAAGTTCATTTTACAGATACCCAATTTAAGGGTAATAATAAAATTGTTAAATTAAACTTATTATTAAAGATAGCTGCAAGTGTGGCAATAGTTTTCGGCATGACCTTTTTGGGCATTAACTACAACCAAAAGTTACAAGCCGAAAAAGATCTGGCCTTACAGCAGAAAGCAGAGGCCAGCTTAATTTCTATTTCCAAAACGCTTAATCAGGGCTACGAGAGCTTTGAAAAATCTGCAAAGTTTATAACAAAAGATAAATCATTGAACTAATTAATATGAAAGTTTTTCTATTTATATGCCTTCTGCTATTTACTACGTCCTTTTCTTTTAGTCAGAATAAAGCAACTGCTGGTCAAACCGAAACCATGATTTACCTTTACTTTAAACGCTATTCAGGAGAGCCAGGATACGAGGTAAACACCATGGGTGAAGCTATGGTTAAGCGTACGAACGAGATCGGTATGTGGACAAATCCGAGTATTGCCCGCATTATGAAGCAGGTAAAAACGTACAAATATTTAAACTTTGACAGTTCACCAGAACATTCTCGGGAAATATTAGCCCAGGTAGATGCCGCAGTAAAGAAAGGCAACTTGTACAAGGAATATTTCAGATGGGAACTTAACGATACAACTTCATCCATCATTTATACGCAGGGTAGCAGTAGCAATATTACTGAACTAGACTATGTTACCATCAGTAAAAAGCAAATCAGCGTCAGTTGTTTTGTAGGAGACAACATAGATATGGAAAGCATTCGCTCACTTGTTTTGAATAAATAAACCAATAATCATATAAACCTCAACAGCTTTATGAAAAGATACATTTTTATCTTTATGGGAATCTTATTGCCTATTTTTTCCATAGCACAGCAAAAATTAAGTGGCCAATATCCTATAACAGGCAAAGTAATTGATGCTCAAACGCAACAACCTTTACCTTTTACAACAGTGGCTATCATTAATTTAAAAAAGGATTCAAGCTTGGTTGTGGCTGGCATCACTAACTCCAATGGTGCTTTTTCATTCAATTTGTTACCAGGTAATTACATGGCTAAAGTAAACCTATTGGGTTATTTGCCAACCAAAAGTAACGCTTTTGAAGTCCTTCAATCAAATAGCGAAAAAGTCTTACTTCAAGTGAGCCTTCTAAAATCTACCAACACATTAAAAGAAGTAAGTATAGTTAGCACCAGAAAACCTATCGAATTAATTCCTGGTGGTTATAAATTTAATGTGGATAAAGCAATAGGCGCTACCGGAAGTGTTTATGAAGTTTTAAGACAAGTGCCGGGTGTAACGGTTGACGGTTCTAATAGCATTAAACTTCAGGGCAAAAGCCCGACCGTATTGGTTAACGGGCGGAAAATAAACATGACAGGTGATGATTTGGCAGCTTTCCTAAAAAGTATATCAGCAACGCAGGTATCTGATATTGATGTAAATACTAATCCAAATGCGAAGTTTGACGCAGATGGCGAAGGCGGCATATTGGATATAAAGCTAAAACAACGTAGCGTTCCGGGCTTGTTTGGAAATATTTCCACCAATATTTCAACATTAGTTAGCAACGACAATAGTGCAAGTATCAACTTTAAGAAAAACAAATTGGATCTATCAGCCAACTATAGTTATACCTACCGACAGGATTATTACCGCAGAAATAACTATTATGAAAACAGGAATCTGCCTGACTCTCTATATATATTCAGACAAAATCAGAATGCTGAACGAACACAGAAAAGCAGCTACTTTAAAGGGGGCGCATCATATGAAATTGATTCAACCAGTTCATTATCCTTCAATTTCTTCGGTGCCTGGTACAGTTTAAATAGTCCAACCAATTTGACTTCAGAAATTTTTAACAGAGCTGATATTTTTCAAAATAAGTATTTACAAAACGAAAGTAATCTTACGCAGAATAATTTCTATATCTATGACCTGCTGTATAAGAAAACCTTTAAAAATAAAGATCAACTAAACTTAGGGTTCAATTACTCTAAATATGGCAACCGCTCTAATCAGGCTTTCAATAGAAAGTTTTATGACATTAATAACCAATTTGTATTTGATCAGTATGAGGATAACAGGATTATCAGCACGGTAAGGCCGTACAGCTTAACCACCAGTAACATTGATTATACAGCTAACATTACAAAAATTACGAAGTTAGACTTTGGTGCCAAGTACATACATAATAGTACAGACAGTTATTTTTTAAACTCAGTTTATGATACGCTTTCCAATACCTATGTTAACGATCCTACCTTATCAAACAACCTTGATTATAGTGAGGATATTACTGCTGCTTATGGGCTGTTGTCAGGAAAATTGAAAAAGCTGAATTATCAGTTAGGGTTGAGATATGAGGATTTTCACTACAAATTAACTTCGCCTTCATTAGCATCTTCTTACAATAACAATTACGCTAACTTTTTTCCCAGCCTTAACTTATCCTACAACTCAAAGGATCATAATTCTACCTACTCGTTGAGCTTTGGAAGACGCATTCAAAGGCCCGGATATTCTATGTTAAACCCTTTTTTAAATGTGATAGCGTTAGGTCAGTATAATAGTGGTAATCCTTACCTTCAACCATACTTTATCAATAAAGTAGAGTTGCAATATTCCAGGAGTTATGGTAACGGTAATTTCTTTATGGCTTCACTTTTTGCATCCGGTTCAAATAACATTTACAGCCAACTATTTAAATATGATCCAGTAACAAGTATGAACTTCGATACTTACGACAACTTCAGAAGTACCGATCAATACGGTGGTTATATAGTATTGCAGAATACACTAACTAAATGGTTTAACTTTAATGCTTATTTAGCCGGTACCCAATCTACTTTTTCGACAAAAATCCCTAATGATATTCTATATCCCGGAAATTTTTCTCTTACCGGAAACGTGAGCTTAAACTTTTCGCTTATAAAAAACACGCCGTTTCAGATATATGGTTATATCGTAACGAAAAACAATTATTTCCAACTTCAAAATGCGACTAGTGGTAATTTAAGCATGGCAGCCCAACACAAATTTTTGAAAAACCGTTTGACTGTATCAATAAACATTGAAGACATTTTTAATATCAACAGGTTTCCAGTTACTGCTAATACAGAAACAGTTTATATTCATTCGTTAAATAAGCTTCAATCGCAATATGTGCAATTAGGACTTAACTATGCTTTTGGTAAAAGCTTTAATAGTAAAAGTACCAAGGACTTAAAAAAGGATAATCGGATTGATTAAAATTCTTATAAGTGCCTTTTCTCTCACTTCCGTCATTTCAAAAGAAACCATTAAACCAAATCCGCCTATCCCACCCTAAACATTTTCCCATTTTTATTTTTAACCTGAAATTGTAGCTTTACCCAAAATCTTTTTCAAAATGAACATTCACGAATATCAGGGCAAAGCCATACTGAAAAGCTACGGTGTTAGGGTTCAGGAAGGCATTCTTGCCGAGAACGTTGAACAGGCTGTGGAAGCAGCTAAAAAATTAAAGGAAGAATATGGTTCTGACTGGGTGGTGATTAAAGCACAAATCCATGCTGGCGGACGCGGTAAAGGCGGCGGCGTTAAATTAGCCAAAAACCTGGACGATGTTAGAGAGAAAACCAATGCCATTATTGGTATGCAACTCATCACGCCGCAAACCGGGCCCGAAGGTAAAAAAGTAAGCAAAGTGCTGGTTGCACAGGATGTTTATTATCCGGGCCCATCAGAAACGAAAGAATTTTATGTAAGTGTGTTGATGGACCGTGCAAAAGGCCGCAACGTCATCATGTATTCTACCGAAGGCGGAATGGACATTGAAGAAGTTGCACATTCTACGCCGGAACTGATACACAAAGAAGAAATCGACCCGAAAGTAGGTTTGCAGGGTTTTCAGGCACGTAAAATTGCTTTTAACCTCGGTTTATCCGGCGATGCTTTTAAAGATATGGTTAAATTTATCACGGCTTTGTACAAAGCTTATGATGCTACGGATTCTTCTCAGTTTGAAATCAACCCGGTTTTAAAAACCTCTGATAATAAAATTCTGGCGGTTGATGCAAAAGTGAATTTGGATGACAACGCGTTGTACCGTCATCCGGATTTTGCAGCAATGCGTGATACTGCCGAAGAAGACCCGATGGAAGTGGAAGCCAGCGAATCAAACTTAAACTATGTAAAACTGGACGGAAACGTGGGTTGCATGGTTAACGGTGCCGGTTTGGCAATGGCAACGATGGACATTATCAAAATTGCCGGTGGCGAGCCCGCCAACTTTTTGGATGTTGGCGGAACAGCGAATGCACAAACGGTAAAAGCTGCTTTTGGTATTATTTTGAAAGATCCAAATGTTAAAGCAATTTTGATCAATATTTTTGGCGGAATTGTCCGTTGCGACCGCGTTGCCCAAGGTGTGATTGATGCTTATCAGGAAATCGGCGATATCCCGGTTCCGATCATCGTTCGCTTGCAAGGAACCAACGCGGCAGAAGCTAAAAAACTGATTGATGAATCTGGTTTGAAAGTGTTCTCAGCCATTTTGCTGAAAGAAGCTGCAGACCGGGTGAAAGAAGTTTTGGCAGGGATTTCGGCTTAAAATCTAAACAACATTTTTTGTAGAAAGGCTGTCTGTAATAAAGATGGCCTTTTTTGTTGATGCTGTTTTTATCGGGTAAAAATTGGTGTTGAAGTAGAAACACACCACTAACCCCTCTCGAGAGGGGAAGCATTTTTCCTACTTTTCTATTTCCTACCTTTCGCCTTTCTATATTTCTATTGTTTAGCAAGGTCTTGGCTCCCTCTCCTTCGGAGAGGGTGGGGGATGAGGCTTTTTATGCCCTAAAAGAAGCATCTATCAATCGCAAACCTTTTCCCGCCAAACTAATTTATAAAACATGCTCCTCAAAATCTATCCTGAAAACCCAAACGAAAAAGCCATTGCACAAGTGGTTGAAGTATTACGTAAAGGCGGCCTGGTGATTTATCCAACCGATACCGTTTATGGCTTAGGCTGCGATATTACCAATCAACGTGCCATTGAAGCGGTTTGTCAGTTAAGGAAAATGAACTGCAACAAGGCCAACCTTTCATTTATCTGTTACGACCTCAGTCATATTTCCGATTATATCAAACCGATTGACAATACTGTTTTTAGGGTGCTAAAAAAAGCATTGCCCGGTCCGTTCACTTTCATTTTCAACGCAAGCAATTTGGTTCCTAAGTTATTAAGTTCCAACAAAAAAACAGTAGGCATCCGGATCCCGGACAACAATATCCCGCGCGAAATTGTGAAAGCATTGGGCAATCCCATCCTCACCACTTCCATAAAAGATGACGACGATATCCTGGAATATTCGACGGACCCGGAGTTAATCTATGAAAAATACCAGAACATGGTGGATATTGTAATTGACGGCGGTTATGGCGAAAATATCGCTTCAACTGTAGTGGATTGTACTTCCGGCGAGTTTGATGTTCTCCGGGAAGGAAAAGGCGATTTGCAGCAATATTTGTAAATGCTGTTTTTAGCACGGTTTTTTCTATAGGTGATATGTATCAATTCCGTTACTGATGAAAAATCTGTTTTCCCTTGCAAAAACTGCTGTAATCTGCTTCCTGATCTACAAATCCCTGTTCTATTCCTTCCTGTTCTTAGTTTCCGGGCTGTGGATAATCACTGTTTTACTGCTCATACTGTTTGCTTATCTATGCAAAAGCTTAATTGCAGAAGCCATCAGCCTAAGAAAATTTTATAAAAATCATCAACATACCAACCTTAGGGAAAAGTTTTCGAAAGTAAATTTCAAAACCAAAACCAGCAAACGTTTTTCTTCAGAAACTGTCTGACCTTCAACCTACACTTCCTGTTTTTGTAAACATGAATGCTTCTTTTAGCACACTTTTTTTTATGTGCCAAAAGAAGCATTCAAACTTTAAAAGAAATAATAATTAGCCTGTCCAAAAACCTTTCTCCTTCAAAAACGAAAAATAATCTTAATTTTGCGTCCCGTACACAAGAGCTTGTTTTTCGGATAAAACCAGGGCAAACCATTCAAATCAAAGCATGACTAAGTATATTTTTGTTACGGGCGGTGTTACCTCTTCACTGGGTAAAGGCATTATTTCGGCCTCCTTGGCCAAACTCCTTCAAGCCCGCGGATACCGGGTTACGATCCAGAAATTTGATCCTTATATCAACATTGACCCCGGCACGATGAACCCGTATGAACACGGCGAATGTTATGTGACGGAAGATGGCGCAGAAACTGACTTGGATTTAGGCCATTATGAACGGTTTTTGAACACGCCAACTTCCCAGGCCAACAATATCACCACTGGCAGGATTTATCAGAACGTGATCAACCGCGAACGGGAAGGGGATTATCTGGGCAAAACGGTGCAAGTTGTTCCGCATATCACAGACGAGATCAAGCGGAACTTTAAGATTTTAGGTGAAAATGGACAGTACGATATTGTGATCACAGAAATTGGCGGAACAGTTGGCGATATCGAATCGCTGCCTTTTGTAGAAGCCGTACGCCAGTTCCGCTGGGAAACCGGTTCGGGCAATTCTTTAGTGATCCATTTAACTTTGGTCCCTTACCTTGCTGCTGCCGGAGAATTGAAAACCAAACCCACCCAGCACTCGGTAAAAATGTTGTTGGAATATGGCATTCAGCCTGATATCCTGGTTTGCCGCACCGAGCATCACCTCAACCTGGAACTGCGTAAAAAAATAGCTTTGTTTTGTAATGTAAACGTGAACGCGGTGATCGAATCGATTGATGCTTCCACCATTTACGATGTGCCGCTGCTGATGCTGAAAGAGCAGTTGGACAAAACGGTTTTGTCGAAATTAAAACTTCCGCAGAACAGAGAACCTGACCTGGAAAGCTGGAAAGCCTTTTTAGGACGGTTGAAAAACCCGACCGGAGAGATCAGGATTGGTTTGGTTGGAAAATATGTGGAACTGCCTGATGCTTATAAATCCATCAGCGAAGCTTTTATTCATGCAGGTGCTAAAAACGAATGTAAAGTGCAAGTCAAATTTATTCATTCTGAAAATTTGACGCGAGAAAATACAGCTGAGAAAATGCGGGGCCTGCATGGTGTTTTGGTTGCGCCCGGATTTGGCCAGCGCGGAATTGAAGGGAAAATTGAAGCGATCCGATATGTGCGCGAAAACGAAATCCCTTTTTTCGGGATTTGTTTAGGAATGCAATGCGCCGTGATTGAATATGGCCGCAACGTGTTGAAATTACCGGGCGCCAACAGCAGCGAAATGGATGAAAACACGGCCAATCCGGTTATTTCGATGATGGAAGAGCAAAAAAGCATCACGACCAAAGGCGGGACGATGCGGTTGGGCGCCTATCCTTGCGACATCCGTAAAAACACCAAAACAGCCGCCGTTTATGGAAAAAACCACATCACCGAACGCCATCGCCACCGCTATGAGTTTAACAACAAATACTTAAAACAGTACGAAGAAAGCGGCATGATCCCTTCGGGCATCAACCCGGAAAACGGTTTGGTAGAGATCGTGGAATTGAAAAACCATCCTTTTTTTATCGGTTCGCAGTTTCACCCGGAATTAAAATCAACAGTTGCCAATCCGCACCCGCTTTTTGTTAACTTTGTCGCCGCTTCCATGGCACATGCCAAAAAGAAGCAAATTGCTATTAATTAGGTCATTTAAAAAGAATGGATAGAAATACATTTACAGGATTGTTCCTGATCCTGGTCATCCTGGTTGGTTCCACATTTTTGCTCAAGCCATCGCAAGAAGAAATCAGAAAAGAACTCCAGCACAAGCGTTTGGATTCGTTGCGCAGGTTAGGCGGCACCAATCGGAAAGCCCCAACTACCAATGCTTCTTTTACCCCACAAAAATCTGCAATTACAGATTCTGCTGCCTTGAAAGGCCCATTGGGCAAAGCGGTAGCAGCAACTCCGAAATTGGTTTTTTTAGAAAACAAACAATTAAAAGTTATTTTATCTACACAAGGCGGCCGTATTGTTTCTGTAGAATTAAAAAACGAAAAAACTTTTGACAAGCAGCCATTGATCCTGCTCAACCCCGAACAATCCAAGTTTGGCTTAACTTTAAATGTTGCAGGCAAACCTGTTCAAACAAATGACCTCAATTTTATACCAAGTGCAGCTTCGTTAAATGTAAGCGGTCAGGATTCAAGTTCATTGACGATGCACTTGGATTATGGTGCAAACCAATCCATCGATTATATTTATACGTTGAAAGGTGATGGGTACAAGGTTGGGTACAATTTGGTTTTGAACAACATGAATAATGTAATCCTGGCCAAAAACAACCAGATTACTTTAGATTGGGAAGCAAGTTTGCGCAAACAGGAACGCGACATGAAAATGGAACGCACCTATTCTACTGTATATCTGGAAGATATGGAAGGCGGGATAAACAGCTTGAGCCTAACAAAAGATGAGCAAAAAAACTATGCCGATAATAGAACGCAATGGGTTTCTTTCAAGCAACGTTTTTTCTCAAACGTGCTTATTGCTAAAGATGGTTTTACAAGTGCAGATGTTTCTGTTGGAACTGATATCAATTCCAAAGATGTAAAACAAATGTTGGCCAAAATGCAGTTGCCTTATTCTGGTGCAGCTTCAGCTAACTATCCAATGGAATTTTACTTTGGTCCGAACCGTTTTTCAACCTTAAAAGCACAAGGTTATCACCTGGAAAGCCAGATTGAATTAGGTTGGGGACCGTTAAAATACATCAATCGTTTTGCGGTTTTGCCGGTATTTAACTTCCTTAAAAACTTCAACTGGAATTATGGATTGATTATCCTAGTTTTGACTATTTTGCTAAAAGTTGTTTTGTTTCCGCTTACGTACAAATCTTATCTTTCTATGGCCAAGATGCGGGTTTTGAAGCCGGAGATGGATGAGATCAAAGGTAAAGTTGGTGAAGATAATCCAACTTTACTGCAACAGGAATATTTGAAATTGTACAAAAAAGCAGGCGTAAACCCCTTAGGTGGTTGTTTGCCATTGGTGATCCAGATGCCGATCATTTTGGCTTTCTTCCGCTTTTTCCCAAACTTGTTTGAGCTGCGCGGACAAAGTTTTTTGTGGATGCGCGATTTGTCCACTTATGATTCGGTCATCAATTTCCCCATGATCCCGTTCTTGAATTGGGACCACATCAGCTTAATGTGTTTGCTAATGACAATTTCAACTTTGATTCAAACTTACTTTAACAATCAAACTTCCGGTGCCACTGGCCAGATGAAATACATCGGTTATATCACACCGCTTATTTTCTTTGGGGTATTAAACAGTTATCCTGCGGGTTTAAATTATTATTACTTCTGCGCCAATATTTTAACGTTTTCCCAACAGTATTTTATCCGGTTGTGGGTGGATGATAAAAAGATCCATGCGCGCATTCAGGAAAACAAAAAGAAGCCGGAAGACCCGAACAAAAAGAAATCTGGTTTTGCACAAAAAATGGAAGAGATGATGCGGCAGCAAAGCCAAACGCCAGCTATCCAAACCAAAAAGAAATAACAATTTTTAGGTGATAAAAAGAGCTTCAGAACTTATTTCCGAAGCTCTTTTTATTTGAGGTTAGGTTTTTTGTATTTTGATGGTGTTACCGCAATTAGCTTTTGGGAAGCAACTTTAAAGATATCCCTGCTTAACTTTTATTTACTTGTAATTAGATTATGTTTATAATAAATTGCAAGAATGAAAGAAATAAAAGGATTGATCGTACCTATTGAAAATTATAAATCCTATAGCAATTTTTAAAAAACATTCTGTTTGCCTGGTTCTTTAAGTATCAAATCAAACCCTATTATAATGAAGAGTTATCCTATTTTAATGCTCATCGGCCTGCTTGTTACTTCCGTTGCAGCAGCGCAAACAAAGACAGCTAAAACCAATACGGTATTTTTCGAAGAATTTAACGGCAAATCCCTCAACCGTAAATTGTGGAACATAGAAGTAACAGGAAATACAGTAAATAATGAGCAGCAGGCCTATATAGATTCTGCAAGCACGCTTTATTTGGTACATGGCAAAGAAGCAGAAGGCGCAAAGAAGGGTGCTTTAGTCATCAAACCACTTTATCATCCGGGCTATACCAGCAAAGAGGGACGTAGCTATGATTTTCTTTCAGGACGGATCAATACAAAAGCTAAATTTGAGTTTACTTATGGTACCGTTTCTGCTAGGGTAAAAATGTCAAGCGGAGCAGGGCTGTGGCCGGCATTCTGGGCTTTAGGGGAAGGAAAATGGCCGGATTGCGGGGAGATTGACATCATGGAAACCGTAGGCGCCCCCTCCTGGGTAAGCCACGCACTACATGGTCCGGGCTATTTTGGCAATACACCTCTTGCCTACCGTGCTTTTTTTCCAAAAGGCACTGATGTTACCCAATGGCATATTTATGCAGTCGACTGGACACGTAATTCACTTGTTTTTAAAGTTGATGGCCTGGTTACCTATTCGGTTACCCGCGCAATGGTCGAGAAATACGGTAAATGGGCCTTTGACAACCCTAAATTCATTATCCTGAACTTTGCTTTAGGCGGAGGTTACCCAAATGGTGTGAATAAAATAAGCCAGCCTTATTTTGGTTTATCTCAAACCAGTGTCGATCTTGTAAAAGCCGGGCAGGCAAAATTTTTAGTGGACTGGGTGTTGGTGACAAAAAGTAAATAGTAAAGGTTCAGGGCTTGTTTAAATTTTATTCAGCTTACCGATCAATACTTCTTTTACCACATAAAAATTGTTAAACTCTTGAACCTTTTGTACCGATTTAATATATGTACAGAATTTATAGGGCTAAAAGAAGCATTTTAAATTTTTAAGGATAAAACTTAAACAGGTGCTTATTTTTATGAAGTTTCCGGCCATTGCATACATTACAACGTTTTTTAAAACTTGCTTTATAGTAGCGTAAAAAACAGAAAATGAACCATCCGATTGCTATAGGAGACTATTTTAGGATATCAGGACTTGTTCCTTTGGCAGATGTCCGTACGCCGGCAGAATTTATGCAAGGGCATATTCCGGGGGCTTTTAATCTTCCTTTATTTACTAATGAGGAAAGGGTCAGGGTCGGCACTACTTATAAACAAGTTAGCCGGGAAGCAGCAATCCTGTTAGGCTTTGACCTTGCGGGCAACAAATGGTCTGGCTTTATCCTAAAAGCATTGGAAATGTCTCCGCAGAAAAAAGTTGCCGTACATTGCTGGCGCGGAGGAATGCGAAGCGGCGCAATGGCATGGGCGCTTAACCTGTATGGTTTTGAAGTTTATCTGGTAGAAGGAGGCTACAAAAATTACCGGAGATGGGCATTACAACAATTCGAGGCCGTGTATCCGCTTTGTTTGCTTGGTGGGATGACTGGTTCCGGCAAAACAAAAATCCTGCATCAGCTTAAATCGCATGGTGAACAAGTGATCGATCTGGAAGAACTCGCCCAACATCAAGGCTCCTCCTATGGAACGCTGGGGAAGCTGGTCCAACCTACGCAGGAACAGTTTGAAAATAACCTGGCTTTGCAATTATCGGCTTTAGATAAGGACCGCAGGATATGGGTAGAAGATGAAAGTTTAACCATTGGGATACGTTCAGTTCCAAAATCTTTCTGGGACCAAATGCGAACTGCAACTTTGATCGAAATAAAAGTTTCCAAGGAGCTGCGCGTTGTTAACCTCGTACAGGAATATGGCGGGCTTGACCAGGATTTTTTGGTGGAATGTACAGAAAGGATCCGCAAGCGTTTGGGGCCGGAACAAACCCGACAGGCCACTACTGCTATCCGTGAAGGCCGTATGGCAGATTTTATAAGCCTTGTACTGGTTTACTATGATAAAACGTACCAGACCGGATTGGCCAAACGAAATAAGGAGAACGTTTTTCCGCTTAAACTAAAAAGTACAGATATAGCTTTTAACACAAAACAAATTTTAAAATTCAAGCCTTCGCAGAGGTTTTAGCAAAAGATACCGCTCCGTAAAATGGATTTAAAAGAAATAAAACTTACCCAATATTCCCATGGTGCCGGTTGTGGTTGCAAGATAAGTCCTACCGTCCTGGATAAAATATTGTACAGCCCATTGATTAGTCCGCCGGATACCCGCCTATTAGTGGGCAACGATAAGCGTGACGATGCTGCCGTGTTTGACCTCGGCAATGGCACTGCACTTATTTCTACCACAGATTTTTTTATGCCGATTGTAGATGATCCCTTTGATTTCGGGCGGATTGCTTCGGCCAATGCTATCAGTGATGTGTATGCAATGGGAGGAAAACCAGTGCTGGCAATCGCAATTTTAGGCTGGCCTATTGATAAGCTGCCGCCGGAAACCGCGCAGCAAGTGCTGGAAGGCGCAAGGGCAGTTTGTGCAGAGGCAGGAATAACACTTGCCGGCGGACATAGCATAGATTGCCCCGAGCCGGTTTTTGGTTTAGCTGTAAATGGCTTGGTAAATACCAATCACCTCAAACAAAATTCTACCGCTACTGCCGGTTGCAGGTTGTACCTAACAAAAGCCTTGGGGGTAGGCATACTATCTACGGCTCAAAAACGAGGCCTTTTACTTCCTCAAGATGCAGCAATTGCCCTAAAAAGCATGGTCAAATTAAATAAACTTGGTGAAGTATTGGGCAAATTTGACGGGGTAAAAGCAATGACAGATGTTACCGGTTTTGGTCTGCTTGGCCACTTGGCCGAAATGTGTGAAGGAAGCGGCCTGTCAGCAATTATTGAATTTGATAAAGTTCCGGCAATTCCTTCTTTGCCGTATTATCTTGGCCTGGGCTGTATTCCTGGCGGTACGGACCGTAATTGGAATAGCTATGGACACAAGATAGGGCCAATATCTACTTTACAAAAACAGGTGCTGGCCGATCCTCAAACGAGCGGAGGCTTACTGATAGCAGTGGCACAAGACAGTATCCAAGATTTTGATGACATTTTAAAAGAACAGGCTTTTCCGGATCATCAGATCATACCTTTTGGCTGGCTTAAAGAACCGGGTGGGAATAATTTGATTTCTGTGGCTGGTTGATATTTTTTGTTTTATTGAAATTCTTATTTGTCCCAAAACTTTGAATCCGTTTAAATTTTATCCGACTTATTTTCTATGCTTCTTTTACCACATAAAAATCACTTGTGTTTTTTATACACTTTGCATCAATATAGTATTCAAACACAGAATTTATAGGCATAAAAGAAGCAATATAAATTTTATGACAGGAATTTAAACAGGCTCTTAATTCACCAATCATATGAAATGCTTCTTTTATCATGCAAAATAATTATAGTTTACATTGTCAGTTCTTTTAATTATAAGTTTGGATTCTATCACAACGAAAGCACAGATGCCTTAATCAATTTTTATGAATCTTTTTATTAAACCAGTTCGTAAATAGATTGTATATAACAAATAACAATTATTCGTTACCATGATAATTGTATAAAAGTTATATCTAAAAAAATGAATGAGGTTTTAAGTAGTTACGCTGGTTACAATTTGTTCAACAGTTCGTTAGACGATCTGCCCAAATTGCCTAAAATAGTTGTCAATACTATCAACCAGTATTCTTTTTGCCTTGCAGAAAAACAACCTGATTTTAAAAACGCTTTATTGGCTTCCGAGGTTTTATTACCTGATGGCGTTGGTATCGTTGCTGCTGTCAGGCTCCAGTCAGGACAAAAAATCAAAAAGATTTCAGGTTCCAACCTACACTATCACCTGCTTAATAAACTAAACAACGAGTACGGAAGTTGTTTTTATTTAGGCTCGTCTGTTAAGACGTTGAAAAAAATACAGGAAAAAATAGCAATGGAATATCCTAACATTCGCGTTGGTTTTTATTCCCCTCCTTTTAAACCGGTTTTTTCTGATAGTGACAATGCAAAAATGATTGGTGAGGTAAATAAGTTCAAACCAGATGTATTGTTTGTTGGAATGACTGCCCCAAAACAGGAAAAATGGGCCATTGCACATAAGCAGGAATTAAATGTCAAGTTAATTGGATCTATTGGTGCCGTTTTTGATTTTTATGCCGGTACTATGAACCGTCCAAGTAACTTTTGGATAGATTTAGGATTTGAATGGTTCGGACGTTTAATCAACGAGCCGCTGAGGATGTGGAAAAGGTATATTTATTACGGACCTGTTTTCCTTTATACTTTAGTCAAGTATAAATTAAAATACTAAACACCTTTTAAATTTCTACCATAAAAATTTGTAGTGCTTCTTTTATGCCTATAAATCCTGGGTTTGTATATAACTTGCTTTAATTTAGTTCGATAAATTTTAATGCTTCTTTTATCGGGTAAAAATTATTACTCTTAGGATAAGTTTTAGTTTAATGCTATTTGTAAACATTTATTTTTTAGGTGATAAAAGAAGCAAGAATTCTTTTTGATATAAATTTAAGGTAACTATATATTTGGATGTACCAGAATTACGGTTTGGTTCGCCTTTAACGAAATTATTTTAAAAAAGTTACGAAAAAACGTATCACATATATCCAATATCCAATATATTTGAACAGGTTTAGTAGTAGATAAACTACTACTGATGCTTTATAACTTAACCCCTACAAACCATGAAAAACTTACGAACAAGAGGTTGTTTTTACCCTTGGTAAAAACCCTAACACTTATTTTAATAACGAATTTTTATTAAACTGTTCCCCTATATTAATAGTCTTTATTAGTATGGGTAAACTTCTTAAAAGTAACATTTTACAAACTGTAAACGTAGAAAACTATACTATCATGTTAGCTACATTAAATAATGAAAGACTATTGTTAAGAGACATAAAAAATTTCTCTCAAGAGAAATCTATGGTTCAAAATAATAGAAATTTTCAAAAAACTCTACTTTTTAAAGCGATAGATTTATTAGCCAAAATTGCAATTGTTAATATAGAATTGTACAGGGCTTTAAATAACCTAAATACTCAAATTAAAAACGACTATAATTATTTTTTGAAGGCCGATCACGAAACAAAAGAAAACTTACTTATTAAATGGGAAAAACTAATAAGAGTTTTAAATGCTCATTCAAAAAATAAACCAGCAAATACTTCATTTTTAACATCTGGAATAGTCAATAAGACAACCAAAATTATTGAAAAGGTTAACACTTTTTCAGAACAAATGAAAACGCAATTATACCCTGATATTAATAAGGAGTATTCCCAAGAATATTTAAAAGAGGCTTCAGAAAAATTTAAACATTTACCTCAAGATGTTTTAGATGATTTAACATCAGACGAGTATTTAGAATATGTATAACATATGTCTAAATACAAAGTTGGAGATGTCGTAATAGCTGCTATTTCATGCTTTGATAATAGAAAAGGATATTATGTCGCTCAACAAAGGAGATGGGTCGTTGTAAAAATCGATGAAGATTCTAAAAACATAACTGTTTCTTGTACTGGTCAAACTCACCAATCAGAAAAGCATGATGGTATTAAGGTAAGACAAAACTCAAAAGAGGGGATTGAAATGCAATTGACGATGGATACGTTTATATACTGCGATAGCACAGTTATATTCTCTGATGAAGATATAGATAGAAAAAAAGGATTTTGTCCAAGGATTGCAGAAATATTGAAAAAGGTTTTTCCTTAATTTATTTCTTTTTTTTAGTAGGATAGGAAACAATACGTTTAACATGCGTGTAATTATCGGTTGATTTTTCGAGTACTTTTGACAGATTTATAGAACCAGCCTCATACTTAGCTACAAGTTCTTTATCAGATAATCCCTTGTTTCCCTTCATGCTTTAAAAACGCTTAAATCTGTCAAAAAGTTTGTCATTTCTTAGTTAGCAATTAAATCTTTGTAAGTTAATCTTTTTTCTGCACGAGATAAAGAAATACTAAATTTTTCACTTTCGGTATTTTTTCTTGTGTTATAACGGTAAGAAAATTCATCGCAGTATTTATTTAGGTGTTTAGGGCTAACTTGGTGGTATATGCCATAAATTCCCCTTTTAAGCAAAGACCAAAATCCTTCAATATTATTATTGTGAAAACCATTTGATACAAATTCATCAGCTTTATGGTTAATAATTTTATGATCAAAGTTTTTATTTAAGCCTTTATGGAGTTGCTACCTTTGATTGGACATTAAGTTAAGGGATTTTTATAACTTAACAAGATGTCAAAAACAAGAAAACAGTATGACAAGGAGTTCAAGCTGATGAGCGTAGAACTTAGCAACACCCGT